>Ga0172380_10000348_pt1 | contig 93410 bp, 99 predicted proteins | sample Leawe162metaG_FD_119747 | JGI IMG/M metagenome (GOLD analysis project Ga0172380, IMG submission 119747) | Leachate microbial communities from a municipal landfill in Southern Ontario, Canada - Leachate well 162 metaG | ecosystem: Engineered > Solid waste > Landfill > Unclassified | place...
ACCCCTCTCACATTGAATGACGAACTATCGTGTTCAAAACACGAGCGAGACTGGTCGGCGCAAAACGAAGCATATAGATATATGATGAGTTTGAGCCGTTACCGGTCGTAGCCGTTGTTTTGGGCACGAGAGGAGTCAAACATGTAATCTTTAAATTTGTATTTATGTGGTTCAATGTGAGATGGGTTCTATAAACCACACTTCCACTCTGAGGTGAATTATGGTACTTTATAGCGGTCTTTAGAGAGACAAATATCTGCGTCGGTACTCAAGTGAGAAATGGGACGGGACCCATTTCGCAAGAGGTTGTCGATATTTTGTTAAAAATATCATACAACCTGAACAGTCCCTGTAAGGGAGTCAACGAGGGCAGACTGTAAGACTGGCGCTTCGCGCACCCGGCAGTCTTTCTGGCAAAAGCATCTCCCACCGGAGATACTGTTTAAAGTCGCTATACGCGACAAACCAGTAAATCTTTCAGATTTCCAGTCTAAAAGCTTGGCAGAAGTAGAACGGTACAATACAATCAAATATCTGCGTCGGTACTCAAGCGGTCAACGAGGGCAGACTGTAAATCTGCTGGCTCCGGCCTACGAAGGTTCGAATCCCTCCCGGCGCACATTTTTAAGGCACCCTTATGGGTGCTTTTAAAATGTGCGCCGGAGTGAGTGACTAAATGTCACTCACGCGAGGGATTCGAAGCTGTTCAGAGATACCTTTTCGAGTGAAACGAAGAAAAGTATCCTGAACGGGTACTGGTCATGTAATGACCGAAATTCCCTCCAAGCACAAAATACCAAAACCCAAACATGCCTTGAGTTTTGTTATATTTTGCCGCCGGGAGGGATTCGAAAAGGTTGCCTGATATTTTATGACCGTAGGGAAATAAAATATCGACAACCTGTACTGGTCGTGTAACGACCGAAATTCCCTCCTGGGATTCGAAGCTGTTCAAGTAACGACCGAAACTTCTTACAGAAGCTGTCCACTCATTGGGTTTTATTCCACTCCGTTACATAAACCCTCAATGAGTCTTGCGAAAGTTTCAAGTATTCACTTTCTCACCCTCCCGGCGCACAAATGTTGACTTTACCAAAAAATAGTTATTTACTTCAGACATTCTCAGCAGGACTGAGTGTTCTTCTTCAGGAGAGATCTAATGAGCACAGACCATGTTTCACAATACCTTCAGTCTCGGCGAGAGCGTCTCACCTTGCTCGAAGCCATGTGGAATGATCCAAAGGTACAAATGTACAACGATGTGGAACTTCCGCCCAAGGACGGCTCACCATCAGTCTTCCTTAACGGTCCGACTTCCCGTCATCAGATCCTTGAACTAAACCACCGTTGTCTGTCCGTGTATCATCTGCGTACGGCAGGCTTTACGGGGTGGATTTTCGCACCCGAACCTCGCGGGCAAGAAGAGTCCGACGATTTCACGGAACGAGATTACATCCATAAGTGGGAGTCAAGTCGGCGCTTCTCTGCATCATGTAATTCATTCTGGATTCCACGAGATGGCAACGAGCTACTCGGACTCAACAGCAATCTCGAATTGGGTATTGATCTCGGCAAAGTGTTGTCGGGCATAGAAGGTCAGAAAGTGTTTGTTGGCTGGCCTGATGATGCCATGCGCATGGGACTGCCAAGTCACTACCGTCAGCTCGCAGATCTTCCACTCTATCGGAATCTTTGGGTCATGTGCGAGCAAATTGCTCTGCAAATGAAGTGACCCAGGAACACAATCAGCTCCATCAATGAAAGCAGTTCGCTTTCCCACGGAGCTGTTTTCATTTTATACAGACTGTTGAGATAAAACCGTTCGGATTTCGTCCCATACGGCGCACAAAAGCGTAAAAAAGCGAGACTTGTGTCTCGCTTTCTTTACGCTTTTGCGGGGGCCTGAGTGGAGTTCGACACTCACCACTTTATTTGATAACGAACTCTTTGAGTAACGTATTTACCATTATATCAAAATTATCCATATCTCCATAAATAACAAAGGAAATCACTTCGTTCACTCCTGGCACAGGAATGAGGATTTGTGTCCAATCCCAGTATCCATCGATACCACCTTTCTTTATATATATTTCTTTATCTGCAATAGTAGTTGCTGAGAAACTATTAAAATCAGGAAAATCAACAATATTTAAAACCAAGCCTCCTTCTATTTTATTTTCTCCTTTTCCAAACTGAGCTTTTTCAACTTTTGATTCTGGATAATTATATAATTGAATATAATTAGTGTGTCTTTCTAATCTCCATTCCATGGGATATTCAAAGCTATATACATTATCTTTATCCGTAAACAAGACAGTGTTTTGGGTTGCGCTTTTGCTACTTCCAGTTGAAATTGAGCCAATATAAAACAAATCTAGTGCGTACTTGAAACGAGCTGTATTCAATGAACCAGCAACAGTTGGCATTGAGTCAATATACTCAGTAACATCTGTACCACACTTTGACTCCAATCCTAAAATACTCTGGAAAAAATCCTTCAAAGTAAGCAATTTTGTTATATCAAAAATATGAAATCTGTAAGCTATCCAGCAATTTTGTTTGGAAGAGTGGTTACTAACTTCCTGAATTGAATACTCTTCCTTTTTAACATAGGGCACCATATCCATCATATCTGGACTTGTATCTAATTCAGCTTGCAAATCATTCATCCATGGAATTGGTTCTCCAGACAAATATATTTTTGCTATAGTTATTGAAGTGTCTTCATCATTTATGCTTACAGTAGAGGAAGAAATAGTTTTACTTACATCATCCACCTCGGCTGCCTTTTCAGGGACAAATGTATACCAAATCCACCCACCAATAACCAACAGTGCGATAAAGAACGTGATAGTAAAATATTTCGATAATTGAGGTTCTGGATTAGAATGATTTGGTTGAACAGCTTCTTCAGGTTGAAGCCTTGATATAGAATTTCCCTGTTCAACTGCCATGACATATTCTGGTTTGTATTTATAGAAAAATATCCCAAAGATAAACAAAAACCATGGCATAAAATATACAAAATATATAAAGTCTGCCTCATTAAAGAATCTAAAAAATGATACTTCACGGTAAACCCAAAATATCCCTTGAAGACCAGTTAAAAATGGTGTGTGTGCAAGCAACCAACCAAGAGGGTGCAGGAGTAGTGTGGCACTGAAATACACTAATGTTGCTTGTAAACTAGCCAATATATAAAGAAACAATTTGTTCTCCCCTTCATCCTGACTCAACTTTTCAATAGCCAATGTAAAGGCGCTCAAAGATGCGAGTAGTGGCGCAATAAAAATAAATAGCGCTTGTCCATGGAAGAACAAAATAACACTAAGTGCTATTAAAAACACAGGTAGGACTGAAATGATTATATAGCGGAAAAATATTTTTTCTGTAATTAATGCAGACCAAAAAAACTGCTTAATAGATTTCATATAATATTACATTGATTTACCTATATTTTAACACACCGGTGCCGAACCTCCTCCAGTCCGGCGCACAAAATTATAAACGGCTTTTCGGCCGTTTTAATTTTGGGCGCCGGGGCAAGGCATCTGTTTACCTTGTGTGAGAAATTCGAAAAGGTTGCCAGATATTTTGAGAATGAAATGAATCAAAATAACGACAACCTGTACTGGTCATGTAATGACCGAAACTTCTTACAGAAGCTGTCCACTCATTGGGTTTTATTCCACTCCGTTACATAAACCCTCAATGAGTCTTGCGAAAGTTCCAGGTATTCACTTTCTCACCCTCCCGGCGCAGTAAACCAACTCTCGAAAAATGCCGAATGTGCTTGCTCACTACCCAGTGCACTTGACTTTTCTACAATTGGGCTGTTTAATGTTGACCTACCAGACGCAGGGTGTGTCCGGATGTTCTTCGAATAGGGAGACGACATGAAAATTGTGAAAGATGGTGGCACCATGATTGATGAGTCACCTGAGGACTGCCAACGATTCTTTGCGAACGAAGGATTCATCCACTATGTGGGAATGTTGAATCCGCCACGCCCAGGTGTTTTGGATTGCTTCCAGACTCTGGAGAACTCATATTTTCATCCAGGTACCCCGCGCAATCACCTCTTCATCCTCCGTGTTCTGGAATGGATGGACATACTTTGGGGAGTCGTAAGTATCCCCATTGGTGAAAAGCACTTGATGGAGCGGTCGGCGCAGTTGAACAGGCTTAAAGTTGCCGATGGTGTCCCGACCATGTTTGTTGACGATGGAGCGTACCACTTCCCCGTCTCAAATGAGCGAGTCTTCACACTCGAAAACATAAGAGGACACCCCATCTATCATCTATAGCTAATTTCTACACACAACGAAAGGAAACCCCATGAGCTATAAGTCTGTGCTCACTGATGCAAAAGAAGCCGAGGAAAAAGTAACCGTAGACAGAGCTGACGCGCCAAGTCTTTCAGGTTTCGTCGAATCGGTCGATGAACATGCAGTAACGATTAAGGCCACCAGTGACGGTGCTGGGGGCGCCTCCTTCACCCATATCGAGTTCACGAGCATACGCGGTGTCACTACCTCAGGATGGGATATGGACGCTATTGCAAACTGAACACCAGCCCGCACGAAACAACCCGCCTTCATGGCATTTGTTTCGGCGGGTTGTTTTTACACTTATCATGTTTTGAAACTCACCATCAAAACTTGACAACATACATTTTGCAGTGCATTATATTTTTTAGTTAACCTGTACCAAAACACAAGGAGATATCGATGAATGATGCCACCGTTACGGAAATGCACAAACGAGATGCCCTGCGTTCTCGAATCACGTCGCCGGTAATGAAGGATGCCAACCTCACCAAGGAAGATGTCGGAAAGGTCTTCGTGGTCAACTCACAGAAGACATCTGCTCGGGTAATGTCCCATGAGGAGTTCCTCGGACTGAAGCTGGACGAAATCGGCGAATGGGAGATTGTGGCTGAGTTCGACATTCGGCCCTGACCGCCCCGCCCAAAGAAGATGCACCCGCATTCTCTTGGGGCGGGGCATTTTCTTTAGGCAGGTCAGGCGACAAGAGGGATTCCAAAACTCCTATGATATAATCCGGTGAATATGAGCAAACAAAGAATCCTTATTGTTGACGACGACAGCGATTTGCGCGAAGCACTTGATACAGCATTCGCGAAAGCTGGGTTTGTTACCACAACAGCCATAAATGGTGCCGAGGGGCTCAGACTCGCACTCAGTCAGAAGCCTGACCTAGTTCTCCTCGATATCACAATGCCGGTCATGAATGGACACCAAATGCTCCACGAGCTCCGCAAGGATGCGTGGGGAAAGACAGTCCATGTGATCCTCCTCACAAACTCAGACGACCCCGCCAACATCACTCAAGGATTTGGCCTTAAAGGTGACGGGTATATCATTAAATCAAATGTAAGCCTTGAATCTATTGTGAAAAAGGTGACTCAACATTTTGCAGGATATCACCACTGACAAACTGCATTCTTCTTGTCTGCCAATCCTTATACAATACATTGACAACTGTCTTTGGGTTGTATTTAATTTACCCAAACAAGTGTTTTACAAGATCTTTGTGTTCTTACTAAAATTGAGGAGAGGACCGTGGAATATGTCAGATCTGAGAAAATCGCGAACGATATCACCGAGGAAGAGTGGTTGGCGCTCTTCGATGTAATTGGAAAGCATCCCTCGAAGACTGCGATCGAAATTCTGAAGGAAAACGAGAACAAACCGACGACTGCAATCGAACTATTCGGGGCGGACCGTCAAAATAGCGGGCAGGCACACCCGAACAGCGTTTTCCTGAAACGCGGACTCCCTTTTCGCTTAGTGCGAATCGGTCAATTCGACCGAACGGTCGGTCGACGAAACCGACTTATTGCACTTGTGCGCTGGCGGTAACTCCCACAGCCATACGGCCTGCAATTCTTGCAGGCCGTATATTTTATTTTGGATCCTTAGGAATTCTATAGATAGTCTTCAGGGCGAGGTTTCCCCACGTCATCGTACTGATTTCTGCTTCAGGGATTTTATACATCTCGATCATCTCCTTAACTCCCTTCCTAACGAAGCTACGCAAATACTTAGACGATACAATTGGGCCAAAGGCCATATCGTGGGACAAAATACTATTAACCTTTGTTGAAGAATGGACACGATTTATGTAAGTAATAAGTGCACAGAGGTCCGCATCAGACAAAGATTCCCACGCATCAGGAACGTACCCGCTTGCCTTCCATCTCAGTACTGAGGAATCAATTGCGGGGAAATTTTCTCTCAAAAACGCGATGTCACTTCCCGAGAGGGGCGTCGCTGATGCTGGCTGTCTGATAGCTTCTTTATCTGAAAACGACTGCGTGTCTCGCTCTGTTGCGTCAGCATCGCTCGCCATGCCAAACGCCAACACTGAAGCAAACAATGCAGCCTTCCCAATGGATGTATTCTTTTTTGACTCCTTTCCCAGGTTCTCAAACCCCATATTTTGAATGATGCTCTACGCAGTAACCATCTCTTTCTTCTCCTTAACTTTTTTTTGTGACTTTATTCCACGTTTTTTAATATCGAATGCAAGTACATCTTTCTTCATACTTATTGAGACCGTGCCCCCCTGAAGCATTCCCTCACTAATCATCATTGATGCAACCGGTGTGAGTATCTTTGACTGAATAACACGCTTGAGCGGGCGGGCACCAAACTTAGGATCGTACCCCTCCTTTGCAATGTAATCGAGGACATCATCGGTCACCGAAAGCTTAATCTCCTTCTGTGCGAGACGTTCAATAACGATATCCACCTGCATGCGTACAATTTCTCGAATGGTCTCCCTTGAAAGAATATCGAAGATAATAATCTCATCGAGACGATTGAGAAATTCCGGCCTGAAGAAATTCTTGAGGCTATCGAGGACTTTATCCTTCGCCTGCTCGTACTGTGTTGCTTCATCTGAGTGACTCAGGAATCCAAACTTGCTCATACGGTCGATATGTTCAGCACCAATATTTGAGGTCATGATGATGACCGTATTCTTGAAGTTGACCTTCCTTCCCTTTGCATCGGTAAGATGCCCCGAGTCGAGAACTTGGAGGAGAATATTGAATACTTCTGGATGTGCCTTTTCAATCTCATCGAGAAGAATTACTGAGTACGGCCTGTGACGAACGATCTCTGTAACGGCACCACCCTCCTCATGTCCAACGTATCCTGGTGGTGAACCAATAATCTTTGAAACCGAATGTTTCTCCATGTATTCACTCATATCGATGCGCACGAGCGCACTCTCGTCGTTGAACATGAATTCTGCAAGAGCGCGTGAGAGCTCTGTCTTTCCCACTCCTGTCGGTCCAAGGAAGAGGAATGAGCCAATCGGGCGATTTGGGTCTGCAATACCTGCGCGAGAACGCTTAATAGCATCACACACACGCTTCACAGCGTCCCTCTGCCCCACGACTCGTTCAGTGAGCTCCTCTTCTATACGCGCAAGCTTCTTTGCCTCTGCTTCGAGCATACGAGAGACTGGGATACCTGTCCACCTTGAGACAACTCCCGCAATGTCCTCTTCAGTCACCTCCTCCTTAAGAAGTCGTCGGGTACGCTGTAGTTTTTTGAGTTTCTGAGATTTTGCTTCAAGGTCTTTCTCGAGGTGTGGAATACGTGCATATCGAATTTCCGCAGCACGGGTGAGGTCTGCAGTTGCCTCTGCTGAATCCGCCTCCAGACGAAGTGTCTCAAGCGTCTTCTTCATTTCACGGATTTCACCGACAGCGTCTTTCTCGTTATTCCACTTTGTCTCAAGCGCCGAAGTCTTCTGTTTCAATTCACCAATCTCATGCTCTATTTCTTTCAGTCGTGCCTTAATCTTTGCCTTATGTTCAGACACCTCCTCTTCCTTTCGAAGTGCCTCACGCTCAATCTCAAGGCGTCGTACTGCGCGGTCAGCAAAGACGAGCTCATCTGGTTTATTTTCGAGTGAAATACGAAGTGCTGACGCAGCTTCGTCGACAAGATCGATTGCCTTGTCGGGAAGGAATCTGTCAGTGATGTATCGGCTCGAAAGATTGACCGCAGACACGATAGCGTCATCGGTGATGCGTACACCATGATAGATTTCATACTTCTCTGCTATCCCTCGCAAAATTGCAGTTGCATCTTCAATAGATGGTTCATTTACAAACACTGGTTGGAAACGTCGGGTGAGTGCGGGGTCACGCTCGATGTGCTTCTGATATTCCTTGAGGGTTGTTGCACCAATGACGCGCATCTCACCGCGCGCAAGCGCTGGCTTCAGCATATTGGAAGCATCCATCGAACCCTCCGCCTGTCCTGCACCAACAATAGTATGAAGTTCATCAATGAAAAGAATGACCGATCCCTGTGCTTGCTCCACTTCTTTCATAACGGTCTTGAGTCGCTCTTCAAACTCACCGCGGAACTTCGTTCCCGCGACGAGGAGTCCGAGGTCGAGCGAGAGAATTTCTTTTTCTCGTATTGATTCTGGAACATTGCTCTGCACAATGGCAATCGCAAGCCCTTCAGCAATAGCTGTCTTTCCTACACCAGCCTCTCCGATGAGTACGGGATTGTTTTTTGTGCGCCGTGAGAGAATCTGAATGACACGTTGAATTTCCGCATCACGTCCGATGACGGGGTCGAGTTTATTTTCCTGAGCGAGCTTTGTGAGATTGCGAGCGTACTTTGAAAGCGCACGAAACTTCTTCGGCGTCTGCACATCTTCAATCGAGTTCTCACGAACCTCCTGAAGTACTGCTTGTACTTTTTTCTTATCAATACGTGAACGTTCTAGTACTTCTATAGCAGGACCAGGGTGTTCGAGGAGCGCCAAGAAAAGGTGTTCGACACCGACATAGGAATCATTGAGTTCCTGCGCAATTTTGCCCGAATGCTCGAGTGCTTGTGCAAGGTCGGGGGTGAGATAAAGCTGGTATGACTGTGAGAGCGTTGGGCCCATCGGTGCTTCGAGAGCCTCAAGGAGAAGGTCGGTAAACGCAATAATATCAATATCAAGACGGTCGAGAAGTGAGATGACGGTATTCTCATCCTGCATAACGAGTGCAGTGAGAAGGTGCACGGGGCTCACGTGGTTTTGACCCCGCTCAATAGCAAGCTCGTGTGCTTTACGAATCGCTTCTTTTGCTCGTGATGTAAAATTGTGAAAATTTGGCATATCTGACTACATTATACTCGAGAGAATGCCTTCAGCCAAAAAATAACTCCTTCTCTCAAAGTTCACGTCCAACCCTCTCTACTAATGTATGAATAATACAACGTTATTTGCATTAGTCAACTTTTTCTCAAGACACGTTCTCTGTACTCATGAGCTTTATATATTCATCAAGAGACCTCACCGCTTCATCGAGGTCAGATTTTTGAGTTTCTTCTCCAAGAGTAAACCTGAGTGTTGAAAGCGCACGATTTTCATCGTGCGTCATTTCCCGCACTACGTACGAACCATCTCCTCCCGCCCCACCACAAGCACTTTTCGTAGAAATCGCAATCCCCTTTGCATCGAGATAGAGCACGGCATATTCAGTATCAAAACCAGGAAGTGAGATATTTATATTATTTGGAACACGTTCAGACAGGCTTCCATTCAAAATCGCGTTCGGAACCTTCTCTCTGAGAAGGTTGATAAGGTGGTCGCGAAGTTTTGCGACTGCAAAACTTCGCGTTTCATACCCCTCTTGCGCCCACACGAGTGCACGCACACACCCTACAATGAGCATGGTGCTCTCGGTACCCGAGCGGAGTCCGCGCTCCTGTCCACCACCGTGAGTGGTCGGGAGGAGCGTTACCCAATGTCGGTGTACCAATACACCAACCCCTTTCGGCCCATAGCACTTCCCCGCATCAAGTGTCATAAGGTCAACGCCGAGGGTGTCGAGCGCACACGAGAGCCACAGCGGTGCCTGACTTGCATCGGTGTGTACATACACATGAACACTATGCTCTTCGTTCCATTTGCGAACAATTCGTGTAATTTTTTTAATATCCTGAATCACACCGACTTCGGAGTTAACGTATGCAAACGTGCAAAGCTTCACGCGTGAGTTCAATAGCGATTTAAATTGTACAAGATCAATAAGTCCATCATTGTTCACAGGCACATAGGTAACGGCGACTCCACGCTTTTTAAGATATTCGAGTGTCTCGAGTATCGATGGGTGTTCAATTGCCGTCGTGAGTACTTCCACATCACTATACGCGCACGTCTCAGCAATTTTTTCCACAACACCAATGAGGGCGAGGTTGTTTGCCTCCGTTCCTCCACTCGTGAACGTTACGTCTTGTGGGCGCACACGGAGAAGCTGTGCGAGCTCTGTTCGTGCACCATCAATATGCGCCCTCACCGCAACCCCCTCCGCATAAATCGCACTGGGATTTGCCCAATCTTCATGAAGAAAAGGTTCCATCGCTTTCCGGACAGACATATGAATGGGCGTCGCTGAAGCATAGTCGAGGTGGATTCGCTTCTTCCCTTTTTTAAAAAGATTAAATCTCATTGGTGAACAAATAATGTCACGGCGTGCGTATTGTGGCAATATCTGCTATACTCCTCACATATTTACGCATTACGCCTCTCCTCGTGGGCGTTTTTCAATACAAGTGTTATGCCAAAGACCAAACAATCACAACCGCATATCGAAGCACGAACACCTATTGTGGTTATCATGGGGCATATTGACCATGGAAAATCAACGCTCCTCGACTACATCAGAAAGACAAACGTTGTTGCAGGCGAAGCGGGTGGTATCACACAACACCTTTCAGCATACCGTGTTGAGCACACCACAAAAGAAGGTGCTTCAAAACACATCACTTTCTTGGATACACCGGGACATGAGGCATTTCAGAAGATGCGACTCCGTGGTGCAGATGTTGCCGACATTGCAGTTCTCATAGTCTCCGCTGAAGATGGGGTGAAGCCACAGACACTCGAGGCACTCGTAAGTATTAAGCAGGCAGGTATCCCATACATCGTCGCTATCAATAAGATTGATAAACCAGGAGCCGACCTTATTCGCACACAATCAAGCCTTATCGAGCATGAAATTTATATTGAGGGAATGGGTGGTGATATTTCATGGGTGCCGATATCAGCAAAGTCTGGACAAGGCGTTGACGACCTTCTCGATATCCTTCTTCTCACCGCTGAACTCGCGGAACTCAAGACCGACACACATGCAAAGGGTATTGGAAGTGTCATCGAAGGAAAGCTTGATGGAAAGCGTGGCAATACTGCGACGCTCCTTGTAAAGGATGGTGTCGTGCGCGCCGGCGACTTTGTTGTTGCAGGCACCACTTTTGCACCAGTACGCATCATGGAAGATTGGTCTGGAAAGTCTATCAAGGAAGCACGCGCATCAGAGCCAATCGGCATTGTGGGTTGGAACGATACTCCAAAAGTTGGCGACACCTTCATAACCGTTTCATCAAAGAAAGAGGCAGAGGCACTTATACTTCAGCGTAAAACAGACGCCCCAAAGACTGCAGTACAAAATACTCCATCAGACCTCCCTACCATTCCCCTTCTCATTAAGGCAGATGTTCTCGGAACCATTGATGCAATTGTCCATGAGCTGGACAAATATACCTCAGACCGTGTCTGTGTACGCGTTATTGGAACAGGAGTTGGTACCATCACTGCAAATGATGTACAGAGCGTGAGCGCAACTGAAAAGGCAATCATCGTTGGATTTAACGTAAAGCCAGACCGCTCAGCTCTCGACCTCGCAGAACGACTCGGTGTTGCTATCGAGACGTTTGATATCATCTATAAGCTCTCTGAGTGGCTTGAGACCGCAATTAAGGAGCGAACTCCTCAGAAGGAGGAGGAGCGGATTACAGGAAAAGCAAAAATTCTCAAACATTTCAGTACACAAAAGAATGCACACGTCTTGGGTGGTCGCCTTGAAGAAGGTATGCTCGCACTCAATCAGAGTGTTCGCATCATGCGCCGTGAACTCGAACTCGGACGCGGTGTGATTAAGAATCTCCAACAGCAGAAATCAAATACGAAGTCTGTCTCAGATGGTGAATTTGGAATGCAGATTGACTCAAAAGTTGAGATTACTCCAGGAGATCACATTGAAGCGTTTGATATCGTTGTTGTATAAATTCTATGGAATTCGACAAACACCAAAAAGTACGTTCCGTACTTACCGAGGTTATCGCTTCATATATTCGTGAAGAGGCAAATCATAACCCGCTCATCACGGTGACCAACCTCATCATCTCCTCAGACTACAAGCACATCAAAGTTCTCTTTACGACCATTCCTGACACTGGTGAGGGACAAGCCCTTATTTTCTTAATGCGCAAAGGCTCCGAGCTCCGTGACTACATAAAGAAGCATGCACGACTCAAATACATCCCCCACATTGATTTTGCCATTGATTATGGTGAGCGACACCGACAACACATCGACGAACTCGTTCAGGATATCGAGAAAGGAACACAGGAATAGAATTAACTAACAAAAGCCACACGAGAGTGTGGCTTTTGTTATGTCAACCTATAAATTTACAACCAGGGAATCTTTCATTACATGAACTGTTCAGGTTGTATGATATTTTCTTTCAGAAAATCTCGACAACCTTTTCGATCCCTGGACGCGAGCAAAACAAATTGCTCGCTTGGGCGGACAAATAATAAAAGCCACACGCATGTGTGGCTTTTATTATTTGTCCGCCCACCAGGGATCGAACCTGGGACCTTATCGTTAAGAGCGATCTGCTCTACCAGCTGAGCTATGGGCGGAAAAGTATGGGATACTTTTCCGGACCTTTAGTGATATTTTCGACGTAGGAAGAAAATAGCCTAAAGGTGTACTGCGCCTGTAAGGCGGTTGTTGTTTAGGCAACAGATGAGAGTGTACTAAAAATGTATAACAAATACAAGTTATATTGTGCCAGGAATGGGACTTGAACCCATATGAGCTTTCGCTCACGACATTTTAAGTGTCGCGCGTCTACCGATTTCGCCACCCCGGCGTTTCTGATTTTTACCTCTATGAGTAGACTGGAGACTATGACAATTTGGACAGAGAATGCGTAAATTCTGCAATCTATTATCATATTTATCTCCATTAATATGATCTAACTCGACAGGAATCCTACCATCTTCAGAAGCTTCTGCCCAGCCACACCGTTCACACTTTTCTTTTTTTAATCCTACTGCAAAAAGTCTTTTCTTAAGCTTGTAACTTTGAAACGTACTCTTTTTGACGAAAATATCCTCAAGTCTAATTCTTGGAACGAATGGAAATTTCTTGCTCTTCCTCCAGCCACTACCGGTAATATGTGAGATGTCAATTTTATTTTCAACGAGCGCTCGTTTTACTTGATCGTAATTTCCACCCGCAGGAATAAGTCCGAGACCATCAATTATCTGGCGGATACTCGTGGACTGTTTGGTGACTCTTTTCAAATCACCAATACTCCATCGACGCTTTCTATTCATGGTAAACATGCATATACTTTCTCATCTTTAAGTATACCATTTATAATTCTGGAATATTTAGTTACAAACAGTTACTATAGTCACTTGGGCGCGTGGCGAAATTGGCAGACGCGTACGGTTCAGGTCCGTATGTCTTACGACATGGAGGTTCAAGTCCTCTCGCGCCCACATAATTATAAAAGCCGCTCAATGAGAGTGGCTTTTATAATTATGAGACCAGGACGGGGGTCGGCGTCCAATTCTAATTCACTACGTTCATAAGAATTACCTGCCCGAGCTCGTTGTTTCGCCCCATTATGAATAGGGGCTCATATCACGAGCTTTTCGACCCCTTCCTGATCTACTTCACCCCACTTCGTTTCGTTTGAGACCAGGACGGGGGTCGAACCCGTGAATGTCGGTTTTGCAGACCGATGCGTTACCGCTTCGCCACCTGGTCAATTTCTACTGCTAGATAGTACCAGAAATCTTCTGTATATCCAAAGAATTAAAATAGCCTGCGCTTTGTGTTAGCTGTTTATTTGTCCGCCCATACTAAGCAATACTGTAATAGCCCAGATAGTATGCTATAGTCTTCCAGATCGCGCGGGCGGTGAAACGGTAGACACGCCTACCGAGTGAATGAAAAGCAATTTGTTTTGCTTTTCATCTGGTTCCTTACTCATAAGGAAATGCTCGTTAGAAAATAAATATTGTGCCCAGGTGGCGAAATTGGTAGACGCACTTGCCTTAGGAGCAAGCGGGGCAACCCATGAAGGTTCAAGTCCTTTCCTGGGCACAATGTTTGGTTTCTAGAATAGAATTGATTAATACGGTTTTTTGACATTCATACACACTAATGTATATTTGTTGTGGAGCTGTTGAATCTACAATGTTTTTCTGATTAGGAGACGAGGAAAATGAGAGTGCTTATTGTTGAAGACGATCCGCTAAATGTCGAGTCTGCAAAGAAAGTGGTTGGTGATGCCTTCGGCGATGAAGTTGAATGCACTATTGTCCGCACTGCGCGAGAACTCGGTCGAATAGAAAGCTATGGGGACTTTGACCTTATCCTGACGGATGGCTGGATCCCCGCAGGTGTTTACGACGGCTTAGCGCCAGAGCCAGAAAACCTTCCTTCTGAGAAACCGGTTTTTGTTGGATCTACTGTTGCACTTGGTGCACTAATCGGCAACGTGCCGTGTGTGTTGTGCACAGAATCTAATCACCACCGCGATATTCAAGGTTTGCTGTTGGAACAATGCATGCCTGGACCGACTTTTGAACCGGTGGTTGATGAAAAGGGTCAAAATATGGTGGTCCGCAAAAGCATCCTGCGAATCAACAACGACCCCTATAAGGTCCGAGGTGGGGGTAAGTACTGGATGCACCCATTCGAACTCAAGTTGCTGTTTGATGGGAAACCAATCCCGAACAAGTTCCCAAGGTGATAGGCCCAAGCAGGATACTCACATGTGACTTCATTTGCTTTTCGGATCGAAAAAAGTTTTCGCAAAGTGTCTGATTTCGGCAGTAAAAAAGACGAAAGGGGCCGAGCTTTACACGTCGGCCCTTTTTTATACTGTCATTATTTTACACTTTTCGCAGCAACTGCTCAAAGTCTTGCGAATGCGTCTCACGCTTTCTCACCTGGGCACAATGTTTGGTTTCTAGAACAGAAGAAAGGGTACCACAAGGCATGGTGGTCTCGCGCGCACAGTGTTCAAATCTTCTTCCACACATATTCAGCATGTTAGAAAGCGTTAAAATCTAACTTGTATTATAAGAATCATATGATTCTTATAATACAAGTCCTAGATTCTGAATTTCTTTCTGTATACTTCATCACCATGGAATCTATCCGTTACAAGATGCGTGACATTCTCTCGTAGATCAAGATGATCACGTAGTATTTCCACAAAATCATTACACTCATATGGATAAATCCAGGCGCTTTTCTGTAGCAACTCAAACCCATACATTCTCATGCCTCGCGTCAATTCAATTCTCATTTTCGTTTTAGTGTTTGGAACATCAAAAATAACAACTCTCCATTTACCATCCCATTTCATTTCTTTCTGACCTACCAAAACACTTCGAATACCAACTTCCCATCTTCCTTTCCGAGTGAGTTCAAGTCGACCATCACCATCCTTTGAGTATGTACGTTTTACCAAACCACTTTTTATAAGTGATTCGATATTACGGGTGATCGATGCACGAGGTGAATATTTTTTCTCCTTAAAAAAAGGTTTTAAAACTTGGAGTGCATTTGGTGCACATACAGCAATTGAAACAATGCCCGCCACAGCGATTACTCCAAGGACTGCCTCCGCAACCGGTCCAATTCGAACTCTTTTCATGCTTGTATTATAACAGTCATATGATTCTTATAATACAAGGTATGGTGATAGTTTAAGTGGGGTTGAATTTAGTATTATTTGGCTTAGAGATTGGGTTTGTTGTGAAAATATGAGTGAAATTTGTTGACTTTCGGTATAAATATGGTATTATTGTAACAGACGGTGGGGAGCATCTTGCTTCCCCACTACACCAATCAACGCACCATTCCGGTGCATGTTATTTGAAAAGGAGAACAAAATGAAACCCAGTGATTTTTGGAAATTGCTTCACCTCACACAGCTGTTTGAGGTAGTCGGTGCAATCTTCAGAGTAGTGGGCGGGGCACGCGCACCTGAAAATGCCGAGGACAAGATTTTCAAACATGTCTTTGGCATCTTCGGAACAGGCGACGAGAAGGTCCTCTGCGTCCGTCTCGAGGGTCTCAAAATAACGACGGACAAGAGCTACGTCGATGACATCATCGGCTATCTCAAGTACGCCTTCCCACGAGGAACCACTGGTCAACGTATCGAATCCTGGAGGAGTGGCAATTCATTCCGGAAATTCGTTACGGAAAATGACGACGAAGCTGCGGCAGTCGGTTTCCTCAAGTGGATGGTGGAAACTATCCGTGAGAAAAAATCAAAAACTGCTGGACACAGGCACCTTGAGGAGCAAATGAGGCTTCTCGGGATTCCTGGCCATAACAGCATGATTGCAGACCTGATTGACAAGGTCCACTTCAATCCCGCTGTTATCAAGCAGACAATCGAAACAGATACCACCGAAACACAACAGCGCGTCGACACGCTCAGGCGTTCACGCGGATTCCTCGAACGACTCATCTAAGGAGAGCACAAATGCTTGGAGCACTTTTCAACAACCTCGGTGTCCGCACTGAGGAAGCCGGCCTTCATGCAAATCGCATGTATGCTGGCCTCTGGGTGGGGATCCTCAAGATCCTCGCAATCATCATTGTCCTCATCCTTCTCATGGTTGGAATCAATGCCATGGGCGGAATGAGCTTCAACCTGCTCTTCTTCTTCGGTGGGATTATCCCACTTGTATTCTTCTGGCTCACGCCGAAGATGCACGTCCTCGCCATCGTCGCCGGTGGCTTCGTCCGAGGAATGAAGGACGAGGATGTGACGCAAGGTGGACAAGAAGGTCTCAACCTTCTCTACTCCCTGCTGCGCGGCGCAGTACTCTGGTTCTGGCTTATGGCCGGCATTCTCAGCACTATCCCGATAGGGCAGGCGCCAGTTGCATTTTTCGTCTTCGGCGCGATGATGTGCATCATCGGTATCACGACGTGGCACTTCAGGATGCCAACGAAGTGGGCGCCACGACTGATTATCGGCTATGCGGTCGTGGTCAGCCTGATGGCTGGTTGGCAGTTGGTGCCGACACAAACAAAGGAGAAGGTTGAGTCGTACTTCACGACACAAGATACTCCGCGGGATGCACGGGCCACCAACCAAACTACAAAGCAGGAGGCAAAGTGGGAACGGCAGGCGGATGGGTCTATTCCGGTCGGGGTGTGGTCTGAGCCAATTACTGCTTTTCCGGGGTGTGAAGTCAGATACGCCTCGGGTTGCGGAAAGGTATACAAGGCTCAGGCCCGCAATCGCGGAGAGGAATGGAGGGAGCTACAATGTGGCACCATGCCAGACCTCGATGAGACGAGGGTCATGATGCTTGTGCAGGGGGCAACATCGCTTCCTGTCAGGAACGTCTGCTCCTAACTCGCGTCACACATGACGCAAAAAGCGCGGAAGCCCTCACAGGCTCCGCGCTCTTTTTATTTCTTTACGAACTACACAGCAATGCCAAACGTTCCTGCTGCTATTTTAAGAATTCCGAGTGCGGAAATCATCACGAGAAGCCCGATGATGCCATACATCATATGCTGTTTCCCTGTCGAACGAGCACTCTCATCGTCAGCATTGAGTACATACTCATACATCCCCCAAAGGAACACGAGGAGTGCTACCGCCATCATGAGTGTCATGAGTGGGAAAAGGATTGCAGACTCAATCCGCGCAAGCATAGATTTCGCTGCAGTCACATGCGTACCTTCAGCTGCGAATGCGATCATGGAGACTAATTGTTATTGATTGGGAGGTTTGGAATATTCTGAACGTTCTGTCCCTGGAAACCAAAGCCCTGAGCAACGAGATTTACAATCCCCCAGAGTGATACCATGACCACAAATCCTGCAATTGCATACATCATGAGGTGTTTCCCCTCTTCTTGCTTATCCTCATCACTACCGCCAAGGATAAACGTTTTGAACATTCCCCAGATGAACACAAGAAACGCAATCGCGAAGATGCCCGGAACAAGTGTTCCATTCATGAACGCGATGATGTTCTTAAGAAATACTGAGACCTGTGTCAGTTCACCTGCCGCAAGTGCAAAGAGTGGTGCAAAAGATGCAAAGGGGAGTAAACGAAGTAGCTTTTTCATACTAAAAATATTATGTGTCTTACTTTAATCTATTGATAACGTCCTTACTACTATTTTAGCCTTTCTCTGGGCACTACGGGACTCTCTCTGTGGATAGGAAATGACCTCTAGTTAAAGAATGACATCTGCAAAAGGTGAAGAATCCCCCAGATAGAACTCATGACCACAAGGGCAATGATTGATGTCATGACCACATTCTTCCCACTTTCCACTCCTTCAGTGTCTCCACCGTTGATAATCCATCCTTTTACGACACCCCAAAGGAATGCGAGGAATGTAAGTGCAAAAATGAGAAGAACGAGATTCCCCATAACACTAGTGATAAGGGCGACAAGTCCTTTAAAGTCGCGTGGGGCGCTCACGTTCGCGCCATGCGCCATGAATGGCACAAGTGCAGGTATGAGGAAAGTGTATATTTTTTTCATATATGTTACTGAAATCCTTGTATTGTCCCCTGTATCACTGCGACGATTACCCGAGCGCCAAGAACAATGACTCCTCCCACAACCGCCCAGAGAAGTGCGGAGCGCGCAGTCGATATCTGCCCAGAATCTCCCTGCGCCGTTACAAAGAGATAGCCTGCGTACATGATGTAGAGAACAATAATAGGGAGTGCGAAGACGAGAAGCACGTCTATAATCTTTAGTAAAAATTCTTCAATTGACTGTGACTTGAGAGGGTTTTTAAGTTCTGTACTTCCGCCTTGGGCACTCTTTTTGATACCAGTTGGCGCTTCTGACTGCTTACTTCCTGTACCGTCCACAGCAGTACCTCCAACATCTCCCGCAGTATAATTATAGTCATATATCGTTTCACTTCCGCCATTGTTCGTGTTCGGATATGCTGAATCCATTTCATACGACCCTCCAGAAGAACCCGTATCAGCAGGAGCGAGCATGCCACCATCGGTATCAACACTCCCGCCCTGACCAGAATCACCATAATAAGTATAACCATCATCAACAACCTCAGCAAAAGCACTCGGCATCCACTGAGCTAGTGCCGTGAAACTTGCAAAAAAGATGCTAATACTCAAGAGAAGATGTTTCATAAAAATCTAAAATAAATTTTCTAATTCCTGAACGGTGTCGAGGATGATACTCTTCGTTCTCGCCTGACCCTTGTGCATCTCCTCAATCATGGTACGGAAGACTGTATCACTTCCTTCAGGTGACGGGTCAAGCCATCCTCGTGCTATAAGCGAAGCCTGATAGACGACATCTCTATATGCATCACCTGTCGCACCCGTAAAGAGTGCCCTGCGCACTGGTGCAAACCCAAGGCTGTCTGTAAGCGCTTTTGAATTCACTTCGTCAGCAAAGAGTGTCGCTACCCCGTATGCCCCCTGAATGTTCTTTGAGGCGCGCGGTATCGCAAATGCGTAAAATGTTCCAAAATTACGCTTAATTGTCGAGTCACTTCCCTGTGGTACTGATGCAATGTCATAATTCAAATTTGCGTTCTCACGTTCAATTGCTGTACGTTCACTCCCTGCACCAAAGTAGAGTGCGAGGGTACCTCGTGCGAATTCAGTACGGTCAAGTTGCTTTGATCTATTCCATGAATACGTCTCAGTGTTTGGAGATGAAAATTGCGTATAGAACGAGAGTACGGTTTCGCCAGGCGGAAGTGCGTTCTCTCTCCCCTTATGCAGGGTGACTGAATAGGTACCTTCACGCTCTTCTACAATAGAACTTCCTGCCTGGAGGAGAAGCATTGAAAGAATATCTTTCGCATGCTTCACATTATTGAATTCACCGAAGGCAACTGCGCTCTGGGTAATTTCAAAATTACTGTCTCTCTCTACAAGCGACCGCACCGTCTCAGACATGAGGCCTTCCCACGTCTTTGGCGGTACTGCGAGTCCTGCCCCTCCAAAAATATCTTTATTCCAGTACATAACGAGTGGGTCAACCGCAAACGGTATACCAAAGATGCCGTCACTTCGCATAAATATTTCAGCACCGTCTATGTAGCTGTCGCGGAAGCTTCGTTCACTTATCGTCTCAAATGAAATTGATTGTAGCTTCGATCTGTAGGTGACGAGTAACGTATGTGGCAAAATCACAAGATCGGGCGATTTCCCATCTGCGATAGCGTTGAGGAGCTCATTCTCAAATGTCCTCGCGTCCTTTTGGATATATTCGACAACCTGAACTGACTTATCTGTATTACTGAGCTCAAGTATAAAATCATTAATTTCCTTCTCATTGAGCGTTCCCCAAATCTCGACACTGTCACCATATAATTTTGTTGAGGCATCTGGCGTCGATTGATATGAGGACAAAATGAAAAGCCCCGCAACTCCCGCGATTGCAAAGATGGCGATAAGTGCTATTTCAAATGGTCGAATATTCATACGCCTATTTCCGATATACTATCCCATAATGATGGTCACCAGCTGGAAAAGTGCGCTCAAATGAAAAACCGGCACGCTCAAGCAATTTACGCGCCTCTGGCTCGGTAACCACGGCACCCGACTGAGGACCGAGACCACCAAATGAATCTGTCCAATCAATAACAATGAGTTTGGCGCCCTTTTTCAATACTCGTGCTATTTCTCTGAGTGCAGATTCCTTGTTGGTAAATTGGAAAAGTACATTGGAGAGTAGGCCGGCATCCAACACACCATCACTGAGTTTGATTCCACCGAGTGCCTCAATGTCACACCAGAGTGGAAAGACATTGGGAAGCCGTTGCTCTCGCGATGATACTCCAAGTGCATCAACGAGTTCTTTCTGAATTTCGCAGAGGTAGACCTTCCCCGACTGACCAACGGCCGTAGAGAGTGGTTTCATATAGTGTCCACTCCCTGCGCCAAAATCAGCAACCACGTCACCCTCTTGTAGATGAAAGTGGCTTGATGCTATTTTTGGGTCAACGAATTTCCCAAATGTTGCAGGATACATACGAGTAGTATACCTGTTGCGGGTAGTGAATGATATGACATGAAGTGGAAAATGCCCCAGAAAAGTGAAACTTTTCTGGGGCATTTTCACCCATCTTGTATTGCCTACATTTTTCTCCTCAAGGAACGACCTCCATTTCGTCGTAAACTTCTCACGGAGGTCGCACCTTTTCCGAAAAATGTAGTTGGAGAAATTTTACTCTACTTAAAAATTCAAAGCTCAGATTTGGACACTTTACAATTCTCAATATTCTTCAAACTTGCAAAAATTAGTCGAGTGCGAGGTGAGAAGCGAATACTTGGAGCTTTGCAAGAGGTTGTCGATATTTTGTAAAAATATCACACAACCTAAACAGCGACTGTAGGTCGCGCAAGAAAAATATGTTGAGGCGTATTCCTATACGATGAAACATATTTTTTGCGGTGCAACAAAGCAATCGGCAATTTTTGCAAGTTTGGGTTAGAAATAGACAGTTGATGCAATGGAATCCCCCGGTCTCATCTTCATCACCTTCACTCCCTGCGTTTGACGTCCGAGAGACGGCACATCCTTGAGTGGAAGCTTGATCACCTGCCCCTTCTTACTCATCACAACAAGCTCTCCCTCTTCCTTTTCCTCCGCGTTTACAATAGCGGCACCGATGACATTACCAGTCTTTGTGGTCACCTTCGCGGTCTTGATACCAGAACCACCGCGCTTCTGTACCTTGTACTCCTTCGCCGGAGTTGTCTTTCCAAATCCATTTTCCATAACGACAAGAATCTCTGCAGTCTTATTCTCTTTCGAAAGTACATCTGCGCACACGATAGAGTCTCCCTTTCCGAGTCGCATACCGGCGACGCCCGCAGCGGTGCGTCCCATTTGGCGCACATCACTTTCCTTGAAGCGTATTGCCTGACCCTTTGCAGTAATGAGTGTCATCTCATCTCCCTTCCCCACAAATTTCGCAGAAATGAGTGAATCATTGTCCTTGAGTGTGATTGCAATGAGTCCACTTCGGCGAACATCCTTAAAGCTTCCGGCATCAGATTTCTTTGCAACTCCGTTCTGCGTCACCATCATGAGTGACCAGTCGCCCTCCCATCCCTCCTTACGAACCGCAAGCACTGAGGTGACTTTCTCTTCTGCAGTCAGTGCGAGGAAATTCATGACTGACTTCCCCTTCGTTGCTCTGCGTCCTTCAGGAATATCAAACATCTTTGTTTGATACACCTTGCCCTTATCGGTAAAGAAGAGAAGGTCGCTGTGCGTCGATGTGGTGAGGAGCGTCGTAACGACATCCTCCTCTTTTGTATTCAAATCAACAACACCAACACCGCCACGCTTCTGTGTTTTATATTCAGCAGGATTTGTGCGCTTCACATATCCACCTTGGGTAAGCACGAGAACACTCTCTTCATCGGCAATCAAATCTTCAATGGAGAGCATTTTGACTCCCCCCTTTACAATTTTTGTCCGTCTATCGTCGCCATACTTCTGCGCAACTTCCGCGAGTTCAGTCTTAATGATACTGAGCATCTTCTTCTTGCTTCCCAAGATTGCCTGGAGCTCCTTGATGAGTGCCTGCACCTCAGCGAGTTCGTCCTCAATTTTCTTTCGTTCGAGACCTGCAAGCTTCTGGAGGCGCATGTCGAGAATTGCCTGTGCCTGAATCTCAGAGAACTTAAACTGCTTCATGAGGCCTGCATGCGCAGTCGGCACATCCTTTGATGCACGAATGAGTTTGATGATGGCATCGATGTGGTCGAGCGCTTTCTTGAGACCGAGGAGAATATGCTCGCGTTCCTCGGCTTTGGTGAGGTCAAATTGTGTACGTCTCCGTACCACCTCCACGCGATGCTTGATGTATTCCTCGAGAATTGCTTTGAGCGAAAGTGTGAGTGGTACACCATTCACGAGCGCCACCATGTTGTAGTGGAAGGTGTCTTCAAGCTGTGTGTGTTTGTAGAGCTTATTGAGAACGGTCTGTGGCTGTGCACCCGACTTGAGTTCCACCACCACGCGAATGTCACGAGTGGATTCATCACGGAGGTCACGAATTCCCTCAATCTTCTTATCGCTCACGAGCTCTGCAATCTTCATAATCATATCGGCCTTGTTGACGCGATATGGAATAGACGTAATGACAATCGAGAAGTTCCCCTTCTTATCTTCAACAATCTCAGTCTCACCACGTACCACTACACCACCACGACCGTTTGCATACGCGTGTGCAATATCTTTCTGATTGAAGGCGATGCCTCCAAGTGGGAAATCTGGCCCCTTCACAAATTGTAAGAGATCGTTTGTCGACGCCTCCGGATTATCAATGAGGTGTGCAACGGCCTCGGCAACCTCGCGGAGATTGTGTGGAGGAATATTTGTTGCCATACCCACTGCAATACCGAGTGTTCCGGTAAGGAGAAGGTTCGGGACAGCCGAAGGCAAGACTTGGGGTTCCTTCTTCGTACCATCATAGTTTGGCTTCCAATCAACGGTATCTTTTTCAAGATCACGAAGGAGCTCTTCACCCATCCTCGACATCTTTGCCTCAGTATAACGATACGCAGCAGGTGAGTCTCCATCAATAGAACCGAAGTTACCCTGACCAAGGACGAGTGGATAGCGTGTCGTAAAATCCTGTGCAAGCTTTACCATCGCTTCATATACTGAAGAGTCACCATGGGGATGGAAGCTACCGAGTACGTCTCCAACCACGGTCGCAGACTTCTTAAACTTTGCACTCGCGGTGAGACCATTGAGACGCATTGAGTAGAGAATGCGTCGGTGCACCGGTTTCAATCCGTCGCGCACATCAGGAAGCGCACGCTGAGTAATAACGGTCATCGCATAGTCGATGTACGACGTACGCATTTCGTCGGTGATGTTTTGTACAATCACGTTCTGTCGAGGAATGACCTCTACAGCTTCGGGTTCGTTGTTATTCTTTCCTTTATTATCGCCTTTTTTCATATAAAAATTTCACTGAATGTCGGCCATTATAGCATATGTCTCCAAGAGATGTTGAGCATTTTTGAATAAAAAATACGCGTGGCCATTACTCAGTCTTCTTGTCAGTTGAAGTGCCAATAAGAATAATTCTCGGCTCCACAGTCTTAGGTTCTGAAGTCGCTGGTGTAGCGGTGCCCATCGTCGATACTGGCACTACCGTATCCTCAGTACCACTACCCCACTCTGTCCCCACATTCGCACTACTCCGATACTCATCATAGAGGATTTCATCTTTACCCAACGAGCCAAGAGCCGAATTTTCATCAAGGAGGTTCTCTTCCGAGGGTACGCTCCCGATAATATTCCCAAGCTGTGCTTTTGTATCTCGTAGAAGCGAACCGAAGTCACTTTCCTTCAAACGTTCAATTTCCTCTGCACTCCCCTCGAGCGATGCAGTGTTTTGGAAACGTGCAGGAAGTGTCGACACCCACACAAGACCAATAACACCTGTCACGAGTATCGCACCAATGAGTGCGTACTGTGCCTTGGTATTACTGTCTTTCTCATGTAGGCGACGTAATTCCATAATAGTTTTCTAACTTTAATTACTGAGCACCACTCCCTCTTCTTACAGAAGCAGTACACCTTCAGGGTATTTTTCATTCTTCAAAATACCTCTGAAGGTCTTGCGGTCGTAGCACGAAGTCTTCGTACCTCAGACTTCTAACACTACGACCTCACCCTCCATTTCGGCAAGGTCCTTTTTCTTCACCGTGAGTTTTTCTACTGGCTTCACGACATCAATTCCCTCTTCTTTGAAAAATGCTTTGAGTGCAGTGTCGGTATAGTGCATCGGGATGATACATCTAGCTTCGAGCTTCGTCCCAAGCTTGCTCGCCTCAGGAACATCAAGCACATCACCACCACCGATTGGTACAAAGAGAATATCGATATCATCAAGCTCTCCAAGAATTTGTGGGTCAATAACAGCGTTACTGAGTGCACCAAGGAATACAATATTGATTCCCTCAAGTGTCACTTGATAGATAGTATTAAATCGAGGAACGTTTTCGTACATTGTCTCAGTGCCATACCCACGCACCGTCACCTCCCCCACTTCGTATTCACCCGGACCATCAATGACGAAAGGGACTTTCGCACCAAATGACATTTCCTCTGCTCCATTAAAATCAGGATGATTGAGTGAGACAAAAGCGACATCTGCACCAAATTTAACGCTCGGGAGTTTTGATTTCTTTGAAATAGGGTCGAATACCAACGTCGTATTCCCAAACGACACCTTAAAGCACTGACCCCCGTGATGTGTGATAATCATAGTGACACTATAGTACAAGGAAACGGCCAGTTCGCAAAGCAGACACGGAGGCCGGACCTCCAGGTATGGTCGACATCGTAAGTCGACCATACTAAATAAGTAGCTACGTACAGGTTGGTTACATTTTAAAGCTCAGTTCACACAAACAAATGTGTGGACGAAACGGTGTTTTTATAGTACACTCGCCTCACTTCGAAAGAAGATTATTAGTTCTAACGGCATGAGGGTAATCCCATTTTCGAGCATACGGCTACGAGATCTGGTTTAAATGGACACCCATCGCCGATATAAACAAACATATGGAGGAAAAAACTTCGGTCCTCGACCGAATCGCTTCTGCTGTCCGCGGTACTGTCTCACCCACTGTTGAAGTGGAGGAGCAGGACGAAAAAGCGGTCGCAGCGGAGGAGGCTCGTAGCAAGAGCCCAATGAACAAGCTCATAGAAGGAAGCCCAGTTCCACCAAAGAACGGGGATCTTATTGAAGGTAAGGTGTCAGCGGTCGGACGCGCACGTGTCTTCGTTGAACTCGTACCATTCGGTACCGGTATCATCTACGGACGTGAGTACATGAATGCCCGCGATATCCTTCGCAAGGTATCAGTCGGCGACACTATCGCTGCAAAGGTTGTTGACCCAGGAAACGAGGATGGCTACATCGAACTTTCTCTCAAGGAAGCTCGTCAAGCACTCATCTGGAGCGATGCAGAGGACGCAGTGAAGAAGCAAACGATTATGTCACTTCCTGTAAAGGAGGCGAACAAGGGTGGTCTTATTATCGAGTGGCAAGGTATCCAAGGATTCCTTCCTGCTTCACAGCTCTCTGCAGAACACTACCCACGTGTTGAGGACGGCGACAAGGATAAGATTCTCACGGCGCTCGGTGACCTCATTGGTAAGTCACTCAGTGTCATTATGATTACTGCCGACCAGAAGGAAGGCAAACTCATCTTCTCTGAGAAGGGACCACAAGAAAAGGGTGAGAAGGAGCAGAAAGTGAGCCGATACAATGTTGGTGACGTACTCGCAGGGACAATCACCGGTGCCGTTGACTTCGGAGTCTTCGTCAAGCTCGAGGAGGGACTCGAGGGACTCGTACACATCTCAGAACTCGATTGGGGACTTGTGGAAGACACTCGTTCACTCTACAAAGTAGGTGAGCCAGTGAAGGTGAAGGTTATCGAAGTGAAGGATGACAAGATTTCACTCTCAATCAAGCAACTCAAGGAGAACCCATGGGTCAGTGCTTCAAAGAAGTACCACAAAGACCAAATCGTACAAGGTGTTATCATCAAGTACAACAAGCATGGTGCTCTTGCCTCTATTGAGGAAGGTGTCGCGGGACTCGTACACATCTCAGAATTTGCTACCGAAGACGAACTTCGAAAGGCACTTTCTCTCGGATCGTCATACCAGTTCACGATTACCCTCTTTGAACCAAAGGAGCAGAGGATGACACTTTCTTTTAAGAAGAAGGAGTAGGGATAGTACTAAACACGAAAAACCGCCCATCTGGGCGGTTTTTCGTGTGTGCTATTGCACAATCCAAACTTTATGGCACAATGTTAGTTCTCGCACTGGAAGTAGGTCATGTGACCGAACAACGAGGCGCCGATACGCGCCTACAGTGAGTCAGCGACTCAGGAGATCCAGTGGTACACAAGAACGGCTTAGGAATTCTCCTCGGCCGTTTTTTATATTTCCCTATTCAATATTTTCTATCCCCTCTATACACACGTTCTAAGTACCAAGTACTAAGCACTATGTACTACTTCTGATTCCCTTCCTGCATTGCATATGCAACACCTTCTTTCAGAATATGCGTGAGCGCAATATCAACTTTCTCGACAATATCGGGGAACATTTTCTCTTCACTCTTTGAAAACGAGGCGAGGACAAAGTCTGCGAGCCCGTCACCTCGTGGGCGCTTTATTCCACCGAAGAACCCCTTCCGTGCGACACCAATGCGAATACGAATAAATTTCTGTGTCTTTAGTGTTTCAATAATCGACTTCACCCCATTGTGCCCCCCTGCCCCACGGTCGTAGGAAATTTTAATCTCACCAAATGGAATATCAACATCATCATGCGCGACAATGAGTGATTCTTGAGCATTGTGTTCTCGCACAAATTTAGAAACTGATGCGCCAGAATTATTCATGAATGTCGTGGGGAGCAAGATTGCAATATCAGTACCGTGGAGGATACCCTCAGAAAGTTGCCCTGCATATTTTGCAGACTTTGAGAGTGACGGCAGTGAGTATTGCTCGATAATCCCACGAAGAATAATCCAACCAATATTGTGGCGACTCTTTTCGTATTCTTCACCCGGATTCCCGAGCCCTACAATAGCAAACATAGGAATATTCTATCCTACTTTATCTATTTTTTCTCATTAAAAAATGATTATTGATTCAGCAGAATGCCTCAAACTTGTGCTCAATCATATTCACGATTATAATAGTGACGAATTATTATTGTATGGAGCATTTCCCAGAGTCACAGAAGCCTATTTCTCCTACTCAAGATACTCCCGTGCAAGACGCTCCAGACGATACCGAACACAAGGAGAGTATGCTCGGTGAAATCATTCGTTTTTCCCTCATCGCACTCCTCATCGTTCTGCCGATTCGGGTTTTCATCGCCCAGCCATTCATCGTGTCGGGCGCATCAATGGAAACGACGTTCTCAACTGGACAGTACCTCATTGTTGACCAGATTACCTACCATTTTGAAGAACCAAAACGAGGAGACGTCATCATTTTTAGATACCCGAAGGATCCTTCGAAGTTTTTCATCAAGCGCGTTATTGGCATTCCAGGTGACACCATAAGTATTTCTGGAAATGATGTCACTATCATCAACGAAACACATCCTGATGGTATACATCTCGAGGAGGAAGCCTATGTCCGCAGTATGCGACCAAGCGCGACAATTACCGAAAACCTCGGCGAAGGTGAGTATTTCGTTATGGGCGACAACCGCGATGCAAGTTCTGATTCACGAGCATGGGGAGTGCTCCAGCGAGAAAATGTGGTTGGGAGGGCCTTCCTACGCCTCTTCCCATTTTCGAAGGTAGGAGCGTTTCCGGGAGCTCATGACATTGCGACCGAGATGACATTATAAGTATCACGCATACAAATCCACTATGACACAAAATGTATCAGCTCAAGATTTTATAAAGTCAGCAACACACACCGCACACCATTTTGGATTTTCACCACTCGAGAAACTCAAGGAGCATCCCGACTGCAAAAACTGCGAGACGAAGGTTCTACACAAAGCGTCCGCACAGGACCGAAAGACCGATTCTCTTCACGGAATACTCACCTCGGGTATGTGCTCATATTTTGATGCAAAACTGAACGGCATTGAAGGACCGTCACTTTTCTATACCACCGAACAAGTCCCCCGCACCGGCGACATTGCAGTTGCGTTCCACGTCATGAATGTGAAGAAGAGCATTGCCGAGGCACTCCTCATACAGACCGTGCGATCCTTCCTCAACGACCTTGGCTACGAACGGCACTCAGTACGCATCAATTCTATTGGAGACCAAGACTCAACCGTCCGGTACCTTCGTGATCTCACAAACTATCTCCGAAAGCGACTCGATGAGATGCCTCCACAAGCACGCGAGCTCATGAAGGAACATCCAATGTTTGCACTCATGCACCTCATTGAGAAAAATCACGAACTTGCACACAAGAGTCCGAGTCCACTCGAATACCTTACCGACGTGAGTCGAAAACACTTCCGTGAAATCGTCGAGTACCTCGACATGAGCGAGACTCCGTTTGAAATCGATCCAAAGCTTGTCGGGCACCATGATTGTTATTCCGATGCACTCTTTGCCTTTGATATCCTCGATGATGCGGGTGAAAAGATGGAACAGAGCCCATTCTATATTCGTGGTGGCAGATACAGCACCTTTGTCTCAAAGATGACAAAGACGAAGACGCCCGCAGTCGGTGCAGTGGTTATTTTCAAAGACAAGAAGGCGCCTGCACACATCCCTGCACCACGTCTCAAATATTCGCCCGACATCTACTTGGTACAGCTCGGCTTTGGACCAAAGGTGCGAAGCCTGCTCCTCATTGATGAATTGCGCCGTGCAGGAGTCTGCGTACATCAAAACGTCATCAGCGACTCACTCGGCGAGCAATTGCGCAGTGCAGAGGCCAAAAATGCCCGCTACGCAGTCATCCTCGGGTATAAGGAATATATAGACGGAAACGTCATCCTTCGCGACCTGAAGCAACAGAGTCAGGAAAATATCCCCTTTGCAGGCCTTACTGCACACCTCAAACGACTCTCGGTAGTAGTTTAAGAGCACACATTGGTATAAAACCGCCATTATACTTGCAGATAATGGCTGTATATGATATTCTCATCCCCACATATGGCAACGAATGTTGAAGTAAAAAAGAACAACCAAGAAAGTACTGCGAATCTTATTCGTCGTTTTACAAAGCGTGTTCAGGGTTCAGGTGTTTTAAACCGACTCCGTAAGGAACGCTATTTCGCACGAGAGAAATCACCACTCGTAATGCGTTCAGGGAAACTCAAGCGACTTGCAAACAAAGTTAATTACGAGAAACTTCTCAAGCTCGGAAAGATTCAAGAAGTAGTACGAGGAGGAAGAAAATAATTGAAACATGAAAAATCCCCCGCACTGCGGGGGATTTTTCATGTTTCTGACACCTCCAGTATGGTACACTCACAGTATCATCTATGATTCACACTTCAGAGAGAACCAAAACGTATCCGAGCCTTCCCTACGAAGCGATGAAAAATGATGTCCTCGGTAAAAAGTACGACCTTTCGCTCAATTTTATCGGCAAAAAGCGAGCACTCTCTTTAAATAAGAAACATAGAAAAGCGACATACATCCCCAACGTGCTCTCCTTCCCACTCACCGATGCTGTGGGCGAAATATACATATGTACAGAAGTTGCTCGCAAGGAGGCTTCGAAGTTCAACATGACCCCCGACGGATACTTCGGATATCTCTTTATCCACGGACTTCTCCATTTAAAAGGACACCTCCATGGGGGTACAATGGAGCAAGCGGAAAAGAAGTACGTCACAAAGTATAAGCTCGCATAATCAGACCTGTCCTTCGCTCAGAAATATTCACCATCATGTCACAGCATTACGTAACAGGAATAGATGTCGGAACCTACCATGTAAAGGTGGTTATTTCGAGTGAGACGAAGGAATCAACCGTCCCACAAATAATTGGTACTGGATATGCAGAGAGCCGTGGACTCCGAAACGGATACATCATCAACGAGAGCGATGTGGTGCGAAGCGTACGCAACGCAGTTGCACAGGCTGAGAAGGCCAGTGGCGTGAAGGTACGCCATGCATACATCTCTATGGGTGGCATCGGCCTCGACGAAATCCACGCGCACGGAGAGGCGATCACCTCGCGCGCTGACTCGGTCATCACGCAAGTTGATATCGATAAGGCAATTGAGATAAGCGAGGAGAGTATTAGAGAAAAGATACCCAACAGGCGCATTCTCCATGCAATACCCCTCCACTACGTAGTCGACGGTGAGAAGGTCCACGGACGCCCCCACGAGCTCAAGGGCACCAAACTCGAGGTAGATACCCTCTTCATTACCGCATTTGAACAGCACCTCAATGACTTGGTCTCTGCCATTGAGAGTATTGGCATTAAGGTAGACGACGTCATGGCTTCCCCACTTGCAGGAAGCCTCGTGATGCTCACTAAAGCGCAAAAGCGCGCGGGGTGCGTCCTTGCCAACATTGGTGCTGAAACGGTATCAATCGTCGTATTTGAAAACAACACCCCCACCTCACTCAAGGTATTCCCAATAGGCTCAAACGACATCACGAACGACATTGCCCTTGGTCTCAAAGTCCCACTCGATGAAGCAGAAAAAATAAAGCGAGGAGGCATGACGGCGACACCATACTCAAAGAAGCGACTCGATGAAATCATCTCCGCACGACTCACTGACATCTTTGAACTCATTGATGCGCATCTAAAAAAGATTAAGCGAGATGGACTCTTGCCAGCAGGAATCATCCTCACCGGAGGTGGCTCGGGCATCACCACAGTACAAGACCTCGCCCGAGTCTCACTTCGCCTCCCCTCAAAGATTGCAATGCTCGACCCCGGACAAAATGGCAAGGTGCGCGATGCATCGTGGGCAGTGAGTTACGGACTCTGTATCTGGGGAATGACCGGCACCGAGGAAGAAAGTGGCATCAATCTCGCTCGCCACACAGGAAGCTCGATACTCAATTGGCTCAAGCAGTTTCTCCCTTAGAGCATGTCCAAAAACTCATCATACTGCGTTGCGCTTCATTCGGAAACGCTCACCGTATAGTGAATACGTCTCTCGCTTCCTCAATCGCGCGCCTTGTCTGATGTGTTTTTGATCATGCTCTCTATACTGATGTGTGATTTCAAAATATACTCTAACCTTATATTAGGCCACCGTACTACAACATTTTCTATAGATTGCAAACACACGGATGACAATTTTGTCAATATAGTGACAGATTTTTTTGTGCACTGTATGATAGTCCTACGTTATTAGAGGTCATGCACCAATGACGGCTGGTGTAGGTATAAGCAAGTATATGGAACAAATAAAAACAGACGTTGAATCATTTGCTCGTATTCGAGTTATTGGTGTTGGTGGTTCGGGTAACAATGCCGTGAACTACATGATCGGCTCAAAGGTAAAGGGCGTCGAATTTATTGCAATCAACAGTGATGCACAAGACCTCCATCACTCACTTGCGAAAAAGAAAATAAATATCGGAAAGAATCTCACTCGAGGACTCGGTGCAGGAGGAAACCCTGACATGGGTCGTCGTGCCGCAGAAGAGACACGTGAAGAAATTGCAAACGCAATCAAAGGGTCAGACATGATCTTCATCACTGGAGGTATGGGTGGTGGTACCGGTACGGGCGCAGCACCAGTCGTTGCGAAAATTGCACGAGAGACAGGTGCACTCACCGTCGGTGTGGTGACCAAGCCTTTCCTCTTTGAGGGACAAGAGCGTATGCGTCTCGCACTCCAGGGTATTGAGGAACTCAAGAAGGAGGTTGATGCACTCATCACAATTCCAAACGACCGTCTCCTTGCTATCGTCGACCGTGAGACAAGCGTCAAAGCAGCCTTTGAGCTCTGTGACAATGTACTCAAGCAGGCAGTCGAGGGAATCTCTGACCTCATCACTATGCCCGGTATCATCAATGTTGACTTTGCTGATATCCGTAGCGTTATGGAGAATGCCGGTTCAGCACTCATGGGTGTTGGTCTCTCAACAGGTGAAAAGCGAGCAGAAGAAGCTGCACGCTCAGCTATCAATTCCCCACTCCTTGAGGTTTCAATCACGGGAGCAAAGGGTGTTCTCTTTGCAATCGCAGGAGGCGATGACCTCGGTATGCTCGAAATTCAAGATGCCGCTCGTATCATCACCGAATCAATCGACCCGCACGCAAAGGTTATCTTCGGAGCAATCAGAGATGAGAAGCTCAAGAAGAATGAGGTACGAGTCACCGTCATTGCGACTGGCTTCCCCGAATCAGATACCGGACACCACATGCCACTCATGCGCACTGTAGAGCGTGCCCCACAGGCACAGCAGGAGGAGCGTGAATCTGCCCGTGGACGCATCTTTAATTCAATAGGCAGTGGACGACAGCCTGAAGTAGTAACACCGACTGAGGAACCTATCGTCGTACGCGAAGAATCTCGCCCCGTCGTACAACAAGCACCCGCCGAACCAAAACCAATCGATTCCATCGACGAGGAGAACGATGATGATTGGGGTGCCGTTCCAGCATTTCTCAGAAGGTCAAAGCTGAAGTAGAAGGTAAAACTAACTTTAAAGTAAATATTGATGTCACAGGTGCTGGAACGGCGCCCGGGGCACAAAAGCGTTAAAAAAGACGAGGACTGCTCCTCGTCTTTTAGCTTTTGTGAGGCGGAGCGTGAGAAGCGAACACTTGGAGCTTCGCAAGACTCATTGAGGACTTTTTGTGAATGAAATGAAACAAAAGGCCCAATGAGTGGACAGCTCCTGTAAGGAGATGAGGCGACCGCACGGAGGCAACCTCGCAACCCATTTCATCTTTCAAAACCCAAATCAAAAAACCGCTCACGCGGTTTTTTTGTGACATCCCTCATTTTAGGATACAATATCCATCTACAACTATTACATTACCGAATAAATCATAAATACCATGTACGACTTAATTATTCTCGGTGGAGGACCAGCAGGAATCTCTGCGGGGGTCTATGCCTCACGAAAGCAACTGAAGACCCTCCTTGTCACGAAAGAATGGGGCGGACAGAGTATCGTCTCTCCTGACATCCAAAACTGGATTGGAACAAAGAGTATCTCTGGTTCCGACCTTGCAAAAAATCTTGAAGAACACCTTAAGGCGTATGCGGGTGAGTTTGTCACCATTGCCCCCGGAGTTACCGTTACAAACCTTGCAAAAACTGATGCTGGATTTACCGTCACACTGAGCGATGGTTCATCCCATGAGACAAAGACAGTCCTCGTTGCCACAGGGTCATCACGACGAAAGCTCACTGTCCCTGGAGCAGACACCTTCGACCAGAAAGGACTCACGTACTGCGCGACCTGTGACGGCCCTATGTTTAGCGGAATGGATGTTGCCGTCATTGGAGGAGGAAACGCAGGCTTTGAGACCGCAGCACAGCTCCTTGCATACACAAAGAGCGTCACCCTCCTCAACCACGGCAATGCATACAAGGCCGACCCAGTGACTGTCGAGAAGGTTCTCGCGCATCCCAACATGACCGGAATACTGAATGCCGACACAACTGAGATTCTCGGTGAGAGTTTTGTAAATGGACTTACCTACACCGATGCACAGAAGGAATCACACACGCTTGCTGTCGGAGGTATCTTCGTGGAGATTGGTATGCTTCCAAATACAGACTATGTAAAGAACGTACTCGACCTCGATGAGTACAACCGTATCAAGATTGATCCATGGACACAGCGAACAAGTGTTGAGGGAGTGTGGGCTGCTGGTGACTGCACCAATATTCGCTACCACCAGAACAATATCTCTGCTGGTGATGCAGTAAAGGCACTCGAGGATATCTACGTATACGTGAAGACTCGATAATATCTTTATCTTAAAAAACCACGTGGCAAATGCCACGTGGTTTTTTAAATGTTTACTCCGTTATTCTTTTTCGAGCACCTCTGAGATATACGAGTACATCTCTGGAGTTATTGATACGAGAGAATTAAGAAGCTCAGAGACCGCCTCCCGTGTGACCCATCGATATCCAGAATGTTCGTTGCTCAGTGTCACCTCAAAACTTTCTGCTTCAACTTTATAAAAAATAAGGACAAGTCCACGATTGTCCACAATGTTCTTGGGAAGACGATATGCTCCGACCACCTCTCCAATAGAAAATTCTTTAATGCTTGGTAACTCTTCGCGCAATTCCCTCGAGAGCGTTTCCTCGAGAGACTCATCATTATCAATTCTTCCACCTGGGACATCCCAGTATGCTTCCGCTCCACTTCCGTTTTGCAAGACCAAACACGCATCCCCCACACGGACAATCCCCTTTATCCCAACCTGACAATCTTTTATCATATATTCATTATAACAGACCACAACATTTAGGACTTTGTGTCAGGTCAAGGTGTCACCTTGACCTGACATAGAAAAACCACCGACGGCTCGGTGGTTTTTCCTATACAACGTAGAGCTTTATCTTCCGGGCCACTGTACTCTATACAAGTACATTAATATGTGAAGAAAATCACCACACCCGAAAGATACATACAGCTTCTCACTGGAGCGATACTGCGTCAATAGGTATTTTGAGTGCCGTAAATAGACTTTAAATCAGCCGTTCTGTTGATAAACAGGTGGATAAACAAGTGAATAAGTATGTATAAAACTTTCAAAAAAGACGGCGTTCTATAGAGCAAAAAGTGTTCCCACAAAGAATGCTACCGTAGCAGCCAAACCTCCAATAACAACAACTTCAAGTATAGACTTGAATGCATTCGTCCCCACGATCTTCCATTTAAAGATGCCGAGAATGACGAGCGCAATAAATGCCCCCATCGCAGATATTCTGAAGACCGTTTCCGGGTTCACTGAGTCGAGCAAAACAAATGGGAGGAGTGGTATAAAACCAAACGTGATGAATGCGATGAATGTTGCAAATCCCGTCGAGAGCGGGTTCTCATCCATCGGGTTCGACATCTTCAGTTCATTGTTCAAGATGAAGTCAACCCAGTATGGTTCATTCTTTCTATATATCTGAGTGAGAGTCTTTGCATCAGTCTCGGAGAATCCTTTTTCAATAAGTGCAAGCACAGTCTCATGAGCCTCACGCGTACCATTGAGTTCAGAAGAATCTTTTTCACAGACACGCAGACTTCGATAAAGCCCCTGCTCTGAGCGGACAGCGAGAAAGTTACCGAGTCCCATTGATACACCGTCAGCAAAGAGGTTGGCGAGGCCAAAGAGGAGGACGACCGCGAAAGAAAGTTGCGATGTTGTATCACTTGAAAGCGCTGCGCCAGAAAACCCAGCAACAACCGCAAACGTCGTGATTATTCCATCAACCGCACCATAGACCACCTCCCGTAAATATGCAGAAAGTGGCGAGCGCTTGTGTCCACGAAAGTGCACATCGGCCTTTTTCATCCTCGGACTCAATTTCATACCACAATGATACCACCCTATCTATTCAAAAAGAGTATGGTGAGTTGGAGAACGGTCGCAAATGTTACCCAGACCAAATACGGAATGTTTACATACGCTACCCACCTGAGCTCCGGTACTGCGTGCCACACGCCCCAGAGTGCCCACACGAGCGTCGCAAGGACGAGGAGTATATCGATTGATGCAAGGAGATTATTCTTCAGACCAAACTGTATTGGTGTGAAGATAAAATTAAAGAGAAGGTTGAGTGCAAACGGAAGCGCAATCATCCATGAGATTTCTTTTGTGAATGCTTTATAAAACACCATCCCAAACGAAACAAAAATTATTGCGTAGAGTACTGTCCACACGGGACCAAAGACCCAGCTTGGTGGTGCCCATGTAGGCTTGATGAGCTGTGAGTACCAATTATATGCGTTCATACAGAAATGATACCATTGCGCACTCTAGAGCGCGTAGTGAAAATCCAAACAACTTCCTTGAAGTAGACATATACATAAAGTTGTGTTAAAGTATTTTTTGTTACATTTCGAGGAGATGACCATGTTCATATCGGCGCAGGCTGACCTGCTACGGAGACTAATCACGGCAGAAGACAGGGGCGAGCCACTCACTCCCGTACAACTCGGCAGGGCAACAGTAGAGTGTTCGATCTTTGAAGACCTATGGGCAAATAAGCTTATCAATATCAAGGGTCAGGAAGGTCAGTTGCTCTGCATGGCGTACCAGGACTCAGTGTTCATCGCTTCCCCAACCGGCCGAGTATGGTTGACTGAATACGACAGGACCATGCGTTCGTAGGACCGCTTCAAGAGGAAACCAAATCCGGTTTCCTTGCGAGGCGGTTTTTTCTTTTGGCCGGGGGATTCGGCGTCCTTCTCCATATTCAGAGAGGGGGGGATTCAGCGTCAAAACCTAAGTCGTTGCATTTGCTTATTGAACCTAGATTATTTTATTCAAATTTCCATGCAGGCAAATAGGATCCATCGCTTCAATCTCATCCATGCATGAGAGTCCCGATGGCATACCGTTCAGAAAAAATATTTTCTTATGATTCACATAGGCCTGCCCCATCTCAATGAGCACATTTCCACCGATGTAATTCTTAATGCCATGTTTCTCTCCGTTGACGATCAAAACGGCGTCACTTTCAAGAATATGCTATAGTGTTCATGAAAATAATTGTTTTCTCGCTTCAATGCAGCACGTTCGCCGTTTTGCAATCTCGCCATATGTTCTGACATCTCTCCCCGGACAAGTGCTTCGTAATGGGGATGAATCCAACCATCAAATCCCAAGACGCACAGTTGATTCTTGGCATTGACCATTTCTTTCATAAAACTGTTACTGCCCAAAACATAGATTTTCATAATCAGATTATCTCTAATTCTTTTAACCACTCATACCAAACAGGCTCAAGCCCTGGCGCTTTTTCCCATTCATCTTGTATTATGTCACCTCGAAGATACTTTTCAGTTTTCGAAGCAAGTAAAAGCAAAACTTCTTTTTTACAAAAAATCGCTTGTTTTGTTTCTACCTCACTTCTTTTAATTTCATCAACTGCTTCAATCTGATAGATTTTCCAATAGTGCCAACTTCCGCCTTCGCGCCGACAAGGATTTTCTTTTCGCCCCTCAATTAAAAGTTTTAAGTTTTCCGCCTCCAAGCCAACCTCCTCCTTTAACTCCCTCTTTGCTGATTCCTCAAAAGAACTATCCCCGTCAATATGACCAGCTGGGGGTGCAAAACCAAACGGCGGTTTTTTCCTTTCTATAAGTAACAGACTACCGTCCCTCCACACCAGCATTCCCACACTTTTGTTGTCGCATTTTTTAGCCATATTATTTTAACTTCTTCGCGAGTACGGTTGGCGAAGAAATTATTTCTCGAAAGAGTACATGACGGCAAAGTTCTTTGTCGTCTCCGTTCAAAGCGTAAATGGGTTTACCAAGTGCAACGGCGTACCCGATTTCCAAAGTCGTACTATTACCAGAGTAGCCATCTTTATTATATATGAAGACGACATCGGCCATTTGAATCTTATAAAAATGATCATGAGTTAATCCAAGTGCAACAAATTTTTTATAATCGTCGGATAACTTCGCCCACTCGTCTTGTCCAGAGTGTAAATAGGGCTCGTAAACAATGACGCCGAGCTTTTTTAATCGCTTGGCAAACTCTCTCATTTCTGGCTTGAAGCGACGACTGCCACATATAGCAAGTGTTTTCATTGAGTCATTTTATCAAATCATTAACGCTCACGCCACGTTTCGCGCCAACCCCATTTCGACTTCTAATTCCAATTTTCAATTTCTGCGGAAGAGGGGAGATTTGAACTCCCGATCGAGTTTCCCCGATGGTGGTTTTCGAAACCACTGCAATAAACCACTATGCGACTCTTCCGTATTTTATTTTGTACTTCCCTACTTCTTGAAGTATTAAACTAGCATTTTTCTGGATTTTTCGGTAGTATAGCGGTGTTGTTCAAGTCCGAAAGGACTTGAAGGAACGGCCCCATCGTCTAACGGTTAGGACACAGGGTTTTCAGTCCTGGAATCGGAGTTCGATTCTCCGTGGGGTCACATCGGTATAGCAAAACACACTGGATACGTATCCAGTGTGTTTTGCTATAGCAAGCAATCTTCATTGCTTGCGTACCGATGTGACAAGCGGAACCTTATGTTTGCTATACATAATGCAAACATGGTGAGCTAGGGCAGGAAGTACTTACGAACGTAGTGAGTTAGTAACTTGCGCCACACAGACCGCAAACAAGTTCGCCCTCTTACAGAGGCTGTTCAGGTTGTATGACGGTTTCTATTCTGAAACCGCCGACAACCTCCTGAAACAGTACCCCGTACTGTTTCAGCTCCGTGGGGTTTTATCAACCTGACACCACAACACACTTCTAGAAAATATATTGTCCCTGTCCCCATTTCTTTCCCATTTCTCATTTCTCTATTGGGTTGTTATAAAGCGTTGTAAAAACGGTCAGCCACTATTTATACCTTCTTCACAAAAACTCCTAACACCTTAAACTCATCCCCTTCTACTAAACGATACGGCTTGTGGGTAGCATTAGTCGACTTTGGTTTTAGTAGTAGAGCGTCTGCCTCGTAGTGAATCTCCTTCAAAGTCGCTTCGTCACCGACCAATATAATTGCATTACTACCACTCGGAGCTTGATAATTTTTTTGGCACAAAATGTAATCACCATCCTCAATACCGAGAAGATTCATCGAGTCTCCGCTCGTACGAAGTACAAAGTACTTTGCTCCTGGCTTAACCAAGGAAGCTGGCACAGGGTGAGTATCATGAGCAACTGGATCGGCATACATTAATTCACCACAGCCAACAGAGTCGTACAGTGGTAACTCAACCATCTCAACTTGATATGGTGAAATGATTTCTTCAGCTTCAGCAGCAATATTGCCTACTTCAGAAGGGCTGTTACCTAACGTGTCTCTAAAATAGTTTTCTGTTTCCTTGTCACAGAAATATACATAGCAACCTTTTTGGCCTCGTGTCATGAGAGTGCGGTATGTGTTTTTGATAATCAAATCAAGTTGCTTTCTTACAGTTTCCTCATCTCCTTCCTTGGCAATTTTCTTCCAGCCATGAACTGACTTGTCTGTACTCGCACGCGCTTCTGGCACTGTGACGACTTTATCATCACGAACAATGAGGTCTGGGCCAACAATTACTCCAACGTAATCCACTTCTAGTCCTTGGCTAGTGTGGATACAACCGACCTCAGATACTGACTCCGGTTGCACGATCCAAGCCTGTCCATCTTCATTTAAGTTCCAGGTAGCACGATAGTCATCTATAACGATATCTTTAAGAATAGGATTTTTCTTACTTATCCATTTCCAACAATATCCCGCAAGTAAGCGCGCTTTGTTTTTTTCTTTGTTCTTTTCCTTTATTGTATCGTGAAGTTTTCGCGGGTCATCAAAAATTTGAAAATCATAGTTAATGCCTTCGAGTGTATCGTTGGCCGTGTCACGAATTTGAAGCGCCTCATCCAACCATGCCAAGTACCCATCCGAGCCATTGCAACGGAACTGTGATTCGAGTTGCATAAGTGTAACCTCCGCGTTCTCGGCTTTGGCACGAGCGGTAATCTCCTCCACACTACCAATATCTTTGAGTGTCACTTTTTGATCCTCGTCAACAAAGAAGATGCTGAATTTTGATGCATTAATTATCTCTTTGACCTGATTCTCGCCAAGGTGACTGAACATTCCAGATTTAGCATTGAGTCTATGCGCCTCATCGACAATTAGAGCGTCATACATGTTTTCTTCAGCACTGTGAAAGGAACCTGAACCACTAAACATATTTGAAATGTGCGACTTTTTAAAGGTTCCAGTCAATTTGATCTCGTACACCTCGCGCGGTGCAGAATTACGGGTGACATACTGTGCAACAAGCGACTCACTAGTTAGTTTAACCAAAAGATTAATAGCCAAAACTGACTTGCCTGTACCCGGTCCACCTTGCACAATAAGTACATTCTTGTTTGTAACTGAAGACTTACGAGCAAGCTGTAATGAGGTTTCATATACCACTTTTTGATCATCAATCATTACAAATTCCTCATTCCCCTTAAGCATTGAAGAAAGTTGGTCGGCAAGACCTTTGGAGGGCCTGATTTTTCCATGATCGATACGATACATGATTTGGTTTTTGTCTCCATGGCGTACATGGTACTTGATGAAATCTCGCAACTTAATCGCGTCAGGCTTAAGAAAGAGTGGTGCCTTGTCTATATATTCACTATAAAAATCGTGACTAATTACTGAATCGGGTTCGTAATTATGCAGATACGCACATGGATACAACTTAATACCCTCTTCCTCAACTGTGGCATTAAAATCTTCGAGGAGCCGTTTATACGACCAGGCCTGATACGATGGATGTGACGTCTCTTGGTCACCGTGTTTAAATCTTGTTACCACTATCGCGTCCTTGTCGGTAAGTTGTGCTTGTGTCCATTGTTTCAGTTCAATCAAAATAGCAGTATCCTGATCCTGACTATCTTGACCTGTAATAATAAAGTCAACGCGCTTAGACGATTGCGGGATATGGTACTCGATTGCAATACCAGCATCACTAGGAATAACATCGTCATTAAGAACCCTATCCATGTACTGAAGAGAATTTGTCCATGATTTAATTTCTGATTCACCAGTACTGTGTCCGGTGACACCTCTAAATGTCTCGAGAATAATATTTCCAATGTCATTTGTCATGACATCTTTCTGAAACTCTTTCTTAGTTGCTGAATAGACAATCATTGCTAGAGCTCGGTGTATTTATCTGCCTTCCCTTTTGCTTTTTCAACAGGATACTTTGCTTCATTTTTATCCATTTTTTTCTCAAGCGCACCTATGAGGTCGATTTTGTAGTAATGTGCAAGCATGATAACCCAATAAAATACGTCACCGAGCTCGTCAGCTATTTCTTCCTCTTTACCTTTCTTTATTTCATTATCCTTCGTCCATTGAAAAAGTTCTAAGACTTCTGACGCCTCTAATTGTAGAGAGACCGCAAGGTTTTTTGGATCATGAAATTGCTTCCAATCTCGAGCATCGCGAAATTTGATTATTCTTTCTGTAAGTTTTTCTAGTCTATCTGAACCACTCATATTTAAAGAGTATCATTTTAAGTAGTTTTCCTCAATTGGCTTTAAACCACTACAATAAACACCCTGCGGCTGAGCCGGGAGTCATTTTGGGCGTGTGACTTATCTGCACTAATACGCACACACCTCGACCGCTTGCCCTGTGTTGCAACTTGCCTAGGACCCTCCTAGGCGCAGCTATAATTCTAGAAAAAAATTATATAAGCAAAACAAAGCTTGAAAAACACATTGCAGACGGCACATTACAAACTGTTTCATTTTGCAGTAAAATCTTCATCAATCGTGAAGAAATTTTAAAGCTTTTATAAACGAAATTTGTCAAAAAAATGCAATACAAAACCGCGCAAAGCGCGGTTTTGTATGAGCGAAATGTACCTTTCTAGCGCTCATGTTGGTGAGTATCCATAACTCAATCATTCCTCCTTCTCCTCAGGCACTCAATAATCCAGTACGCTTGCTCGCTATGATTTATTTAAGTTTTGAACGAGGTGACTTGTTTGTAGGTTTCAAACTCATTTTGATCTCCTGAGCCTTCGCCTCTACTCCAGCAACTGGTCGTTGGAGTTTTAATGCAAGAACACGAGTTGGTACTTTACCACCCATACTCTTTAACTGCTTCACTTCTGTTGGAGTCCAAGGTTGGCCTGACTTTGCAATGTATTTAGGTTTTATCATTTTATGAACTTTTTTGATTATTACCATATGGTTCGACTACGCCAATACTAGTATTTTATCAAGATATCCATTAAAAATCAATAAATATTTCTAAACAGGTTAATTATATTAACAATTAAACTAATTTATTATTAACCTTATGTGTTAATAACATGTTGACAACACATAGGGGCTCAGGTAATATAAGTACTATGTTTACAAGGGTGCCCTTTATTATATTATCAGCATGGAAATTTCCTTCAGTAGCAGTAAGTTTCAAAAGCTCTGCGAAGACCACGGTAAGCTCAAGTCAAAGTACGGAGATATTCAAGCACGAAGAATCATACGGAGAATAAGTGAGCTTACGGCAGCGGCAAATTTATATGATATTTCTCAACTACCTCAAACACGCCTACATCCCCTTACTGGGGATAGGAAGGGGCAATTTGCAGTGGACATTCTGCATCCTTATCGAATTATACTCACGCCTTCGGATGGCGACATAGGGGACTTAAGGACAATCACAATCGTACACATAGTTTCAATAATTGATTACCACTAGAAATATGAGCAACACAACATTTCAACCAAACATTGCAATACATCCTGGGGAGACACTGAGCGAGCTTCTTGATACTGTTTCTATGAGTCAAATTGACCTCGCAAAGCGAACTGGCTTATCTCCAAAAACTATAAATGAGATAATTGGGGGCAAGAGTTCTATAACACCTGAAACAGCTTTGAAACTAGCTACTGTTTTTGGCACGTCAACAGAGTTCTGGAATAACTTAGAAAGGCAATATCAGGAAACTTTATCTAGATTGGAATTAGAGAAGGAATTAGAGAAAGAAAAGAAGTTCCTTAAAGATTTTTCTTGTTATAAGAAGCTAAAAGAATTAGGTTTTGTCGAAGATACAAAAGATGATGGTAGAAAAGTAAAAAGCCTTCTGGGTTTTTTTGGCGTCAGCTCACTTGATTATATTCAAGAAACACACGCAATTGCTTTTAGGAAAATACCGAAAGAGAACGTGGATAAGGAGGCGCTTGCCGCATGGCTTCGTGCAGGGGAAATTAAAGCTTCAAAAATTGATACCCAGAAATTCGATCGGGAAAAGCTTATCTCTTCTATTCCGAAATTAAGATCGTTATCGAGAAAAAAACCTGAAGAATACGGAAAAGAGATTCAGGAAATACTTGCAGATTGTGGTGTAGCCGTTGTGTATATGCCCTACTTTGAGAAAACACACGTACATGGTGCAACTAGATGGCTAAACCAAGACAAAGCGCTGATTCAGTTGAGCTTAGTCTTTAAGTGGGAAGATATCTTTTGGTTTAGTTTATTTCACGAGATTGGTCATATCATAAAGCATGGTAAGAAGGACGAATTTCTTGAATTTCAAAATGGTGACATCGGTCTTCGTGAAGCTAAAGAAATTGAGGCGGATGAGTTTGCAACACACAATCTAATACCAAAGGAATCGATGGCCCAGCTAAAAGATTTATCTCCTAGCTCTATAGAGAAATTTGCAGAACTGACAGATGTTGCAACGAGTATTGTTGCAGGTAGAGTTGCACATGAGTTATCGGTGCGAGGAAATAATCAAGCATGGAGAATATATTCAAAACTCAGACCAAGACTCGTACTGAACTAGCGAAAGTCGCAATTTCCTACCAGACACTCTTTCTCTCATTTTCCACCTCTCCAATACATAAATCCAATCAATTTTGCGGGCTAGATACCACTTTTTTACCCCTACCGAATCCCCGTATCACACGGGATGTCCTGTGTACTTACCTGACCTGATTTAACGGTGACGTTCACGGGTGCACACGATGGCATCGGGGCGTTATTTACCGTGAGTGCGTGAAGCACGTAGGTACCTACAGGAAGGTCTGTTGTGAATGCTCCCATATTGTCACTCTGCACAGTCTTTATAACTGCGCTCTCCCCTACTTCTTTAATCTCAATGGTGGTTGCGAATATATCGCCCCTGTCCCACCTTCTCACATTCTTCAACTGTCCCATATTCACTTTTATTTCCGCCACTGATTCTTTGATATTCCAGACTGACGAATAATTGAATTTAAGGTCCCTGCAGGAATATCTTTGTTTCCATGGAAGGCAACAGTGACCAAGTAGCTCTTGCTCTCGTCCTGCTTCTTGTAATGAAAGTGGCTACCACTTGAGCGATGAAGCACGAAGCCGTTTTTCTTAAGAAACTTTATAACATCAGACGATGTCCAACCGCGCAAGGGACTAGACATAGACCAAGGACTCACTACCAGCGAAGTACGGAGTATATGGTGATTCTACTTTTTCTGCACTATTCTCAATTCGTGAGTTCCATAAAGCAACTAATTCTGTGTCAGGTTCCTGGTTTAAGAGCTGAACTGATCCAATTTCTTGCGCGGATCGCACGTATTCTTTAACTGCACGGTCAAGTTCAAGAAAGACGGTATTCTTATCATCGCCGTCGACAGTCAGATTGAATTCTAGGGCTGAGCCATACCAAACACCCTCGGCCTCATCCCGATATATCAAGACTCTCACTTGTCCACGCTCAAACGTATTCATATATACACTATACCCCGAGATAGCCGTCAAATCAATATACTAATACCTAGGTTCCAGAAATAATCACACCACATAAATAGTTAAATAATTGTCCCTGTCCCCATTTTCGGTACTGCCTTGCCTCGAACACCCTCCTACCGAATCCCCGTATCACACGAGATGTCCTGTGTACTTACCTGACCTGATTTAACGGTAACGTTCACGGGTGCACACGATGGCATCGGGGCGTTATTTACCGTGAGTGCATGAAGCACGTAGGTACCTACAGGAAGATCTGTTGTGAATGACCCCATGTTGTCACTCTGTACTGTCTTTATAACCGCGCTCTCCCCCACTTCTGTAATCTCAATGGTGGTTGCGTACGGCTTGGGTGAACACTGCGGTTCTTGCGGGATACGCTCTACAGGACAGATAGGACTAAGTGTCACTCGCCCTGAAACGCTTCCTACTATCGGAAGTGCTAACGGTGTCACATTGAATGTAAATCGGTAGTCTGCTTTATCGAATGGTGTTTTTGAATTGGTTTCGGGGATGACGTCAGTAAGCGTGATGGTGTACCCCTCAAATACAACAGCCGATTGTAGCTTGAATACCACATCAGCAGTTGTTGTTCCCTTTTCGAGGCGTGTCTTTAGAGAAATTTCACCTGCCCATATGCAGGTCACGTCAGAAGGACATCGACTGTCTGCAGTGACTTCAAGCGGTGTGACAAATATTCCATTATTAAAAATCTTTTGATTGAGTGCGACCTTCCCTTCTTCTTTTACCACTACAGCTGGACACTCTGCAAACTCACATGCGGGGCCACTTCGTCCCACAGACGAACCGTCGGAGCAGATTTTGGCCTCTGTGGTACATGCCACAGGCTCGACGAGTGCGACTTGTAGTGGTGGGTAGTAATAAAACGCCCCTACTAAACCAAGTATAACGACTAAAAATATAACAGTGGTAGCATTGCTCATAATATATACGCCGTTTCTCACCCCTCTATATTACAAGAGCCCACGGCTCGATTGCTACCGCACAGGGTTCCGTTGTTTTTTACCCGAGGCCTTGCCTCGGGAATTCACTTTCTTAGGGAAGCTATTTGGAAATCCTGCTATCTCAACTTTCTTGTAGGTCTAGCGTAATCAAGATTTCTATGTTATAGTTTTCTCAATCCGCGTTTGTTAGCGGTTTTGTTTTTTTGATCTCATCTCAGAAAGGACAGTCATGGCCACTATGCCAATCATCGGAGGAGTCCGTGAAAGATATCAGGAATGGCACATCCCTGGTTCGGTCACAGGTTCCCTCACAACATCTAGGCTTTCTCTATGTCTTGCACGAAGGGTGGCTACCGTGGTCATACCACTGAAGAGTAACGAGGGGGCAAGCGCCAACTACATTTCGAAGCTCGGCCGAGATACTTACGAAATAAGGACACCTGATTCTCATCCATCGTTCACGTTACATCCTCCAGGAAGTTTCGATGGTCAGGTGGCAGACGCATGGCGTCTGACAATCATCGGTGACGAACGATGGAGTTGCGATACTCTGGACATTTACTTGAAGAAGATTGTCGAAACTCTGTCCATGTTCATGTAAACCACCGCCACACCAGATGGAAGAAAGGACTACCGTCCCGACTTCCCCACTCGGTGCGGCGGTTCTTTCTTTTTTATATATGCGCCCGAAGCTTTTCCCAAGAACTCATCTCCTTACCCCTCCGACGCAGAAGTCCAATCAATATTCCGTGTGAGATACATAACGACGGCAAGGAGTCCGAAGAGGAGGAACGACCCAAAGAGGAGTGCGTAATCCTCGAGATTGAGTGTGAAGTAGAGATAGCTGTAGAGAACGACGAGGAGGGTGAAGACGGTGCCTGCACGACTACGCTTCCCAAGAATCTTGATGCTGTATGCGCTGATAAGTATTGAAATCATACCGGTAGCTACAATGTACGCTCTGAGGAAGCCAATGTGTTCTGAGAGGGAGAGAAGGAGGAGATAGAAGAGTGAGAGCGAAAGGCCGACAAGCAGATACTGTATTGGATGAAGCTGAACTTTCGCCAACACCTCAAAGAGGAAGAATGCCATGAAGGTTACTGCAATGAACAGGATTGCATACTTCACACTTCGCGATACCTGCGTGTATAAGTCCACGCCTTCATTGAGCTCAACACCAAAGGTAGAATCGGTGAGCATTGCTTCTGACACAGTTCCGTCATTCAGGAAACTCTGTGCGTAATTTCTACCAAAAGAAGACACCTTCCATGTCGCACTAAAGGAGTCTGATGTAATATCCCGATTCGATGGAAGGAAGGCTCCGACAAATTCAGGCGTCCCCCATGGTGCAGAGACGGTGACTTCATTTTCACGCCCGACTGGTGCGAACATGGCTTTCTTGTTCCCATTGAGCGTAATCTCGAATGCAAATGAATTATCTCCACCAAGAATGGTTACCGGAGTATGAATACCCGAATCCTTAAGAAGAGATGCGTTCGACCCCGGGTTAAACAGAAGCTCTGTTTTATTCCAGTTGAGAGTCACCTGCTTTTCGATACTCCGCGTGTCGCTGAGAGAGACGGCAAACGTTGCTGACTTCCCCGCAATTGCACTCACATCAGATTGTGAGAATGTCCCACTCACCGTGAGACGCTCTTTATATATAACCGTTTCAAAAATTCCTCGCTTTCTTACTTCTGGCTCTATAGAACTTTCAATTTTGAGCGTACTCGGAAGAATGTATACATCGGTCGCATCTGCACTCTTTACCACAAGCATCGGCCCGATGACGACCTGCGGTGCTCCCCATATCTGCCCTATTTCATTTTCAGCTTCCATGTGGCGCCCTTCCCGATCCTCCACAAGGTTAAACACGATGATACTTGCAATGAAGCATGCAAGCCCTATAACACCAATAACCAGCATTTTCACCGTGAGATTATCTATTTTCATACCTTTATAAACACTCACACATGGGGAAAGGATACATCTGAAGTTCCCGAGGTCCGGCCTCGGGAACTGAGTTTGCGAAGGGTCACCCTTCGCAAAAGCATTTTATGATATACTCGCCGGAATGCTCTCGATAAAGAATGTCAAAAGGCTGGCGGAAAAGAAATACCGAAATGAACATGGGCTTTTCATGGTGGAAGGAGAAAAGAATATAAAAGAGCTTCTTAACTCTGATTTCATCATTGAAGGGATTTTTGTAACAACGCCATTCCTTGATTCCGTCATCGATTTGATAAACGCGTACGACGAACGAATTGGCACTCACATCGAACTTAAAGAGGTGCGAGAGGTTGACCTTGTACGTGGAGGAACCTTTGTAACAAACACCACCGGTATCGCGGTCGTGAGACAAAAAGAAGAACCCACCCTCGACACAGTCATAGAGGAAGCACAGAAAAATATTGTGCTCATGCTCGATGATGTCCGTGACCCGGGGAACCTTGGTACCATCATCCGAATCGCTGATTGGTATGGTGTCGCACACATTGTTGCCTCCTCTACCACCACCGACTTTTATAATCCAAAAGTAATTTCTGCGACCATGGGTTCGTTCACACGAATCAACGTGCTCTATTCCCCACTTGAGGATATCTTCATGAAAGCACGTGAGCTCCACATCCCTGTCATTATCGCAACCATGGAAGGCACGAGCACACACGAAAGCAAACTCCCACAAACAGGGTTTCTCCTCATGGGAAGCGAATCACATGGAGTAAACAGCGAACTACTTGTGCACACGACACACCAAGTGACGATTCCCCGTTTTGGTAAGGCAGAATCACTCAATGTGAGCGTCGCAACAGGAATTCTCCTCGATACGATACGACGAAATAATTCATAGACCAAGAGCATGCTCTACCGCATTGATGCCCCACGTTCAAAATTATCCCTTACCCAATCAATCTTTCCAAACCACGGGCTGAGCACCCCAAAGGCGATTGTCGCAATGATTGCTGACCCGATGAAAAATCCGACTCCGTAAATAATCCCCGTAACGAATATTCTCTTCACTGTGTTCTGTTCAGCCATTTTCTCATTGAGCGTTTCAAGTTGCTCAATAATCTTGTCCTGTTGATTTTCTGTATCCATAATGATGGTATCAGTATAGCATCACAGGTACTCCTCATATCGCAATGATATACTAAAAACATGCAAATAATCGGCATCACGCTTATTGTGTCATTTGTCCTTAATTTCCTGTGGGAGAATGCTCACGCACCTCTCTATACGCACCCCTCTGGCGAAGTCATGACACAAACAGCGCTCACCATCGCGACACTCGGTGATGTATTCATTCTTTCTATATTTACGGCACTCTGGTGGTATATACCACTTTTGAAACGGCACTATACGTTTGTCATACCCCTTGGACTCATCACAGCTTTTGTAATAGAAAAATATGCACTGGGAGTTGGGCGTTGGGCGTATGCGCCTGCCATGCCCATTATTCCTTTTCTCAACGTCGGCCTCTCTCCAATGGTGCAACTTGCGACTACCGGTTTTGTCCTTATCCTCGTGTTACGAATGCTCAATACCCCGAGAAAGGCACCACGTTACACATCATGACTCACATGCGCACATATATTCGACTGATAGTAGTTTTCTTTATAATACTTTGTATTTATTTATATTCAGGTGAAATTTATACTATGTTTGTCGCTGATACTGGCCAGATAAATAGTACCGCTACCGTAATCAACACATCTTCACAAGCAGAAACATCAACAGACAAACCGGCAGTGGCAAAGGAAGAAAGTGTTCCAACTCCCACCACCCTACCTGCATACACCACAGCTTCGCTTGCACAATTCAATGGAGAAGATCCGGCACTCCCCATCTACATTGCGTTTGATGGTGATGTATACGATGTATCTTCCGGCAGAAAATTTTATGGACCAGAAGGAACCTACCACTTCCTTGCAGGCAGTGATGGAACTTCCCTCCTCAAAATAATGGGTGGAGATATCATCAAAAAGAAATACCCAGTTATCGGAACCTTTTCTCCATAAGACCTCCCCACCGTTCAAGTTTATTCCACAGTCACTGACTTCGTGAAGATACTTTTAATTATGTATTTGACATACCTTCGTGATAAATTACTACTATGAAACTTATCACAATTAATGCAGAGGGCGAGAAGCACCTTGACCGTATCCTGCCTTTTATCGAACGGGAGAACCCCGATGTGGTGTGCCTGCAGGAAATATTTCGAACACACCTTCCCCGTTTTGAATCTCTTGGGTATACCACAACATTCTTACCCATGGTGCGGAAAATCCTCGACGGTGTGCACACCGATTTTGGCATCGTGATATGTTCACGCCACAAAGTAAGCGACGTTCGTTCTATCCACTTTCATGATACAAGTGGAGAAATCCACAATTTTGATACTGAACACAAAGTACTTGCCGTTAACAATCCGTCACTCATCGTGACCGTGACCTGTGATGGAAAAGAGTATCGAATTGGTACGACACATTTCACCTGGACACCTGATGGTAGAATCTCATCTGAAAGCCAAGTGCGCGATATGGACACTCTCCTTACGCTCCTTAAGGAGGAGCGACCACATATTATGTGTGGCGACTTCAACATTCCACGAAATATAAATCCACTCTATTCAAGGCTCACTGAATATTATACCGACGCCATCCCGCCCACATACACGTCGAGCCTCGATAAAAATCTCCATCGGTTGAGCACCGACACTGAAAGGCAATACATGTTCACTTCGTTCATGGTTGACTATATTTTCACACAACCACCGTACAGTGCGTCAGATGTGCACCTAAAATTTGGTATAAGCGACCATGCGGGAGTCATCGCAACGATTGAATAAAATCTAATTATTCTACAGTGACAGACTTCGCGAGATTGCGAGGGCGGTCTACATTGAGTCCTTTCGCGACACCAACATAATAGGCAAAAAGCTGAAGTGGAATGACTGAAACAATTGGCTGAAGCATGGGGTGTACCTTCGGGATAAAGATGACATCGTCGGCTATTTCGAGGATATTTCTGTCTCCCTCCGTTGCAATTGCAATGACGGGCGCCTTGCGCGCACGAACCTCTTCAATATTTGAAATCATCTTTTCGTAGACAGCGTCCTGCGGAACGAGTGCAAGCACCGGAAAATGTTCATCGAGCATTGCAATGGGGCCATGCTTGAGTTCACCTCCTGCGTACGCCTCTGCATGAATGTACGTCACTTCCTTAAGCTTTAACGACCCCTCGTAGACAACGGGAGCATGCATGTTGCGACCGATATACATCATGTCGCGTACGTGTGCATATTTTTCTGCAACAGCCTTAATCTTTTCGTGATTTTTAAGTATCTGTCTAACGTATTCGGGGAGTGAAGCGAGTGCGTTTGCAATTTCAATTCCCTTTTCTTGTGTGAGGCCTCGTTCGCGTCCGATAAGAAGCGTGATAAGTGCGAAAGCTACAACCTGCGAGATGAATGCCTTTGTAGAGGCAATACTCACCTCAGGGCCTGCGTGATTGTATATCCCCGCATCGGTCTCACGAGCAATTGTTGAACCGACGACGTTCACCATTCCGAGTGTCAGAAGTCCAAGCTCCTTCCCTTTTCGCACCGACGCAAGCGTATCCGCAGTCTCGCCCGACTGGGTCACGGCGAGGAGTGCACTATTTTTATGCGGGATAACCTTGCGATATCGAAACTCACTTGCGAGTTCGACGTCAACGGGGATGCCCGCGTACTCCTCTATCATGTATCTTCCCACCTGCCCTGCGTACGCAGCAGAACCACAGGCAACAACCATGAGTCGGTCTATAGATACCAGTTTCTGGAGGACACTCTCAAAGCCACCGAGCTTTGCCCACCCCTTCTCTGGGATGAGACGGCCACGAATGGTGTTTTCAATCGTCTCAGGAATATCCATGATTTCCTTAAGGAGGAAATGGTCGTATCCCTTTTTCTGAAGTGATTCTGCATCCCATTCAATCTTTTCAGGTGTTCGTTCCTTTGAAACTCCGTGAAGTGTGAGCACGCTGTATGAATCCTTTTTAATAACCGCCATTTCACCATCATCGAGATAAATCACGTCCTTCGTATGCGCGAGGAGTGCAGACGCATCGGACGAGACAAAGTTCCCGTCCTTCCCAATGCCGAGGACAATCGGGCTTCCCATGCGCGCTACGATAATTTCATCAGGTGACTTCTCAGAGAGAACGGCAATACCATACGTACCTCTGACCATTTTGAGTGCTGTGCGCACAGCCTCCTTGAGATCACCACGATTAAACGTACCGATGAGCTTCGCCAACACCTCTGTATCGGTATCAGACTGGAACGTGATGCCGAGTATGTTGAGCTGTTCTTTAAGCTCTCGGTAATTTTCAATGATGCCATTGTGCACAATCCACACCGTGCCACTCATGTCAGCATGAGGGTGTGCGTTACGCTCTGTTGGTGCACCGTGCGTTGCCCACCTCGTATGGGCTATCCCTGAGGTGCCTGAAATAGTATTCGTGATTTTCTTTGCAAGATTGTCTATCGGACCAACCGCTTTGAGCGCACCGTATCCAGGAACAAAGATTCCAGAAGAATCATACCCGCGGTACTCAAGTGTCCGCAAACCCTCAATGAGAATGGGCTCAGCGGTACGTGTCCCGACATAACCAAATATTCCGCACATTACCTACTATAATAGCAAAAGTGAGGATAACGTTACATGAGAGAAGCAAATAGCCGGCGCCTTCGGCGCCGGCTATTTCAAAATCGTCGTAGTTCTAAAGAAATCCTCCCGCCTGATGCTTCCATAAACGCGCATACCTTCCGCCCTTTTCCACAAGCGCTGTATGTGAACCGTCTTCAACAATTTTCCCCTTCTCAAGCACAATAATTCTGTCCATTTCACGGAGTGTTGAGAGTCGATGGGCAATCGCAATCACCGTTTTCCCCACCATGAGCTCATGGAGTGCCTTTTGAATTGCGACCTCACTCTCACTATCGAGTGCGCTCGTCGCCTCATCGAGAATGAGGATTGGTGAATTTTTAAGCATGGCACGGGCAATCGCCACACGTTGTTTCTGTCCACCAGAGAGCTTCACTCCACGTTCACCAACAAGCGTGTCATACCCATGGCTGAGTGTAGAGACAAATTCGTGTGCCTGTGCCTTCTGTGCAACCTCAATGATTTCTTCCTCGGTTGCCTCTGGTTTCCCATATGCAATATTTTCACGAACTGAGCGATGGAAGAGCATCGGCTCTTGAGGGACGACGGAAATATTTTGTCGGAGTGAGTCCTGAGTTACTGAAGCGATATTTTGTCCATCTATAGATATCTCACCACTCTCTAGGTCGTGCTGATGAAGGAGGAGCGACACGAACGTTGTCTTCCCCGCACCACTTTCTCCAACAAGACCAATTCGCTCTCCTGCTTTTATCGCAAGGTTAAATTTCTCAAAAACATTTGCCTCACCATAATTGAAATCAACGTCCTTCCACACAATCTCCCCCTTCACGCCAACCAGTGGTTTTGCATTCATTTCATCGGTAACTTCATAAGGGACGAGAATATCGGTAAGTCCCTCTTCAATTTCTCCATATCGTCGTATGAACCCGTTCATGGTCGCTCCAATAAATACCAAGGTTCCCTGTACACTCACCATGAGGGTAATAACCATGACGAGATCGCCGGTGGTGATGGTGTGCGCCATCCACAGCTGTACCGTCACAAAAAGCACTCCCGCTTCGAAGATGACGATAATGACGTTGTTGATTGCGAGTGTCCATTCGCTCATACGCCACTGCTTCAAATTGAGGGAGCGCATACTGTCTATTTGTTCACCAAAGCGCGCCTCTTCGTGCGGACCTCGCACGAACTGCCGTACTGCGGTCATGTTGGTGATTGCATCAACGGCATACCCACGAGCGCGTGTTGCTTGGTGTGAGTATGCAACGACATGTGGACGACGGTGTTGCGCAAGCTTGATGTTAATGGGAATGAGGACGACGATGAGTCCAAGAAATATGAGCGCAACGACAGGACTTGTCGTGTACATATACCCGAGTGTCAAAAGGAGTGAAAGGAGTGCATTAAAGTAGCTCCAAAGAAATGCTTCGGAGAGTGCCTGTACCCCTTCACTTGCGTGCGTCACCTTACTTGAGAGCGACCCTGCAAAGCGGTCGGCAAAGTACGTGTAGCTGTGTCGTGTGAGGTACGTAAAAAGTATTTTGTATGCGGTCGCGCTCGTCCGTGTCACGAGTTCAGAACCGAGGAAACCACTGAGACGCCACCCAGCAAACATAAGTGCCATCGCACCAATGTAGATCACGACCCACATCCACACGTCAGAGACCTCTCCCATCCCATTCCACGCATTCGTCGCAGTATCAATAATCCCACGTATTATAAAAGGAACGCTCGTCGTAGTACCCTGCGCGACAGCGAGTGCGAGGAGTGAAAATGTCAGGTATTTCGCATGTCCACGCATCACAAACCACCAAAAGCGTATTGGGGTATTTGGAATCACAGAATCATCATTATTCTCCTCTTTCATCCGTACACAGTACCACATTATTGATATCAACACTGAATTTTATAAAATAAAAGACCGATGACACAATTGCTGTGCCATCGGTCGCTCGACTCCCCGAGCCACTCATTGCGTCGCCACCTCATCGGTGATGACCTTGAAGATGTAGACGGTGATTCCGTCGACCACAGCCGAAAAGAAATGGTCCTTTCCATCGTGCGTCGGGGACAGCGAGAAATAATGGCTCCCCATGCCATCGATATCACGAAACTCATCCTGTTTCAGCTTGTGATCCTTCATGGATAAGCTCAGACGACTCGTCAACGCTTTCGAGATACTACTCATGATTTCCTCCTAAGAACGGCGCGTCTTAACGACTTTTAGGGTCTTGCGCAATGTTTCAATTCTACCATAATCATCGTCATATGTAAAGGTATCCCCCGCCACCTCTTTTTTATACGGTTCCATGTTTTTGTGCGCATATCCAGAAAGGCCAAAGTCAATAACATAGCCCATTGGCTCACCATCTACCCATTCTGGGTACTGCGAAATCATAATATTTCCAAAGTGAAGGTCCCGATGGTAGAGATCGTGGGCATGCATCACGTCAATAAATAATCGGAGCGAATTACAAAATCTATCAATATCGAAACCGGCAGGGAGCGTACCGAGACCACGGATAATATCATCAGCACTTTTTGCATGGAGGCGCTCCATCGCAATCATCTGTGTCGTTTGTACTTCGATTTCGTAATACGGCATGGGAACGCCAATATCTTTTGAGGCAATCGTCTGTGCAACTTCATAGAATGCACCTTGCAACTCCGCTTCTTCTGCAACGGAATTTCTCCCTCTTTTCACCTTCTCAAGGAGAGCAAATTTATAACAAATTTCTGGATTAATATTTACCATATCTGTTGTGTCTATCACCACGCGTCCATCAGCACCAACACCAATCTCTTGTGCATTCTTTTGAATATGTTCAAGTGTATTAAAAACTGAATCAGGATTCACATGAATGTGCTCTGAGTGTCCTCCAACGACCTTTCGAACATTCAATGTTTGCTCGAGGCGCTCGCGTATCCGTTTCTCAGCAAAGGTAAGCGCCTCGCGAAATGTGCGGGCATTTTCGATAACCTCTGCATTCATGGGGACCTGTGTCAAAAAAGCATTATCTGGATTGGCAAGCAATTGTTCCAACTTTTCTTCTGCCATAAGCTCAGTCAATTCCCTCTCGCTGTGCGCGGGCTTACTATTCGGAAAAACTTCACTAATACCAAACGATTCCATAGAATAACAGTATACAACACGCGCAAATCGAATTTAGCATTTTTCATAGATTCTGATATATTAAGGAGCGTTCATATGCGCGGTTAGCTCAGCTGGTAGAGCTGAAACAGTATGGGATACTGTTTCAGGACCTTGAGCAATTTCTGCGAAAGGTGTACAGGTCCTGTATAGGACTCACATTGAGATATAGACGAAGGTAGGTAGGAAAACAATTTAATATGCGCGGTTAGCTCAGCTGGTAGAGCATCACATTGACATTGTGGGGGTCACAGGTTCAAGTCCTGTATCGCGCACACATGATAAAAGCCCCTCTGGGGCTTTTATCATGTGTGCGCGATACACCGCAACTGTTGCGAATGCAACAGGAGGACGGACTTGAAGACCTTGCCAGCTATTTTGTGACTGAAAGGAAACAAAATAGCGACAAGGTGTACTGAAACTGTAAGTTTCAAATGTCCTGTATCGCGCACCCTCTCCACTAGACAACATCAAAAATGCGTTAGATGATTATAGATGGGTACACCTTGGACAAGGAGAACCGTCATGGACCTATTGTATAACCTGATGATGCAAGCCATGGGATGTGGCGAGCAAACGCCCAAGTGCCAGTGTCGCACAATGGAAATCGACGTCGAGTATGTCGATACTCAGCCAGGAAAACGGTACCAGCAAGATGTGGCAAACGACTCCCGTTTTCACACTGCGCAAGTCATCAACTTCAAATGAGCCACCACGCGTGACGAGAGCACCCGCCCTCAATCCACACACCGGTGGCTTTCGTCTTTAGGAAATCACCTGTTTGGTGTTTTTTTATATTCAATGTACATTTGTAATACAAATGATAATCCTGAGCATAGAGACTTCGTGTGACGACCCCAGTACCACAGACTTCCCTCTGGTCAGTCTGGCCACGGGGCGAGAATTGGTTTAATTGCTGATCATGATGTAGATTACCTAGTATGATTATTTTGAGCATAGAGACTTCGTGTGACGAGACTGCAATAAGCATTGTTTCTGCTGTTGGTGATTTTCCACATGCAGAATACAAAATCTTAGGAAACTCACTCTTTTCTCAAATTGATATCCACCGTGAATATGGTGGCGTCTTCCCTGCGGTGGCAAAACGTGAGCATGCAAAAATGCTTGTCCCCTGCCTCCAAGATTCACTCAGTGAAGCTGAACTACTTTTAAACAATGGCAGCGTACTCACCCAAGAACAAACTGAAACACTCCACACCACACTTCACCGTGAGCCTGGACTCGGCGATGCACTTATTACTTTCTTAGAAAACAATTCAAAACCCACCATTGACCTCATTGCTGTAACGAGTGGACCAGGGCTAGAACCAGCACTCTGGGTAGGCATCAACTTTGCTCGTGCACTCTCATACGTATGGGATATTCCGCTCGTCCCAATCAACCATATGGAAGGTCACATTCTTTCATCACTTTTCACAAACGATTCCATTCCACAAATATCCTTCCCTGCACTCGCCCTCCTCATTTCGGGAGGACACACTGAACTCGACCTCATGCAGGAATGGGGCGAATATACCTGTATCGGTGAGACACGCGACGATGCTGTGGGCGAAGCTTTTGATAAAGTTGCCCGCATGCTCGGACTCCAGTACCCCGGAGGACCCGAGGTAAGTTCGCGCGCACGGAGAGCGCGCGAAGAAAACCTTCCCTCATTTGTGAAACTCCCCCGACCGATGCTCGACTCAGATGATTTGGACTTTTCTTTTTCAGGACTGAAGACAGCGGTGCGCTACGCGATCGAAGGAAAGACGCTTACCGAGGATGATATCGCATCAATTGCCTGTGAGTTTGAGAACGCGGTCACTGAGGTACTTCTCAAGAAGGCTGAACAAGCAATTGAACATCATGGCGTTCAAACACTTATCGTTGGAGGCGGGGTCTCTGCGAATACATTCATTCGAGAATCATTCGTTTCACATTTTAAAAAGTCATACCCATTTCTTGCCATTTATTTCCCAGAGAAAAATCTTTCAACCGATAACAGCGTCATGATTGCCTTTGCAGGCCACGCGCGCGCGCAGACAGCGCGCCCATATGCAGAACTTGGCGAGCTCAGTGCAGACGGTAATTTGTCACTTTCAGTCACATAGAGATTTTTTATGAAAAAAATTGGGCAGGGCTGGCAATACTCAGTCTATAACATTGGAAATAGCCGAGTACGAAAAGTCTTCAATACGAAGACACAGGCATACATGAAGTTCTTCTGTGATTGTTTTCCCTATACTGATTTCCCCATATGGAATTTCTCAAAACTAAGAGAAGGGATGTGCGCAAAAGCAGAGGTCTCTATAGCTTGGATTGAGAACACATCCTTAGACTTAGCACTATTTGGTCACCCGAAGATTCTCAACAAAACAGACTACGAACAAGATCTCGTCACACCCCTTGAGCAATATTTTAAGACGCTTTCCCTAGAAGACGGAAGACGAATAATTGATGAGTTTATTTCACTAAATAAATTTCTTATTAAGAATGATGTCATAGACAAAAGTTTTCTCATTGGAAAAAACTATGGGATAGACAAAAATCAAAGGGTAATTCTCATTGACATAGGAGAGCTATTCATTGGAAAAGAGAAAGTGCAAAAACAAATCAAGATACAACCCTGGGACCACCCCTATGTCACAAATACTCTTCCAAAACACCTTCGACAGTATTTTATAGATGAGATGAACAAAAACTTACTCTAAATCAACCGCCACTGGCAACAGTTTAAACAGGTCCTTCCTGTTTAAACAGGAAGGACCTGTTTAATTTGTGTTTATTTCGCCTATCATCCTACTTCATCTTTTAGGTGGCTTATTTTCATGGTATTATCACCCATACTATGAATGAAAAAGAAACTGTATCAAATATAGCACCCAGCATTCCTGAGGTTTTTTTGAGGCCGTATGACCCGAAGGAAACCGAGGAAGCGCTGTATACCCTCTGGGAAGAGTCTGGCTTTTTTAATCCCGATATCTGTGTTGAGAAAGGTGTTACTGATAAGGATGCTGAGGCTTTTTCAATAGTTATGCCTCCTCCAAACGCCAACGGGAGCCTCCATGCAGGGCACGCACTCTTTGTGGCAGTCCAAGACATCATGATTCGATACAACCGAATGTGCGGTAAGCGAACCGTTTGGTTCCCTGGTGCAGACCATGCAGGATTCGAAACACAAGTAGTGTATGAAAAGAAACTTGAGAAAGAAGGGCGATCACGCTTTCAAATGACACGAGATGAACTCTACAACGAGATTCTCGATTTCACACTTTCAAATAAATCATTCATGGAGGGACAACTCCGGTCGCTCGGTGCTTCATGCGATTGGTCACGCTCACTTTTTACACTCGATGATAGTGTGAAAAAAATTGTGTATGACACATTTAAACAACTTGAATTAGATGGCCTTCTCTACCGCGGTGCTCGATCTTCCAATTGGTGTCCAAAACATCAAACATCGTTCTCAAATCTTGAGGTTGAGCACGAGGAGCGCACTGAGCCATTTTATTATTTCCAATACGGACCATTTGTCATTGGTACTGCTCGTCCTGAAACAAAGTTTGGAGACAAGTACGTTGTAATGCACCCCGACGACACTCGATATGCTATGTACAAGCATGGGCAACAAATAGATCTCGAGTGGATCAATGGCCCGATTACAGCGACGGTAATCAAGGACGAAGCGAGCGACCCCGAGATGGGTACGGGCGTAATGACAATTACACCATGGCACTCGAGTGTCGACTTTGAAATAGCAAAACGACACAATCTCGATATTGAGCAGGTTATCGACTGGCGTGGCAAATTAATGCCAATTGCTGGAGAATTCACTGGTATGGATATTCGTGAAGCTCGGACAAAGATTGTCGAGAAGCTTAAGGAAAAAGGTCTTGTCGTGAAGATCGACGAAAAATACCAGCATGCAGTGCCATGCTGTTATAAGTGTGGTCGTGAGATTGAACCCCAAATCAAAGAGCAGTGGTTTGTGAATATGAAACCACTGGCCACAAAAGCTCTCGATGCACTTGATGCCGGGAAATTTTCATTTGTCACCGAACCCGATGAACGTGTATTCCGTCACTGGCTCACCAGCATTGAAGATTGGCCAATTGCCCGCCAAATTGCCTGGGGTATTCCAATTCCCGCAAAAGTCTGTACTACCTGTCACCACGGAATGGTAGATATCGACAACACTATCAGCGCGTGTACAAAATGTGGCGGTGCAGTCGAACAAGAACAAGACACATTTGATACTTGGTTTTCATCGGGCCAATGGCCACTCTGCGTCACTGGCTTTGCTACTGGAAATGATGACTTCAAAAACTTTCATCCGACATCAGTGATGGAGACTGGGAAAGATATTATTTTCTTCTGGGTCGCCCGCATGATTATGCTCGGACTTTACCGCACCAATGAAGTTCCGTTCACAAAAATTTACCTCCACGGCATGGTGCGTGATAAACACGGCAAGAAGATGAGTAAGTCAAAGGGTAATGTTATTGCTCCAAGTGATATACAAGAAAAATATGGCACTGACGCTCTTCGTATGGGACTCATTGTAAACAACGCACCGAGCACAGACATGAATCTTGATCCGGACAAGGTGAATGCTTATAAGAAATTTGCCAATAAGCTCTGGAATATCAGTCGCTTTGTGATCGAATCAACACATGAGTATGATGGCTCACTCACTACAACATCCGGTGCAGAAGATTTAGTTATTATCAATCGGCTCAATGAGGTAACAAAGGAAATCACCGGTTACCTAGAGAAGTACCAATATCATCTTGCAAGTGAAAAGATTTACCACTACGTGTGGCATGAATTTGCAGACAAGATCATTGAGGAATCAAAGCCGATTTTGAGTGGAAGCGACATTGAGGCCATCAAATCGCGCCAGTACGTACTTATAACCATCCTTACCACCTCCCTCAAACTCCTTCATCCATTCATGCCGTTTGTGACCGAAGCTATTTGGCAAAATATGCCAAAAGAGACAAAACTTGGTGAACCTGAGTTACTGATGGTAGCAAAGTGGCCTAAAGGCTAGCAATTTATAACTCCTTACAGGAGCTGTACACCTTGTGGATATTTTAAAAAAATACCTCACAAGGTCTTGCAAAAGTGCCCCACACTTTTTCACCCCTCAACCTACGACCACGGGGGATTTCTTCTTACAGGGTGATACAATATACCTATGGATTCAACGCATTTTGCGATTGCATTTCTTGCTGGCCTCATACCAGCACTTTTCTGGTTGTGGTTTTGGCTTCGTGAAGATAGAGCACACCCAGAACCAAAGGCACTCATTGGCACCTCATTCATAGCGGGAATGCTCATTGTTCCCCTTGTGCTTCCCCTTCAAGAATTTGCTATGGAGCGATTCGTCGGTGACAACCTCATTTTCGTATGGGTCATCATTGAAGAGATCTGCAAGTACTCAGCCGCGCTCATCGTCGTACTCTGGAACAAAGCAGTCGATGAGCCTATCGATGCAATCATCTACATGATTACGATTGCACTTGGTTTTTCAGCCTTGGAAAATGCATTCTTTATATTCAACCCGCTCCATGCGGGCGACTACATGAACTCATTCCTCACCGGAAACTTCCGTTTCCTTGGTGCAACATTGCTCCATGTACTCGCTTCGGGAACAGTGGGCGTTTCAATGGCGCTTTCATACTACGCACGGAGTAGCATAAAAGTCACCGTTGCAACGCTCGGGCTGTTCGTTGCGATTATATTGCATGCCCTCTTCAACTTCTTTATAATGGATGCAAGCGGTGAGACCGTCCTCGGCGTCTTTATGTTCGTCTGGATGGGTATCATTGTCCTCTTTCTAATCTTTGAAAAAATAAAGCTACTAGAAAAAAATCACCAGCAAACATTATGATAAAAAAACCATCATTTCTCGAACGAATCACCGGATCAATCAAACTTGATACATCAAATGATGATGCTTTTGCTGACCAAGATGCGCTTGGTGGTGAAGAAATCGACATCCACGACGAACACGAGGGACGACAGCAGGATTGGCAAGAGGCTGGTGATGATGATCAAGATGGTGAGCTCCCTGTCGATATGTACCAGACACGAGATTCTATCGTGATACGAGCGCTTGTAGCAGGTGTAAGTCCTGAAGACCTCAATATCTCCATTACACGCGATATGGTGACCCTCAAGGGACAACGTGAGGAGGTACAAGAGGCTCCTGATGAAGACTATTACCACCGTGAGCTCTTCTGGGGCTCCTTCTCCCGTTCAATAGTGCTTCCAGAGGAAATTATCATCGACGAAGCAGAGGCACGTGAGAAGCATGGACTCCTTGAAATAATTCTACCAAAACTCGATAAAGGACGCAGTGCCCGACTCACGGTAAAGACACATCATCCAGGTAAGTAGTGTCTTAAAAAAATAAACCCCGCCGAAGTGCGGGATTTATTGTATTTTAATACTTAGTGCTATTTCTGAGGAATATAGAATTTCTTGTCTATGTAATTTTTTAGCACCTTTGAGCTTGGCCGATACATTGGCGATGGCAAATCGTCAGGACTGAACCATTCCCATCGAGTTATTACATCTGGCTCAAGTGCCTGTGGCTCACCATCAAAATCACTACTCATTAAACCGATGGTGACATAGTGAGCTTCACCAGCAATATCGTCATTAATGCATATCGCTTCAACGCTATGAAGTGATATTCCCGTCTCCTCGAACGTCTCTCGTTTTGCACACGCCTCGAGCGTCTCTCCAAATTCGAGCTTTCCGCCTGGCATAGTCCACTGCCCTGCACCCTGTAATTCACTACTCGCCTTTAGAGCATCAACGTGGCGTTGTCCGAGCAGAATTTTCCCATTCTTCATTAGCATTACTCCAACTCCAACACCAATTTTTTTCTTATCCATATATAAAGAATTATAGCAAAATCAAAATTTTCTAACCACATCGTTCCGTCTTTCAAATCTTACAGATTCCCTACAGGAACTGTCCACTCATTGGATACTTTATTTCGCTTCGCTCATAAACTATCTCAATGAATCTTGCGACAAGCTCCCAGCTTGTCTCACTGTTCAAGTTGTATGAAATTTTATTCAAAATTTCGACAACTTTCTGAAATAGTTTCCCAAACTATTTCAGCCTGCACGCAAGATGCCTATGCATCTTGATCCCTTCGGGGCGGGCTTGGCGTCCGCTAGTAATTCGCTGACGCTCATAACTAGCACCTGCCCGCGGTTTGCTGTTTCACCACATTATGAATAGTGGTTCATATCGCAAACCGTTCAAGCCCGCCCCTCAGCACATAGGCTTACACAGAAAAAACGCCCTAGGGGCGTTTTTTCGTGCCTATGTGCTGAGGGGCGGGCTTGAACCGCCGACCCTTTGTTCTTCAGACAAATGCTCTACCAACTGAGCTACCTCAGCGAACGCTACTACAGAAAACTATACTTACTTAAGCCAATATTCTGCAGAGAGATAGTACCATATTTTGAGAATCAGTACAGTATGACCCCTGTCTCTACTTCATTATTGACGGAAGAAAATGTTCAAGCCCCTTAAGACCCGGTATTTCAGCAATTCCCAGTCTAAACGTCTCGTAGTTTGATCCGAAGGCATTGAAATACGGCTCGAGGATATAGAAATAGAGCGCGAAAGGCATACCGATAAGTACTGCATACCAAATGACCCGAAGTGTGAGGCCAATCATCTCGTTTCGGTACAATTTCTTGAGGAGTACGTTGTTCTCTCTTACAAGCTCAGCGTTTTCCTTAAGTAATCTCAGTATCTCTTCCTCTGTATCATTGCCTGTTTTTGACATCATCCTATTATATCAGAGTCACTTCTGATTACAGATAGCTATCCGCACAGCGCTACTTTGAAATTTTGATTCGGTATGCCTTTTGCGCTCCTGGTGGTATTTCAGTAATTTCTTCAAATGAAATACCATTTATATCGGTGCACAGTTTTACAACCTCCTCAGTGGCGAGAATTTCTGCGGCACGCGCTGTATCTTCACCGAGCTTGCTTGCAGCATTTACCTCAGCGCCAAAGACATCCTCGTCACCAATGCGGAGCATTTTTCCATACCCGAGTCCCACACAGAGGAGGACTTTCTCTTCATCAGCCTTGTCGCGATTATATACTTCAAGTACTCTCTGCATCTCAAGTGATGCATCGAGCGCCTTCGATACATTTCTAAAAATAACCAAGAAACTATCCCCCTCCTTCTTGAGCAGGATACCGTCATGCGACTCAATGATAGGAATAAGGAGTCGCTCAGACTCATAGATTGTCTGCAGAAAATGAATGATACCGAACTTTGCAACATGCCGTGAAAAGCCGGAGAGGTCGGTAGCCATAACGCACCACTCTTCCCCAAAAAGATCCCATATCCGCTTATCAATAAGCTCCTTATCCGCCCCTTCCTCAAGCCGTGAAGCAATAAGCTTTTCAAGCCTATCCTCCGAGGCCGAGTTCAATATACTTTTCTTGAATGACATCTGCCTATTATATCAGAGGCATACTCAGCCACAATCATGAGAACTTGAAGGCAATACAGTGTTTTTTGTGCTAAAGTATTTTCCGAGCCCTCATAGTTCAATGGATAGAACGATTCCGTCCGCGGGAGTAAAACTATGTGGGGCAGAGTTTTACCACGGTTCGACCAAAATCGAACCAGGATGATAATAGAAGAACGCCATATGCCCTCATAGTTCAATGGATAGAACGATTCCGTCCTAAGGAAAAAATCCTGGTTCGATTCCGGGTGAGGGCACAGTTACAAAAAAGAACGTCTTTGAGACGTTCTTTTTTGTTGTAACTAGAGCGATGTGCTACTTCCCGAGCAACTCCTTAACCTTTGCCTCGTCAAAACCAACGACAACATTGTCACCAATCTTGATGACCGGTACTCCCATCTGGCCGGTCAAATCAACCATCTCCTTTCGCTTCTCAATATCTGATGCGACATTAAAATCTTGGTACGTGACACCATTTTCATCAAAAAACGCTTTTGCAGAGTGGCAAAAATGACATGTTGGTGTGCTGTAAATTATTACCTGTGTATCCATATATGATTAATTAATTTTAAGTACTAGCAGTATATACCAAACTATCAAAATTTAAATGTATCAATCAGTGATTGCCAGAAAGATTTGCCTGTGTCAATGGCATCAGTCACCTCTATGTCATCAATCACATTCTTCCCTCTTTCTTCAAGGAGGATGATGACCTGCTCCCCCTCACGAATAGCATCAAAGCGATTTCTGAGCTCTTCTTCAACACCACGTTCATCGGTAAGGTACTCAACCTTTGATTCAATGGCGTGCGCACGTTCTTTAAGTTCTTCAAGCTCTTGCTTCCGTGATTCCAGTTTTACTTCCATTTCCTTTGCGACGGTATATCGGTTGTATGCAGAAATGGAGAGGAGGATTGTCACAAGCAAGATAACTCCAATGACTGGGCGTGAGTATAAAACACTCCGAATCTTTCGCTTTTCATGGAAATCAAACATGTGCTATCATTGTACCATTCTCGATTTATATTTCTTCACATGAGTCCCGTTAGATATAGGAAATCATTGATTTCCGTCACGTGTCCAACAGGATTGTAAATGAGGAGATGTAGGTTGCATTTTGAATACTCAATTATACAAACTAACTAATATCTAACGGGATGAGTTTCTTATTTCACAAAAAAACAAAGGTTGCGATCAGGTGGATTTGGGGAGTTATCGCCATCATGATTATCATTAGTATGATTTTCGCGTATTCAGGAGGAACTGGTTTCTAGGATTAACTACATCGAATATATAAAACCCCGTACGGGGTTTTATTGTTGAATTCGATTACTTTATTTGTATGCTATAGCATACAAATAAAGTAATTATGAAGTTCCCTGTTCAGCAATTATAAGAGGTACTTGTACGTGAGCAGAATGACACCGAGGATTGAGAGAGTGACGGCAATGATTTTTGCGTTCCTGTCCTTCAATTTAACGAGGAATTTGACTCCGTATATCTGCGCGATCATTAAGAATGGAATCAGTGTCACTATGAAAATGACATCACGCGTAGTGAGATGGTTCCGTAAGAGAATGACACTCCCTGCAATGAAGAAGTTCACCAAGCCGAATGCAGAACCGACGGCGCGTACCGCCACCTCGGACACGAAAGTGCGTAGGTAGTTATTTCGAATGTCTCCACCCTGCATTCCTGAGCCCTGTAAAAATCCCGAGACAATAAAAATGAGCGGGCGCGTCAAGGAACTCTCTTTGCGCACTTCTTTCTTCTCGGAAACAAGGTAAAGAATCGTCTTCATAATAAAATATGAAGACATGAGGATGATGACTATCGCAAGAAGCTTCTCATTGAGATTTGTAATGAGAAAACCACCAGTGAGCGCCCCAATGATGGAGTACGGCAACCACTTCTTTATGAGCGCTACATTGGCCGTATCAGACAGAATTTCCTTTCGGAAAAGATACACTCTATGGAGTCCTGTAAAAAAGAATGTGAACGCCCCTATACCAATAGCACGCTGTGGATCAGTAAAGAATGCGGTGACTGGATTTACCACCGTTGAGGCAGACATAGGTGCGACCACATTAATGCCCGCTGTAAGTATCGTCCACAGGTATACATAGAGGTACTCGGAAATAAAATCAAACATGGTGTGCATACTTATCCTCGAAGATTAAGAACAATAGTCACGAGTGCATAGAGACTGAATATGACCATGGCAAAAATCGTAATTTTGTCAGTGGTAGATTTTGAAAGCTTAATGAGCCCCTTTCTCACCAGAGTGTTCGAGACTATGAGAAATGGAAAGGCTATAGCGACACCTATAAAATCTGATGGCACCAAGAGACCTGCATTAAGCATTACAGACACTTTTACAGTAAACACAAATGGGATTATGAAATTCAGCGTCCCAAACATTTGAGATAGTGTAAAACCTTTTGAAGCGAAATATGAGTTTAAAAATCCTCCCCCAGGGAGCGCAGCACCTGTCACAGACCCAGCAAACAGACCTATAAATTGTTCCTTCAAAAAAGAGTCTTTCACCACCTCTTTTGCATCGATAATTTTTATCTTCTTATAGATGAAACGGACTGAAAAAACCAACATTAAGGATAGCAATATTGTCGGATTTATATTAACCAAAAAGATGGATCCCACAAAAGCACCAAGTATAGTTATAGGCAATATATTTTTTACCTCACGCCACACAATATCGCTCCTAAAAACATAGCAACCAATTATTGCATTCACTAAAAAATAGGAGCTTGTAAGTCCTGCTGCTTTTATCAAATCAATATCAGCAAGACTGAGTACATTCGTCACAAGCATGCTCCCGCCAGCTGTAATAATCGCAGCTAAAAATGAGTAGCTGACAAAAACTATCGCTTCAAAGATATGGATCATATATAAATTAATAACAACACCAAACTAATCCGATTTAACCATTTTCATAAAGACTTCCTGAGGGATGTTTACTTTTCCGTGTTCAAGCATTCGCTTCTTTCCTCGTTTCTGCTTCTCGCGAAGTTTCATCTTTCTTGTAATGTCTCCTCCGTAGAGATACCCTGTGACGTCCTTCTTCATCGCTGAAAGCGTACGTGACGCAATAATACGCCCGACTGCCTTCGCTTGAATCTTGGTAACGAACATCTGTCGAGGGAGTGTCGTATAGAGCTTCTCAACGACCGCCTTTGCATCAATCTCAGCTCTGCGCATACCGACGACACGAGAAAACGCAGGGACCAACTCCTCTGCAATGAGCACATCGAGGCGTGCAACATCAGCAGAGCGCATCTCAACAATCTCGTATGAGAGCGATGCATAGCCACTCGATGCATTCTTGAGCCTATCAAAGAAATTGCGCATGAGCTCACGGAGAGGCATCTCAACAGTGAGGAGATTCCGCCCGTCACCGAAGACCTCCGTCTCGAGTACACTTCCCTCATGATCATAGAGCAACGTCATCACTCCGCCCACGTAAACTGGTGGGAGAATAATCTGTGCAAGAACCCATGGTTCTCGCACCTGTACCTTCACGCCATAGTCTGGGAATCGCGAAGCGGCGTACACCTCCTCAACCTTTCCATTCTCATAGGTTACTTCGTACACGATGGATGGGGCGGTGATGATAATTTCAATATCAAATTCCCTTCGAAGACGTTCCGTCACAATCTCGAGGTGAAGCATCCCAAGGAAGCCACACCTGAATCCTCGTCCGAGCACGCCCGATGACTCCTCTTCATATGAAAGCGATGAGTCGGACATCTTCAGACGGTCAAGCGCTTGTTTCAAAATAGTGAAGTCATCCTGACTTTCAGGAAACACCGATGCCCATACGACTGGAGGCACTGAATGGTACCCCACAAGAAGCTCTCGAGACCCCTTCTCAAGTGCAAGTGTATCACCAACCGAAGCCACCCCTGGTTCTTTAATGCCGGTCACAATGTAGCCAATCTCACCCTCATTCAATTCAGTGACTGGTTTTTCTTCGGGGGAGAGTATACCCACCTCAAGTGCGGTAAAATTGCGTTCTGCAGCGAGAAAACGGAGACTATCCCCCTTTCGTACTACACCGTCAAATACTCTAAAATAGACAATAATTCCACGGTGATTTGAATACTTAAAATCGAAGACGAGACCACGAAATGAACCTCCTGTCGCCTTCTTAGGGGCAGGAATTTTCATACAAATGAGATCAAGGAGCTCCTTAACCCCCTCACCAGTTCTACCCGAGACATACTGAATGTCCTCGAGGTTACACTTGAGAAGTGTCACCACCTCATGAGCAACTTCGTCTCTTCGTGAATGAGGTACATCAATCTTTGTGAGTACGGGGATTATTGCAAGTCCCTGCTCACGTGCCATCTGGAGTACCGAAAGCGTCTGCGCCTGCACGCCCTGTGTACTGTCGACGAGGAGGAGTACTCCTTCGACAGCTTTCAGTGCTCGTGAGACCTCATAGGAGAAGTCAATATGCCCAGGGGTATCGATAAGGTTTATTTCATATGTTACCCCGCCCACAACGTGCTCCATCCGCACTGGTTGCATCTTGATGGTGATACCACGCTCCCGCTCAAGATCCATAGAATCAAGCACTTGATCCTTCATTTTGCGCGCTTCAACAGTATGCGTTATTTCAAGCATACGGTCGGCAAGAGTCGACTTCCCGTGATCGATATGGGCGATAATACTAAAGTTTCGAATTTCCCTCATAATATATGGCCTACTCTACCACAGAGTGTGTATTTATTGAAAAACTCTGAAAACCATAAAATCAGTACCATATTTAAACTCCGACCAAGAGCGTGATCAAAAATTTCTCAGACGAGGCGCACAAGTGAAGAAAAGCGAGGCGTATTCAATATACGATGAGCGTTTCTGAACGCGGTGCAACGAAGTATGAGAGGTTTTTGGACACGCTCTCTAAACAGCTAAGGTGTCCTCTTCTTGAGCAACCACAACATCATTTCGTGTAAAGCGTCTATGGAGCGCTAAGCATATTTCACGGAGCTCAATACTCTTGAACAGGTACTGCACAAACGCGTATCCAGCAAGGCCCAGGAAACATGCGAGGAACCCCTGAAGAAATACAGTACCGAGTGTGTCGACGACAAAAAGCGTCACGAAGTAATTGAGAGAAACATACGCAACATATCCCGCAACGAGCGATGCGATACATGACTGAACCAGCGTCTTCCATACTCCGCTGAAGTTAATATGAAGATGTTTGCACGAGAACGCAAACAGGAGAATGCTATGAACGATGAGCGCACAAGAATATCCAAGCGGAAGAGCAAGCACTTCGATACCCCCTACCCCCTCGAGTCGCATGATGTGCTCAAGCGATGCATAGAATCCAGAGTGCACGGTGAGTAGATAGTGGAATCCATACGCAGAGACAAGCGCAAGCGATGATGAGAAGAGTGTGATTAAAAACGGTATGCGCGTATTCTCAACCGCATAGAGTGCACGCACAATAAGGAGATGAATTGCCTGCGACGTGAGTGAGAGGATGAAGAGTGCAAGAACCGCCGCGGTGAGGCGTGTATCGCTCCAATCAAATTCTCCCGAGCCAAGTACCACTCTCACAAACTGTGCTCGTGCAACGACAAAAAGGGCAATCGTGGGGAGTGACCAAAAAAGAATGTGACGTATAGCGGTCGTAATATTACTTCCGAGTAAATCATACTTTTTCTCAGCATAGAGCTGTGCAAATAGCGGAAACGCAGCGACGGAATAACTCACCCCAATGATGGCGAGTGGTACTGATTGGAGGTTATACGCAAGCTGAAATATAGAAACAGAACCAACGGCCATAACGCTCGCAAAACTTATAAAGCCAAGAAGAACGAGCTGGTGAAGCGAGAGCGTGAGTGCGCGTACAAAGGACACCCTACACACTGCAACAATATCGGACAGAACAAAATTGAGCGTAAACCTCGGCATGAGGGGGCTCTGCAAAACCGATGGAATCTGTATACACACATGACCAAGCGCACCGAGAATAACACCGACCACAAGTCCATAAACACCCATGGAAGGATACAGAATGAGAAGCCCAAAAATAATGCCTATGTTGTATATAATCGGACTAATGGCATAGAGCATGAAACGGTGTTCAATCTGTGTGACAATGCCCAAAAGACTCGAGATCCCGAGGAGGAGTGGTTGCAAAAGAAGTATTCTAATCAATGCCACAAGGATATCACTCTCACCGACAAAACCAGGGAAAAGGTGCGTAACAATAAATGGAGTGTATACCATGGCAACGAGTGCAATCAGCAAATATGCAACAACAAACAGCGAGAAGAATTGCGAGAGCAAATGTTGGGCAGAATTTTTTGAATCGTTTTCAATCTTCTTTGAGAGAAATGGGATGAGCACATACACTGACAGAGTCGATGCAAAGATAACGTATAGCACATCAGGAATACGAAAGGCGGTGTAGTAGAGGTCGAGTTCAATATTTGCACCGAACTGGTGTGCAAGGAGCCGGTCGCGTACGAGGGCAAGAATCTGGGACCCAAAGGTAAACAGTGCAAGAATATACGCGGCCTGATGAAGGCCGCGTATTTCTTTGTGGACAATATGTAAGACGTTTTGAACCATTATTGTGCCGAACTTCCTGTGGTCTCTTCAACCTTCGGTGCCGTATTTACAGGCGTTACGAGTGAAGTATCTGTTTCTTGCGTTGCGCTCACCGTACCGTTTTCACCCGTTACTGGAGATGACTCATCAATAATTTGACTTGTCTGTGACGCACTCTCTCGCAATCTCTTTAGAGAGCCCTCGTTGCTAATAACGTTGATTAAGTTTGTGACTTCTTCATTACCTGGATTGAGGTTGAGTACTGCTTCAAGCTGTGCCTTTGCCTCTGTGCTCTTGCCAAGGGCGTCATAGGTAAGTGCGAGGAGGTATCGTGCGTTTGCATAATTCTGATCAAGTGCAACCGCTTTCTCAAAGGCGGTTACTGCCTCAGCGAGCTTCCCACGTGAACTTTCGAGAACACCGAGTTGGTAATAGCGAGCTGGATTTTGTGGCTCGAGCGTTATGATTGCCTGTGTTGATTTAACCGCTGCGTCAACATTGCCTGTTGCAATCTCAAGCTGAGAGAGGAAGAAGAATGCTTCAGTAAAATCAGGCTTAAGGCCAATTGCCTGTCCGATGTATGAACGTGATTGATCAAAGTTCCCCGCACGACCTTCAACAATTGCAGACTCAAGGTATGGGAGTGGATTCTTAGGATTGAGTTCACGTGCCTTTCCAAGATTTTCAAGTGAACGCTCGAGTGCACCCTCAATATTGAGTGATGCGAGCACACCGTATATTCCACCGAGAATTGCCCAGTTTGCTGGCTCTTGTGGGTCAGTCTGTATCGCGAGTTGTGCAGCTTGGATACCAGTATCGCGTGCGCGCACAAACTGTTTCAAATCTTCCTCTGTTGGAGCATCGATGCTTGCGATAGTATTCATTCGGCTGAGCTGATATTCAGCAATTCTTCGAGCAAAGATATCACTTGATGAAAGGTTGTATGCATCACTTACTTGCTTTTCCAATTCATCGATTCCAGTCCCCTCTTGAACAGCGAGTAAACTCTCGTTAAAGGTATAGACAGATGAGTAATGCCGTCCAGTGACGTAGAGTACGCTTACTGAACTAATAATCATCACAATGACCGCAAGAGTGAGGACAAAACCTGTTCGTCTATTTGCACCAACGACAATGACCTTTGCCGGCACTCCTCCACCGAGTGCGCTAAACGCTGAAAGCGAAACTCCCGTACAGAGTGCGCCGAGCAAGAGTACGACAACACCAGGGACGTACACTATCGACATCCCCCAGATATACAGCGCCCCCACAAATGATGAGATGCTTATGAAGTACCACACCTTGTCACTCTCAGAGACCGAAAGGAGACGTCGTGCACCCGTTAGGATGAATAGTATGAAGAAGACAACCCATGCGATACCCCCAAACACTCCCGTGGTCACGAACGCGGTAGTGATGTATCCGTTCCCTGCATTAAAGTCTGTATTCCAGAACGGTGTAAGATTAATCGAGTTGTCCTTGTACAACCTCCATGCGTCAGTGAATTTGTTTGGTCCAGTCCCGAGAAACGCATTCTCATGATATACATTGCGCGCAATGTCTGCAGTTGCTTCAAGAGATGGTCGTACCTCAACGTATGAGACGCCAGTGTATTTTGAAATCAAACCGCCAAAAGTAGAGCCCCCAACAACGAAGAGTACTGAGACCGCAAATACAACAAGCACTATGATGAGTGACGAACCATTCACTGATGACTTCTGTGTGATGAATGATGGTTGATTGCCGGTAAATCTGTCTTTCCCGAGAGAGTAGACAATCATAACAAGGCTTGTAAGCCCGAGAACGAGCCAGACAGTGAAGAAATTTATCACCCCAAGCATGAGGAGCGAAGCAACAGTTACTGCGATAAAGAGTCCTCTCCCTACCTTAGTAAGTGAAAGTTGTTCTAGTGCGATGAGAGACAGAATGACCGTAAGACCGAGGAAGAGCGCAAGGTCATTCCAACTTCCTACCGGAGATGAGACTGAGCTCGTGAACAGATCAAAGGAGAGGAATCCAGCTCCAAATACAAGTCGCAGAACATGGAAGAGAACAAGAATAATCGTACTCACTGCGAGCAACATATACATATGCATAACGGCCGTCTTGCTTGACTTGAGAAGCAACCACGTCGATGGGATGAGGGCAAGAAGCGCAACAAAAACTGTTGAATGAATACTGAAGAGATCACCAACAAGCGAATCCTTGAAATCACCCGACAGTAGCGAAGACACGAATGAAATTGCAACAACTGCCCACAGTGCACAGAGTGGGTATGAGACACCCACAGATATCACTCCCGAACGGAGGACCGAGAGACTATAGAGAACAAGAGAAATCAGAAGCCCCGCAACAACAACAAAGACTTTTGTGTAATCAAACGGCGCTGAAACTGTCGGGATAAAAAATAGGGGCAATAGACCAAAAACAACGACGAGCACATTCTGTGCATACTTTCGTAGTGCTACAGCGATAGAATCATCCTGTTGCGCATATTCTCCAATACTCATGTAAAGACTTCTTAAATTTTTAATAATTTCTTCCACAAATAATATCATACAAACAGGCATCCCTGTAAGGGATGCCTGTTTGTACGTTTATAAGCCGAATTCTGTCAGATGCACAGAGTGCACCATGTGATCATTTACCTTGGCAGAGTGTTACCACTAAGCTCATGCGGCACTTTCTGTCCGGTTTTAGGCGTATGCCTAAAACCGGACAGAACACGGCCTTGCACGCAAGTAAGGGTTTAGCCGTTTCACCTCTCTAATTACTTAGAGAGCTCATCTTCATCACCAAATGGCATTGAAGATGCTTCCTTTCTTTCGTTGGAAGCGTCTCTGCTCGCACCTCGTAGATTGCTCTAGATGGGTATTACCCACTACCCTCCTCCAAACATAGTTTGGGCGTGTTCGGACTTTCCTCTCAAAAATTCACAAAGTGAATTTTTGAGCGATCACAAACGCGCCAGTATTATAACATATTTTTAGTTAATCTTCAAGATATCCCTTGGGAAGCTTCACCGTATCTCCGACATTAATCCCCACCAAGTCTGCATACGCTGTCTCTGTCTCAAGAACGTAAAGTACAGGTTCTTTCGGCCGAAAAGTTTTGGGGTATGTCTCTGGAAGAACATTTCTCTCTACCCCCACAACGGTTAGCTCCTCGTTAATCCATATGATATCGATTGGGAAATTCATGTTCTTCATCCAGATACCGTGATACTCAGGTTTCTCAAAGACAAAGAGTAGTCCACCAATATTTTTCTCAAACCCTTTCTTCCCTGACAACCCTGCCGTCCTCTCTGCTTCAGTGTTGGCAATCCGAACACGAATGGGAATATCTCCGACGTGCATAATAGGAGTACCTGGATAAAATATCTCGGAGATTGAGATATTGTTTGTGTTCATAAGCCAATACGCGATTCCGAGTGGAATTACTATCACTAGAAATACAATTTGAATTTTATCAAACATAGAGTATTACCAAGGCCAATACATAATAACCCCGACTCCCAAAGAGAGTACGAGCGCAACATAACCCATATGCACAAGCACGTATGAGAGCGGGCGTCGTTCCCAAAGTGCAATGCCCGTCATGGACGCAAGCATAAGTCCACAGACCGAAATACATGCAAGATATATGGTGCGTACTTCGTGGTTACTCTGCACCATCCACTGCGCAACAATCGTGAAGAAAAAAATATTGAGGAGTATTGAGACAATGGTAAGTCGAACCATTTCTTTTTGGGAGAAATCTAACTCATCTGGAGTACGCAAGAGCGCACGTGTCCAGAATGGACCGAAGAGGAGTGGCGAATACCAAATATGGAATAGTGCAACGGAGAGGAGGGCAACGACGACAATCGAAACTTCATTTACTGGAGCAAACATATTTCATGTTGATACACTTGTAATCAAATTAGTATATCACCCCTTATGTAACCATTTTTCTTCTCCACAAGTACCATAGACCACCAAGAACGGTAAGTACGAGTAACGGTACGTATGCATACGGCGATACAATCATCCAAAAAGCAGATGTCTCATAGAACCTCTTAACATCGATGATTCTCCCCAATAACTCAAAATACCCAATATTCATATCCTCACTTTTCCCCACTCTCAAAATGTATTTCTCGAGATTGTCCGGTGTATGTACCTCAAGACGGTACACACCCGGACCAAGCTCTTTCTCGAACTGAGCTCCTTCACGGTACTCTTCCCCAATGAGAGCGTCCTTGTGCACTGCCCACTGTGCGTCAAGTGCAAGGAACCGAGCGACCTCCTCAACCCTTCCCTTCTTTTGCTCCTTAATGATTATCCCCGAAACATTGTTTTTGCTCGCCGGAAGTTCTGGGACGCGTATCTGTGTGTAGAGTGTAAAAGACTTATCTGCGTGGATTTCGTATGTGTGTGGGAAATCTTGAAGCTCACCAAAAAATGCCTGAGATAATTCAGGGTCGTCGATTACCGTAATGTCATGGAGTGATTCTTGTACGACAATTTGCGGAACATACGCATGAGCGGTTCCGGTAAAAAACAAACTGATACAGAATACATATACAAATCTCATAGGCATATCATACATTACTCTCCACTATGCACTGTGCGTGAGGTTAAATATTTCAAAATAGCGTCGAAGTGTTTCAAACAATGGCACGTTCTCGGTTGCCTGCTCACACGAATCGAGTTCGTACGATACATTCTTATAGACCACCTCGTATCGATACGAAATCCCGTCGACGTACGCTGGGCACGTACCGGTAAATTCTGAACTCTGTACCTGAGGAAGGTCGGCGCCCGACAACTTTGCGGAGACTGACCTCCACTCGGTATTGGTCAATGAATCTTCATACCGACGTTCTTCCCCGCTTGGATTATGGACAATGTATGTGTACGCGCCTCCCTCTTCAATACGATACGAGGAACATCCCATATATTCACAACCGCCGTAGGTGTGCGCAGTAATACTCACACCTGAAGAACCGGTAATACCCCCATCACCATCCCCGCCAGTGTTGTTGTAGAGGAATAAAACACTCCCGCTCACGAGGCCAAAAATAAAGGTAGTAATAAATATAAGGTAGAGATGTTTTGGCATATGTATATACGATACCTCCTTTCATTTTTTAGTACAAATAAGTTATTATGAGTCGTCAAAATTTCAATCCTGAGCGGAGGCGTCGCATAGTGGTCTAGTGCGCTCGCTTGGAAAGCGAGTAGGGGTAACACCCTCGCAGGTTCAAATCCTGTCGCCTCCGCTCAGGATTGGAAGAATCAAATCCCTCTTTCCGCAGTTTAAAATTACAACTAAATCTGGTATATCCCTCCTAAGGTACTCATGAGAATTGGAAGTGCTAGTGCTGCCAAAATGAGTGGAAGAACTACCATGAGGACCGAGGCGATGAGCATGGTGAGCAAGTATTTTCTACTCTTTTCCGTCGATGTATATATTGCATCAATCTTTTGTTCGAGGCGAGCCAATTGTTCTTCTTGTGGATTCATAGTTTAAAAAATTACTCACTTGTTACTCCGTCGAATTCTTCTTCGTGGGTCTCTGCGTACTCTTTCGTTCCATGCACCGTTCCATCCTTGTGATGAGCCGGTGAATAAATTGTATAGAGTTTAAGATACTCTCCGGCACTTGTGTTGATGATATTGTGCTCGGCACCCTTCGGTACAATGATGCAATCACCGTCGTGCACAATGTATTCATTCCCATTGATAACGACCTTCCCTTCTCCCGATTCAAAACGAAAGAATTGATCATTTTCTTCATGTCGCTCTACACCAATATCACAGAGCGGTGGTAATGCCATGAGTACGAGCTGACTCTCCTCCCCCGTGTAGAGTACACGTCTAAAATCTGTATTTTCTTCTGTCAGTTTTTCTATAGGTGCATGGAATCCTTTTTTCATAGATTATCGTATTACTTTATATAAACAGTTGAGAGTACGCCGAGTGTCACGAGTATCCCTCCAAGGACGTTTCCGAGTGTTGGCTTTTCTGCAAGAAACACAAACGCGAGTACGATAGTGAGTGCAATGGAGAGCTTATCAATCGGGGCGACGCGGGACACTTCACCGAGCTGAAGTGCTTTGTAATAAAAGAGCCACGATGCACCCGTTGCGAGTGCAGAAAGAAAAATGAAGAAATATGAATACCTTGAAATCTTAAACATATCTGCCCAATTCCCTTGAATGAGTACGATTCCCCACGCAAAAACAACAATAACAATTGTGCGGAGTGCCACCGCAAGATTACTATCAATTCCTTTGATTCCAATCTTCCCAAAGATTGCGACAAGTGACGCAAAGAATGCCGATAGTACAGCGTATACTGCCCAATTCATATTTATAAAGTATATCACTACTTAAAATTTATTTTCTTAGTACCACGTTCGGCGTCGCGCCGTAGGGGTCAGGCCAAAATTCAAGCGCTGACCATTTCGTTCCCTCGACCATTTCTCTGATAGCATCGTTGTGGTCCATGTCTGCTTCCATGTAGAGCGTCCCGCCTTCGTTCAAATAATCCCATGCTGAATCAATAAGTATTTTATGAAATTCGTGTCCGTTGTCGTGAGCGAAAAATGCGAGGTGCGGTTCATGTTCTATCATTTCTTTGTCGAGGTCTGGAAGAGCATCATAAGGAACGTAGGGTGGCACTGCGAGGATGGCGTCGTATTTCCCTTCAAGCCCTTGAATATCTGAAGCGGTGATCACCCGCGCACGACCATCTTCTATTTCATTTTTCTCGAGGTTTATTTCAATTTGTTCCTTCAGCTTTTGGTCAAGCTCACAGATGTCGACGGTCGCGCGCGGAAGATTCACGAGGAGCGCAAGCCCCACATTCCCTGCCCCCGCGAAGGTGTCCGCGAGGCGAAGTACCCCTTCTTTTACTTTTAACTCTTCAATCGCTCGAGTAACCCAAAACGCTGTTTCGGGACGTGGAATCATTGGACGAAGTGAGAGATCTATATGTGCTCCACAAAAATCAACATGTCCGAGCACGTACTCATATGGCTCACCGTTCTCAAGTCGCTGTGCATCCCTGAAAAAATCAGCAGTTTCTATACCTGCATATTTTTCCTTTTTCAAACGTCCTTTCTGAGTATCTATGTACGCCATAGATTACATATCCATTCCGCGAAGGACCTTGATTCTCTCTCCTGCAGGAGGGTGTGTCTGGAAGAGACCACCAATTTTTTGACTCATTGATTTTTCACCGTTTCCATATGGGTCGGCGATAAAGAGGTGTGCCGTCGCATGACTTACTCTCTGCATAGGACGCCCATACCCTGAAATCTTCTCAAGTGCGGAGGCAAGCCCCTCTGGATACCGCGTGAGCAGTGCTCCCGACGCATCGGCCAAATACTCACGCTTACGCGAGATGGCGAGCTGTATGAGCTGTGCTGCGATTGGCACGAGGATGATTCCCACAATCGCGAGCACAAGGAATATAGGGCTTTTCTGTCGATCACTTCCGCCGTACATAACTGCACGCATGAAGAAATCTGCAAGCATCGCAAGGAACCCCGCAAGGACAACGGCAACGGTCATGACGAGCATGTCCCTGTTCCCTATGTGTGAAAGTTCATGTGCCATCACTCCCTCAAGTTCACTTCGGTCAAGCATCTGGAGAAGGCCGGTGGTAGCTGCGACGACTGCATGCTCGGGGTCACGCCCTGTTGCAAATGCATTTGGTGCAGGGTCATCAACCACAAACACCTTTGGCATAGGAAGACCTGCCGTAATAGAAAGATTCTCAACCACATTCCAGAGCTCTGGAAACTCTGCGCGTGTCGCCTCTCTCGCACCCGTCATGCTGAGGACGATTTTATCTGAGAACCAATAACTTCCTACATTCATGAGAAGTGCAAAGATGATTGCCCCGTAGAGAATGACCGGAGTTTGCATATACCAGCTCACGGCATATCCAACAGCGACAACGAGCACGAGGAATGCCCCCATAAGAAGCCATGTCTTCTGAATATTTTCGCCCTGATGTGTATAGAGTGTAGACATAGAAAAAATAATTATTGATACACCATTGTACAAAAGAACTTATACTCAGCAATACTAACTACTTCTAACAGGAGTAGTTAGGTTAGGACAGTATAAGCTGATTTTCTTGCATATATGGCCTAATTTTTTCAATCACCGATTCACTAGAAATACCAGAGAGTGGTATAAAAACATCCCACTCATTATTAGACTTTAGAAGTTTATTATTCAAGTATTTCATTAATTGCCTAAGAAGTGACTGTTTTTCAGTTTCAATATCATTTTTAAGCGATATGCATAAATATTCTACTTTTTGAGTATGGTATCGGGTCTTAACGAGTTGAGAAGTAATGGATATATTTTTAATATTCTTCCATACTATTTTCTTATAAAATTGCTTCCCGAGAAAACGGGATCTTGAAATCCCCTCACTATCTATGACACAAACGATTCTTGTTTGAAATAAGAAAAAGAAAAAAATACACCCGAAAAATATTGTTAGTAACAATGCTTCACGTAGCTCATCTTTCTGTTCACCAAACAAAAATTCATTCGCTGGCACTTGATTGCCCACGTCATCATACCTCCATGTGCTCATACCACTGTCTGGATTATCTAATTGCTTATGTAGTTGCTTAGTTTCTTGAATATTGGTAACGATAAGCACTATGCAAAGAAAAAAGAAAACGCCCGAGGCAAGAACACGTGCAAACTTTCTTTTTAAAGAACTTTTAATTACAATTTGAGCTGTATCATTCATGATATTTAATTTGTTACCCCCGTCACCAGCTTCCTCCTCCGCCACCCCCACTTCCTCCGCCTGAAAAGCCACCTCCACCGCTTGCAGAGCCTCCTCCTGAAGCGCCCGAACTTGCAAATGCAGTCGAGAATGCACCAAGGCTTTGGGTGAGTGAAACTGTATTGAAGGTACTCACACTTCCTCCACCGTCATACCAATCGGGATTTGGAATCGTAATTCCCTCGAAGGTCTTTGCCCATTCCTTTTCCACTCCAAACGCTATCGCGTAGGGGAGAAACTCCATGAAGTGTTCAGCGTTGCGTTCGGGTGCATTGTGGAAGATGTATCGCTGTGACTCGGTCACTCTGAGAAAATCTTTAAATCCTTTGAGGTGGTCGAGCGCTTCATATCCCTTGCGGGTCCGCCTTTCAATCAAAAATCCCGTGACGAAACCCTTCTCTTTCAAGTCCTTCGCGAGCGATGATTTAAGGGCAACGAACTTTTTATAATTTTCGCGTGATTGGGCATAATTACTCTTAAGTCCAGAAAGAGTTACTGTGCTCCCCACACTAGAAAAGTTATAAATGACAAGCATAAGAATATCCTTCTCAAAAGTCCCTTCGAGGTCAGCGGGCGATTTGAGTAATTCGATCTCATAATCATCCACCTCAAAGAAAAAGAGTACTTTTCTATCAATCTTTTTAATCCTTATGTATCCCTGTTCAGCAAGATAGACGATGCCTGCAGTAATGTCTCGCGGGTCGAGTCGCTTATCAAAGAGGTACCCTGCATACATAGGCTTCACTCCTTCATATGGTTCATACTGAGGAATGATCGTATTTCCCGTTTTATAAGCAGTCTTGTACTGATATATCGTATATGCAATCCATGCGAGCAACACCGGAAGCACGAGAAGTAAAATCACACCGAGCTTGTATCGTTCGCGTACATCAATAGAAATGACATTGCGGTTGAGTGCCTGTGCAATGGTCATTCCCTCACCAATATCAAAATTGCGACCACTGAAGACAACCGCCCCATTTTCTCCCGCCTTCGATTCACATGATGCTGGATCACCCTCAAATCCTCGATAGCACGAACGTTCACGAAGGAGTATAGAATCCGCAGAGATAACTCTCGCCTCAATCGATTGAATAGGGATTGTCCACTCATTCCCCGTTACATTCCAGTAGAGGTCTGCTCCTCCGTTTTTTTCGTACGTAATTGCTCCAGAAACCACATACGCAATTTCATATGTGTGTGCACCAGAAATAGTACTGTCGGGGTCACCTATCTTTGCGCACCACTCAGTTCCATCGGTGATGGTGTACGGGACACTCGCCCCGTCCATCACAATTGATTTCAACTCAATATCAATGTACCGCTCGCGGAGCGGTGATTGGGGCTGTTCGCTATGGAGTAACGGAATGCAACGATACATACCATGTCGCTCTTCGGTAAAAACATACGAGATTGTCTCCGTCACCGCGAACGAGCTATCTTTCTTCACATCGATATCCGCACGGAATGATTCAATGTACTCAGCACGCGTAATATCTGGCACGACAAAAAGTGCAAAGACGATTCCGAATGCAATGAGGAGTTTTTTTGATGCCATTTTAAACTGAGCTTTTCTGCTAGTGAAGATATCTAGGTTTGCACCAGCCTCGCATTTTTGGATACAGTTCGAGGCAAAACAAAGTTTGCGACTGAGCCGTACTCAAATGTACGGTGAAGAGTAAACTGTAGTTTTAACGAAGAAATGTGCCAAAAATGCGGGGCTGTTTTAGTCGTCGAAGCCACCGCGACCCTGATCATTGGAGGAGTACTCCGTATCCGAAGACCACGAGAGATACAGATGATCTTCATACCCGCCCTTCTCTTCAATACTCGTAAGGACCGCCTCTTCCAAATCTTCATCTGAGACTCCAAACTCCTTCTTGACGGCGTCTATAGTAATGACGAGGTCGGCAAGCTCTTTCAAAAGTCCCGACCTTCCTGAATGATTTGAGACACCACTTGCCTCCTCAAATACTTTTCGGACAATCTCTCTTTTGTATTCGTCGTGATCAACCTCGCGGACGTCACACTCGAACCCTTTTCCTGCAATAATATCGGGGACCTTATCTCGACAAAGCTTGTTATAGTATATTTTTTCCATACGTGTTTCTTGAAGTGCTAATTGAAACTCACTTTCACCGGTTCCTTCTCAACGCTATCTGCCTCAAGTTCAAAGTATGCCTCCTCTTTGAAATTGAACATGTTCCCAATGAGATTTGATGGGAATGATTGGAGCGCAATCTTGAGGTCACGTGCATTGCCGTTGTAGAAACGACGTGCAGCTTGAATCTTATTTTCTGTATCTGAAAGCTCGCGCTGAAGTTCGAGGAAGTTTGTATTTGCCTTAAGGTCTGGATACGCCTCCGCTACTGCGAGGAGTTTCCCGAGTGCCTGTCCAAGCCCCGCCTCTGCGCCTGCCATTGCTGCGAGAGTCTCTGGAGTTATATTTGATGGATCTACGTGCACCTTCGTCGCCTCTGCACGTGCATTCGTGACCGCATCAAACGTCTCACGCTCATGTGATGCATATCCCTTCACCGTCTCTACGAGGTTGGGAATAAGATCGTATCTGCGCTTGAGTTGCACATCGATATCTGCCCACGCTTCCTTTGTTCGTTGGATAAGCTTTACGAAGTTGTTGTATGCAACAATTGCCCAAAGAGCAACGACTGCAACAGCAATCAAAATGATGTATGAGAATGACATAGTTTTAAAATGAACCTTATAATTAAAAGGTTATTAAAGTATATCATTCTTAAAATGGAATAAAAGGAGGGTTTACAAAACGGCGCCACTAAAGTGGCGCCGTTTTGTAACCGTTTTAACCTTATTTTAGTACATTCCTCCCATGCCACCGCCCATTCCTCCGGCCATATCCGGCATCGCTGGCTTCTCTGGCTCTGGTGCATCTGCAATCGCTACTTCTGAGGTAAGGAGAATCCCTACCGCAGATACTGAATGCTGGACTCCAGCACGCTCCACCTTCACAGGATCAATAATACCTGCCTTAATCATGTCATCAACGTACTCTGCCTTTGCAGCATCGTATCCGAAGTTTCCACCTCGCTCCTTTACCTTCTGAACAACAACGGCGCCGTCATCACGCCCAACGTTGTTTGCAAGTTGCTTGAGTGGCTCTTCAAGTGCTTTGAGCACAATGCGGTATCCAATAAGCTCATCGCGATTCAAATCCTTATTCACACGCCCCTCTACCACTGCAGCAGCGCGGGTAAGTGATGTTCCTCCTCCAGGGACGATTCCCTCTTCAATCGCAGCCTTCGTTGCATTCACCGCATCTTCAATCTTGAGTTTGAGGTATTTCATCTCAGTCTCAGTCGCTGCTCCCACCTTGATGACCGCAACGCCACCCGAGAGTTTTGCAATACGTTCCTCGAGTTTCTCTTTATCAAACTTAGAATCAGTTTGAACGAGTTGTGCACGGAGCGCATCAACGCGTGCAGTGATAGCCTCCTTCTTTCCTTCACCACCCACAATAATGGTCTTGTCTTTTGTTGCCACCACGCGCCCAGCCTTTCCGAGCGCATCAAGTTCTGTTGATTCGAGCTTGAGACCTACTTCTTCAGTGATTACCTGACCACCAGTCATAATCGCGATGTCTTGAAGAATCTCTTTCTTCCTATCGCCGTACCCCGGAGTCTTCACTGCAAGCACGGAGAATCCTCCGCGGAGCTTGTTGACCACGAAGGTTGCGAGCGCCTCACCCTCGACATCATCTGCAATAATGACGAGCTCTTTCTTTCCTGTCTGAGCCACCTTTTCGAGGAGTGGAAGAATCTGCTGTGCAGAGCTAATTTTCTTGTCTGTGATAAGGATGAGCGCATTCTTATACTCAGCTTCCATTCGTTCGGTGTTGGTAATCATGTATGGAGAAACGTACCCACGGTCAAATTCCATTCCTTCGGTGAATTCTGTCTCAATACCAAATGACTGTGACTCCTCTACGGTCACCACACCATCCTTTCCAACCTTCTCAATAGTCTCAGCAATCTTTGAACCAATCTCTTCGCTCTCAGCACTGATGGTCGCAACCTGCTTTACTTCCTCGGTGGTTGAAATCTGTACCGCCATCTCATGGAGTGCTTTTACCACATCCTCTGACGCCTTCTCCATACCGTGACGCACCGCCATAGCATTCACACCCATAGTGGTGTGTTTGAGACCTTCCGTGAGAAGTGCCTGTGTGAGAATTGTTGCAGTTGTCGTTCCGTCACCTGCAAGCTCGTTTGTCTTGTTGGCAACTTCCTTAATAATTTCCGCACCCATGTTCTCAAACTTGTCCTTGAGTGTGATTTCCTTCGCAATGGTGACGCCATCGTTGGTAATCATTGGACCACCGTATCCCTTGTCGATAATGACATTCCGCCCGCGGGGACCAAGTGTTACCTTCACTGCGTTTGCAACCGTGTCGACTCCTTTCTTGAGTCGCTTTTTGACGTCTTCTCCGTATATTACTTCTTTTGCCATGCTAGTTATAACTTCCACTGCTGGGGATTTCTTCGTTACAACTTCAGTTTTCTCCTTCATCGTACGAATATGTACGTCTCAGTCGCAAACTTCGTTGTGCCTCGAACTCCCCAAGCATTGAAAGTTCTAAAAAATAAAATGATTAATGATTCCTTATACGATGATACCGAGAACGCTCGATGCTGAGACGATGTAGAGCTCTTCACCAGCAATCTTCACTTCATCAAACCCATACTTCGAGAAAATAATTCTGTCGCCAACCTTCACATCCATTGGGATACGCTTTTCACCATCCTCATCCCATTTTCCTTCCCCGACGGCGACGACAATACCCTGTTCTGGCTTTTCCTTACTCACCGTATCAGGAACAATAATACCTGACGCTGATTTCGTTCCAGCCTCTTCGTCAGTAAGTCGACGAACGACAATGCGGTCCTGAAGTGGCTTTATAGTATTTGAACTCATATACAAATATTGTTTTCCTTAATGCTTTTAATCCTTAATGAGGCCGTATTATAAGAGCGATTTCATTTCGTGTCCACTCTCTTAGAAATTAATCCATTTTATTTAGGATGGTCGACTTACGATGTCGACCATTTTTGTTCCTTAGGAAATTTTAGGTAATAAAAAAGGGCCCGTGATGCATTACTGCATCCGGTACCCTATGGCGTTCTCGCTTCCGTTCTTCAGGGAGCGACGCCGTATTGTGCCTTGTAGGCAAGAACTGCGTTCAGGTTTTCTTTCGCTTCATGAAGGATGTCGGGACTGAGCGGACTCAGCACCATATCCTGCAGATAGGCGATTATGTCTTCGAGTGAAGCAATCGAGAACACGGGGATTCCGTAGATCTCGTTCACCTCCTGCACTGCAGAGAGCTCCCCCTGCCCACGTTCCTGCCGATCAAGCGCAATGAGGACTCCTGCTGGCTCGGCGCCGGCACCCCTGATGATATCGATCGATTCACGCACCGATGTTCCGGCACTGATGACGTCATCGATAATGAGCACCTTGCCACGAATGTGGGCGCCAACGGTGGTACCGCCTTCGCCATGATCCTTGGCCTCCTTGCGGTTGTACGCATAGGGAATGTTGCGACCATAATGCATCGCGAGCATGACCGCTGTCGTCGAGACAAGCGGTATGCCCTTGTATGCCGGACCAAAGAGCACGTCGCAGACAAGCGACCCTTGCCCAAGCTCTGGCGCAAGACGATCTGCGTAGAAGCTCGCGAGCTTTCCCAAGCTCGCACCATCACTGAAAAGGCCAGCGTTAAAGAAATAGGGCGAAAGACGCCCCGCCTTGGTCTTGAACTCGCCGAAACGCAACACACCGAGTGCCATCGTGACCTCGATGAACTGTCGCGCGACCGTCTTCCGGAGTTCTTCCGGATTGAAATCGTCTTCGAACATTGAGCTTCCTTTCGTTGGTTGGTTGTCGGGGTTTGCATGGGCCACGAGATCACTTCCGTGAGCAAACGGCCCCATTGATGCTGACACTACTCGATGGTGACGATTCCACGGCCAATCGGGTGAATTCGGATCAATCTGCATTGATGTCTCCTTAATCAGTGATTTGTATTCAGGTCGAGTTCTTGCCGGCCTCCTCGCCGTCGACCACTTCAGCCAAAAAGTTGGCCATTGCGATCTCACGGTCTTCTGCCTTGGTCACTTGGCTTCCGACAACGAGTTCGTCGGCGCCGTGTGCGACTGCATTTTTCGGTGTATCGGTACGTTTCTGCTGGCCAAGGTCAGCGCCCACTGAACGCGTACCCGGAACCACGATGTGGATCTCGGCGAATTCGGGAAGTGAACGTAGGTGCTCGAGTTCAAGCGCCGAACAGACGATACCATCGACACCAGCCCTGAGCGCCATACGGGCAAGTACCTCGACCTGTTCCAGTCTGGGACGGTTGTAAATCTCCAGAATCTCGGCATCGCTGAGGGATGTGAGCACCGTAATGGCATAAATCTTCGCCATACGATCTTCACACTCTGTCATCGTTGCCGAAACAGCGCTCATCATCATCTCGACCCCGCCAGAGGCGTGCACCGTAATGACCTTGGCGCCATGCCGCACGAGCGCAGCGACCCGTAGGCCGACTGTGTCCTTGGTATCGTGAAGCTTGTAGTCGACCCACGGATTGAAGCCGACAAGTGTCAGAAACCTGAGCAAAGTCGGCCCCATGGAGTCAAGAAGATCGTGCACCTTCACACGGTCGATTGTCTGACCGATTTTCCCCTTGAGAATTCCGAAAAGTCTCTCGAGGGACATCCCGTCAGCCGCAAGGCTTAATTTCGTCTTCATTATGTTTCTCCTCTGTCAAAAACCGATCACGACCCGCCTATCGGGTCGTGTAATCCACGGGTACAATACGCTCAAATCAGAGAAAAATCAACACAGAAACAAGGCTCACGTCAAGAGCACCCTATTGGCATTACACACAACTTCACCATGTCCAAAGCCCATCTCCCTGCAATATATACGGAGCGGAGTCGCTATGCAGGTAGCGGAGTATATGTTGCAGGGAGATGGGCGGTGCTTTTCACAACAAACACCAATGACTTTCAATATTTCGGAGTCTATGCTACTATCATCGAGTCATGGAAATAGTCCGTACCATACTTCCGTACGTACAAATAATCCTCTCAGTCCTCCTTGTCACTGCGATTCTACTCCAGCAACGAGGTTCGAGCATGGGCGGTGCCTTTGGAGGGGATAACTTTAGTGCGACGTACCACAAGCGCAGAGGAGCTGAGCTCTTCCTGTATAGGTTTTCTATTGTACTTGCTATTCTTTTTGTAGCATCTACATTCCTGAGTCTTTTGGTGTAATACCATTCCTGCACACGATATCGTGACAGTGTTTCTTGTGTGTTTCCACATATCCATTATTAATTTATCGAACGTATCCATACACTCTATATAGTGTGATACATCACGATTTATGGAACTATTTAAGTTTTCATCTCCAACAAAGTCGAGCTACGTAGATATCTATTTCAAGAAGCTTCATGAGCTCAAGGCAAGTGATGCCTTCGTTATTAAGATTGCGCTTCTTGTGTGTGGAATTTTCTTACTTGCAACCCTCGCCTTCCTCAGTACACAGTACTCAGTACAGACACCAACTACTGGCGGAACGTTCCGTGAAGGTATCGTGGGAACAACTCGGTTTGTAAACCCCGTCCTCGCAGTGACGAGAGCAGATAAAGACCTCACCACACTCCTCTATGATGGGCTTATGAAACTCGGCACTGACGGCGTCATCATCCCGAGCATTGCAGAATCAGTCACCATCTCTGACGATGGCCTCACCTACAATGTTATCTTGAAACAGGGTATTACATTCCACGATGAGATACCCCTCACGGCTCGAGATGTGGCGTTTACCTTCACAAGAATACAGGACCCACTCCTCAACAGTCCCCTTCGCGCGAGCTTCGATGGAGTCTCTATCGAAGAGATTGGTGAATACGAACTCAATTTTATACTTCCTGAGGCATATACCCCCTTCATAGAGAACCTCACCTTTGGAATTCTCCCCGAGCACATCTGGAAAGATGCCGGAACGGAGGAATTCCCCTTCAGTCAGTACAACAGTGAACCAATCGGATCTGGAATGTACAAGATTGAAAAGATTGTGAGAAATACATCGGGTATACCTGAGACATATGTACTCAAAGCAAACAACGCATACCACATTGTTGCCCCAAAGATTGAAACTATCGAACTCCACTTCTTCCCTACCGAAGAAAAACTTCTTGAGGCATTCAAAGCGGGCATTATTGAAAGTGTTGCGGGAATCAACCCAAAGCGCATCGCAGAACTCGGACTCGATGAAACGATGTACCACCTCGAACGCATCCCACTCCCCCGCACTTTTGCACTCTTCATCAATCAAAACAAGTCTCCCGCACTCCGCGACACCTCAGCCCGAAAAGCACTTTCCGCGTCCGTCAATCGGCACGAACTTATCAATGCAATACTCGGCGGATACGGAAATCCCCTCACATCTCCTATTCCTCCAGGCTTCGGCATTGTGACCGAGAACGAGTCCCCAGAAAATATCGGCGATGTAGAAATAGCGCGTGATATACTCCGTAAGGGTGGTTGGAAAGTGAATGCAGAGACTCAAATTTGGGAAAAGACAATTGACGGAACCCTCACTCCACTCCAATTCAGTATCACAACCGCAAACAGTAACACCTTTAATAACACTGCAGAGTTCCTAAAGAATCAATGGGGTGCACTTGGAACAGATGTCACTGTAAAGCAATTTGAACAGTCCGACCTTACACAAGCAATCATACGACCACGCGATTACGAGACGCTTCTCTTCGGAACACAACTCGGACGATCACTCGACTTCTATTCATTCTGGCACTCATCTCAGAGAAATGACCCTGGGCTCAATGTATCGCTCTATGCGAACATAACCACGGATTCCATACTCTCAGAAATGCGAAGGAAGCTGGAGCCAGAAGAACGTCAGGAGGTCCTCATGAAGTTTGCCGAGGAACTGAACAAAGAAACGCCTGCAATATTCCTCTACGCACCTGAATTGCTCTACATATTCCCGAACAGAATTGTGGGAGCGACGTTTACGGGAGTTGGGGAACCACAGGAACGATTCAGTAACGTATACGACTGGTATATACAGACAGAATCAATATGGCCAATTTTTAAGAATTAGTTGAACAACATTAACAAAAACAATATACATATGGAGCAAAAAAACACACCACAAGGGCGACGCCCTGCACACTTCTCGCCACGACCACAGCGTCGTCCTGAAATTCGTGTCTCACGTCACACCACCGACACACCACGACGTCCTTCTGTAGGAACACCGACTGGAAGTCCTGCGCGTGCAGGACAGCATACTGAGAGTGCACCCCGCACTGAAGGTGCAAGAAGCCAGAGATCAACAACTCGACCACCACAGCGGTCTCAGCGGGGGCCACGACGAAACGATCGTCCTCGAAAGGGCCGACAGATGACGAGCCCCGCAATCACCCACCGTGTATCGCCACACGACCCAAAGGCGATTCCTGTACCAGCGCTCACTGACGAGGACATTGTCCGTATCGTCCCGCTTGGTGGCGTTGAGGAAGTTGGGAAAAATATGCTCGCAGTCGAGACTGTTGATGACATTCTCATTTTTGATGCAGGATTCCAATTCGTCTCATCTGAGAGTGACGCGCCAGGGGTAAACTACATTCTCCCGAATACACAATACCTCGAAGAAAATAAGCATAAAATTAAGGGGCTCGTCATCACACACGGACACCTCGACCACATCGGTGGTATTCCCTTCCTCATGGAGCGAATTGGTAACCCACCGATCTACACAAGATATCTCACTTCGCTCATGATTTTGAAGCGACAGGAGGAGTTCCCACACCTTCCAAAGGTCAATATGACGGTCATAGAACTTGATCAACGTATCAAGGTTGGAAACACGTACATCAAGGCCTTCCCGGTAACGCACTCTATCCCCGACTCAATGGGTGTCTCTGTGGAGACCAAACACGGAAACGTCGTTATCTCAGGAGACCTCAAACTCGAACATGATGAAGGTGAACCGTCAGCAAAAGAAAAGGCTGTATGGGGAGGCGTCGGAAAGAATAAAAATATTCTCTTCATTGGTGACTCAACGAATGCTGAGCGAACGGGCTTTTCAATCCCTGAACTCCGCGTACATACGAGCATCGAAGATATTATCCGCAACGTTCGTGGACGACTCGTCATCGGGACATTCGCATCTCAATTCGAGCGCATGCTCGGTATTATGGAAATCTGTGAACGTCTCGGTAAGAAAATTGCTTTCGAGGGGCGCAGTATTAAGACAAACCTCGACATCGCTGAACTTGCCGGCCTCATGAAGGTTCAGAAGGATACCATCATTCCAATTCAGGATATTGGAAACTACCCTTCTGACAGAATTGTCATTCTCGCGACAGGTGCACAGGGAGAGGAATTTGCCGTACTCATGCGCGTTGCAACAGGTCGTCACAAATTCATCACCCTCAACGAGCGCGATACTATCATGCTCTCGTCATCAGTCATTCCAGGAAATGAGCTCTCAGTACAGAAACTGAAAGACAACCTCTACCGTCGTGGTGTTCACCTCATTCACTATCGTTCATCAGACGTGCACACAACGGGTCACGGTAACTCGGGAGAACTTGTGTGGATTCGTCAACAGGTCAATCCAACATTCGTCATGCCCGCATACGGCTACCATTCAATGATTCGCTGTCATGCATATGCAAACATTGAGGCTGGCTTCCCAAAGGAAAATGTCATTCTCCCTGACAACGGCATGATAATTGAAATTAAAAATGGTACTGAACTTACTATCAGAAAGGAAAGAGCCCCATCAGAAATCATGATGGTGGACGGCTTCACCGTTGGAACACGACAGGAAGTTGTCATCAGAGATCGTCAGTCACTTTCTGAAGATGGTATGTTCGTTATCATTGCAACAATCAATACCAAAACGGGTATGCTCAGGAAATCTCCCGATATCATCTCTCGTGGTTTCGTGTATCTCCGTGAGAACCAACAGCTTCTCTCTGAGGCGCGAGTCCTTATCAAGAAAACTATTGAGCGAAACACTGAGAAATCACACCCTATCGACCTCGATTTCGTGAAAGATGAAATCACTGAGGTTGTCTCAGGTTTCCTCCTTCAAAAGACAAACAAGACCCCTATGGTGATTCCAGTTCTGATTGGAATTTAATTAACCCATAAACAAAAAACACCACAGACTCATCAGAGTCCGTGGTGTTTTTTGTATCTGAATTCATACACCTACGTCTCCACCCCCACCGGCACAATGTCTACCGAGACGGTGTCGGTAAGTGGTGCACCACCGAGTGGACTCGGACACGAGAGTGTGTACGTACTGCGGGCAGGTATGGTGACGCTCTTTGAGCCAGTATTGGGGTCAATGTCTGCGATAATGAGATTGGGACCTCCAGTATATGCCGTAAGGGTACAGAGTGTATCGTTCCCATTGTTCGTGTCCCAGGTGAGGGTGACGGTACCGTCTTTCATCACGGTGAGCTTATCGACGGTGAGTACAGGGTTCTCGGGTGGGTTGAATTCGTCATTGTCGATGATACTGGTGCATCCGGGGTCTGCCATGTCGATAAGGATGTCTTCTATGTCGTTGCTCATACCATCATTGCACTGGGTAGGGGTACAGGTGCCTCCTGTATAGAGGTATCCCTGTGCACAGAGGTATTCACACCTTTGAGGGAGTGAACAGCTCGTACTCAGTTCCTGGAGGGTACTTGCAATACTGCCGGTGAATCCGGTTGTTTCATCTCCGGTACAGACCACTGTGTTTGCAGGGATGCTGGTACAGGTGGGGAGAGTGTCTATGGTAATGGTGTGGGTGGTCCATCCTGAACTTCCACTGTTCATGTCTTGTGTGAGGGCTTGGAAGGTATAGGTGCCGACTGCAGGCCAGAGTTTGTCGACGGACTGCTCGGTACCTGAATTGACGTAGCCGGTGCTTGGTATCCACTGGTCGACGAGACTATCACTGTTCCAGTCGAGGCCGTAGCGGATGGTGTCACTGTCGGGGTCGGTACCGGTGAGGGTGAAGGTGTATGGGGTGTTTGTGATACCGGTGGTGGGGCCGACGATGGTTGGGGGTGTTGGGGGGTTGCCGACTGCGACTGCGGTGAGGGTGAAGGGGATGGTTTGGGATGGAATGGGGAGGGTGTAGTCACTATCTGCAATGACACCACTGCATGGAGCTATACATGCCTGCAACAATTCCAACATACTTGTTCCTGTAAAAATAGAGGCACCTGCTGGCGGCGCTACCATACTACTTTTTCTCATGGCAACCTTATTATAATAAAAATAGCCACCACTACCAGTGTAATGATAATAAAACTTCCCATACGTACTACTATAATTTACTTGTGTCAGAATATTTCCAGCGGATTTTACTACACAACTTTCCCCTACAGGAGTAGCGTCTACAATATTGTCACCATTACAATCGAGATCTGCAGTGCTTCCTGTGTGGACATAGGCTATATCTGATGGGTCAACAGACAAAGGGATATAAATATTGTACGTATCCTGCACAAAAACAAAATCAGATGTATAATCTACAGAATTTGGTGCAACTGCCTCAACTAACCAATGGCCATAGGGAGTATCTACAGAACGACCTGTTCCGTTCCACGAAATATCAGTGTCATACACAGGGGCAACGAACGAAATGGTATCACCCACTGCAACAAATGATTCATCAGAGATTTGATCACCATTTTTATATACATAAGCTTGCCTATTTATGTTTACATTAAAATTTGTCAATCCATTCACCCACACAATAGTAGAACAAATACCACCACAATCTCCATAGTAAGCTAAATTGTCACTAATATTTCCCGTCGACCAACTCACACTCTTCCCCTCCACCACACTCCCCTGCGTCGCGAGGAGACACACACAGACAAGGAGTATCGTGCGAAGCGTTGTGTATTTTGATGCGGGTGTCGTTGTCATAACTATTCTGGATTATGCATTTGCGGCTCCTCAGGTTTCATTCTCCTTCGATACACGATGGCTCCTGCAAGGACAAAGAGGATGCCGAGTGTTGTCAGGATGACGTAGAGTGTTGGTATGAGTGGTGCGGGAGATGCGGTGGCTGGTATTGATTCCTCGGGACAGAGTGTTGGGTCGAGCTCAGAGCAGAAGTATCGCATAGTGACTTCATCAACAACAGTATCGTTGTGAGTGAGTACAGCGGTAAGAGAAAACGAGTAGAGATCTGTAGATGGTGTGAAGGTGTCCATCACACCCATCATGTTACCCGTGACGTCTCCCTCATAGGTATAGGTGTGAATGACGGTATCATTCTGGTCTTTGAGAGTAAGGGTGAGGGTGTTATTCGATATTACCGGGAGATTTGTGGAATGGAGGCAGGAGAAAAGCACACTCTCTTCACCTGCCTTGAGTGGCCATGAGGTGACACTTGGGAAGTTGATGCGAATCTCTTCATTACCATCACGCACGAAGCGTATGCCGAGGACAGATTCTGCATCACCATCCTTGAGTACTGTCTGTATGAAGGTGACTGAGGTATTGAGAATAGGCGGTGTATAGGAGATTGTCTTTGTCTCATTTGGTTTCAGGGTAACTGATACT
>Ga0172380_10000349_pt1 | contig 93269 bp, 76 predicted proteins | sample Leawe162metaG_FD_119747 | JGI IMG/M metagenome (GOLD analysis project Ga0172380, IMG submission 119747) | Leachate microbial communities from a municipal landfill in Southern Ontario, Canada - Leachate well 162 metaG | ecosystem: Engineered > Solid waste > Landfill > Unclassified | place...
TCATTTTTAGCCTCATTCATGTGACCTCTGCTAATTGGCAAAAGTCAGATTTTAGTTGAGGCAACGGTTCAAGGAAGGTCAGGTTTTTGATGAGTCAATGCGCGCGGGTCTGTTGTTAGATTTTTGGATTGAAATTCTAACGCGAGTCGGGTTGTTAGATTTTTGGATTGAAATTCTAACGTGAGTCTGTTGTTAGATTTTCGGAATGAAATTCTAACGTGATTGCCTTGCTTTCATAGTCCAAACAAAACAGGCAAGGCATGTTCTCCTTCATTCGGGTGCGCTACTCCCGCACAATCTCCACCTTCGGAACTTCAAGCACGGTGGTCCGCGGGTTGTTCTGTTTGTGAGTAAAGATAATAGTTACGACTTTACCTTTGTAGGCAAGCAGATCAACCTTTACTTTGGTTTCCTCGTCTGGGCGCATTTCGTAGATGAGGGGCTGATTTGAATCTACCTCAATACTGAGCACATTCGGTTTTATATCGGGAATTTTGTTGATGGTATCTAACTGCCAAAGCCCGGTAGTTAATTCAGCCACTTTTGCATCGTCTGGTATTTTGACATGCCAGGTTGCAGCCATAGAGCCGCTCAAACAGAGGTTTAGTCGTTTGTAATAGGTAGCGGTGAATATCCCTTTTTTGTCTTGGCTCATGAAGTAGAGCTCGCTGTTTTGTGTGCCATCGTTGCGAAACTGCACCAAACCAGGTACTACACAATCACCTTGAAATAAAACAGTGTCTTCCTTCCCAAAAGGTGACAGGTGATATTGCTCAAGTATTTTTGCCAGTCTTTCCGGTTTAAGAGGTACATATTTATATGGTGGCAGCAGCCCCGGTGGTGGTGGCGTCTGGTAGTTGCGTAGAACTGATAGATAGGCCGGAGAACGGTTGTCTAAAAAGAATTCTTTATCTTCAAACCCTGGCGAAAATAGGCAGAAGCTAGCAATGCTAATGACTGTGGTGGCAGCAAGAATCTTCGCTCCAGACCCGAGCTTTTCGTCAGAGCTCTTTAGCTCAAACAAGCTCGCAGCCATGCCTACTAAACCAATCCAAAACCAAAGACTTATTTGGCCATACCAGGGGGCAATTATAGGCCTTACCATTGACGTAAGCAACAAATTGCCAATGGCAAATGAGGCAATGGCTAGTGACGGATAAAAGTATTTATGGAAAGTCGATTTAGAGTTGTCGCCATTTGCATGGGTCTCATCAGTAATTACTTTTGCCAGGGCACAGATTGCAATCAGTAGTACCAAACCAAGAAGACTAAACACTTCGGCTGGGGCAATGCGGTCGACATACCAGGCTGTTCCTGGGGCGAAGTTGCGGCCGAGCGAACTTAGAAACATCGTCAAATCTAAGGGCTTTAGCACTTCAGCCAAGGGCCGCGAAGTGCCCACGCCGCGCTCAAGGTAAAGCAGATCTGGAAAGATTGCTAGAGCGCTGGCTGTGCCTAAGAACAATACAGATAGCTTGTTCAACATCCTCATGCGCCAGGCGCTGAACCAAACAATTGGAATTATTATTAGAGTGGTGGCAATTGTCCATGAGCCTAAGACAATACAAGTGCTAGCTAAGACAATTTTCTTTGTGCCCGCTGGATTAGACGAGTTCGAGTTTGCCGATCTTCGGAATATGGCCCAAAGTGCGGTAGCTCCCAATGTCAGTGCCAATTGCCAGGTGATGGCAAAAGATCCTTGGGTAAGTATTGATGCACCTGTTGGTGCGAAAATAATGGCACTCAATAGTGGCAGGCAATACCATCTCAGTCTATTTGTTTTACTAAATATCATGTCGAAGAAGAGCGCGAGCCTAATTGAAATAAGCCCAATTCCAATTGCAGCCCCAAGATTTTGATTGAGCTGCCCTAGTTGAACATATGAATTGAAAACTAATTGATTGAAAGCCGTGGAGTGACCGTCGACAAAGGTATCGCCAAAGTAATTGAGCCAGTTGTAGCCTGAACTGGTCATCCTAATGAACTGTTCTAGATAGGTTATGTCATCGTTGTTAGCGCAGTTTTCGCCGTTGGTAAAGAGAAAGTAAGCGAGGCGCAACGGCGGTATCAGAGTCAGTATGGCTATCAGCGCGATTTGAAAGAGTCTGGTTGGCACTTCGCTCTCTTCTCTATACTGCTTGACCAGCGGCGAAGCCTGAGGCCCAGGCCCACTGAAAATTGTAGCCACCGAGCATACCGGTTACGTCTACCACTTCGCCGATGAAATATAGGCCTGGCACTTTCTTTGCTTCCATTGTTTTGGATGAAAGTTCACTGGTATCAACGCCACCGCGTGTTACTTCAGCTTTCTTGTAGCCCACAGTGCGGGCTGGTGCTACTTGCCAGCCATTTAGTGAGCTGGCTAGCTGTATTAGTTTTTTATCGGGCAATGTGTTCATTGGCCCATTGATATCTAAATAATGAGTGAAATATTCGGCGAAGCGCTTTGGCAAAAGCTCTCCCAGTACGTTTTTAATTTCTTGCCGGCTACCAGCTTTCTTTCTCGCTTGCAGTATTTCTAGTGCGTTGCCTTCTGGCATCAGGTCAATACTGAGGCTATCGCCAGGTGACCAATAGAGTGATATTTGCAGACTAGCTGGGCCGCTTAGACCGTTGTGAGTGAAGAGAATATTTTCTCTAAAGCTGGCTTTCTTGCAAGAAACGGTTGTGTCAAGAGAAAGTCCGGCTAGGTCACTGAAGCGGGCGAGATCAGAATCTCCCCAACTAAAGCCATCGAGAGCTGCGGCTGTCTGTATAATTTTCAAACCAAACTGGCGCGCTACTTCGTAACCAAATCCGGTGGCACCAATTTGGGGAATTGATAGTCCACCGGTGGCAATTACAAGTGAGTCACAGCTGTACATTCCTGCTGTGGTATCGACTGTAAAGCGGCCGTTTTTATCATCGCTGCTTTTAGCAATAGACGTAATTGCAGTGTCTGTTTGAAATTGACAGTCTGCTTGATTACACTCATCAATGAGCATGTCGACAATTTGTTCAGCTGAGTGGTCACAGAATAATTGACCGAGTTTCTTTTCGTGATAGCGAATGCGGTGCTTTTCCACAAGCTTGATGAAGTCGGCCGGGGTGAAACGAGAGAGGGCCGATTTGGCAAAGTGCGGATTATTGCTGACAAACGATTCTGGTCTGGTGCCAGTATTGGTGAAATTGCAGCGGCCACCACCAGATATGAGAATCTTGCGGCCGATTTTCTGGTTGTGATCAATCAGTAGCACCGAGCGGCCAAGTTTACCGGCTACGCTGCCGCACATCATGCCAGCTCCGCCAGCGCCAATAATAATAACGTCGAAATGCTTCAATTTAGTTTAGTTTAAGTCTGCAAAACTAGAGGGTATCATTTATAGCTTATTTTGATGGCGTATTTGGGTTGACACGTAAAGTTCCAATTTTGTGAAGGCTAATCATGAGTACTAAAGACGATACGAGTAAAATGGCCAATTTAACCAGTGTCAGTAATATTAGCAGTGAGCTAGCCGGGGCAACTTTAGCAACAGCAGCCAGTTCGCTTCATAGCTTTGGTCTAAACTTCGCCGATGGACGCGGGCTTTTGCTAACGGCATCTGTTGAAGAAGGCGATAGCCAGATGAATATCGCTGACGAACTCAGTATCGACAGCGAAATCAAGCCCGTGAGCGAGATGCCTAAACTTGCTGAGGCTGTTTGCTCTGTTGATTGGAGCTGGATTTATGGGGCGAAGCTACTATCTGTCAGCGCCGTTAGTGGCCCCCGAGGCAAGACTGTTGTCTTGAAATTTGACACTGTTGGCCCTATTACAGTTAGTGTTGGCGCCTGGGAAGGTAAACCCTTTCTATCTTTCATGCCATACAAAAAGCCCTAATTTTGGTTTTTGCCATTAGGGTATTAAGTTCGACAGGCCATTTGCTTCAAGATATTGCAAGAACAGCTCTTTGAGGTTCTTGCCGTCTTTTTTGTCGGTTTCATAGAAGTGCTTATAGCGCCTGATGCGAGCCTCGTTCTCTTGCTGAAAAACAGCCCTGCCATTAGCATCAAAAGTCTTGTTCGAGGCGGCCAGGGCTATGATGCCGTCTTCTACTGGTCGATAGCTGGTTATGCTTTCTTGCTGAAATGAGTCAGCCACACGGCCATTGAGATTGCTGACGCGAACTACAGTCATCAGAGTGCGAAACTGCACTTGGGCCTCGTTAGCTACGAGAAACTGCTTTTCTTTGACTTGGTGAAACTCTTGGTAGGCCGTCAGTCTTGTTTTTGACGTGTAGGGCGCACCGATATAGTGCCAGATGCCGCCCTGGCGGTCTTTCTGGCTGCCGTAGGTAAACTCTTGCCGGGCCATGAAAACTGAGGGGGTGCGGTCGATTCGTCCGCTTTTGTAGTCTTGCCTGAGAATGGCTGTTTCTTCGTTGACATTCCAGGTGCCGGCCAGCCAGGTGGGCACTTTTACCCAGTTGTTGTTGGCTTCTAGATCGGCCCCAGCGCTAAAACGCGCCCCTTTTCGAATTGAGTTGTCTACTGATGGCAGGGCCTCTTGGTGCTCGATTTTGCCTTCAATGGTGTAGGCGCAAGCAGCCTGTGGGCTCTGCCAGAGTAGGCTGGCGGCGGCGATCATAGTAAGAGTGAATGCAAAAGATTGTCTTGAGGGGTGTCTGATAATTTGCAGGTTTTTTTCCTTCAAGAATGATGAGCTTAAAATAGTTGGGCTGAGAATAGTGGGGCTTAAGTTTGTTGAGCTTTGGCCTTCAGTCTTTTCTTCAATTGAGCTACTGAAAATGGATAAGGACACCAGCCTGCACCGTCCACTGGACACATAGATAATGGGTCTGCTGTGGTTTTCCTTGTGGTCGTCTTTGGGGTTGTCTTTTGAGCTTTGCTCGTGGTCTGATTGACTGTAGTCTCAGACTTTACTTTGTTTGCTGGGCTCTTAGCTTGTGTGGCTTTCATTGGTTTTGCGCCTCTTATAACCGGCAGTTGGCCATTGACCATGCTTGCATTGGCTATGGCTCCACTTAGCTCTAGTTGTCTAAATGGTCTAAATGCTCCCAATTACTGTTCTACCACTTATGAGCTAATATTGTAGCCCCCCAGCCGCCCCGTTCGCCCACATTCGCCCACATTCCAGCGAGGCCATTTATGAGTCAAGATCAGTCGGAAGGCCACAGACTTATCGAACACAGCGATGGCCGTGTCGAATTGGCCGACGATACTGAGATTAAATCGAGTCCTTTTTACAATCATGACTTGGCACCAGTCAAAGTAATTGATCGCAATTGGTCTACTTATAGCTATATTGCCCTCTGGTTTGCCATGTCGGCTTGCATCCCTACTTATATGATGTCGTCTGGATTAATCGCCAACGGTATGAATGCCTGGCAGTCCATTTTTACCATTTTGCTCGGCAACACCATTGTGCTTTTGCCGATTTTGCTCAATTCTCATCCTGGCACCAAATATGGTATCCCCTTCCCTGTTTTTGCTCGGGCAGCCTATGGCACCATGGGTTCGAACTTGCCGGCATTGATGCGGGCTATCGTCGCTTGCGGCTGGTTTGGCATTCAGGCCTGGATTGGCGGTCAAGCTTTCAATACGATGTTCGGTGCACTAATAGGAATTGCTGTCTGGCGCAATCTCTTAGGCGGCCCCTATTTTGACTATATGGGAACAGAATGGTTGTCTTTCGCCCTGTTTTGGGGCTTGAACATACTGATTGTTTTTCGTGGCATGGATAGCCTAAAGAAGGTTGAAAGCCTTGCTGCGCCCTTCGTTTTGATCATGACTTTCGTGCTTCTTGTGTGGACCGTCAACCTCGCCCACGGTGTTGGCGATCTTTTGCACGAGAAAAGTAAGTTTGCTACATTCGCTGAGTTTTGGGCTGTATTTATTCCTTCTTTAACAGGTATGATTGGCTTCTGGGCGACGCTTTCGCTCAATATGCCCGACTTTACGCGCTTTGGTCATTCGCAAAAAGAGCAGACTATTGGTCAAGTAATTGCTCTGCCGACAGCCATGGCAATCTTTTCAGCCATGGGTGTGATCATTACCTCGGCAGCCATTGTCATATATCCAACAGTTAGTATGGATCAGCTCTGGGACCCAGTTAAGTTGCTTGGTCGCCTTGGCGCTGATCAACCAGCTGTAGTTGCCATTGCTATGTTTACTGTGGCTTTGGCGACACTATCTGTGAACGTGGCAGCTAATGTGGTGTCACCGGCCAACGACTTTGCTAACGCTTTTCCCCGCTTCATTACTTTCAAAGTTGGTGGTTTAATTACTGGGCTGGTTGGTGTTTTAATGCAGCCCTGGCGCTTGATTGCCGACCCCCATGGCTATATTTTTGTTTGGCTGCAAGGTTATTCTGGTGGTCTTGGCTCAATTGCTGGTGTTCTCATCGCTGACTATTGGATTTTACGAAAGACTAAATTAGACCTAGCCGATCTGTATTTGCCTGATGGTTCGTATAAATATAGTTCGGGCTGGAATTTCGTCGCGGTGTTGGCCACTGTGGCTGGCTGTGCATTGGCCTGGGTGGGGGCCTTCGTGCCAACATTTAAACCCCTTTACGACTACGGTTGGTTTGTTGGCTTCTTTGTCTCTATGGCCGTGTACGTAGCTCTGAGCTGGGCTAAGCGCAATAAATAGCATCCCTGCAGATTGGGAATCTAGTGACGACAGCAAAGACTATGACGACATTAACTGCAAAAACAGTCTCAGAAGTGTTCGTTGTCACCAACGACTTGGTTAGCAACGAGCTAATCTAAGGAATGTTAGTGCGCGATTGAGTTTTCGTTTTTTACCAATTTAGACCTGTGCTTTTGCCCAGGAGGATTTATGTCGTCTAAACAAACACAAATGGCCCGTCTGCAAGCAGCAATGAGAGACTGTAAAGATCCCTTCTCATTCTTTCTCTTATCGCTTTTAGCCAAATTAGTAATCGCTCTGCATTTTAAAAAGGTCGACATTCGCGGCAAAGAAAATCTGCCAGCCGTTGGCCCATTCATTTGTATCGCCAATCATTCATCGCGCTGGGATGGCCCTACTCTTGGTCGCATCATCGACAGACCAGCTAACTTTATGGTGTCACCGAATGAACTCAAAGGCCTGCAGGGGTTTCTCTTGAGTCGTGTTGGTGCTTTTCCTGCCCACCCTAAGCTCGACTTTGTTAGTCATGTAATGCAGCAATTTAAAAAGGGTGAGCCCTTTGTCATTTTTCCTGAGGGAAATGTTTTTTATGACGGCCACACCCATGCATTTAAGAAAGGTATCGCTCGCATTGCTTTTGCCGCTCACCAAAACAATATTGAAGTGCCAATCGTTCCCGTTGGTATCACCTATGAGAAAGGTATTGCCCACTATAATTTCGGCTCAGCAATTTCAATAGAAGACTATGTTGCCGATCTGCAAATCAACCCAGCGGCAGCATCTAAGCGGCTCACCACTTCACTTCACCGCGAAGTTTGTTACTTGCGCTCAGAGCTTGGCTGTCTCGCCGACCGTCGGCAACTAGAGCAAGTTGATGGTGCTCACTTTATAGCAATGGGCAACGCTGATTTTATGGCGACTGGATCACTAAATGTACCTACGACCTGTCCAGCGTCATCTAAAGCCGCTACGTGCACCTGATAAATTGCAATGTCGGTTTCATTATTGGCACTAGCGTTGGCTTTAGCGGACGAGTTTGGCTTCGACTCAACACTGAAGCTGCCTTTGAGGCCGTTGAGATTGGCTCTAAGTAAGGCATGTTTACTTGGCGAACGCTCTCTCATAAGATAGTTGTAGTGCTCGAATGAAGCGTAGGGTTTTGATACTTCAACTACTACTGCTACTGCTTCATGGTCCTTGGTTTTGCTGGCGTCAAAGTTGAAAGTAATTGCATTTCTGGTAATTGGTCGATTTGTCTTTCTGTCTGCTGAAAGTGGCGCCAGGCCGTAGTTATCTTCGCTATGTGCTGTGGCAAGAAACGGAGTAATTGTCCTTGCACCTATTAGTTTTGGCTTGCTAATTTGCCAGTCGTATTCATCGGTAGCAACATCGAGCCGAATCTCGTCAACGTTTTTGCTCAGCAGCCAGCGCTTCAACGGCCCAAGTTCAACCAAGATTTTGTGTTCTTGTCCGTCGGCTGGCACGCTTGTCCAGTGTGGCTCTGTTTGATCTTCCTGGTCTGCTGGTCTGTTGTTCCAAATGACAAATAACGAGGCTTTATTATTTGCTTGTGAAAATTGCGCTGGAGGGAATATCTGTGGAGATTTTTTTGTCGCCTTTACATCTAGTTCTAAAAAATCCACGGTTAGTGGATTGATAGATTTAATTGGCCCTTCAGGTTTTAAATAATAAGAGCTGCTCTTGGTTCCTTGCCCCACAGTCATCGATAGAGATGGAAGAGAACTATCTCTATTCATTGATAATTCTGGTGATAATTCTGCTGGAATAGTCAGATCTGGTTTCACCAATTTTCCTAAAGCGGCGTCATAAGTTGCTAATTTATACAGCTGTGGTTGCCTAATGATAGATTCAAAATCTTGGCGATTAACAAAAATGCTCCAGTTGGGGTGATAGTCGAGGGGCACAATGTCAGCGCTTCGGTCTGTTTTACTATCTGACCAAACCGGGGCAACAAACAGCCCTGCCAGCATAGGGCGCATGGTGAAAGTAAAGGCACCGTCAACTCTGGATGGTAAGTTGAAGAGCACTAGCTTTTGACCGACAGCCAGGGTAGCTAGCTCCTTTTCTGTGTCGTTCTTTAGGTCTCTAATGCTCTTGGCTGAATTGAGCCAGGCAATGTTGTTGCCGTTGGTAACAGTGGCGAAGGTGAGAGTGAGTAAACTGAGAACTGTAAGGCTTGATGCTTTAAATATCTTTCTTAGCTTTGTATACCCTAGTTCTGCAGACCCTAGTTTTGCAGACCATATAATTGGACTAACAATATAGATACTAAAGACGATTATTAGAGCCAGAGCAGCGCTTGGTAAATAGGCAATGCGACTGCCAGACATCGAACTAGAAAGCCCCCAGACTTGAAAGTTGGGTAGCATGGTGGCAGTGAAGAATGCCAGGGCAAAGTAAATCAGTTTTTGTCTGCAAGCTAATTTTTGATCGACAACTATACCAACGACCACTATGATTCCGGCTAGAGCATAAAGCACTCTGAGAATTACACGGAGTACATGGTTCTCTGCGAAAATACCCTGATTGAAGGGATGAAGCAGCTGCCAGAGAGAGCCTGATGAAACCCAACGGTCAAAGAAACTTTCATATAAAAGCTGACCAATTGAGCCGACATAGCCGCCCACTAGCTTCCCTATGGCGAGAAAACGCCAACCTAGATAGACTACAAAGGCCACTAAATATGGTGCTATGTCTTTGACAGCTTGACTTAGCCTTTGCTTTCTATTGCCTGCTTTTGACAGCGTTATTGAGAGGGCGAAGACAATTACCGGTAGGCAAATGGCCGATTCTTTTGAGAGCAAAGAACAGAAGAAGGCTCCTAGAGATAAAAGAGTGAATTTGCCAGCTGTTTTACTTTTGCTATTTTGGCTAAGTACAAAAAAATATAAGCTGAGCAAGAGAAAGAACGTGCTGACTAGATCAGCTCGGGCGAGAATCCAAGCAACAGCCTCGCTGTGGGTGGGAAAGACAGCAAATATCCCGGCGGCAAAAATGGCCATGGCTAGCCGGTCTTTTCCTTCGCCAACTTCTATCTTTTCTAAAAGCGCTTTGGTGAAGAGAAATAGCACGAAGGCATTGGTCGTATGCCACATGAGATTGCTCAGGTGATAGCCAAATGGTGTTGCCTGATTGAAGAAATAGTCGACCATTAAGCTGACTTCAGTCACTGGTCTAAAGAATAAATAGAGTGAACGCTCACCCACCCAGGGGCCGCTAAAGTTGGCCAGAAATAGCTCGGGCTCCCCATTGAAGAGGCGATAGAGATAGGGCAGGTGCAAGAAGTCGTCGCAGTTAAAATAGCCGCCTAGAGTATTGCCAAAGCAGGCAAAAACAAGAAGGGCAAGCAGCAGAAGTGTTAATAAGTTGACTTGAGCACTTACTATCAGTTTGACTACTTCTCAGCTGTATAGCCTTGTGAGCCATTTTTGTAGTTCAATACTGCGGCCATTTTGGACATGTCTGAGAGAATGCGACGCTCTTTCACTCCGGTTGTTTTTTGTTGCAGGTCAACTAGCATATCGCAGCTGCTGATAGCACTTTCAAGTGAAAACTCAGAGACCGCTAAGTGTCCGTTTTCTAGTACTTTCTGGTAGCGGCGGGCGATTCCATCTTTAGGGCGCAGGTGGGAGCGGGTGATTTTCTCTTGCCCAGCGACTAGCTCATAGCCGCAGGCGAGTACAACAGTTGGATCGGCGTCACCAGCAAATGGCCCTTTATCGAGCTGCACTTTAATAGCTTTGCCTTCGCCGTCAAAGTTCATTACTCGCAAGACACCGTTGTTGTAGCAGACCATAACGTCCCCATTGGCACCAATGGCGATTGTGCCCAGTGGTGTTATGACAAGGGCGAGCTTCGATGGGCTTTTAACTGATACCAAAATATCGCCCGATTTGAGATCGCAGGTGTAGTTATTTGGTTTGGTGAATTGGGCGCCTTCTCTAGCTAGCACGGTAATCCAATCAAAGGTTTGGGTGATTACTTCGCCTTTAGGAAACTGACTATCGCTGATTAGTTGCACGCCGTTGAGAGCGAAAGCTGTGGGCGCATCAATTATGAGCGATGTTGGACCATTCACCAATTGCGGCGAGGTAACATCGGTGGGCACGATAATTGGCGGTCGGAAAGGCTGCTGGGGCGGGGTGATGATGATAACTGGTGGCGGTGGAGTTGGTGTTGGCGGTTCGCTGTAGTTGGCGCCACCGACTGAAAAGTGTGGATACCAGAAGGCAAGAGCAATAAACAGCGCTGCCATTAAAATCATCAGAGCGTTAGCTCTGCCTGCTGCAGAGAGTCTATTGGTTGTCTCTTGAGAAGAATTTTTCACTGCTTAAACCTTCCGCTGCTTCTACATCATTTAAAATCGTTATCAAAGTGGTTAAGTATAGCCTGCTCTGAGCCCCAGCGCCAAGATTGGTCATATGTCATGTTGACAGGGGCCAATTGGTTTTTAGGGGGTAAACTTAAATCTGATTGATATTTGCCAAGGGAGTGCCATGTCTGATTTCGAAAAATTGGGAGTGTTCTACCTTGGTCACAAGCATGATCTAAATGGTACAGCTGTCAATTCAGAGGGCTTAGCTGTCAATTCAGAGGGCTTAGCAGTCAATTTAGATGGCTTGGCCGAGCCAGTCTTGTATGAATCTAAAGACCTGGTTACCCACGCTGTTTGTATTGGCATGACTGGTAGTGGCAAGACCGGCCTTTGCCTTGGCCTACTAGAAGAAGCAGCCATTGACGGTATACCGATTATTGCCATTGATCCTAAAGGAGATATTGCCAATCTCTTGTTAACCTTCCCTGGTTTAAGCGGCAAAGATTTTGAGCCCTGGGTAAATCTTGACGATGCCCGTCGCCAAGGTTTGAGCATTGAAGAGTTTGCCCAGAAGCAAGCCCAATTGTGGAAGGAAGGTCTGGAAAAGTCTGGTCAGGATGGCCAACGCATTGCCCGCTTGAAAGCCAGTTGCGATTTCAATATTTATACACCTGGAGCCAGTTCTGGTTTGGCCGTATCAATTTTGAATTCTTTGAAAAAACCAGACGATGAAACTATGGATGATGGCGATTTGCTGCGCGAGCGTGTGCAGTCGGCTGCCACTTGCATACTGGCTCTCTTGGGCAGCCGTGGCGATGCTAGCGATTCTTTGCGCAACCGTGATCATATTCTTATATCGACGATTATTGCCGATTGTTGGAAGAATTCGCGAGACGTCGATCTTACTGAGTTGATTCAGTTGATTCAGAAGCCGCCGATGACTAGGGTGGGGGCTCTTGACATAGAGTCGTTTTATCCAGCTAAAGAACGCTTCGATTTGTCCATAAGCATAAATAACATTCTTGCCGCTCCTGGATTTGACGCTTGGCTCAAAGGCGAGCCCTTAGATGTCGATAGTTTTTTTTATAGTAAGAGCGGCAAGCCCCGCGTTTCCATTTTTTCAATAGCGCACTTAGGCGATACTGAACGCATGTTCTTTGTCACTCTTCTTCTCAATGAAGTGCTGGCGTGGATGCGCAGACAGTCTGGTACAACCAGTTTGCGAGCGCTTCTATATATGGATGAGATCTTTGGCTATTTCCCGCCGGTGGCTAATCCGCCCTGCAAAACACCCTTGCTTACACTGTTGAAACAGGCTCGTGCTTTTGGCCTTGGTATTGTGCTCGCTACTCAGAACCCAGTAGATATCGACTATAAGGGTTTATCTAACGCTGGTACTTGGTTTATTGGTCGGCTGCAAACTGAGCGCGATAAGATGCGCGTGCTGGAAGGCTTGCAATCTGCTGCACAAGAAGCGGGCTCCAGATCTGGATCTGTTGCTTCGCTCTCCGAAACACTCAGTCGCCTTGGGGACAGAGTCTTTCTTATGAACAATGTGCATGAAGATGCACCAGTGATTTTTAAAACTCGATTCACTATGTCGTACCTGCGCGGCCCCTTAAATCGTCGCCAGATCAAAGACCTGATGGACCCAATTAAGGCCATGAATTATGGTGCGGTTTCGCTTCCAGAAATTGGTCAAAATTCTAGTCAAAGTCTTAGAGATTCTGGCTGTGGGCTCGCACCGCAAACAACAGCAGCGGCGAATAGCTCAAGTTCAACAGAATTAGCACCAAGCCTAGGCAAGAAGCCTGTGGTCGCTCCCGAAATTACCCAGCTTTTCATACCAGCGGAGGTGGCCTCATTTTCGGATAAACCAAAGGGTGTTTATCGCCCCTTTCTACTGGCGGCCGCTACTGTGCGCTATCTTGATAGCAAACTTGGCGTTGACCATACGGTCAATAAGTGCTTTCTCGTGCCCTGTAATGATTCTGTGGTGCCTGCTGATTGGTCAAAGGCCAAGTCAATTAAGGTTGATTTGGCCAAGTTAGAAAGTCTCGCCGATAAGAGCTTTACCTTCACTGAACCGGTGGCCGCTCTTACCCAAGTAAGCAGTTATAAAAATTGGAATAAAGAGTTTGCCTCATGGTTGGTTGAAACTCTTCCCTGTAAGCTCTGGCGCAGTGCTGCGACTAGTGCTGTTAGTCAACCCAATGAGAGCGAGCGTGATTTTCGCATTCGCTTACAACAGATGGCTTTTGAACAGCGCGATTTGATGGTGGCAAAGTTGCGCGATAAATATTATGCTCGCATAAATGGTTTGCAAGATCGCATACGCTTAGCTGAGCAGAAAGTACAAGTAGAACAAGCTGAGGCTAGGCAGCACGAATTGAATTCGGCCATATCAATCGGTGCTACTGTTCTTGGTGCTTTCATGGGACGCAAAGGTGTTAGCTCGTCTACCATTGGAAGAGCCACTACTGCTGCTCGCGGTATCAATAAAGTAGCAAAGCAGAGAGATGATGTGGGCCGTGCCGAAGACAATCTTGAAACTCTTAATAGTAAGCTGCAACTCCTCACCAGTCAGTTTCAAGCTGAAGCTCAAGCGCTTGCAGGTAAGTTTGATCCGCTAAAAGAAACACTAGAATCAGTTTCTCTGCCACTGAAGAAAACAAACATTACTGTGAAGCTGCTTGCCCTGGCTTGGGTTATTAGTTAGCTAGTTAGGATAAATTCTAGCCGACAAAAGCCTGGGCTTTGAGCGTGAGTAGGCGGTTGCCGCCGGCCCATTGCAACTTCTCTAACACACGGGTGAGACCTTCGCCGCTCCACGACCAGTGGTGTAAGACAATCATTGCTTGTTCGGCCGTGAGAAATCCTTCTTGGGTCAGAAGCAAACAGCGCTTCGCTGCATCTAAGGCTGAGCGGTTGACTATGCCTGTCTTTATTAGTCTTTCTTCTAGTGAGCCAGTGCCACCTTCAGGATGTGCCGGTAGGTGACCCAGTCGCCTGATATCATAGGCGGTGACGAGGCCTGATAGACGCAGCAAGTGGTAGAGAGTAATATTGCCGTCATAGGGGTCACTTTCACGCAAAATCTCTTTCAATGCTTTGGTCAGCGAGATATTTTTACTGAAAACTAATTTGAGAACACGGGCCGCTCTATCTGGCGTTACTTGGTGTTTGGCCATCATTGTTTGCAAACGCACTGCAGCTGCTATCAAGCTTGAGCTGAACATACCGCTTTCAACGATTTCTTCACCTAAGGTTCTCTGGCAGTCACTTTCTTCTAGCTGCATGAATTTTTTGACGTCGTTATCTGAGAGTAAGCCAGCTAGTAAAAGTAGCTCATCAAGGCGGATATATGGTGCGCGTGAGTTAATCAAGGCGATGTCGCAATTCGAATTTGCGCTAATGGTGAGGCTATTGGCCGAACTCAAAGCTTTAATTGTTTGGTTTCTATCAGCTCTCCCTGAGCGAATCAACGTTTGGGCGCTCAGCGCAGTGCCCAATAGGCTGGCTGTGACAAGGCCCTGCAAAACCAGGACGCGGGCTAAAGGCAGGCCAATGTGACGACTTAACCCTAGAGAATCTTCTATGCTTTTCTGGGTGAGAATTCCTGCTTCGACCAACAATGATCCCAGATTCTCTTCATCTCTGTCGACATTCCCTTGCCAGCCTAAATCTTGTAAAACAGCTGCCAGCCCAGCTCTGCTTGCTGATACTTGGCGCAGTGCTTCAATCGCTAATTCGTAGGCCAGCACATTTTGCCGGACTAAGTTTTGCAGCTTTAGTGCGTCCTCAATTGTCTTATGTTTAGTCAGTCCAACCATTGTGAGAACCCGACCGACCGGCAGACTGTTCTTGTGGGCGATGCAGAGAACTTGGCAAAGTTGGGCAATGTTGATCAAGCCCGCCTTGTAAAATAGTTCTCCCAGCATGGCTCGGTTGTCGATGCTTGCAGTCATACTTGTGAATCCAATAGAAGATAGTTGTGTCCAGTTTTAGGGCGGCCATAGAAAACCTCCCCAGTTACATCTTGACTGAGTTTCTCGGGCTTGATTGTATGGTCAACCTATATCTTTATTGGGGGCAGCCCTAATCAGCAATTGGCTCTGACGATAAGCTCTCGTTGGCAGTGGCGAGAGAGGAGCGAGCACTATTTCTATTGGTGGAGGTAGGCTCCAAGTAAAAATTGGTTGCAATCGGAAACATTTTGCCTCAATTATCGGTCTATGTTTCTTGTGTGTTTTAACTGCCGATCTGCCTAAAATGTGCCGAGGCTTGCTATCTGGCCCTTCTCCTATGTGGCTCCATAGGTACCTCTATTAGAGGATGTAATAAAATCTGCCAAATATTTCACTGTCAAGTGGCATAAAAGCTAAGGAAAGTGGAAAATTGGCTTATAGGATGGTTGGCACTGAAAGTTCTACTCAATTTAAAGTTCGTCTGATAACCCATAATAGGGTCTCTAACTCAAGGATCGAGAAGCAAATGAAGCAAAGGATCTCAATGTTGAAAAAGAAGGCACTGATTGCCTCCAGTTTGTCGCTGCTGATGACTTCGGTGGGTGTAGGTATTTTTAGTCCTGCCTTTGCCGTAGATAGCTTAGATGACGTTGGTTTGTTTGGCTCAATTACTGTCACGCGCCAAGCCCGCGAAGCGGCTAGAGCGGTCAAGCAGAGTCAGTGGCCAGCGGCCATGCAAGGTTATCAAAGAGCGATTAGCTTAGATCCTAAGGCTACCGATCTTTATTACGGTCTGTATAATGCAGCCGCCCATGTTGGCGATTGGCAGCAAGTGTCTGTTGCTCTTGAGGCGATTTTTCAAGCTGACCCCAGTGCAAAAGCTCACCTCTTAGCAGAGTATGGACAATGTTTAGCCTCTTCTGGTCGACTTGAAGAAGCTATCCCGGTTTTGAAGAAAGCACTGCTAACCGTTGATGCTGACGCCAATTATATGCCTGATAAGCTGCGGGAGTTGATGGTTAAAACTGAGACAGTTAAAGAAGTGCCAAAGCGTGAGTTGACTCAAGCAGAAAAAGATCGCATGGTGGCAGAAGTAACAAAGTACAAACCACCAACCCGTGAACTCGTTCATGGTGAAGATGTGCGGGGCGATAAGTCAGACTTCGCACTCACTCTTGAGAATGCCTACAGTGCCTGCGAATTTATTGGTATCTGTACATATGAAGGTTTTAACAAGGCCGATATCGTTACCTTCCACCATCCACCTGTTGCTCGTTTTCACATAGATACTTTTCTCAAAGGACCTAAGCTCAACAGAGAAATGCCTGTTCGCTTTGAGTTTCACGATAAGACAGGGGATGAGCCACCAAAAGATTGGAAATTCTCAGAGGATAAAATGCCCAAAAAAGGTACGAAGTGGCTCCTATTCACTGACTTAGCCATCCCAACCAACGGTGCTTTCGAGACTTATCACGGTAGCTTCGGTCGCTTAGAGGCCACTGACACCAATCTCGATAAGATTTACAAGATCATTGAACTTCACCGCGGTCAGCAGTAAGCAAGCATTTGAAAGGGGTTGTCAAAAATGACGTTTAAGGTTACATCAAGATTTGCTTTCGCTCTAGCGCTGCTTTCTCTTGTCAGCTCTGTCGATATTCAAAGCGCTAGTGCGCAGATGGGAATGACCATGGGGCGCAAAGAGATGATTCACATGAGTCTGCTCAAGTGCTACACCGACCTCGGTCGCAATGCTGAAGCGGAAGGTGAATATAATGTATTGCTGGCGATGAAGCCAAACGATGGGGTCTTGCATTTCAACTATGCTCGCCTATTGGTGGCTGCTAATAAGAAAGGGCCAGCGCTAGCTCACTACCGCAAGGCGGCCCAGAGTAACCCAGGTAATGCTGATTTTCAAGGGCAGCTTGGACAGATGCTATATAACGCCAATGATTTCACTGGTGCTTCGCGAGCACTTGGTATTGCTATGCAATTACCTGGTGGTGATCGCTACAAAGGTGCCTATGAATCAGCAGTGAGGCAAGTGCAACAAATTCAACAGAATCGCCTTTTGCAGCAGCAAAGTGCTCCAGCCAAATCTACAGGTGGTGGACCGAAGAAACACACTGATGATGACGAAGATGAATAGACCAATTTAGAAAGTACCAATATAGAAAATCCAAAGAGAGAGAGGCATTTTGCTTTCTCTCTTTTTTCTTGTGAACAAAAACACCGATGTTCTTGTTCCACGCGGGCCTTTGTCTTTACAAGGTAGTCAATACATGGACAATGAAAGTATATCTACTTCCGACCAGGGGTGTTTATGAATAACAAATATGAGTCTGGCAAATTCTTGCCAGCCGTCAGTTTGCTGCGCTCGTTCAAGCAGAGTTTTAGTTTTGTCTTTGCTAGCTCTTTTGTCTTTGGCATGAATAGTGCGGCTTATGCGGTCGATAGTGTTGATGATGTTGGTGCCTATGGTTCTATCACTTTAACTCGGCAGGTGCGAGAGGCTGTTCGTGCCGCTAAGGAAGGCCAGTGGCCGCTAGCTGAATCTGCCTATAAGAGCGCTCTTCGTTTAGATAGCAAGGCCGGCGATCTCAACTACGGTTTGTACAACGCTGCAGTTCATACCAATGATTGGCAGCAAGCCACCATAGCCCTAGAAGAAATTTTTCAGTTCGAACCAGCGGCAAAACCTCATCTACTCGCCGAATATGGGCAGTGCCTTGCTTCTGCTGGTCGGCTAGAAGAAGCGGTGCCGGTTTTGAAAAAGGCCTTAGTGACAGCCGATGTCGATGCTGGATTCTTGCCATCTAAATTGCGTGATCTGACCATCAAGTCCGAAAAAGTAGTGATTTTTTCGCGGCCACATACACCTCAAGAACTGCAGAATGCGGCTAATGAGGTAAAGGTACATAAGCCTGAACCTATTCCCCTTACAGACCTGGAAAAGGAGAAGTACACTAAGTCTAAGAAAGCGCTGACTTACGAGAACGCCTTCAAATATTCTGAGTTCATCGGTATCTGTAGCTATAAGGGCTACGACAAATCAGATAGCATTACTTTTTATCACCCGCCTATTGCTCAATTTAGAATTGAAAAAATATTGAAGGGCCCGAAGCTCAATAGAGCGATGCCAGTTCGCTTTGAGTTTCATGACAAGTCAGATGGTGAACCAGACAAAGGTTGGAAGTTCAGCCCTGATAAAATGCCAAAGCCAGGTTCGAAATGGCTGCTTTTCACTGAGATGGCTATTCCCACCAATGGTGCTTTCGAGACTTATCGCGGCAGTTATGGTCGGCAAGAAGCGACAGACGTCAATCTCAATGAGATTTATAGAGTGATGGAGTTGCATCGCGGACAGCAGTAGTGTAAACATGTTGTTGTATACAGTTTGCTGTTAACGATTACAGGTCTAAGAATGAGCGAGCCCTTGAATGCCAAAGCAATTAGAGATGAAGTAATTCATTACACTTGTGTCTCTAATTGCTTTGGTAAGCGCGACAATGCTGCTGGTTGCTGCAAAATGGCAGAGCGCGATTTCATCATTGGCCCCATAGATGATGCCCAAGAATTTCTCAAGCGTCTCAATAGCAGAGATAAGGCAAAATACAAATTTGCCGATGTCTTTATAGAGTACAAAGAGGGTTCAAAGCTTTTTCCTGATAAAACCTCATGGCAAGAACCTAGTCACTATCCAGCTCTGCGCCTGCAAATGAACGATCCTGAGTTTCCCTGCAACTTTTTGTCTGACAAACAAGAATGCACTGTCTACGAAATTAGGCCGAAGACTTGTCGTAATTATCTCTGCGAGCATTTAAAGAAATTGGTTGATTTGCTCTAGATTTCTTCTCTAGAAATTTAGCCTGGTTGTTGGTCCGATTTTTATTCTTGTACTTACTCGTGGACGTCTTCTTCAGGAGCTTCTACGTCATCTAAGACAATTTGGTTGCGACCGCGTTTCTTCGCTAAATACAACCGTCGGTCTGACACTTGCACTAACTCAAAGACTGACTCTCCGTCTTTGGGATATTCAGCAATGCCACCAGAGAAGCTGACGCTAAACTCTTCGCCTTTGTCGCCGGTGAACTTCATTTTTGTAAACTCGTCTAAAACACGATGAACAGCTAAGTGCATAGTGCTAAGAGTTTCGCGCTTGAAGGCGAGAATAAATTCTTCACCTCCCCAGCGGCCGCGCAAATCATCAACGCGAAAACGTCTTGACAGCAGTTGACCTAAACCGGCTAAAACTTTGTCACCAGCTAAGTGTCCATAACTGTCATTGACTTTCTTGAAGTGATCTACGTCAAGCAGACAGATTGTAAATGTGGTTTTTAGTCTTTGTGCTTCGGCTAAAATTGCCGAGAGTTGCTCAGAGAAAGCTCGGCGAAGAAGAAGGCCTGTAGTCATGTCTTTGTCTGAGCGGTCTTTGAGCATGCGAGCGCGATCAAGTCGCACTTTTACTCTGGTGAGCAGTTCTTCGTTGACTACTGGCTTTGGCAGATAGTCGTCGCCACCGGAGCGAAATGCCTCTAATCTAGCTTCTACGCCGACTTGGCCAGTGAGGAAGATAATTGGTAGATCTTGCCAGCGGGGAATCTGTCTGAGCATGCGGCAAACTTCAAAGCCAGTGATGGCAGGCATCATGACGTCGAGCAGCAATAGCTCCGGCGGGTATTCTTGCATTGTTTCTAGAATTTGTGATGGATCATTGATGATGCGTACGATCATGCCTTCGTTGCGCAGCACTAGTGCCATTGTGTTGCAGAAGAATTCGTCATCATCGCAAATGAGAATGCGTGGTCTGCCACCTTGGCGAATATTGACCAGATGCTGTACTGCTTTCTCTAAAACGTCCGATTCAAGTGGTTTGTCTAAATAAAGTGAAGCTCCAGCGTGAGCCGCTTCTACTCGGTTCTTTACCAGTGGTTGTCCCGAAATAAAGGCGAGGGGTAAATTCTCAAAGCCCGGTAGTTCTCTGAGATCTCGTGCTAGTCTGAACGACTCGTCAGGATGCTCTTCAGTGACGTTGATCAAGGCTGCATCTAGAGCATAGACTAGAGCTTTTTCAATTGCGTCTTTACTGCTGGTAGCACGAATAATATCTACTAGGCGCTGTTTGCCCAGTTCGTGCACAATGTCGAGAAAATCGCTATCGGAGTCGACGACAAGAATTCTAGTCATCGCCGGATTGTTAGGTACTTGTTGTTTCGCATCTGCTGAACTAACAGCTTGATTGATTTCTTGACACTCAGCATCACCGGCTAGTTGTGCCTCAACTAATTTTCTATCTAGCTCGGCCCAGGCAATGGCTTGCTCTTCTTGCGATTTGCTGGGTAAGGCCATCGCCGCTTCTTCGATAAAGTCCATGTAGTCAGACACTTGTCTGAAGCCAAGCGAACCGCCTGTTCCTTTGATTTTATGTGCAAGACCCTGCACTTCGGCAATTAGTTCGGCATTGGTCGGATTTGCCTTTGCTTTCTCGATGGCCTGCGAGAGATCAGCAATACGATTTGGTAGCACCCGTGCATACTTGGTGACCAGCGCCAAAAACATTGTTTCGAAGTCTTTCATCTTCTGCTTTGCAGCTTCAGACTTGTCGCCATCAAATTGATTGTCGACCTGGGCGCCAAATATATAAGGAATTAACGGCTTGTGCACCATCAGCGATACCGACAAATCGGCAGTCACCTTGGGCTTGAGTGTATCGAAATGAGCTTGGTCTTGCGCTACCAAAATTACTTTAGCTGAATTGCCTTGAGCTCTAAGATTCGATAGCCAAGTTATTTGATCTGTTTCTTTTAGCGGACCAGCCAGAATAATCAAGTCAAGATCTTCGCGCCGCAAAACACCGCCGGTATCTTCAGAGTCGGCTTTGAGGACGTTGTGGCCACGCCCTTCCAATACCGACGACATAAGCTTAGAAAACTGTTTGTCTTCGTCATAAAGAAGAATGTTTTTGCCCATGAATCTACGATACCTTTTTTTAGGTAGTTTACAGTGGTAGATCAGTGCGCAGTTTGCGAGGATTCTGCCAACCCATTTCTTCTAAAGCATCGTCAAAACTTACGCGCATGCGCTCGCAATAATTGAGTGCCATAATCACTTGCTCGATCTTCATTAAGCCTTCTCTTATCAGAGGTAAGCTCGTTACTGCAGCGTCAACGGTTTTGCTGTTCACTTTGCCAGCTGCTTCTAAAATTTGAACGATGTCACCGCCGTGCTTCTTGCGCACATTCATGGCGGTCGTAAGGTCACTTTCTGTCAAAAGCTGAGCTTTCTGCAGAATGTCGAAGGCCCCTTTTAAATCACGACCTTGGCCTGGTGCTTGACCCTGTCCTTGACCTTGTCCTTGAGATTGGGCGGGTTTACTTGCGGGTGCAGCTGGTTTGGGGGCAGCGGCATAGGCTGCTGCTCCGGCGGACTTGTCAAAGTCGCCTTTGGTTAAGTACTGGTCAATAGACGAACCCATAGCATGCAGTCTCTTGAGCACCTCGGGTGCTTTTTCTACACTCATTTTTTCGTCGCGCACAAGCTCTTGCAATTTTAGGGCTGCTTCTAAGGTCGGGTCACTGATGAGACCTGCTTCCTTTAACATAGTGCCCAGCAATATGTTGGCTCGTTTATCCATTAGATGATAATCGAGGGGAATTTTCGGCTCCATCATCTCCTGGGTGTAGCTAGGAGTCGATTGGGGATATTGCGGCTGCATTTGCTGTGGCATCGGCTGTGACATAGGTTGCCCATAGTTCATAGGCGGCTGCTGCTGTGGGTATGGACTATTTTGGGGATATCCTTGAAGCCCTTGAGATCCTTGAGGCATCATCTGCATTGGTTGTTGTGGCTGCATCGGCTGCATTTGTTGCATAGGCTGCTGCGGATGTTGCTGTGGATGTTGCTGTGGATAAGGATAAGGTGTGTTCGGATTGAATGGTGGCATTCCCTGATAGTTGCCACCGGGCTGCACTACCGGCATATTTGTATACGAATTGGCATCGGGCTGCTGTGCGTAGAGAGGGTTTTGGGGATAACCAGGCTGATTTGCCCCTTGCGGCGGTTGCCCTTGACCTGCTGGTTGCATCGAGTTAAGCGGCACTATTGGTGCCATGCCGCCGCCCAAGCCTCCGCCGAGGCCACCCATGCCACCTCCCAGAGAAGGTGTGAGAGCCGGGCCGCCGGTCGGCATACCTGTTGGCATATTTGTTGCCATTCCACCTGGCATTCCACCGAGGTCGACGTCGGCAAAGCTTTCTTCTGCTTGGTTTTTGGGCTTTAGTTCATCAGGTATTTCTAGCTTTGCTGATGAGCCCGCAGACATCGATAGAATGTCGTAAAGGAATTCAAGGTCTTGTGGTGCAAATGGTTGAGTCCAGACTACTTTGGAGTTACCTTCGATTTCTTCATACAAAGTCCAAACTGGATCTTTCAGGCTTTCATCCCATTGGCAAGTCAAAATAAATGTCTTGTAGGGTGAGTCAGGCCAAGGCATTTCAATGAGCGTACCGCGCTTGCCTTGAGCTTCTTCCAATAGGCTTTTAACCTTGCTCAGAGATGGGCAAGAAGGTTCACTGGGTAGACGAAGACGCCTAGAGCCAAAGTTACTTGGTTCTTCATTTGGCCTCTTTGGCGGTAATTTATTCATGGTTTCCTCAGTAAAGTCCTGAACGCCTTAATTCTTTATGCCACAAATTGCAGATTTAGCTCTTATCTAGAGAAAAATTTGAATTTAAACCTTGCCAACAGTTTTGATAGTTCTTTTGCAGGTGAGATGTTTCCATTGAAAGCTTGGTTGGAGCGTAGACAAGAGAACTCTCAAACATGAATGCCATGGTATTACCCTGGTAAATTGGTTTTAAATCATCTTGTGAAGCTTTATTGAATGTCGCCTGGTCTGGACCGTGCGCTGTGAGCGTGTTGTGAAGCGAACCACCGCCAGGCACGAAGCCTTCTTCTTTGGCATCGTAGACACCAAAGATTAGACCCATGTATTCGCTCATGATGTTGCGGTGATAGTAAGGCGGCCTAAAAGTATGTTCAGCCACCATCCAACGAGGTGGAAAGATAACGAAATCAACATTGGCTGTACCGGGCAGTTCTGAAGGTGAAGTGAGAACGGTAAATATTGATGGATCTGGATGATCAAAGCTGACAGTGTTGATCACATTGAAAAGAGAGAGGTCATATTTGTATGGATAGTAGTTGCCGTGCCAACCCACCACATCTAGTGGCGAGTGAGAAATTTCGGCTTGCCAGAGGTTGCCGTTGAACTTATTGGTTAACTTAAACGAAGCCTCGCCGCTGGTGCGATCTTCGTAGGCTGCTTTGGGCGCCAAGAAGTCACGACTATTGGCTAGGCCGTTTGAGCCAATCGGGCCCAGACCAGGTAGTTTAAATGGTGGGCCATAATTTTCTAGGATGTAGCCGCGAGCTGACTTGTCAGGCAGAGATACTTGAAATTTGATGCCGCGCGGGAGCACAGCTATTTCGCCTGGGGCTAGAGCAATGGTACCGAATTCGGTGGCAAATTTTAGTCGGCCTTTTTCTGGTACGACGAGAAAATCGCCGTCACTATTGTAGAAAAAACGATCATTCATATCGCTGTTGGTGCAATAGACATGAATGGCCGAGCCCCGCAGGCTGGCTGAATCGCCATTGCCGGCAATTGTTTTGATGCCATCGATAAAGTCGACTTTTTCATACATTTCGGGTAGAGCAAAAGCATCCCAGCGCATCTGATTAGGCGAGGCCTCGATTTCGTTAAACGGCCGGCTGCGAATAGATTGATTTGCTATACGGACAAACGGTGAATGCAATACAGAAGGTCTGATGCGGTAGAGCCAGCTTCTAAAATTCTCGTGTCTGGGCATGACAAAAGAGCTGCCGCTTAATTGTTCGGTGTATAGCCCGAGGGGAGCTTTTTGCGGTGAATTTTGACCGTGGGGAACGGCCCCTTTTTCGGCTTCAGATATAAAGTGATTGCCGAAACCGGCTAAATAGTTGTCGCAGTCCGGCGAACGTTCTGGGAGCGTCATGAGATGATCCTTACTTACTTACTTACTTAGCTTTTCATGAAGATAGCGCGAGCATGGCTATCCATTTTGGTTGCTTCTGCCTCGCGGCCTGCTGCTCTTAGCATTTTTGCGTAGTTTTCGTAAATGCCAATTAGGTCGGTGTGAAGAGGCCCGAGGACTTTCTGTCTAACTTCTAGGGCTCGTTTATAGTTTTGTTCAGCTTCAGGATATTTGCCTTGGTTACGAAGGCAATTGGCTAGATTGTTCAGTGAGTTGGCTAGTTTGGGATCTTTAGCATCAAGTTTCTCTGCTTCGGCAATAGCACTGCGAAACAAATCCTCAGCTTCTTGGGGTTTGCCTTGATTCATGGCATTTTGAGCCATTAGGTTGTAACGTTCCCACATCATTTTGCCCTCGCTAGACGTTGGACAATAGTGTAGATCAATCACGCTAAGATAAACTTAGTTAGTTACTTACTTACAAGTAGCTGAGAAGTAAACGTGTAAAAGGCGATCTCAAGAGATTAACGACATACGATGAACGATAAACAACGGAAAAACCTCTGGCTTGGCGTAATGGCCATGGTGATGATAGGAATTTATCCACCATGGAAAGAATTCGGTGCAGTTGAAAAGCCATCAGTTTTTGCTCCGATCAATCAGCCGCCGGCTCTGAGCGCTGGGGCCACTCGTCTTGACATTGATTTTTCTCGCCTTGGCATAGAATTACTTTTGGCTGCTGCAGTTACCGCAGGTTTGATTGTCACTGCTGGCGGCAGGCCTGATCCGCCATCATTTATTCCGGCTGCCAACAATATAGACACCGGTAGTAAAGCTGTGAAGACGACTAAAGTCGATTTGCCGCGCGACTATTATTTGGGTGAGCTCTTCGTTGAGTCTGAAGACGATTCTGAATATTGGGAAGACTATTGTCAGGCTAAAGGCTCGATAGAATTACCTAAAGGTAAAAGGGTGCAACTAGAGTTGGCTAAAGACATTCGCGTCGACCTTTCGTTTTTAAGTGCATTTCCTTCTGATGCCATCTACTCTGTTGATGCTAGCGACGCCAAAGTTAGTGACGATGATTTGAGCAAATTGGGTGGGCTTGGTTCAATTCGAGAGTTAGATTTGTCCGGCACCACTATTGGTAGCACTGGTGTCGTCAATCTCAAATCTTTGGCAAAGTTAGAAAAACTCTGGCTTGATCGCACTTCTATTGACGAGCAATGTGTACCGGCCTTAATTTCACTGAGCAAGCTCAAGAAGCTCTCGATCACCGGCACCAATTTAAACGAGTTGGCCTTAGAGACCTTGAAAAAAGATATGCCTAACTGTGAGTTGATAGTTTCATAGTTTAGTTAGGCGTTCAATAAGCTGTTTATTTATAAGTCTGAGTCTGGCTGTTGACTAGCTCTCGTGCTCTTTCTGCTGCTTTTACAACAGCTTTAATTAGAGTTACTCTTAGCTTGCCTTCTTCGAGCTCCATGAGGCCATCGATGGTGCAGCCAGCTGGAGTGGTTACTGTGTCTTTGAGCATAGCTGGGTGCGCTTTTGAATCGAGCACCATTTTTGCGGCGCCAAACATTGTTTGAGCCGCTAGTAAAGTTGCCGTTTCGCGCGGAATGCCGAGCTTGACGCCAGCTTCGGCCAGTGATTCGACTACTACATAAAGGTATGCTGGACCGCTGGCTGACAGGGCAGTTACTGCATCCATTAGTGATTCGTCAACAAAAACAGTCTCGCCCACACATTTGAAAATTGCCTCTGCTACTGCAATCTGTTCGGCGTTGGCGTGTATGCCAGCGCAGAGGCCAGCCATGCCGGCATTAATCACCGATGGTGTATTGGGCATGGCGCGCACTACTGGTACCCCTTCGTTGAGCCGTTCTTGCACAAACGACGAAGTGACTGAAGCCGCCACCGAAATCACTAATTGGTTTGGCGTAATTGTCTCTTTCAGTTCTTTTAGCACCCGGTCCATATTTTGTGGCTTTACAGCTAGCAAAATAATGTCTTTGCCCGCGACCGTTTCTATATTGTTTTGCGAGACTTTAATGCCGAGTTTTTTCTCAACTCTTTCTATCGATGTCATTTTGCCAACACTACCGGTTATATCTTCAGCTGCCAGTGAGCTGTTTTTTAATAGGCCTGAAATTAAAGCCTCACCTAGTTTGCCTACGCCCACTACAGCCAATGTCTTTTTTGCTAGCATTTCTATTACCTGATTATTTAGTTGTCGACAGTATGATTTTGCCGGTAGATTTTCTGCTCTCAAGTAATTCGTGAGCTTTGCTCGCTTGAGAAAGACTGATTACTTCTTCTATGTTTAGTTTGAGCCAGCCAACTTTGATGGCGTGTAGCACGTCGTTTGCTCTCGTCAATAGCTCGTCTCGGTCGTTTAAGTGATTGAAGAGACTGCCACCAGATATGGTGATCGAGCGTTTCTGTAAAGAATTGGGCGCAATTGGTTCTGCTGGGCCGCTGGCAGAGCCGAAGAGCACTACGTGACCATGGCTTGCTACCGCTTCAAGGGAACCGGCAAATGTTGATTTGCCTACGCCATCTATAACCATTTCACAACCTTTGCCACCTGTAATTTTGGCAACTTCTGCGACAAAGTCGGTGCTGCTATAGTCAATCACATGGTCAGCTCCGCAAGCTCTGGCAATGTCAGCTTTGGCACTGGTAGACACCGTGCCAATCACTGTCGCCTTGAGATGCTTCAGCCATTGCACTAGTAGTTGACCCATGCCGCCAGCTGCTGCATGAACTAAGACAGTATCTGAGCCTTTTACTTTGCGAAAATCATTGATCAAATAATGGGCGGTCATTCCTTGTAAAGGAAATGCTGCTCCCACTTCAAAAGATAGGTCGTCTGGCAGCGGAATTAGTTCGCTGGCTGTCACTAAAGAAGCTTCGGCGTAGGCCCCAAGAGTGCTGCTGTAAGCTACCCTATCGCCGATTTTTACACAATCAACATTTTCGCCAATGGCTTCAACCACTCCCGCCCCTTCTAGACCGGGGGTGTAAGGCAATGGCACGCTGTAGCGACCGATGCGTTGATATATGTCGATAAAGTTGACGCCACAAGCGGCAATTTTGACGAAAGCCTGACCAGGGCCTGGTGCCTTAATCTCAAGGTCTTGATACTTGAGAACTTCGGGGCCGCCGTTTTCGCTGACTAAAATGCCCTTGACTTTGCTCGCTGTCATAACCACCATTTGTGTTAATAAAGAGGACCATCTAAAGTAATAGTAAAAAGTTATGCATGCATTTTACGGTCTCAACAGTAGCATAAGAAAATCAAACAAATTTGAAAAACTCAGTTGATAAGTCTTTTGGCATTGCCGCCGCCTTCTTAGCGCTGCTCGTTACCATTGCTTATGGTTATTGTTTGAGCGGTTATTTTCTGGCTGATGATACCTGGCAAGTGCAGTTTGCTTATCGTGTGATCAATGGCGAGAGTCATCTGCTTTTTGATAATTTTTTCAAGAGTTATTTAGGCGTACCAGCCCTCGATTTTTATCGACCCCTGCTTGGTTTTACTTACTTAAGCGATTATCTAATTTATGGTTTGAAGCCCTGGGGTTATTATCTCACCAACCTGATCTTGGCCTGGTTAGCGGCGCTCTTCTTCTTTATGTCGGTGCGTGCCTTAACTGAAGATTTTGGCTCAAGTCGTTCGTTCTATTGCGCCCTATCAGCAGCGGCTTTGTTTGCCTCGTCGCCACTGCATTGCGAAGACATCTGCTGGATCTCCGGTCGAGCAGACCTATTGGCTGCGGTCTTTTACCTCCCCGCCTTTTATCTAGCGATTAGAAGCTGGCAGGTTCCTGAAAAGAAGCAGTCAATCAAGCTCTATTGTTTCTCTTTAGTTCTTTATGTGCTATCGCTGATGAGCAAAGAGTCGGCTGTGGGTCTACCTATTTTGGTGGCTGCCCTGCCTTTAGTTTGCAAATCAGGCGTTCTTGATACGAAAGGTAGTTTCAAGCATTGGCTAAAATTTTCGCTGCCATACTTCTTTCTACTTGTACCCTATTTTGTCGTGAGAACAATAGCGCTGGGGGACCCAATCGGTGGTTACAGCGGCGATATGGGTAAGGCTCTTCTTCCTTTGCTATTTTATCGTTGGGTTGATCCAATCACTTTTTGGCGTTTAGTTTTTCCGCTACCAAATTGCATTTTTCCAGATCCAAGTCTTTTCTATTTAGTGATCGAGTCTCTTTATGCTGCAATTTTGGGTCTGTTTATTGTTCGTCTGGTAACTCAACAGCTTAACTGGCGTGGACTGTTGTTTCTTGCAATCATGACTTTTCAGGCGTTACTGCCTCTCTATAAATTGTGGGGTCTCGATCAGGATCTTCACAATCAGAGGGTCTATTACTTTTTTACGTTGCCGATGGCTCTCTTCCTTCCTTTGTTGGTATTTGCCCCGAAGGTGGTCGATAGAAAGCAAGCACAGGCGGTTTCTATGGTTTTATCGCAAGGGGTTGAGGCTTTCCTTGGTATTGCTTTAACCACTGTTTTCTCCGCTTTAGCTCTAGTATTTGCTTTTATTAGTTTTGCGGTTACTGCTAGTTGGGTTGACGGCGGCAGTCAGGTTAGAGCCTTGATGGCTCAATCGACTCAGCTGGCTGAGTCGCAAGAAAAACCGGTAATTGTTTTGGGTATTCCAAAGAATCTCGGTGCGGCGCACATCTTGCTATTTGGCTTGTGTTACCGAGAATTGTTTGAGCCACCATTTAGGCAAAAATCAATATCTGACAAGCTTTTGACTTTTCATAGCAGTGTTGCTGGGCCTGAAGAACCGATTAATAGTACTCGCTTCAAGCAAGTTCTAGCTAGCAATGAAGCGGTTGGTCCTTATGTCTGGTCTGTTAAAGACAAGAGCTTCAAACTAATAAAGCATGTGCCTGTGCCTTCAACCAATGCGGGGGCGCCAATTACCTTGGAGCTTGCTGAGCAACCGAGGCTTGGAGCCTTTTCTCCTCTGCCTGGTCAGAAAGCTCGCTCCATGGCCTCGCTTAACGGTAAGGAAAACGCTTTAGCTCTCGCTGAAATGGTTAAGAGTGGCGGTATCCTGATTGAGGGCCTTGAGGTTAACCCACTCGGGTCCGACTATCTTAGTTTTGATGTTGCTCTACAGCCTAGTTTTAAGGTCTACGCTGCATCCGCTCAATTTGATGATCTTATGCCTGGTATGCCTTTTGTCGGTGACCCTCAAATCGTGCAATTGATTTCTCTGCCTCCAGGAAAACCAGCACCTGATAGCAGTGATCGCGATCCCGATGGTCAATTGAAGTTGCGATGGGCCCATATAAATATCCACGTTTCGCACTACTGGCGTTGGTATGGTGTAGGTAAAATTCGCCGAATAAAGCTTGTATTTACTGGGGCCAGTCACTTAGCGGTGAAGAATGTGCGATTGATTAAAGACGTCTATATGACGCCCAGCTTGAGTGTGGAGAATCTCAAGGCGCGAGCCTCTGGTGATTACGTTGTGGGGCGTGAGCCGGTTCGGCTCAATTTCGATGCTTCTAGTATTCCGCGAGCAGCCAGGATGCAACTCGTTATTTCTCGCGTTAATGAATCGTTCGATAACTTTCTTGCTTTTGACCAACGAGCCGGCGATTCTGTTGAAGCGCAGCGTTTTGAAAGTGCTCATGTGCAAGGTTTGGTTGAATTGCCGACGAGTTATCATCAAAGCAACGGGTATTATGAAATCAAAGCTCAGGCTCTTGATATCTGGGGGCGGCCGCTGGGCGACTGGTCTGATGTAATTACAATATATCGACCGTCTGATAAGGGTCCTGCTGCTTATTACGCCCGCAATTAAGGAGTGATCTTGATCCTTGCCTTCAATTCATTGATAATCTTGATTCATCATAATTAAGATAAAGGTGCTCGATGTACCGTCCGAAGAAATACGTTCGCCTTGACCCCTTGCCGCGCACTCCTCGATTGGCTGATGTGCGCAATCTTTTAGCAGCGGCTTCTAAGTCGCGCTCATGCACGGTTGAGCAGCCTTGGCGCTCCGAAAATCTGAAGATGCCTTTTAGTTTAACCGTGAGAGTGGAGCTGGGTGGCAGCGCCGAGCCTGTCTGGACCCTCTATGAAGGCGATGGTAGCAAGTCTAGAGTGATGTGGAGCACTGGCTTCGGTGATGTAGAGCTGCTTTATGACGTGCTCACACTCTCGTTACCCTCTGATGGACCCAATATTTTTGATCCCAATTCAAGGCCATCAACCTTCTCTTCAACTGGACCAGGGGCGGCCCCTAGTGGTGCAGCTAGTACCGTTTCAAATACTGAATCTAGTACCGGTTCTGGTACAGGTTCTAGTACTGGTTCTAGTACTGGTTCTAGTACTGAGCGGAGACCATCTTCGTTTTATGAGTCCACTGATTTTAGCTCCCCTGCTGGCCTTGATTCTTCACCAGATTCTTCGCCAACCTCCTACCCAGCCCATTTAGCTGGCGATGATTTCTATACTGCAGAGCCAGTTTTTGAAAAATCTAGTTCTGCTAACAAAACGCAAACTTCTGAATTTATGATTGAGCCCACTAATGTCACTATTAGTGCTGGAAGTAGTAGTGCTGGAAGTAGTAGTGCTGGAAGTAGTAGTGCTAGCTCAGCTTCTGAGGCTCCTTCGCCATCTGTCCAAGTAGAATCCTCTGCTGCCGCTTCTGGCCAACTAGCAAATTCTGGTCAGGTTTCGGCTCAAGTGCCTGCTCCGGGGCAAGCTTCTGGTCAATATTCAGCGTTGCCTGGCAGTGTCCAAAATTACCCGCCTAATTTTCAGCAGCCTTATCCGCCCAGCGGTCAATTTACTCAGACTGGTGAGCACATTGTGCCAGTAGGGCAACCGGGCTATCCGCCCAATATGCCTGCGAATTATCCACCTCAATATCCGAATGCGCCTGGTAATGTGCAGAATTACCCGACTAATTTACCCCCAAATCATCCTTCTAATTATCCTGCCAATTATCCCCAGAATTATCCTGGGCAATATCCCAATGTGCCGGCTGGGCAACCCAATTATCCGCCCAATTATCAGTATCCAAATGCTTTTGGCCAAACCTATCCACCAGGGTATCCGCCCAATTATGCTGTGCCACCACAACAGGTGCCTGGAGAATTTCTCAATACTGCCTCGACTGTGCCATTATCTTATGGGCCTAGCGGAGCAGCGATGCCGGCCGATCCTTGTGGCAATTTGGGCATGTTGCCCCACCCTGATTTGATAAAAAAACGACCGGTGGTGATGCTCGGAACTTTCTTGGTTGAAGCTGGACTGGTGCCAAGTTCGACTATTGATGCTGCTTTGCAGGTGCAGGCTCTAGTTAGCCAAGGTACGCTTTCGGCTATGAAGGCCGCTGAGGCCGTGCGGCGTGCCCACCAACGGGGCGGTTATGTTGAGCCAGAGAATATTCAGTCAACTGCTACTAACGAGGCTATCGTTCGGGTTAAACCGCAACTAGGGCAAGTGCTGGTTATGGCGGGCATTATTACGGCCACTCAGTTGAAAGCCGGTTTGCGCTTGCAAGAAGCAATGCATGCTGGAGCTATTACCATGCAAGAGGCTGTCGACAGCCTGCATAGAGAGTTGAGCCTGGCGGGACAGCCGGTGCCGTCTGCACAAGCCGAAAAGATTGATATCGAAGAAATTCGTAAGATCGTTGCATTGTTAAAGCAAGCAGGCATGCTCTCCGATGCTGATATCGAAGCTGCTACTAAGGCTGATGCTACTGGTGGTGCCAATGTTGTTAAGGTGCTTTTGGCTTCGAGTAAACTAGATCAATTGACTATTGATGCTGCCACCAGCTGCCAAAGGTTTATTGACGGCGGTCATCTGCGCCCAGATCAAGCCTTTATGGCTTTGCACTATTGTCAGCGAATGCGCGTAACGTTTGAGGACGCCGCCAGCGAGCTTGCTCTTGATACGAAAAAATGAGCGGTGTCGACAAAATTAAAATTGTTTTGCTCGGTGTTGGTCAAACTGCTCGAGCCCTTGTTAACTTTCTTACTCCTGATGCGGCCCTTGAAGTGTGGGGCACGACTCGTAGCGGATCTGGGGTTGCCCTTGCTAATTTAGGTATTAAGCCTATTCTGATCGGTCAGGAAGAACTATGGCAAGAGGCTCTGGCTGCAGTCTGCCATGATGCTTATGTGCTTGTCTCCTTTCCGCCAGATGGTAATTCAGATCAAGTTTTTAGCGATATTGTATTTGCTGCTAAACCGAGGGCCGTTGCCTATATTTCAAGCACTGGTGTTTATGGCAGAACTGAGGGGGTGATTGATGAGAGCAGTGCTGTTGATGAAGATGACCCGCGCGCATCAATCAGACTCAAGGCTGAGAAAATTTGGGCCGCAAAATCAATTGTGCTAAGAGCACCAGGGCTTTATGATGCTAGTAGCGGGTTGCATCGGCGTCTTCTCAGCGGCTCATATCGGCTGCCTGGAGACGGCTTAAACTATGTATCGCGCATTCATTTAGATGACCTCGCCGCAATAATTGCAAAAGTTTTCTTTTCTCATTCGCTTAAGTCACCGCAAACTTATGTTGTAGGTGATCTCAAACCAACGACCCATTTAGAGGTCGTTAACTGGCTCTGCCAGAAGCTTTCTTTACCCTTGCCGCAGGCCGTACCCCTTAGTGAAGTTAACCCTAGTCTGAGAGGCAATCGCCAGATCTGTGCCGCTAAAATTTTAGCCGATCTTGATATCCAGCTTGCTTATCCAACTTATGTCGAAGGCCTTACCCAGTGTTTGGCTAGTAGCTAAAGCATTAGAATTTTAGTTACTTAGTTTCTACGGTATGCGGCGCTTGCGACAATGGAAAGGAAATTCGAAAGTAGTATTGCCCACCATCACTTGCACTAATATATCTTCTCCTCTAGGGTAGATATAGAAGGTTTCACCGGTGCGAGATTCCATGGGTTCTAAGGAGATAGTAGCCAAACCTGCATGCTTTGCCCCCTCGTTGCGAATCAAGCCAGCTTCTGTATCAATGTCGTCGTCCTCGTTGCGGTTGAAAATGTTTTCTCTTGAGGGATATACCGATACTCTTGTGGGCACCGTATGCGATACTCCCGGCCATTCTCCCCAGACTCCAAATACATTTGGTCCACGGAAGAGATCGTGGCCTGAAGGAGGCACTAGGCCTCGGATGTTGCGGGTTCTTTGAATGTTGGCAAGCCAGGGCCGATCTTGTGTTAGATCCCACATGCCTCGTTCGCGGCGAATTCTATCGATTATTTTATGGTCAACATAAGTAAGGGGTGCTAGTTGTTTTGTCAGACCGCTTTTCGTATCTACAACTGCATGAAAGGCTTTGACGGTGCCGAGGCCGACCGGCCTTCTGTGATCGTCTAAATTGGTAACGCAAACGAGCACTGAGGCCAATTCCCATAAATCGATTACGGTTACCGCAACGCGTACATGATTGGCTGTGATGTATCGTAAGGGAAATTCGTGATCGATGATTTCATGAGCTCTTGGTGAACCGTGCTCCCATATGAATTTTACTTCGCCAGACAAGTGGGCTGGCTGCTCTGGGTCTGAAAGAGCTTCTTTGATTTGGCAACTTTTTTCGAAGAGTTGTGTGGCAGTTTTGTTGCTGCCAAGTTTTCCAAAAAACTTTGCCTCGAGTCTCAACTCATCAGCTATGTCTTGTTCTTTGTAGCCGGGTTCAGCAGTCAATGCCTTTCGAGCTTGAAGAAAATAGTCACGAGCATCTTCATTAAACCCTTGTTTGGACAGCGCCTGCGCTAGGCGGGAAAAGCTTAACCCGAGATCTCGTTCGCCGTCTTTGTTCTCTTTGTTTTTGTCTTTGACAAGTTGTTCGAAAATAGCAATAGCTTTTCTGGCATTCAGTTCAGCGTTTTTGTTCTGACTCAAAGCAAGTTCTGCTTCTGCCAGCTCAGAGTATGCATTGCCTACCTGTATGCTGCTTTTACCATACTGCGCTGTCAGTGGCTTGAGCAGGTCGTTCAGTGTCTCGAAGGCTTTTTGTGGCTTGTCCATGCGATTGAAGAGCAAACCTTGTAGCAGCCTGGCTTGTAGATAGCGACTTCGCGCTGAGCTAGCTTGATTGGCTTCGTGCAAGGCTGCGGTGTTGAATTCTAGTGCTACTTGCCAGCGTCGTGATTGTGTAGCTCTAAGCGCTTCGTTGTAACAGCGCAAAAAATGATCACTATTATTGGCATTTTGTATATTTTCTGTGGTTTGTATATCACTTTCTGCCGCTCGGCAATAAGCGGGCCATTGGAGGCCAGTAATGAGCAAAAGCGAGAATGCTAGCTTGGTCAAGCATTTTGTTCTTGTTTGCTGTATATGAACAAAACTAGTCATCTATTTTTCTAACAGCAGATTTAAGATAGGTGCATGCCGTACTATCTGGGTTGTCATATACCATCCTCAGTAAAGCTTTGGGCAAAGCCTCTTGAAATTCACCACTGCTGACGCCTCTATAATAGCCCTAACCTTTCAGGTGGGAGAAGATGCATTTTAGCTGGTCGAAACTATTGCTTGGCCTTTTGCTCTCTCTCGCTTTTTTCTTCCCCTGGCAAAATGCTCAAGCTGAGCGAATTAAAGACTTTCAAGTTGATTTAGTTTTAGCCAATAATGGTTTGCTCAAAGTCACCGAAACTGTTCGATACGATTTTGAAGGGAGCCAGCGGTCAGTGCTTTATCGGCGCATTCCGTTGCGCTACGAACGCCATGATATAAAAGAACGCTTAGCTATTCTGCCACTATCTGTCAAAGATGGTGACAAGCCTATGCCCAATACCTGTAAGATCATGGGCGACTTTGCCATATTGCAGATTGGTGATAATAAAGCAATGCTCAGTGGTCAGCATGTTTTTAGTATTCAGTACGAGGCCAGTAATGCTGTCAACTTCCATGGTGGAAAACCAGAGCTGTTTTGGAGTTGCCTTGGCACTGAATTGCCGTGCCGAATCGACCGTTTAAAAGTAGTTTTGCACTGCCCGCCGAAAGTCAATCTTTCTGCCGTTAAGACCCTCTCCTATCTCGGCCACAGCGGCGCCAAAGGGCGCAGCCAAGGCAAGGTTGTAGGTGACACTATTCAATTTTCTGCACAGCATCTAATTTCGGGACAAGATTTTTCTTGTGTTGTTACTTTGCCCTCAGGCTCACTCAGCGCCCCATCTCTAATTGACAAACTTTATTTCGCCTTGCTGTACTGCAAATCTATTGTTGTTATTCCAGCCATTACATTGGTTTTGCTGGTCTCATTGTGGTTTGTCTTTGGTCGCGATCCTCTCCGAGTTCAGGCTGCTTCCGGCTGGATGCCACCAACCGAACTAACACCAGCTGAACTAGGAACACTGATTGACGAGCACTGTGATAAACACGATATCACTGCTACGTTGCTAGATTTGGCCGCTCGTGGCTATCTGATTATCACTGAAGTGCCCTATAGCGGTTTGATTGGCAGAGACAATAAAGACTATCACTTTAAGAAGGCCGCAAGCCCTGATCCGGAGCGCTTAAAAGCGCATGAAGTCTTGCTTCTCTCTACTATGTTTGTGGCCAATGACAAAACATATTTGTCTACTTTGCGAGGGCAGTTCCGCACCTATCTCAGTGAAATGCGGCGTTTGATTTATCAATTATTGCTGCGAGATCAATATTTTGCTCGCTTACCCTACAACGATCGCGATAGTTTTGTCGTCGCCGGTACTATGGTTTTGGCCGTGGGAGCGATAATGCTTACTAACGGTATTCTTGCTGGCGACCTCTATAAAAACTATGGTATTGGCTTTGCAGTATCGGGCTTGATGATTATTCTGGCCAGTGCTGCCATGCCCAAACGCACGGCCAAAGGCGTGATTGCTTTGCGTCAAGCTCAGGCTTTTAGTGATTTCGTCAACTGCGGTGACCTCGCGCAATTTGAGCGCATTGCTCGCGAAGATCCCACTATTTTTGGTCGCCTTTTACCCTATGCTTGCGTCCTGGGCTGTGCCGGGAAATGGGCCGACAATTTTAAAGACCTGTTGCTAGAAGGGCCTGATTATTTCCGCATTCTCAGCGGCGACTATGACGGCGACCATGAAATGGCTACAATGGCCAAGTTCGACTCGCAGAGCTACACCTATGGGCTGGCTCGGGCAATGTCGGCAATAAATCTAGCAATTGATAGTAGGGTTGCTTCCACTAGCGATACTGTTGTTGGTTCGAGCTAGTTCAGGTAACTCGAAAAGCTTAGCGACAGCCTAAATAGCTTCTGTTTTTGGCAGATTCTGCCTAATTTTTGAAATTAAAGGATAATTGTTGTATGTATAGCCTTAGAGAGCAAAAGCATACTGGACAGGGGGAGTGGTTATTGGCCGCTCTGGTAGGTGCGTCTATTCTTGCGATTATCGGGGCTAGCAGTTTTGCCATAGAGCCAGCCTGCGCTCAATCAGCACAGTCAGGTCAATCAGCGCAATCGGCCCACGACAAGACGACTAAGTCGACAAAGGCGCGAAAGTCTAGCCCAAGGCGGCGAATTTCCAAGAGGTCAGCAGCGGCTGCAGCTTCTGCTGACATGTCAAATCATGTTGATCCTGTTAGTCTTGTAAATCCTGAGCTCAGGGCCCTTACTCCGCACGCAGACCTGACCCCGGGGCAAAAGGCTGATGCCGAAGTGACCTCTGTGCTCAGATATGGCGCCCGCAAACATGCCGAAGGCAATTTTGAAGAAGCCGAAGCCGCTTTTCGCCATGTACTTAGCCGCGATCCCTCTAATGTTGATGCTTTCTACGATCTCGGTGCTCTGGCTGAGCGCAAGGGTGATTTGATTGCCGCCCTTAGCAGCTATCGCGCTGCTCTAGCTCTCAAGCCCCATGACAAAGAAATTGCCGAGGCCGTAAGTTCAATTGAGAAGACTTTGCGCAATCGTCCTGCATTTAGTTTTAGAGAGAACCATGGCCAAGCTGTTCGCGGGTCAAGCTCACCGGTATCTGGGTCTAGTTTTGTACCTAATGCAGCACCCAGTCTTTCACCTAGATTTGCGCCTGCGCTTATTCCTGGAGCTTCTTCTGCCGCATATGATGGCGCGCCAGTTCTAACTTCGCCAGTTTTAAGTTCTCCAGTTTTGTCCGGCTCAGCAGCCGACCTTCCTCCTTTAGTGGCTTCACCTCAACTTGGGCCAGCGCTGTTAGTTGATCCCGCCACCATTGCCCCCGGAACATTTCAACTAAGTTCGGCCAAGAATGGCTTGTTGGCACCGACTTTGGGGGTAACGCCAGCATCGGCGGCGCTTCCTGCCACTGCGCCGGTGGTCGGGGTTGCTCCCCGCAGTCACCCTGTGGCTCGTATGTTCCTCAATACCGCTCTCAATCAGGGTGCATCTATCGGCCTGCGGGCCGCTGGGCTGCACTGCCCCGCCTGCCACTTCATGCGTTTTCGCTTTTGATGGCAATTTTTTCTCGGTTGTTGCCTAGTCTTGTTAGTATCAGTATTTTCTGTCTTTTATTCTGCTTTGTATTTAGTTGCTGTGTTTGGCTTTGTCAGCCAGGTTCAGCTTCTGGCGTGCGCATTAGTCGCCCCGCTGCCGTCGATTCTGTGGAATCTTGTTGTTCGGGTGAAGCAGATGCACCTGGTCCGGAACAGGCAATAGTCTTACCAGGGTCAGCCTTGGCTCATTTTAACCATTGGCGTAAGCGTTATATCAATCCGGTTTTTTGCCCTGTAATGCTTTGCCACGGCAGCTGTGGCAACTTTGATGATGCCTGTACAATTGAGTCGGAAGTCGTTCTTCTCAACCCCGCTAGCGGCTGTGCGGGCTCCTGTAAGTAAGACTGCTATGGGTTTATACTTTCGCTGGCATGTGTCATTATTGTGCTGATAGATTTTAGGAATTGCCGTGAATTTTCTTGAAACTCCTCTACCGGTGGCCGAGCACAAAACCTCTAAAGGGATTGTCAAATTTAGATTGGCCGAACTCTCTGATATTGATCGTCTTTCCCTAGCTTTTCTGGGCTCCGATTCTGAGCCTGAAGATGCCCCGGCGCCAAGCGAAGAATTTCTAGATTTGACTAGGCGCTTCTTCAAGCATTTGATCAACTCTGGTTCTGTGGCTATTGTGGGAATTTTGGACGACGAAATTGTAGCTATGGTTTATGTTGATCTCTTGGAGCGACAGAAGCCTAAGAGTCGCATTAAGGTTGATCGACCAACTGGAATAATTGAGAGGGTGCGCTCAGTAATTGAACGAGAAGGTGTGGGGCAGGCTCTGCTTTATAATGCCGAAGCCTTAATTGTTCGAGCCGGGCTGGTGGCCGCTGAAATTGGCGTAAAAGCAACCAATGAGCGTGCTCGCAAAATGTATGAAAAGGCTGGTTATCAGGTCATCTTGAACGGACACATTGAACTCTTGCCTGACTTTGAAGGCTATTCTATTTTTCGTTATGAGCCACCATCCCAGGTGATGTTTAAATCGCTGGTTTCTTAAGATGCGCCTCTCTAGGTTTTTGTTGTTGGCTTGTCTTGCGCCGCTGTTGGCAGTCTTGGCGCCTATCGTTATTTCTTTAGAGGCGAACTGTCAGAATGCTAAAGAAAGTACAGGAGCTGAGCATCTTGAATTTAGAGCGACAGTCGCTCCAGTGCCGCTTAAGCTGCAAGCTGGTGCTACTTTTGAGGAAACAAATCTGCCGCCGCAGAATACAGGCAAGGGCTGGTATCGCATCCCCTCATGGTTTGCTGGTTACTGGCATCGTGACGCGCTGATAGAAAAGAAGTTTGGTTATCCAGATCGTCGTCAGGTCTCTCAGCGTGACATGCGCCGCGGCTATCAAGCCGATCATCGCGGCGATATCTGGCATCCTCGCAATGAACCATTTACTGTGCGAGTAGATCGCGGCGACAGCTATGACTTGAACAATACTCTTGAGATGAAGCCGCTAGAAGTTAGTGCAAATAAAGTTGTGCTTGAAATTCATGCTATGGGTATTCGTGTTAGTAAAGCTGATGGTCGGATTATTTCAAATATTCAAAAAAGAGAAGTGCACACTTTTAGACCGGGTAGACCTGGTCGTACTATTGAAGCTGAATCAACTGGCATGGGCTACGACCAGCAAGGGCGACCGCTTTTGGATAAGCCATTTAGAAAATACTATACCGAATTTCTCAAGGCGTCATTTAAGCCAATTAGAAGTGAAGATGGTCGCGACTATTTCAACGATTTCTGTGATTATCTTCAGTCAACCAATCAGTATGATTTGCTTCCCGCAAAGTAAGGGTGTCTAAGGCTATTTGGACTCCACCGCTTTTGCTTCTTCTGTAACTTTGGCTCTTTGCGTGTCTTTAGATTCTTCTGGAATTAAATCCGCTTGCCCTGACTCTGTTAGGTAGCTGCGAAATTCTTCTTTGTAGTTGAATGTTCCGCCTGGTGATTGGTCGAGGGGTTTGAATTTGCTGATGGGCAAAAGCATTACTTCCAGCTTTTTTGCTCTGCGCATGAGGGGCTTGCCGTCTTGGTCGTAGCGCATTTGTTTGCTGTACTCAACTACTTTTTCGTCGGCCGCAGGTACAAGTTCTTGTAGTTCGCTGCGCTTTTCTGCGCGTAAAATTTTGTGCGATTGATCGTCTACGGTTATTGCGGTGTACTTAATTTCGCAACGAAACTTTTCTGGTGTGGTCTCTAATACTTTGTATTCTTCAAATATATCAAAGTCTGTGGCACCAACAGTTTTGACTCTAGCATAGTTCGGAATAATCACTGCGTCCCATACTGTGCCGTTCTTGTCTGCTTGTAGGCCTCGTATGCAAGTCGTTTCGTTTTTGCTTTCGATGGCGCCAAGCAAAGTTGTTAGTTTCAATGTTTTGGATTCAAAGCCGCCGGTTAGCCAGGTTGGCAGCTTGTACCATTCTTTGATTTTGTGATTGCCTGGTAGTAAGTCGTCAGAAAAAATCGAACCGATGCGAAACTTGTCTTGCACTGGTGTCGCGCGTTCTTCAATGCCACCTTGAAGCACTTGGCCGTGAGCCGATTCTGTAAACCAGCTCAGTGAGCTAATTGTGCAAAGCAGGTAAAGTGTATAGAGACCACGAAGTAAGATTGAAGACGCTAGTTTTTTCAAAGTTGCCTTGGGAATTTTAGTGTGGCGCAGGACTTCTAGATTATAGCGGCTTGATGCAATTGAGATCTTTGACATCTTTGAGAGCGTAGAAAATAAGTATCCTTTTCCCTATGTATTTTAATCTTGTCAACCCTGATAATCGCAGCTGTAGAGACTCCAGATAAATGCCACGCCTCGCCAGCGGGGCATTTATTGTCTCTGGATATATGCGCAAAAGCTTAAGCGCAGAAGCGTCAGCTCGAGCTGACGCTTCTTGTATACGCGTATTTTTGGCGCTTTTCTTGGGCATAGTTGCTATCGAACTAGCTACTAGCTATTGCGTTGGTGATGACCATGGCCATGCCTCTTGCCACCCCAGCTTGCGCGCATCTCTTTCAGCTGCTTGCGCTGATCGGCAGTGAGGTTCTCGTTAAAGTCGATGCGGAATGCCAGCATGGAGTTTGCTAAATCGTTTGATAATGCATTGATCTTATCTTGTTCTGATTGCACAGCGGATTTGTCGATTTTGTCGCTTGAGAGTAGGTCACCGAGAGCTTTACGATGGCTCTTCAATTCTTCTCGTTTGGGGGCAATTGAAGCTTTGAGGCTGGTCTTTAGTTCGGTCATTTTTGTCTTTTGTGCTTCGGTTAGATTGAGAGCTTCAAGTTTGCTACCTTTCTTATGCTCGCCTCTCTTATGGCCGTCTTTGTGTCCGCCTGCTTTGCAGGAATTTTCGCTCTTAATTTCGGTCTGGATTTCACTTTTAGTATCACTGCCTTGAGCGAGCGCTGGCATTAGGGCAGAGACTAAAGATAGGCACAGTGTGCTGAAGGCAATAGATTTTTTCATTGCTCTGGTTCCTTGTTCATATTGTTTTATTAGTGATAGGCAAATCGAATTTTGCTTTTCTTCAATTGCCTCTTACTTACTGTTAAACGTCGGCAAGCTCCAAAAAGTTCAAAGAAAAATGGAAAAATTGAAAATAAAAAGATTAAACGTTGAAATAGGCCATGGGCTTAAGCTCAAAACAATGGTTAATTCCTGCTTTAGTTCTGTTTTTGTCGAGGATCCTTATTAAGATGTGCTTTTGCGGTTTTCCCCATCGCCTACTTTATTTATAGAGGTTATATTCCATAGGCTTAAGATGTTTTTGTTTGGAGAATGACCATGAGTCAATTTGACCAAATAGTAGGTGAAGTTGCAGGTAAATTAGATGCTGGCAACAAGGAAGCCGTCTCTATTGCTCTGGCTCAGTATGCGTCCAGTCTGCAGAGAGAAGATTTCCGCACTCTAGTTAAAGCCGTCAATAGCCACGAAAAGGATGGTCAGGGTCTTGATATGACCGTAAAGCTCGGTGCTAATAATGTGCCAGAGCATTATGCCGTGCTTCCAGCAGTTGAGCATGGCAGCGCCAGGCTCATGGCTCAGTTGATGGATGGTGGTAAAGGAGCTGAGGCTCAGATTCTGATGAATCAAGTTATGGCCTCTATCAATCAGAGAAACTCTCAGAATTACAGTGGAACGGTTAAAGATTTTCGACTCTGGGCGATGGCCGTAGATACCTATGAAAAGGATGGGCTTGGTGGAGACGTTACAATTGATTTGAAGAGTGCTGATATCAGTAGTGTAAATTGGCAAATGGAATTTGGCTCTGTGGCTGGTTCTCTTCAGCCCAAGACCGGTGGAGATACCATTGCCATCCCTGCTCTAATTCTAGGCAAACCGGCGGTTGAAAGTGACACTTTGGCAGTGCCCACTGACAGTGCGCAGGCTAAGCTCTATGAGGAAACGCGGCTTTCTGTTGTGGCACTAAGTGCTAAAAGACCAGGGCAAGCTGCTGGAACTGAAGATATTTCTATGGGCAGTGGCTTTGTGGTGGGAGAAGATGGCCTCATCGCTACTAACGACCATACGGTCTTTGATTTCGATGAAATCACTGTTTTAACTGATGGACGGACAAAGTCTTATGTGGCGAAGGTTGTTGCCGAGGATCGTGCCAATGATCTTGCACTACTAAAAGTGGAGCCGAAAGTTGCCCATGAGTTTAAACCTCTAGCACTAGAGGCTTCCGCGGCTGCTTTGACCATGGATCAGCCTTTGACTGCCTTTGGCTATGCTAAGGGTTGGGCTCGAATGCATATTTCTCAGGGCACTGTAGTTGGTGCTACCAGGATTGGGCAGGTGGCGGCTGTTGCAAATCCACCTGGCGAGAATCTTAACAAGAGTGTGGTCGTCTTAAATGCCCATGGTGAAGATGGGGGCAGTGGTGGACCAGTCTTAAATGAAAAAGGGAAGGTTGTCGGTCTTGCAGAGCTTGCGGCTGATAGTAATCGAGGTCAGCATATATTTATGACCAAAGTCGATCCTCTAAATGAGTTGATCAAGAGATATCGTGGGCAATGATAATCAGCTATGGCTGGGTTAGCCTAGCGTCGCTGCTGGCTGGTCTCATGCTTCATTTTTGGATTTGCAATACTCGCCAATTTTGCTGCGCTCTTCGTTGTCAAAATCCACCGCATAGGTGGAAACAAGTAGGCAGTCTTCACAGCGGAAAGGGAAGTTCCACAGTCCCGTTGTGTCTTCTTTATTGACGTTTTTGTTTGCGTTCCAGTCGCCTCCACAGCCAGGACAACGTACCTCTTTGTAATCTGAGGTCCTGCCATAGTATTTATGAAGATAGTAATAAGTCGGTTTCTTAGTCGCTTTTTGAATCGCCTTGCACAATGAACGGCCAAATTCTGACAGGCTTGAGTTTGAATCAGCCAGTTGCGTATAGGCTGTTAATTCCAGCTCTCCATCAGAACCAAGCCACAGCTCGTCGCAAGCATTGTGAAGACCATTCCACAGTCGCAGTTCACTGCGACAGCTTTCGAGAATAGGCAAGCTGAACGTGCATATCGTTTCGCCTAGTTCATTTGAAATCGGTGGATAGATTGTTCGTGCGAACAGCACCAAGTATTCAGCTGTTTCCCATTGGGCATTGTCCGCAGATGTACTGATCATTTTCCACGACATGGTGCAACCGTCGTCTAACAGTTTTGCCAGGCTTGCTGTGCCCCATTCTGAAAAATATTGTTCTTGAAGTGAATTATCAGTTGGTGCATAACAAATGTAGACCAGCTTGCTTGGTTCGTCAGTAATGATAATTTCTTGACCAATTATTTGTCCTTGGTGCAGGAGCGCAGCAATTAGGCCTTCTATTTCCTCCACGATCTTCGGACGATCGCCCTCAATTGAAAAAGTTATTTCAACTACGTTCTGAGGCATTGCCATACTCCTGAGATTTGGACCTGCAATTGCAAACTGCTGAAGACGATTATTGCAGATTAGGGCAGCGGAAAACTTTGTTCCGATATTGGAGTAGCACTCCAATGTTCCTAATACGTGAACGCCCCATTGCCCCTAGGGCTAGCTTGCTTCATTATTCAAGAATAAAGACACTCAGAGAGACCGATCAAGCATTTGGCCATAGCACTAATCTCAGCGCAAAAACTACAGCTGCTGTTGACCGGAGAAATCTTTGGGCCGATGCTGCCGCTTATTGTTGTTGACTCTCGTCCTGAGCATGAGTATGAGGCCGGTCACATTCCAACAGCTGTGCGCATCGGCTGGGAAGATTGGAATGCTAAGCCAATGTTAAAGACTCTTGGCTTGAGCTTAGACCTTTGGGAGCCGGGTTATTGGGGTGCCCTCGACAATGCTCGGCTTGAAGAATTTGCTAGCCGTCTGTCTGAGATCGGCCTTACCAACAACCGGCCGGTGGTCGTTTACGCCGACTCCCTCGCCTCAAAAGGCAGAGAAGGGCGAATTGCCTGGATGCTGCTTTATCTGGGTGTCGAGAACGTCTTTATGCTCGATGGTGGCTGGCCAGCCTGGCTCAAGGCCGGTGGTTGCTGTGACCGCCAAGAGAGCAGAGCTGAGGGCGGCAGCTTTTCATTGAGACTTGATGGTCGCAGACGTATTAGCACAGATGCTTTGGCCCGGATGTGTGGCAGCGGTAAGATGCCAACTTCAGTTGATACTCGCAGTTTGAGTGAATTTCAAGGAGATTCCTTCGATTACCAACCGCGCACTGGTCACTTGCCTGAGGCCGTCCAGCTCTCCTACGAAAGTCTTTTTGAAGATTCAGGTAACTTCGTTGGCCGCGAGAAGTTTCTCTCTTTGCTTGACCTGCGTGTGCTTTCAGATCCAGATCTAATAACCTACTGTGAGGTGGGCGTGCGCGCATCTACCTATGCTCTTTTGCTAGAGGCATACACTGGGCGAGTGCTTCCAGTCTACGATGGTTCAATTATGGAATGGGGTGCAGACAAAGCCTTGCCGCTATTAAGAGAGTAGTTGCTAGTACGACACTAACAAATTATTTGAATGACTTGATGCCATCGGTGAGCGAGCGCACTCTTTCAATTGTAATCGGCTCTAATGACTTGTTTTCACCCAGCGGATTTTCGCTCGTCAGGTTCTCAACCACAATCACTATTAACTTACCGCTGTCCGGTGCCTTGATAAATCCGGTGAAACAATTGGCTGTAACATTGTCGGCACTGAACGGTTCTGCTTTATGGCCGATTACATACGGCATATTTTGCTTTCCGACCATGAGAGTGCCTTGCTTGGATACAATTATTCGTTGGCGACTTTCAGAACCAAACGGTCCGAGAACTTCTCCGCTTGCCGCACGCTCTACAAGTTTCGCCACGGGGATGTCAGACGACAAGTTTTTATCCATGTATTCGTAAAAGGTATAGAGTGTCCTCATGTCCTTAGAGCGAATGCGTATGTATGGTCTAGAGAAAGCACGAAAGCCAAAGTAATAACGACAACCGTTGGGTAAGGGCTCAGAAATAGTCATGAACTTACTAGCAATAGACTGAAGGAACTCTGAGTTAGTGGTTAGCGAGAAAATCCAATAGGCTCCTACAGCCAGCAAGGTAAAGATTGAGATTAGGCAAATGACTAAGATCACGAGGATTTTCATTAGCCAATTTGTAGCAACTTTTTTATTCTTCATTTTTGATTCAACTATTCAATAGGTTCAAGTAAGAACTCGAATGAAACCATAGGGCCATCGGCTCTTTCTCTTTATTGGCAATTATGCTGTTAAGCAGCTAGTGACAGACGTTAATGCCGCGCTTGGCCAGATACTTCTGGTGATATTCCTCAGCGTCATAAAATGGCTTGGCCTCTGTTACTTCGGTGACGATTGGGTCTCTGAAGGCCTTAGCCTTGGTCAAGGCGGCAATCGTCTCTTTGGCTTGTTGCTCTTGCTCACTAGAATGGAAGTATATAGCTGAGCGGTATTGGCTGCCGTGATCTGGGCCCTGGCGATTGAGTGTGGTGGGGTCGTGCATCTCAAAGAATATTTTGAGGAGTTGCTCGTAGCTAATCACGGCTGGGTCGAAAATTACTTCTACCACTTCGGCATGACCAGTTTGCTTGCCACAGACTTGTTCGTAGGTGGGGTTTTCCGTGTGGCCGCCACTATAACCAACTTTTGTTTCTGCTACACCATTGCTTTGACGGAATTTCTCTTCAACTCCCCAGAAACAACCTGCTGCGAAAGTAGCCTTTTCCATTTTCTCTCCTTTTAGAAATGGTGGCTCAAATATTTATTTGAGCCACCATTTGCTTCGTGCAATTTGAAGTGTTGCCTTGAGAACGCGCTAGCTAGACAACTTCGGCATCTACAACATCGTCGTTGTTTGAACTTGATTTGCTGCCAGAGCTAGAAGCACCGCTATTAGTACTACCAGAAGAACTACCTGAAGCACCACCAGAAGTGCTATTTGAGCTACTGCCTGATGCACCGCCGGCAGTTGCGCCGACTGGCTCTCTGTTTTTTGCTTCAGCTTCTTGTTGCATAGCCATCAATTGGCTGCGTAGAGCTTCAATGGCTGTTTTGAGGGCTTCATTGCTGACATTGTCTTTGATTTTCTGACGCAATTCAGTAATCAGGGTCTCAGCTTTGGTTTTGTTCTCAGAGCTATTGCTAGCACCAAAATCGGCAACGTGTTTTTCTACTGCATATATCAAGGCATCAGCATCGTTGCGCATGTCGGCTTTCTCTTTGGCTTTTTCGTCGTCTTTGGCGTGCGACTCAGCTTCTTTCACCATGCGTTCCACGTCTTCTTTGGTCAAGTTGGTTGTGGCTGTGATAGTGATTTTCTGTTCTTTGCCAGTGGTCTGGTCTTTGGCTGTAACTGAAACGATACCGTTGGCGTCGATATCGAACGATACTTCGATTTTGGCCTGGCCTCTTCTCCCTGGTGCGATACCGTCAAGGATGAAGTTGCCTAGCATCTTGTTGTCGCGAGCCATTGCTCTTTCGCCTTGGAAGACCTGGACATCAACGTTTGGTTGATTGTCTTCAGCGGTGGAGAAGATTTGCGATTTGTGGCAAGGAATAGTTGTGTTCTTTTCTACCAGTTTGGTGAAGACACCACCCATGGTTTCAATACCGAGAGATAGTGGTGTGACATCGAGCAATACAATTTCTTTTACTTCACCAGCGAGAACGCCTGCTTGTATGGCAGCTCCAATGGCCACCACTTCATCAGGGTTAACGCTCTGGTTTGGCTCTTTACCACCAGTCAGGCTCTTGACGAGGTCTTTGACAGCAGGTATACGAGTTGAACCACCAACCAATACAACTTCTTCAATATGGTCGTAGGTCAATTTTGCATCAGCCAATGCTTGTTCTACTGGCTTTTTGCAACGTGCAACAAGGTCTCGGGTTAGCTCGTTGAAGCGCGAGCGTGTCAACTTCATATCGAGGTGCTTTGGTCCAGTTTCATTAGCTGTGACGAACGGCAGAGAGATGCTGGTTTCAGTTACTGAAGAAAGCTCAATTTTGGCTTTCTCAGATGCTTCCATAAGTCTTTGCAGAGCTTGTGGATCTTTGCGCAGATCAATACCTTCGGCTTGTTTGAACTCGTTGGCGAGCCATTCCACAACACAATGGTCAAAGTCGTCGCCACCTAAGTGAGTGTCGCCTGAGGTTGATTTGACTTCAAATAGACCGTCGCCAACTTCTAGAACTGATACGTCGAAGGTGCCACCACCAAGGTCGAAGACCAGAATAGTTTCGTTCTTCTTACGGTCTAGGCCGTACGCCAAAGCAGCTGCGGTTGGTTCGTTGATGATTCGTAGTACTTCAAGACCGGCGATTTGGCCAGCGTTTTTAGTGGCCTGGCGCTGTGAGTCGTTGAAGTAAGCTGGAACAGTGATTACAGCTCCAGTTACTTTCTCGCCTAAATATTTTTCAGCATCTTCTTTGAGCTTGCGCAGAATCATGGCTGAAATTTCTTCAGGGCTATAGTCTTTTCCACCCATGGCAACTTTGCAGCCGCCTTCTGGGCCTTCTTTTACTTTATAGGAAATGTTTTGCAGTTCAGAAGCTACTTCAGAGTAGTGTCTGCCCATGAAGCGCTTAATTGAATAAACGGTGTTTTGTGGATTGACCACGGCCTGACGCCGGGCCAATTGGCCAACCAGCCTCTCTCCGCCCTTACTCATGGCAACAACTGATGGTGTAGTCCGTGCTCCTTCAGTATTGGCAATTACGGTTGGCTGTCCGCCTTCCATTACCGCTACTACAGAGTTGGTGGTGCCTAAGTCGATTCCTACTGCCTTGCCCATTGCTCTAACTCCGTTTTGTGACCTTAAAAAACAATTTGGCCCCACTTAATTCAGCGTGCCTCTACTGTCAGCCTATTGAACTCCCGGGCTTAACCGCCAATTCTCTAGTTTTCTTTAATCATCGTCGTTGCTCTTTGTCTCATTAGCGCCTTCACCTAGATTAGAACTGGCAAGTTTTGCGACAATCTAAAGATGTCAAATTTCGCCTATATATCTGTGTTTACCTGTGGTTTTGCCGCCCTCTTACTAAATCTGGTTTTCGTAAATCTGGCCCCATCGGCACAGGCTGCCTCTTATGCCCCGAAGAAAACCATCATCGCTGACCCAGTAAGTCGACAGACCGCGGCTCCTGCGGCCAAAGAGATAACCGACCCCACTACCCAGGTGGTTTTTGCCCCGGGGCTGGAAGTGACATTTCATATTTTTGATGGCCTAGACACCCAGTGGCGCCTGGTTGGCAACTATGACTTCATGGCCCGCATCGAAGAATCGGGGCGGGACGGCTATATATACGAATGGCAGATGAGTGAACCGGCCGATGCCTCGGGCTCAAGGCGCGTCGAACCAGGTGATATTCATCATTCGCGCAAAGTCAGCTTGTTCTATCCCAAGCACGAGACTACCACCCTAGTTGGTTATAACAATGCATTGCGCATTTCAGATGACCTCTTTCGAGACCTAAAGCTGGGCAAGCGCTCCGAGTTTTCCTTGGATGGCCCAGAAAGCGTCATGGTGCTGCATCAAGAGACAGTGCCAATGCCACATTACATTACTGGTAGTGGGGAAGAGTCTGTCAGTATGCGCATTGATGGCAAAGACGTGCCTGTGCGCTGTATTAAGGCTGTCTGCGATAACGGTTGGACCTATTGGATTTTGGACAATCCCCGCTTTCCCCTCATGGTTCAGGGCAATGCCCCCTTTCGTTGGGTGGCATCCCTTGCCCATGCCTACGGCGACAGCGACGCTAACAAAGAAGCCAAGAATATCTTTGACCAGCTCAAAGATGGCGGCGTAGCAACGTCTTATCTCATTTTGTTTGACTTTGATTCGGCAAAATTGCGCGATTCCTCCAAAGCTATCCTGCGCTCCCTCAGCCATTACATTGCTAGCGATTCTAAATTAAAGCTGCAAGTGGAAGGCCATACCTGCACTATAGGCAGCCATAGCTACAATATGAGCTTGTCTCAGCGCCGTGCTGAGTCTGTAAAGCGTTATCTGATAGACAGTTGCGGTATTTCACCTGCGCGGCTTAAGGCCGTGGGCTTTGGCTTCACCAAGCCAGAGAAACCCAATACCAACGAGGCTAACCGGGCTCGCAATCGGCGAGTGATTTTCCGCCAGTTTTAATTAAGCTTGTAAACAGCCTGCCTTTTGATAGCACTACGTGTTTTCCCCACTGACATGGTGGATGGTTGGGCTTAACATATAAATCTCTTTACTACTTGTATGAGATTTATTAATGCCCCTTGACGTAAGTTCAGAGCAACCAGTTCTTGATTCTGCAGTAAATGCTGTGAGCTTGAGCGAGCGTGCTTCTGCTTCTTCCGAATCCACTGGGGCTAAGATTTTGCGCGAAATCGATTTGCTGGGCTCAGTTGGTTCGGGCTTTGCCGCTGAGGCTGAGCGAGCTGTTGAAAATCCTGGCGAAACAAGCTTGAAAGTTGCTGGCGCGGCTGCTTTTGGCTTAGGGTTGGCTGTCGTGACGCACAAACCCGGAATGATTGGCATGGCAGCAAAAAGCTTTGGCCTTGCTGGTGGGGTTGCCTTTGGTCTTGAAGCCGGAAAACACGGGGCAGAAGTATCTGCTGCAGCTAAATCAAGCTGGCAATCAGACGTGCAGCACTGGCAAAATAAAGCTGTCGTCAGTAGTTCCGCTGGTGCCTTTTTATTCGATACTACTTTGATGGGTGCCGCTGGTAGTGCTGGAGCCATCGGTGCTCGTTCGTATTTTGTCCGTCAGGCTGCTGCTAAAATTGATATTCCTCTTTTGCAAGTGGGAGAAGAGGCCGCTGTCAGCTCTAAAGTCACGGTCTCTAGGTACGATGACTTGGCCCAGCTATACTCTAGTATGAGCGGAAAGGTTGGACGGGTTGAAGTTCTTGCCGAAGAGAATGGTGCTATGGCCGGTCGCTTCGGTACCGCATTTTCGGTGGGCAAAGACGGTCGCATGGTAACTAATCATCATGTGGTTGAAGGCGCTCTTGATTTGACCGTCTTCGACAGCTTCGGTCGGGCGCACCAGGCTTCAGTAATCAAGTCGTCTCCGCTTTACGATCTTGCTTTAATTCAATTGAAAAATCCCACAGCCGCTTCAAGATTTTCTCCTGTGGAGGTGGGAGGCTCTGGTGTGATTAAGAACAACGTGGCTGGCGAGCAGCTCTTCAGTGTTGGTTTTCCTAATGGCTGGCAAAAGCCGTTTTTATCTCCAGGTGAAACTATTAACGCTGTGCGCGTAGACCCGTTAAACCTGCGCATCAAACTACACGCGGAAAATGGCAATTCTGGCGGCCCGATCATTGATTCTCAGGGGCGCCTGGTTGGTGTTCTCAAGCAAGGTGATCGCTCTAATCATGATGTCACTATTTTGACCCCAGCAGAGAGCGTCAACGCTTTAGTTGAAAGCACCAAGTTCGTTGGCCGCCCTGAGGCAACACCACCAGTGGTGAATCGCCAGTATTATGAAATTGCCGATAGTAAGGCTGCTGCCGGCAATGTGGAGAAACTTTTCCCTCTCGATAAGCGTATTGACGGCACTTCTGATTTCTTCCACTCTAAAATTACAAGGGTGCTAATGCCTACTCGCGATAGTCGCATTTCTGAGTTGATGCTTCGCAGTCAGTATCAGCCTGCTACTAGACAAATTGTGGTTGAGCCGCTGGCACTAGATGGTAAGGCCCTATCACCTGATGCTGTTTGGCCTGGTTCTTCGGTGCCAATTAAGTCTTCTAAGCTAGTTGTCGGCCTTGACCGCAATCAGCGACCGGTAAGTATGGAAGGTGTCAATGACCCTAAGCTATTCTTGCGCCGTGCCTTCGATCATAAGAGCACCGGCAATTATTTAGCTAGCCTTGAAGGCAAGGCTGCACCGACGACTTTGAAGAACCAAGTGAGAAGCTCTATTCACCATATTCTTGAATGGCTTGAATCTTCTGTTCATACTTAGGTCGTATTTAGCTCTCGGCATAATAAGCCCGCACCTCGTTCCCTAATTTGTGTTTTAAAAATAGTTTCCATGGAAACCATTTTTTTTGCTCTTACGGCGTACCATGCCTTGAGCTTTTTACTTTTATTGTTAGACAGGTGTTGCTGGAGTCGCGGCTAACGGGCGCACTATCATCCAGGCTCGGTCGAAATGACCCTCTCTCATGTCTTCTTCTCGGATGAGCACTAGCGTCTCTTGAACAGTATGATTCTTGCCAAATAGTTCTCTTTCATTTATTCGGGCAAGTAAAATCCAGTCTGCTGCTTCTTTGATCAGATGACCATAGTGGCTGTCTCTGGCGCGGGCCGGATTGTACGAGATGCCGTTGAAGGCAAAAGCACAAGTTTCTTGCAACTGACTAAAGCCACTAACATTGGTGCCGAACAATTGACTTTGGCATTTTGACAGCGAATTGAATGAGCTGATCCAGTTTTCTATCTCGGCCTGCATATCAAAGGGAATGTCGACTACATTCTTCAGGGCGTCTAAGTCTTGAGCGACAGTATAAGTTAGGCCGCTTTCAAAGCCAAAGGCTGGCAGCTCTTTGTCTTCTGGCTGCTCGGTAGGCGCAAGGTTCTTGCGATCGCTTTCCGGCAAGCATTGAATGTGAAATCCTTTTCTGTCTTTACTGTTTAAGCTTGTTGCCGCTGCTGAGCGAAAGAGTGTGAGGAGACCGGCTTTGGGAGCGTCATCTCTTACGACTGGTAGTTGTGCTAAGTCAAATTGGGCCAGGAACAACATCGATTGGCCGTAGCGGTCGTCAGGCCATTTGAAGTAGGGCGGTAAGAGTGGCTGTCCGCCAATTAGGCCTTCTGTAGAACTAGCAGCTTTGCTGCTTCCGGCTTTATTGCTAATGTCTTTTGTGCTTAGCGCTTTGGCAACCAGTCCCAGTGTTTTCGTGCGACTAGAAGAAATGAACTGACGCACCTGCTCGGCCTGACTTTCTGGCAGTCGAGAGGTAATTTTTATCAGGCTCTGAGCTAGCTCTTCAATGGTCATAAGAAAATTTCGTTATCAACAGGAATAAGAATAGGATTAGGAATTGGGCCTAGAACTTGGTACTAGAACAGGAACGGATTTGCTAGGATGTTCACTGTGTAGAAAGTCAGTATTCAGACAGTAAAACTTCAGTTAGCAATCACGTGGATCATGTTACCAAAACAAACTACCGTTTCTCTCTTGGCCCTGTTTCTCTTAACAGCCCTGCCTACTTTTGCTTCAGAGCCAACTGCAAGCAAACCTGCAAAAACTGCCGTTAAGTCGGCTGTTAAGTCTTTAGATAAGGCAGTAGACAAGTCAGTGGCCAAGTCATCGGAGAAGACTGCGGCTAAGCCAGCTGCTGCTGCTTCTGGCCTAGCTGTAAAGAGTGCGGCAGTGTCTAGTCCTGCCGTTCCGAATTCGCAGAGCTGGACCGGATACCTTGTCGACCGCTCATGTGCTGCAGCTATCAAGGGCGACAATAAAGACGCTATGAAGAGCGTCAAAGAACACACTAAGGCCTGCTCTCTTGAGCCTTCCTGCTGTGAGGCGGGTTTTTCAATATATAGTCAAGGCCAATGGCTTGACCTTGACAATGCCAGTTCGGCCATTGCCAAGAAAGTAATGAAAGCGTCGACTCGTGATAAGGCCCATGTTGTAAAAGTAGTGGGTATTATCAAGCGTGGCGAAGTGAGAGCTACAAGTATTGCCGAGGTCAACTAGCTTTGATTTGCTTCAGATTTTCGGCCAAGCTTCCTTCGCCTTTGCAATCTTTAAAAGTAGCATTAGTATTTTCGGCTCTGGCACTTTCTACCTTTAGTATGATGCTGGCGGTGCACGCGAAAGATGATCATGCCGACGCCAAGGGGGCAGCAATCGAGAGTTTAAAGGTCTCAACTACTGCCTTTACTGGTGGTGCTGCTATCCCGGCTAAGTACACGGCTGATGGTGAAGACATTGCTCCATCTTTGAGCTGGTCTGCTGTTCCGGCGCAGACTAAGAGCATTGCTGTCTGCGTAGTCGATACTGACGCACCTCGCGGAGATTGGTGGCACTGGGTGCTGTATGGCCTTGATGCCAAAACCACTGAGTTGAAGGAAGGAACGCCAAAGACTGCAGTAGCGGTCGGGGCTAATCAGGGTGTGAATGACTTTGGTAAGACTGGCTATAACGGGCCCTCTCCGCCCAAAGGCAAGGTGCATCACTATTATTTCCGCGTCTTTGCCTTAGATAAAATGCTAAGCGTTAAACCAGGCTTAGATAAGGTCGCTTTTGAGAAAGCTATTGCTGGTCACATTCTTGCTCGCGGAGAAACCGTCGGGACCTATATTCGGCCTTAGATTTTCGATTTGCTCTATGTGCTTGTCTAGACTTCGCTTTCTTCGGCTCGTGTCGTGACAATGCCTTGGGCTGCTGCCCAGGATGTGAGGTCGCCTCTGTTTATAGCGACGGCCATCAGTTGCGGAAACTGATCTGGTGTGCAAGCAAATGCTGGTACTCCCATCTGACAAAAATGGGCAGCGTTGCGGTGATCGAAGGCGGGGGCCCCTTGGTCAGTAAGAGCTAGCAGTGCCACCACCGTGACACCAGCATTGACCAATGAATAGATGCGCTTGAGCATCTCTTGGTTGTTGCCGCCTTCGAAGAGGTCGCTCACTAGTACCAGAATGGTATCACTTGGTCTTTTCACAAGAGTTTGGGCGTAGGCCACTGCTCGATTGATGTCGGTGCCACCACCAAGTTGAGTACCAAAGATAACGTCAACGGGGTCGGCCAATTTTTCTGTCAAGTCAACTATGGCGGTGTCGAAGACCACCAGCTGGGTTGAAACGGCTGGCAGTGAGGCAAGAACTGCCCCAAAGATACTTGAATATACCACTGAGGTGGCCATCGATCCGCTTTGGTCTACTAGTAAAATTATGTCTTTGAGGCTTGAGCGTTTGCGGCCGTAGCCAACAATTCGTTGGGGAATTATGGTTTTGAGGCGTGGTTGATAGTGCTTTAGATTTATTTGAATTGTCCTTGCCCAGTTAATCTCGTGGTGGCGAGGACGATAGTTTTTTGTTGCTCTATTAGTGGCACCAACAATTGCTTGTCTAGTCGGGTTAGCCAGTTTAGCCATCAATTGATCTACAACCTTGCGAACCACCATGCGGGCAGTTTCTTTGGTTTTGTTGGGCATGGCTGAGCCTAGGGCGACTAGGGTGGCAACCAAATTAACATCAGGCACCATAGACGACAACAGCTCTGGTTCTAAAAGCATGCGCTTAAGATTGAGTTTTTCTAGGGCGTCTTTTTGCATGATGGTGACCACCGACTCCGGAAAATACTTGCGTATGTCTCCAAGCCAGCGGGCCACGTTTGGGCTTGAGCTACCAAGGTCAGCGCCACGCATTCCGCCATCGTCTTCTCTCGGGTTATATAGAGAAGAAAGAGTGGCGTCGATGGCAGCGTCTTCGCCTTCAAGGCTATGTTTAAGGCCTTCTTTGTCTTGACTGCCTAGTAGTAGTCGCCATCTTCTCAAGCGCTCTTCTAGTTCTTCTTGACCGGTGCTCATGGGCTTCCACCTGTAACTTTCTCTTCCTGCGAATATTCTGTCAGCGGCGCAAGCCCGAGCAAAAAACGCACCATATTCAGTGGTGGTCCAATGCGTTCTAAATTGAGGTCCTCTTCGTCGACGGCCATGAAAATCTCGCCTTCCGCAGCCTGAGTTTCACGCACTCGCTCGCCGATTTGACGACGCTCGGGGCTGGTGAAAGTTGAGAAAGTACGCCGCAGAAGTGGCAGCAGCTCTTTGAATGCATCTTGGTCTAGATTGAGCAACCAGCCATCGAGCAATTGCCAGAGGCGACTATCGTGAATTAAAACTAGGGCACTGCCGCTGAGAAAACCTTCTAGCCATTTGCCTGAATAGAGCGGTTCTACTGAGCGAGATAGAGCCCATTGCATCATGCGTGCGGCTGCTTGATCGTCGAGGGTGCGACTTTCGAATAGCAGTCTTGTGGCCTTGCCGGCCACGTGGCCGTGTAGGTTCTCGTTGTTAGCTAATTTTGACAGAAGCTCTCTGTATGAGCTGAGATGGTCTTGTCTGCTCATTAGAAGTAGGGCAGCATTAACTTCATTGATCAAGCCTTGCATTGAGTCGGCGGCCTCATCGTCAAGCGACTGACAGGCTGATGGCAGGCCGATTACAATGCGGGTGACCAAGGCATCAATAATTGATTTGACGGCTTCTACATCGGTGCCGCGAACATTGCCATAGCGCACCACTCGAGCCAGTGTGGGAATGCTTTTCATTAGTTCAATGACATCGCCAGCTACTGCTGCTTCACTGTTGATGCGGTCCATTACCATTTTTAGGGCGTCAGGCAAATCTGCTTCTAGTATTTTTTCAAGCAAATCAACTAGCGTTGCTAGGCTATTGTTTTTACTGGCCACGTCGGCTGCTTTGGCAGCAGCGGCCTGCTCAATGGTGCGCCCCCAGATGCCAGCTTCAATTAGTCTGATGCTTAGCTCAGGGTACCACTCCAGATCCCAGTTTTCGTGAAAGGTACCGCTCTTGCCGCGAATATATTGTTTCTCGGCCCAATCAATATTTAGTATGAGTAGACGGTTGAGTAACTCACTGCGGCTTAAGTCAAGGGGCTTGCGCAAATCTAGCTCAAGCACTTTTGAGGTGGCTTCGGGCTTGATGCGCAGTTTGCTTTGCAGCTTGCTGAGGTCGCGCTCTAGTGGCGTGCCTGGCGTATTTTCTGGTACTTGACCCAGAGTCTCGCCGACAATGAGCTTCTTTCTAATTAGACCAAGGGGAATATTATTGCCCGAACAGAGCACCGTGATGATGGCATCATTTAGTTCATCAAGGCTAGGGTGAGCCAGTTCGCGCATAGACGACACTGCTTCGACTAGACGCAAGGTATCAATTACCTGGGCAGATGAGGCATCAAGATCTTCTGCTCGCAATAGTTGTGCTACTTTCACGAGCCAGGTGAGAACCGGGTTTTCTCTGTTAACAAAAATATGGTGATACCAACCAGGCGACTCGACACCAGCACCATAGCCACTAGAAAATGAAAGTCTGCCATGGGTCCATGGTATCCAGGTAGCTTCGACTTTTTGCTTAGGCAGGCCTTTGAGTAGGGCATTGTCTTCTTTTGCTGCTGGTATCTGGCTTAGAGCGGGGGCGTGCCAGGCACCACAGACTACAGCTACACGCTTAAATTCTTTGCTGGCGGCCCGCAGGCACTGGCGCATGTGGGCCTCGCGCATGGGCTCAATCAGCTCATCTTCATCATAAATTATGCGCTCACTGCCATCGTCGGATATTTCCAGCTTGGCTGTTTTTTCTCGAGCATCAGGGTCTTCATCTTTTGCTAGTTCAAGGCGAAGTACATGCATGGCTTCGGCGATGGCTTCAAATACTAAATAGTTAGAAGAGCTGTCTTCAGTTGCTAGGTGTGAAAGCTTTTGCGAGCGTTGCTCGACTATCTGTTCCCACCAGCGTTCGCCGTCGCTAAAACCGGCTATTTCAGCTAAGCAGCCAATGGGATCGCGCTTTATTTTCTCGTTGTACGCTGCTTTCTCTTTTGCCTGGTTTGCTAAGTCTTGAGCTTCTAAAAGCTCTTTCACGTCTTGGTCATGGTCGTTAGTGGCTAAATCTTCAGGGCTAGAGTCGTTAGAAATTGAGTCGCCGGAATTTAATGAATCTAGAGCCGGTCTAACTTCAAATACGAGATCTACAGATGAATCTGGCGCGTTGAGTGGGTCGCCTGGTCTTTGTTCAAAGTCGTGACTAGCCACCGGAATGATTGTGCCAATGGCAGTATCTTTCTTCAGCTTAGCCTTATTGATCTTTGCTTCATTGAGTGCCAGCCAGTGACTTTGGGGCAAGTCAATGAAGCGACAGGTGATGCTTTTGTTGACGGCATACTTCATGGCCTGCCATTCTGGTGAGAATTCAGCGAAGGGATAGTAACAGGCCTGGCGTGGATTATCTTGGGAATAAACAAGCAGGGCCACAGGTGGTACCATGCCTGGTTCAGTGACAAGGGGCAGAAGATTGTTTCCTTCTGGTGGTCCTTCAATCAAAACACAGTCGGGCTGAAACTCTTCCAATGCCGACATGAGGCTATGGGCCGAGCCCGGGCCATGATGCCTTATGCCGAAGATTTTCGTTTCGCTCATTTAAATTGAAGATTCCAGTTAAGAGAATTTACGATAGGTTGCGTAAGGCCCGATAGAAGTCTTTCCAACCGTCTCTTTCTTTTACCACTGTCTCTAAATACTCACGAAAGACAACAGCATCTTGCACAGGGTCTTTTACAACTGCCCCAACTATTCCTGCTGCAAGGTCATCTGCTTTGATGGTGCCGTCGCCGAAGTGACCAGCTAAAGCCAGGCCGCTATTAATTACTGATATGGCTTCTGCCGTGCTCAGGGTGCCACTTGGGCTCTTTAGCTTGTTCTTGCCATCGGCAGTGACACCACTGCGTAGCTCTCTAAATATTGTCACCACACGTCTAATTTCTTCTAGAGCTGGTGGCTCGGCTGGTAACTCTAGAGCCCGACCTAGTGCTTCGGTGCGACGGGCGACAATGTCTACCTCTTCTTCAATAGTGGCAGGAGTAGGCAATACAACAGTGTTGAAGCGTCGCTTGAGAGCGCTCGATAAATCGTTTACGCCTTTGTCTCTGTCGTTAGCTGTGGCGATGACATTGAAGCCTTTGATTGCTTGCACTTCATCACCTAGTTCTGGAATGGGCAAGACCTTTTCTGAAAGAATGGTGATTAGTGAATCTTGCACGTCGGCTGGGATGCGGGTTAGTTCTTCGATTCGGGCAATCTTGCCGTGGCGCATGGCTTGCATCACTGGGCTTGCCACCAAGGCGTTGAATGAGGGGCCGTCGGCAATTAGTCTGGCGTAGTTCCAGCCATAACGAATAGACTCTTCAGGCATTCCTGCTGTGCCTTGCACCAGTAGTGTTGAATCTCCACTAATGGCCGCCGCTAGATGCTCAGATACCCAGGTTTTGGCAGTACCAGGCACGCCTAGCAATAGTAGGGCGCGGTCTGTAGTTAGTGTGGCGATGGCAATTTCGATTATGCGTTTGTTGCCGACATACTTAGGTGTAATTTCAAAACCGTTCTCAAGTTTTCCGCCCATGAGATATTGCATCACTGCCCAAGGTGAGAGCTTCCAGCTCGGGGGACGCTGTCGTTTGTCGACTGCGGCTAGTTCAGCCAGTTCGCTGGCATACTGCTGCTCGGCATGTTGGCGCAGTACTTGAGCCAGAAGTTCGGTCATTGTCTATTCCCCTTGGTGCTGGTACTAATTTCGTTGGATATTTTAAATGATTGAAAAATTTCATAGCGCAGCTTTACTGTGTCGCGCATGCGCTCTAGGGCGTTGCGTCGATAGATATCTGTCATTTCAGAGTTGATGGCAATCTGCTCGATTAACTCGCCAGCCGAAATGTGCATGCGTAGGGCAAAGTTGCTGGCATTACTGTAGAAAGTGTGACCGAATACAGGTACTTTCTCCCGGCATTCTTTGATGATAAATTTCATTATTTCGCGAGTGAATTGTTCGCTCCAATTGAAGTCAACTTGCTCTAGGTAATACCAGAGGTCAAGCCTTGGTGCCTGCTCACTCGGCCGTGACCAGCTTGGGAGCTTTTGTAGAATTAGATTTTCTAGCAAAGTATGGGGCAGCGCTTTGAGAAGAAGCAAACCAGATTGTGAGTCAGTTAGGTGAATTTCACCGCATTCTAATATTGCCTGCTGAATCTCTACTTCACCAAATCTTGCAGCTGAATTGATTAAAGCAAGGGTTAGGGCGAGTGACCATTCGCTGCTTGCTGTGGCGACTTTGAGTATTTCTTTTGCGCTCAAGGCGAAGCGCTTTTGCCAATGAGATGCTGGCACTAAGCTGAGAATTTGGCAAAGCCATGTGGCCTTTTGACCCAGGCGTGAATCAATGGACAAGTTTTCAATGATGCCATCGCGGCTCATGCTGTCGTCGAGTTTATCAGGAAGAGTAATAGCAAATCGTCTTTCACTGTTGCTGTACGCAAGATATTGATCAGCTCTTGCTATCATGCGTTGTTGGAAGCGTGAGTCGGCGATCAAGCAGAGCTGTGCGGCTGCTTGTGTGCGCACTTCTTTGCGCCGGTCAGCTAGTGCTACGTCTTCAAGAAAGGGCTCGTCGCTTAGACTTAGAGATGTGTTCAGTGCCTTAAGGAAGAGAATTTTAGTTTCGAACGATTCTTTTTCGAAGGTCATACTCAAGATTGTCAGTGCCTCTTGCGGAGCATGCTGACGCAGAGTAAGCAAGGCCTGATAGCGTTCTTTTTGATCTGCAGTCTCGAAAGTCGTGATTAAGGCTTGAATTCGGTCAGAATCATCGGGCTGGTCATTCTTTTGTACTTTATACGATATGCCCCACTCTTGATTGAGAGATATGAGCCAAGCGAAATGTTCACCGCAGCATTTCGCTATTAGTGGGTGCAACTCACTGATATTTTTGCCCAGGCTCAAAAGCCGAGGGACAAATTCTTCAGGAACTCTTTGGTTGGCTTCAGCGCAATAGACGAGCCAATCGGCAACCATTTTTGAAGGTCTCAGCTCGCTGCCTTTGGTCTCTAGGGCCAGTATTTGTACTAGCAGAGCCAAAGAGCGCTCACTCACTTTTGACTGTGATTCTTCTGGACAGACAGTAATTGTGTTCTCAAGCACAAGGGCATGGCTACCGGCTTTGCGGGCAATACTCAGGGCAGTAAGTTGATCGATTAAGACACGCTCTGGCGACTGGCTTTGAGCCTGGTCTTCTTTTTGTGAAAGATCAGCAATCGTCTGGCCGAGAGCACCGCTTGCTAGAATGCGGTTTAAGGGTTTCCTGTCGGTACCAAGAATAGCTGTTTCTGTGAGCTCATAGAACGGACTCTTTTTCACTTGTATGGCCATTAGACCTCCACCGTTTGCAGTCGGAGGTAATTTCCGTCTTTCATGGCTGCCAGGGGTTTGAGGGTGGTGCCATCCCATTCGCCGAATAGTGAGAGCGGTAGGCCACCTGCATAGCTGAGCAGCTGCCAGCCTGTTTCTTCTTTGACAATCAGCGGTAGACCGTTTTTCACTTTGTCTACAAGGCACCATTTCCCCCCGGATGTTTTAAGTGGTATCACTTCTTCCATGAGAAACGGTACAGTGTCTAACCATGGAGTTTTGGCTAGGTCGCTAGCATAGCTACTAAGTGCTGCGCCTACCGAAGGCAGGCCGCTGACACACGGTGCGATGGCTGGCTCGCTGTGTTTCGACTTGATCAAAGCGCGCTGTGGTAGCGAGCCCTGATAAAAAACTAGCTCACCTCTATAAAACAATCCCGGTATTAGCATGGTGTCGAAAGGGGCCGTGCCATGGGCAAAGTCTAGTATTAATGCCGATTGACCGCCTTTACCCCAGAGCCAATTTCTTTGAACGCGCAAGCGATCTTGGGTGTAGCTATATTGTCCTACCACCAACCAGAGATCATCGAGGCATTTTCCGGCACCACTGAGCAGCTCATCTTGGCTCTGATTGAAACCAACTGCGGTGAGCACGTCGGCCTTTAGTTCTGGCGGAAGGTCTTCTCGTTTGAGAAAAGCACGACAAATCAGGTTTATAGTGGCCAGCTTGTCGATAAGGGCGTCTTCCCAGTCGCTGCTGCGGGCAATAATTTCAGCACACTCACTGACTAGCCTGGCCAAACCTGGCGCTTGGGCGTCTACTAGGCGGGCGGCTCTGCTCTTCCAAAAAGCAAATGGTTGCTTCTTCACCGTGCCTATGCCTTGACGCATCAAATCGCTTATAAACAGTTCAAGCTCTTCGATGCCCGTTTGCACCCGGCTCAGCCTGTCTTGCTTGCGTTTGTCTTTAGCCAGGAGCGATTCTTCTAGTTGCTCTGGGCTCTTCTCTGTTTCACTAGTTTCTTTTCGCTTTTTCGCCCCACGGTTGGTTAGCCATTCGCTTACCCAGGATGGTGGCTCGTTCTCTTCAAAAAGTGCTTGGTTGGCGCAACAAAGCAAGGCTAGGGCTAAGCTATGCTTGCAGGGAAACTTTCGGCTCGGGCAGCTGCATTTAAAGGCTGGACCGCTTAGGTCAGCCCTGGTCTGATAGGGGCTGGCGCCGCTCCCTTGACACTCGCCCCAAATTGCTTGCTCGTTGTAGCCTAGATTTTTCCACTTTGATGCAGTGGCCAAATCCCGGCCGGCTTTACCGGCAGAACTGTCTGGCGCAAGCTCTAGAATCTGCTCGGCAGTGTATGCAATCGACATCTCTATAGAGTATAAATTTTGAGAGCTTCAGTGTGCTTGACTTGCCACTTTTTGAAGAATTCTCTATGTTATTTTTTCTATGTTTATTGCTCTAATCTTATTTGTTAGTCAATATTAGCTATCTGGCGGTGGAAGCGATTGACGATGTTAGGATCTGGATAGAGCCTCACTTTTGAGTCGGCCTTGCCGCTGTAATCAAGCAAATTGAGGACATAGCGGATGCTTTCAAGTCGGGCCATACGCTTGTCATTAGCTTTGACCACTATCCACGGGCTAAAGGACATATGGGTGCGGCTGAACATCTCTTCTTTGTGAGATGTGTACTGCTCCCAGAGGTCTTGGGCTTGTTGATCAATTGGGCTCAGTTTCCATTGTTTGAGTGGATTAGACTGTCTTGATTCGAAGCGCTTTCTTTGTTCTTCTTTTGAAATGGAAAACCAGAACTTGATGATGGTAATGCCGTCTTCGTAGAGCATATGTTCAAATTCAGGAACTTGCTGAATGAAGCGCTGGTACTCAACCTTTGTACAGAAACCATTGACAGGTTCGACCACCGCTCGGTTGTACCAACTGCGATCGAAAAATACTATTTCTCCAGCATTTGGTAACTGCACTGAATAGCGCTGGAAGTACCATTGGCCGCGCTCCTGTTGGGTGGGCTTGGGCAGTGCCACCACTCGCATCGAACGGGGGTTGAGGTGCTCTGTAAACCGGCGTATGGTGCCGCCCTTACCGGCAGCATCACGGCCCTCTAAAATAATTGCTATGCGTTTGCCTTTGTCTTGCACCCATCTCTGCAGTTTTACAAGCTCAACTTGCAGCCTTTCTAGTTCTTCTTCGTACTCTAAATCGGCCATAACATCTTTTATTCTGATGTCTTTGGTTCTTAGAAGGGTGAGCAAGCCTTTGTTAGTGTTGACTCTTCTTAAATCGTCTTCTGAGAGTTTGCTTTCAGATTTTTGAATCTGCGTTTTCTTTTTCTTTGCATCAGGTTCTGGTTCGCCAGTGGAGCTGGCGTGCCCGTTGTTGCCATTGGCAGTGCTTATACTAGTTCTATTGTTACTAGCTTTACCATTACTAGCTTTATCATTACTAGCTTTATCGTCGCTGTCGATCAAGGCTATAGAATCGACATCTATGGGGCTTGAGCTGATGCCACTGGCTCTTTTGTCTGAACTCATCTTCTCTTGCCTCTCGCCTCTTGGCACTTCTGCTGCTCTCTGGATTCTTTATGCCACGTTGAGTGCTAACATATCTTGCAACAAATGCTAGGAGTCGAACTTTTAGGCATGGTTTACGGGGCTTTGATCGAGGTCACAGATGCGGAAATTAGTGTTACTGACGCTTTCTCTTGGGTTAGTTTCTGGCTCGAATCTTGCCGCTTTTGCCCAGGTTAACCAAATTAACTCTGTGGTGTTCGGCAATAGAATACCGCGTTTTATGGCTGACCCCACCGCTGGCATGCCTGTGCGTACAACCGCTGCTGATTATAGCGCCATGGTGCCAAGCATCGGCTCAGCCAAAGTGATTATTTATAGCCCGACTGGGCAGTCGTTTCTAACTGTTTCTGGCAATACGGCATCTTTGTGGAATGCCACTACAGGTGTGCAATTAATGGCTTTGCAGCATGGTGGGCCAATTCGTTGGGTAGCTTATAGCCGGGATGGTTCTTTCATAGTCACCAGTGGTGGTACCTGGACTAGAATTTGGTCGCCTGGAGGTGAATTTAGGAAGCAGCTTGATCATCAAGCTAATGTTCGTCAAATGGTGCTCAGTCAGGATGGCAACTTGATTGCTGTTACCACAGATGAGAATTTTCAGCTATGGTCTGCCTCTCAAGGTCTGATGACTCTCAAGATGCCGCAATCAAAGCAAGTGATATCGCTGATTTTCAATCCTGATAGTAGCCAGTTAGTCACTCTTGATGGACAGAATGCTAAGTTGTGGAAGACCGCTGATGGTGCCGAAATAGGCACAATCGCTCATCAGTATCCGGTGCGGGCCGCTCTCTTTAGCCCCGATGGAAGATATTTGTTATGCTCGACTGAGCAATGGACCTATTTATGGGATGCCAAACAATTTATCAAAATCGCTGACGTTCAGTATGGTGGCGGTTACCGCTAACTTAGGATACTAAGATCCATTGGCCGGTCGAGATAGACATCGAACCATAGAGGTATGCGCAAATTGGCAAGGCGCAGCATTAGCTCTGGTGTCAGCGCTGGACAGGTATTCCATGAGTCCGAAAACCAGGCCACAACCAAATCGACAGTGAATCCAGCTTGTTGTAGTTTGTAGATGGAATTGCCATGATTGGCCAATTGATCAGCCATCCATTCGATGTGCTTCATGGCATCAGTGCTGCGTACAGAGTGCTTGGACGAAAGTAGCCAGCCGCCAGTCTGAGCATTGATGGCACTTGGTGTGTCGCTGTACTTATCAGAGTCGGCGATGGCAATTTGATCGCCCATTTTCCAGGCCATCGTGGGCTTGATCTCAAAGAGCTTCGTCAATTGATCGGGCTCTAGCTGAGCATGATAGACGCGCAGTGTGGCATAGGTTTCTTGTGGCTGTGTTTCAAAATTCATGTTCAATCTACTAGTATTTTTTAGTGTTTCTTTTAACTAATTTCTTCTTCTTCTGAGCCAAACAGATAAACGTCAAACCAGATTGGTAAGTTGAGCTTGCCAAGCCGCCTCATGAGATCGGGCGAAAGGGCTGGGGTAGTGTTCCATGATGTGGCATGCCAGCCAACCACGACATCTATCATAAATCCTCGGTTTTGCAGCTCTTTAATCATATTAGCCTTGCCTGCTAACTGATCTAAGAGCCAATCTATGTGGGCAGTGGCGTTGTTGCCGCGCATAACTGTGCGTGAGCTTAGTAACCAGCCCCCAGATGGGGCTTTAAAGCCTGGTCGTTTGCGCCATCCATAGCCGTCTTCACCGCTGCGCCAAGCAATTGATGGTGTGATTTCAAGAAGTTCTGTGAGCTTTTCTGGTTCAAGATCTGGATGGTAAATGCGAAAGGTCGCCCTTACGCGTTCAGGGCCAGTTGCTCGTTCAAGAGTTCTGTCTTCGAGTAATTCTTCAGATTGTTGCATTGACGAGTGATTTCTATTTTTGCGTCTAACTTCGATTTTAAAGCCTAAGTATAGACCTTTATTTGCCCTTATAATACAGTCGCTCATAAGGGGATTGATTTAGATGGCCGACTTTATTAATCACATAGATCGCCCTAAGTTTGAACCTGAAAAGCAAACAGAGTTTGAGCCTGAGTATCATCGTGCCAAGCTCATTCATATTTTGCAAATGGCATATTCAGGGGAACTGGCCGCGGCTTTGGCCTATGCCGGGCATTGGCGAGCGGCTTGGAAGCGCTCTGAACGGCAAGATATTCGCCGCATTGAGATGGATGAATGGCATCACCGGGCTAGTTTGTTGAACATGCTTGATGAATTAGGGGCTAAGCCCGTAGCCTGGCGCGATTTGATGATGAGGACCATTGGTTCGGTGATTTTCTTAGCTTGTTTTGTCAGTGGTTGGTATATGCCCATGTATTTTGCTGGGCGTTTGGAGCAGGCTAATATCAAAGAGTATGAAGAAGCTGCCTATCATGCCAGAGGTTTAGGTTTAGAGGAGTATGCGGCGATTATTGCTGTGTTCGCCCAAAAGGAAGTTGAGCACGAGCAATATTTTTTCAACTTAATTGCTAAACATTGGCTCACGCCAATAATGAAGTCAGTATTTCACTACGGCTGATCGCCCCTGATTCTGTTTAGTGTTGCTTGCTAAAATCTATTTGCTAAACATCTATTTGTTTGGCACTACTGGCTTGACGTTTTTGCCCTTAAGCTTGCCTGCCGTCTTTGCAGTTGTTTTCTGCATGGCATTTTGTTGTTTCATTGAATTGTTAAGGGCCTCGATGCCACTGAACAAAAGTTGGATTGCCATAAAGCCAGCTATGAATAAAATGGGTAAGAGTAGGCCACTGCGAATTTTTTTGCGATCACGAGCCAATAGTCTGGGTTTGACATTGTGCCCTTTAGCCATTTTGTTGAGATCAGCTAGTAGCTGATTCATGTTTTGGTATCGATCTTCTGGCTTCTTCTCAAGCGCTTTCATCATGATAGAAATCATGTCGTTCGAAATTTTCAGACTAGCATCAAGTGGTGGTGGTGGTTTGTGTACGTGTTGGTACAGGGTATCGAGAAGGCTATTGCCTAAGAAAGGAGGCTTGCCGCTGAGAGCAAAATACATGACACAGCCAAGTGAATAGAGGTCAGCCCGTTGGTCTACCGGGTCTCCATTGGCCTGCTCCGGGCTCATATACATGGGTGTGCCCAGTAGTGCGCCAGCTTGAGTTAGTCCGTCTTTAGAAGGGGTATTGTCGCTAATTACTTTTGCGATACCAAAGTCGACTATGTGCACCACTGTGCCGCCTTTTTGATCTCGACTGAGCATGATATTGTCGGGTTTTAGATCGCGGTGGATGACGCTGTTCTCGTGGGCGTGAGTGAGTGCTGAGGCCACTTGTTGAAAAATTGCAGTGACTTCAGCGGCTGGCAAGGGGCCGTCTCTCGATACTTTCTGTTGCAGGCTGATACCACTAAGCCATTCCATCACCAAGTAGAGTACGTGATTTTCGCTGACTCCAAAATCATAGGTCTGACAAATGTTAGGATGTTTTAGCAGGCTTGCCGCTTTTGCTTCGACAATGAAACGCTGGCGCATACTGGCATCTTTAGCGTTCTCAGGGTTTATAACCTTGACTGCATAAATTACTTTAGTGAAGCGGTTTTCTACTTTGTAGATCGCCCCCATGCCGCCAGCTTTGATTTGTCCTAAAACTTGATATTGCTTTGGCAGCTCATTTTGTAAGAGATCTGGCTGGTCTATTTCAGCTGACATTGGCTATTTGATTTCCGCAGAAGCCTTAGTCTCTACCGCTGGTCCAGATTTTTCAGCTGGCTTGTCCTCTTTTTGAGAGGTTGTTTCCTCTGGCTTTTGCTCAACTTTTGCATCGGCTTCTGTATTGCTGCCGTCTTTGGCTTGGTCTTTCTTACTTGCCACTGCCTCATCTTCTAATGCTTGTTCGGCCAAGGCCGCTTCGATAGCCTCCGCTTCTGTTGTCTTTTTGAGCTTGCGCAAAACCGTGCTATAGGTTTTCAGAGTTATCTTGCGCTGAGCTCTAGGAATGGCTGTCTCTTTTTGGGTAATAGCAACAGACTGCTGCAAGTATGGCTCAGCGCTGCTGTAATCATTTTGCTTGATAAACAACCTAGAGAGATCGAGTTTGGTCTGCACGAGTGCTTGGGGATCAAGTTTTTTAGCATGCTCAGTAAAAGCCACTACTGTTCTCTGAAAACCGATGGCTTCAGGAATCTTGTTTTGGGCGACGTTGACACTAACCAAATGTTTCAGGGCTGGTAGACCATTAGCGCTGCCTGGGCCGTCGCGGCGATTGACCACTTGCAAGACATAGGCATAGCATTTTTCAGCAGAGGCCCACTCTTTTTTAGCCTCATATTTTGTGCCAAGATTGAGATATTGTTCAATTGCTTTGTTCTGAGCCAGAATTGCCTGTTGAGTTTGGGCGGCCACTTCATAGGTCGATCTTACTGCCTTACCATGGTTCTGGCTGGCGGCCAAACCGGCGCCTAGACCGGCAACTCCGGCATGTAGGCCTCCGGCCTCCATAATGCTTTGAGCTAAAGCTGGCGCCGCTAGTAGCGATGACCATGTAGTTGATAGTATCGTTAGTATGGTGGCAATTGTCGTTTTTGGCATGGATACCATCTCATTGACAAATATAATTAGAGTTCAAGGTCCTTATTCCACCAACAACTGAAAGTTAACGCATAGTCTCTAAATATTAAGGCTGTAGTTGGGCGCCGGCCTAGACCAAGACCTAGGCCCAGACCCAGACCAAGAGAGCAATTGAGTTAATGAGACTCGAAGACTATGCCTGTACGTGGTTGGATTCTATAGGTTTTGACCTGGTCGACTTGATTCGTTTGTCCAGCTTGTCCAGCTTGTCCGATTGAATTTTGTCCTACTTGGTTTTGGCCAACTTGATTTTGGCCAACTAGACTAGGCACAATATCTTGTCCAGTTGGTAGCCCCGTATCGACTAGTCTATGCCAATTTCCTGGCGGCAAGACGATGTCTAATGGTTCCCAGTAGGCGTTGAATGCCTGATAGAGAGAGCGGGAATTGTTGTTTGTATTGCCATACTGCCAAGCAATGAACCTTGCTCCATCTGAGAAGTCGGCTTGGTATGGCCTGGTGCCGTGCCAGGTGATGGCATCTTCAGCAACTCTGCCTATGCCATGTTGTTTTCTTAGTTCGGTAATCATTTGCGTAAATCGCAAGACGTCTTTGTTCTTCTCCGCCAGCATCCAATCGAGTTGGGTGAGCTTGTCTTGGGGCCAGGCATTGTTATTGCCATTCTGACTGCGGCGCATCTCATCGCCGTATAACAACATTGGTGTCCCCTTCGATAGGTACAGCAATGCCAGGGCATTTTTAACTTGCTGCACTCGCAGTTGTTCTATCCGTTGTTGCTCTGCTAGAGGCAGATTCGAGCGCTCTACTGGCCCTTCTATACCGTGATTCCAGCTATAGTTGTCGTTGCTGCCATCGTTGTTCTTCTCTCCATTGGCGTGATTGTGTTTCTCTTGGTAGGAGACCAAATCATTGAGAGTAAAGCCATCATGGGCAGTGACAAAATTGATTGAGTAACGACCTTTCTCTGGTCTAAACCACGTAGGCGATCCTTTGATTCGTTCTGCCAGTGTGCCTGTTTGACCAGGGTCGCCTTTGATAAATTTGCGCACAGTGTCTCTAAAATCACCATTCCATTCAGACCAGCGCTGGTCTGAGAAATGACCTAGTTTGTATTGATGAGGTCCCCAGGCTTCGGCAATTAGTTTAACGTCTTTGAGTACTGGATCATTTTCCATGGCTTCGATGATAGGTGTTTTGGCCTTTTCAGCACCATTGACGTCATAGTTGAAAATGGTGGCAAGATCAAAGCGGAAGCCATCCACGTGCATCTCTTCTTTCCAGTAGCGCAAGGTGTCGAGAATCATCTTCTGTACTTGCGGATGATTGGTGTTCATGGTATTGCCGCAGCCAGTATGATCGACATATAGCTCTGGGTGGCCTGGCACTAGCATGTAATAGACTTTATTGTCGAAGCCTTTGAAGCTGACTGTTGGACCCATAGCTCCGGCTTCTCTAGTATGGTTGAAGACAATGTCGAGTATTACTTCGATATTGTTTTTGTGCAGCTCGCGCACCATGGTCTTAAATTCGTTTACTTGGGCACCATCTGAGCCGCCTTTGGCAAAGCGCCCTTCTGGTGCTTGGAATGCCACTGTGTTATAGCCCCAGGAATTTCCTAGTGGTTCGCCAGTGACAGGGTCATTGTGCGGCCAATCGGCTTTGTCGAACTGCATAATTGGCATCAGTTCAACGGCTGTTACGTTGAGCTTCTTCAAGTGCTCTATTTTATCGAGTAGACCTAAATAGGTGCCTGCTTTGGCACCGAGAGTTTGATCAGCAGCAGTCATTCCTCTTAAATTGGTTTCGTATATGTGGCTATCGGCCATGTCGATACTTGGGGCTCGATCGCCCTGCCAGTCAAACTCACCAGCTTTGATGACAATTGAGCGAGGCATTTCTTCGACACTGTCAGTAGTGCCTTTTTTTAGATGACGGTTGGCATCTGTTGGATTGCTGTTGTCGTAACCTAGCGGCCCTTTGGTGCCACCGCTAATGGCTTTACTGTAAGGATCAAGTAAGGCCATATTTTCATTGATGCGCGAACCGTCACGGGCCGGTGTGTATTCACCATGGGCGCGGAATAAATATTGGGCGCCGGCTGATAAATTTTCAACAAAGCCATGCCAGACGTTGTCGGTCTTTGTCAGTTCTATTGTTCTGCTTGGTTGTTTAGCATCTTTGTTTTCGAATAGAAGTAACTCAACTTTAGCTGCACTCTCTGAAGCCACGGCGAAATTAACGCCGTGTTCAGTCACGGTGGCTCCAAGGGGTTCTGGTGAGCCGATGCTGACGGCTCCGCTAGATTCAACACCATGAAACTCAACTTTGGGTCTGAAACTAGGTCTGGCTAGAAAGGCCTGCCATTCTTCAGCCCAAATGTCTTTGTACTGACGGCCGTTTTTGGCTAGTTGCTCGCCCACAAGAGCGGGATGCTCAACTACCTGTGGGGCTTCAGGGCCCTGCATACGTTGCAAGACTTTATTTTCGGTTGCTCTAGCAGTTGATTCGGCAAAGGCGCGCAGCTTGTAAAAGTCTTGTTCTGCTTTCTGTGGATTAGCCTTGCTCATTGGCTCAAGCAATGAGTAGAGCGGCTCCATTTGTTTAGCAAGGCGCAGGTGCGTCAGTTCATGGGCTAGTTTGGCGGCGTTGTCTTGTTTTTGTAGCTCGACCACGTTTTTTGCTAGGTCGGCTTTGGTCTCTGCTCCAGGGGTTTTCACTTCTTTGACCCGGGCTAAAGGATTGAACCTTGCTGCTTCGATTAGTTCTGGATGGCTTAGGCCCTCATATTTCAAGTAACGTTCAATTGGCACACCCTTGCCCCAGGATTGACCGTTGATGCCGGCATCATAGGCGCGGGTTAAGCCGTGAGAAATAGCAGGAAGTGATGTGTTGATAAAGGCACCTGAAGCCATGGCTTGGCCTCTTTCTGACCAACTTGTTTGACTCTTTTCACCGAGCAGACCAGCAACGAAGTGCGAGGTGTCATAGCCGACAAGGCCACCGCCAGCTCCAACCACTGCCCTTCCACTGGTGCGAGCAAGCAGGCCCATAGATTCTGCTTTGATTAGGCGATTACCCCCCTCAAAGACTGTGAAGCTGGCCATGGTTGCAACCGAGTTGCTGATTCTGGTTTCGCCCTGGTGGGGCTTCTTGATAAAGTCGTAAATGCCAGCGCCAACAATCTGTGCGCCAGCTTCGTGGGTAAGAACTCGCGCTGTTACCCCGCGGGCGCCAATAGACTCGCCCAGTAGTCTGCCGCTGCCGTGCAGAACTTTGCCAGCTATGACATAGGGAACAATGGCGCCGGCCGTTTCTGAAAGTGTTTGCACGCCCCACTGGGCAACGTTGTGCACTTCGGCCACTTTGGCTTCTTTTGCTTGTTTATCGCTAGGGGCAAAAGTGTTGTAAATGCGCACTGCTCCGGTGCCGTTGGCCATCGGGTTTAGTACGTTTTCTTTTACAGGCGTCCAAATGTTTTCGCCTAGCCAGGTTGACTGGGTATTCGATGTTGATTCAGGGTTGGCTGCAGCTGTATCAGCTGCGCCATTGGGCGAAGCGTTGTCTGCTTTTGAGGATGATTCTGGTTGTCGGAATTGCGGCACCTGAATCTTCCTCTTTCAACCGGCCTCTTTCAACTGGCCTCTTTCAACCCACCGGAGTTAGCAAAGCGCAAGCGCCGCCTCGAAAGGATAAAGCTAATTCCCCTTTTCTTAAAATAGGGTTTTGGCTTCTTTTGGTCAATGGTGATTCCACTATATGAGTAGGAAAAGAGCGGCCACTAACAACTAGTTATGGCTGCCGAAATATGCCGTTGCTATTGTTTCTTGTTTGGCAATTAATAACTTCACGCCCTTTTCACGTTAGGCTCACGACTTATTCACGGTTCGCCATTAGAGTTGAGGCATCAAATAAGTGAAAGCTCAGGTTTGCCTTGAGCGGCCATTGCTATGGAGAATAATTGTGAAAAGTAGTTCTATGCCCAAATTTGCCATTCGCACCTTGATTGGTTTGTCTGTCGCTCTTACTGCCCATGTTGCCACCATTCAAGATGTCGTCGCTCGTAACTTATATGTATCTCCTGCTGGTGCTGGTACTACTGGTCAAGACTGGGCGTCTGCCTGGAAAGACCCCGCTCAGATTGATTGGACAAAAGTAGTTAGTGGTGACCACATTGTTGTCGATGGTGGCACTAGTGGTATCACCTATAAAACCTCTGTAAGTGTTCCTGTAAGCAATATAGTAATTAGGCAGAGTAGTGCCGCTGGACATTCAGGCCAAGTGATATTCAGTGGTGCAATGCCTGGCTATCCTTTGGCAACAGGAGTGAAATTTGTTGGTTCAAATATTCATTTAGTCGGTGTGAGACGCTCGGGTATTAAGCTTGAGTCTTATGGTGCTGAGGGAGTCAATATTCAGACTAGCAACAACTCTTTGAGAAATGTAGAAGTTTCAAGGATTACTGGTTTCCCTCCTTATGCTGGTGGGCGAATAGCTGGTGCTACTGTTGGTGGTTCTAACAATCACTTAATCAACTGCGATTTTCGTGATTGTACCGTTGGCGCCCTGGATAAACCTGTCGCTGGAGTAGCAAATTCGACTATCTTTAACAACTGCACTTTTGGTGCCAATGGCTACGGCTTCTTTATGAATTGCGGTGCTGGTATTGTTGGTTCTAGAATAGCCGGTGGTCCGACTTCAACAATTTACGCGCATAAGTGCGTGTTTGGACCTTACGTTGACTATGGAGTTGATATTGCTAATGGCAGTGTTCGTTTGACCAATAGTCTCTTCTTATCTGGTCGTCTTGCCAACATCAAAGTTGCCCCAGCTGTTGGTAGTAGCGCCAACGTCAATGTTGCCAACTGCACTCTCTATCAAAAGAAACTAAATCCGTTGCAACCTTTACCTTATGGAATTCCAGAGTATGTGGTTAGCCTCAATGCTCAGGGCACTCTGCGTGTAAGTAATTCAATTATCTGGGGCGGGTTTGTTGACGTGCCAGCTGGTCAGAAGGTAAATGGTAGTGGCAACGTTCAGTATGCAGTCTCTGGCAATACTGTTGCAATTGCCCCAAGTTTGGTCGATCCTCAGTTTGTCGATTCTGCCGCACTTTCGACTGTGGTGGCGCCGTCAGCTTTCATTCCTCGCACTTTGACCGCACTCGACTTTTCTGTGGTGCCTGGCTCCCCTGCTGTAGGAAAGGGCTCACCAATTGTCAATGTGTCTGACATTTGTGCACCTTACGGTCCGATTTATGGATTGCCTTCGAACATCGGCGGACCATAACTTCTTACAGGATTAACTTATCAGGTCAACTTATAGGACTAGCTACTTGTGAGCCATAGCAGATCAATACAATCGACAAAGCGAATGAGAAGAGTAAGAGGCGAACGAGCCTCGGCACTGCTTTGTCTTATGCTGATTTTTGCTATGGCTCTCTTGATTTTTTTTGCTACTTCTTGTGCTAGCGTGGTCAAGTTTTTCACCGCCCATAGGCATGCAGAAAGTGCTGTGGAAGCTGCTTCATTGGCGGCCGCACGGGAGTTGTCTCAAGTTGTTGTGGAAGATCCAAACTATGGATTTGTCGGCCTAAGTGATGGTGCTCCTACTGCTTCATCTTCAATTGCCGCAGATGGCAAGCCCATTCCTGTTGTAGGAATCAATACTCTGGTAGCGACGGCGCGCACTAGCATGCTGGTGGCCAAGCACCTCAACAACGAAGAGTATTTGCGCTTAGCTCATCTTGATGCTTCTAATACCAAGGCCGCAGCTAGGCGACTAGTTGACGGCTTGAAACTGGTAATGCGTGAAGATGCGCGAGCGCCACTCAGTATTAGCGGCAAAGCAGTTAAACCTTTGACTATAGCCCGCCAAACTTTTATCGAAAGTCTGGCATCATCGCGCACAATGGAAGCAGTAGACTTAAAGAATTTCACTCTTGAACTAGGCTATCTTTCGCAAGGTGGCACAACTAACACTTCTTTGACTGGTTCAGAAGAGCTAGCCGAAGTACCTGCTGCTTCTGTGCAGAGCGGCTGCTACAAAGCTTTTAGAGATCTTACTGTGGCCGGTCAGTCATTTGTGTTTGCCTGCGTTGGAGCCCAGCCAAATTTGGTTGCGAAAGATCAATTTATAGCCGACGATGCTGAAGGCAAGGGAGAAATGCCATCAAGCATAGTGCGCGCCAAAGCTGAGTTAGAATTTGCCGATTCTAGAGACCGCGTTTTTGGCAATGTCTTCTGCTCTGCTTGTGCTGCCCCTTTCTCGCTGACAGATAAGGCCGCTGCCGGTGTGATGATTGTTGGTCTTCCCGATGGTTATCCTAGTGGCTATCTTTCTTTAGCCGATTACATCAATGACCCTCGTTCAAGCCGTACCAATATGGAGATGTTTAGAGCCCACGGCGGCGACTATCCCCTTGACGCGCAAGCGATGCTAACTCGCGACAATGATGATGGTCAAACTCGGACATTGTCAAATGTTTTTGTTCAAGGGCTCTACGACTGGATTCGCACTGCCCACGGCCGTGTCAAGCTAGACTCACTGTTGGCTGTGATTGGCGGACGCATGCAACCCTCTATTGGTTCAATGGCTTATGGTCAGTCTCTCGTTTATCGCTTTGATAAGAGCGGGGCAGTTGTTGTCGATGGTTATTTTGTTTCTGATGTGCCCAATCAAGTTGTGCATGACCGCCAAGTTTATACTCTTGGCCTCAATACACTGAAGGCAAATAATGCTATGTGGACAGTGGCATTTCGCGACCAGGTACACAACCTTGGTGTTGCTAATGGTGGCAAGCATTGTGGTCAATTGATGGAACTAGATGGCTGTTTGCGGCCAACCGGTAGCTTGTACGGAAAGACTATTAACAGCAGACACGGTGACCTCGAGCGCAAAAGCTACTTTGATGGTGGTTTGGCGGTGGAGTTTGTCATTTCCTCGCCGCAATACAACTGACAGTGTTAAAATCCCTCTAGCCTTTTAGTTGAGGGAAAATTGCAAATTCAGATTTCTCATAGAAAACTACTGTTGGCAGCTCTCGGCGGTGTCCGCCAGATAGGCGTGCTGCTAGGGGTTCTGCTGGGAGTGCTCTCTGCGGGTCCAGCACTTGCTGGCGAATTTCCGACGAAGAAGGAAGTAATAGAAGCTGCCCAGCTCTCTCTCAAAGATATGTCTTTGTATAGCAGCCCGCAGCAGAAATTTAGTGTCAAATACCCTAAGAACTGGGGTAAGCTGGAACCTAGAGATAGTCCACTAGTTTGCAAATTTATAATCATGGGTGGCTTAGCCAGCTATCGTGTGGCTGTGGAGAGTCTGCCTGAGGGAACAACACTAGCCGACTATTTCAAAGTTACAACCGAGCAAGTTAAGGCGGCCATGGCCGCTCAAAGGATGCCAATTACTGTTGTCAGTGAAAGTGATAGCAAATTAGCTGGCGTACCAGCTAAAAAGTCGGTTTATACATTTACTTTTGAAGACTCACCGCGCACCCCTAAAATAGAGCAATATCTTGTTGTTAAGGGTGATAAGGGCTACGTGTTTAATTACACCGCTGATAGTGAGATTTTCGATGATTTTCACATTGTAATAGACCAAGTGCTTGATTCGATGGAGTTTCAGTGAGCGACCACGAAGATCCGCAATTCAAAAATTGGCTAACAGCCAAAATGAACGCTGCCAATCTCACTCCGGCTGAGAGAAAAGAGTTTTTACATTGGTTGCTGAGGCGCAAAGATCCAAATCCAACGGTCGCTGAGTCCGCTACTAAGTTCAGCGATAGATTGGATGACGATGAATAGAGCCAAATTATCTCTAGTGCTCATTCTTGCCGGTGCCACATGTGCTTGTTCGTTTACATTTTTCCTGATTCTGGCTTCGGCTCCTGCTTATGCTCAGAATCAAACATTTCAGCTTGGTACAGAGAAAACCCATGTCATTCCTCAGACCCTGCAAGCTGGAGAAACTTTTGACGCAGCAAATTTACCTCAACAGAATATCAACGGCTGGTATCGCATTCCCCACTGGTTTGCTGGCTTGACAGAGCGAACCAAGGTTTATTCTGATATGGGTGGATCAATTAAAGACGTGCGTCGTCGTGAGCGCGGCCGACAGATTGATGCAAAGGGGCATGTTTGGGAAGCTCGTCGTGAGCCGATTCGCTACGATATTGAAGAGAAAAATATGATAGTGCACACCGTGCTCACCGAGGAGTTGCCGCTGAAAGTAGCTCGTGATCAAGTTGTGATGCGCTACTTCGCCTTAATGATTTGCGAAAATATAAAAAATCACCGTATCGTCAAGAGTTTTCAGACGCAACAGATTCATGTTTTCACGCCCAATCCAGATGGCTCTATAAACGCCAATATTGCTCAAGCTATCTACTTCAATTCTGCTGGTGTGTTTCAGAACACAGCACCTGTGCGAGCTTCTTATGTCGAGCATAAAATAGCAGACTTCGAGCCAACCGATAGAGATGAGAAGTTCGACTACAAAAGCTCGTTTATCAGATTTTTGGAATCTACAGGGCAGGCTAGCCTCATCCCTCAGGCTACTTCTGTGACTCCACACGATGCCTCGACTTCTTCTTCTTCTTCTTCTTCTTCTTCTGTCGAGTCGGCTACTGCAACTCCTTAGCGAAGTGTATAAATGTACAAAGTAGCGCCTAACCCTTGGCTCTATTTCCGTTTAGCATAGAAATAGCCTTGTACAAAACTCTGTTCTTTGTCTGGCATACGCAGCACGATATAGCCTGGTAGCAAGCCTGTTTTGGGGTCGCGTTGGCCGAATGCTAAACGAATGCCATAGCCATCGGTTGGCATAAACATTGCTGTCTCCGGTATGCTCTTTCCCGGTACGAGCCACTTCATGTGCACGTGGCAGCTCGATTTCCCTAGGGGCGCACCGTCTTTGACCACAATTTGTTGGCCCTCGAGTTTTCCATCAAGACCGAAAAGAAAGATCACAAATTCTCTGTCGGCGAAGAAGTCTCGTCCTTGTCGAAGAGTCAAAATATCGTTCGATAGCTCGGCATTTTCTGCAACGAATGGTTGGCCATGAATGCGTCCTGCTGCTGGTTTTTGTGGAAACGCTAGAGATGCTGCTGGGGCGCACCAAGAGCTGAGGCCTTTCTTTTGAGCATCCTCTGCATTTTTCTTGGCTTCTTGCGCTGGAGTTAGATTGGTTACTTTTGTGGCCCAACTCTCTTCTCCAACCAACCAATTGCCGCCTTCCTTTATCATGCTAATTTTGCCAGTGGTGGTGCTGCGCATTGGCTTGGTTGCACCCGGCTTAGCTCCTAGGCCAGCGCTGATGCTGTTGGCCATGTTGCTAAAACCTTTGTTCATGGCATCGGGAAATTCACCAGCATCGCTGGCCGTGACGCTTAGTTCGGCGCTGTCGCCTTTGACCGTAACCGCTGTAACGGTTAGGTTGCGTGGCTCCATTGCCTTGATCATGCCAAATAGCCCAGCCATCATCTTCTTACCGGCGTCTCCATCCTTGGCTAGAGCTTCCCCTTTTTTCTTTTCCATTTCTGCTTGCATCTTTGTTGAGCGAAATGGCATCAGTTCATCAAAACTATTGGCTTTGAGCAAGGTTTGATGATACAGAAGGTAACGTTCTTTGATGAGGTTCTCAATTTTGCTGCCGCTAGAGCTAGATGTAGAGGCAGTTGCTTCGGTGCTCGGAGCTGCGGGCTTCGCCTCGTCCGCTAGTGCCGACGCGGCGCAATACGTGGTTGCAAGAATGAGGATGAGAGCTGGGGCGATATGCTTACCAATGGTTTTCAACAAAGTTTTCTCTCTTAGACAGGACTCTTCCGCTTCTTATTTACCTTATCTAGGCTGATTTAAACATCAAAATGTTTGGAAGGGGCAGGGCTTTGCGCCGTTATGTTATCTTAGCCAAAGGTATGATACTTTCAGCATATGCTTTTACTGCTAAGACTATTTATGCCTTTGCTGCTGCTTCTGTCGATCGCCTCGACTCCAGCTGTGGTCTGGGCAAACGACCTGCCTGTGAATGGCAGCTTGCCTTCTGGCGATCAGAAAGTTGTGCCCAAAACGCTACAGGCTGGCGCTACTTTTGATGAACGCAATTTGCCCCAGCAAACTATCAAGGGCTGGTATCGCATACCTGCTTGGTTTGCTGGTGCCACCATAAGAACAGCGACAGTAGATCCTCGTGGACGAGTCGAGAAAAGTGTGCGCCGACGTGAGCGCGGTCGACAGATTGACGCCAAAGGTCATATCTGGGAGGCGAAGCGCGAGCCAATCATGTATGACATTGATCAAGACAAGGTTGTGGTGCACACAATACTAGAAGAGGAAGTGCCTATAAGTGTCGTGAAGACTCAGGTGGTTATGGCCTATTATTTTCTTATGGTTTGCGAGCGCAAGAAAGATCGCGTCATTCAAGATAGTTACAGAACAGTGCAGATCCATAGCTTTACGCCAGGGCCTGACGGCTCAATTTTTGCCCAGATTGAAAAGTCAGTTTATTTTAGGCCTGACGGCACTTTAAGAAACGTTTTGATCAATCCGGCTTCTTACATAGAGCATAAAACAAGTGCCTTTGCTCCTCTTGACGGCGATGATAAGTTCAATTACAAGGACTCATTTATCGAATTTCTGCAGCGCACGAATCATCCGGAGCTTATCCCTTAACCAGCTCTCTTACTAGCTCTCTTGCTACCCCATAGCTGTGTCTGACATCTGATAAGATTAGTCAACTTGTAAGAACTGTAGGAAAGATTGCTATTGTTTCAACCGACTTATTCTATTGCTAATCCTATTGCTAATTCTTGGGCGCTTTTTGACGGTTACTGTGAAGATTCCCTAGAAGGTCGTTTGCTTTTGGCTGCCCGTAGTTCTTCTGAGCGAGACTATGATCTAGGCACTGCTAATGGTGTCATTATGCTGCGAGATTTTTGCAAAGTTTGTGATTTAAGTAGCGCTGCTGGTTGGATTGATTCTTATGGATTTCCCTGGTCGGCCGATCGCGTGCATCTAGATGAATTTGGTCTTGAGTACGGTGTTCTTCTTGAAGATGTGATTGAAAGAGCTCAATCTATGAGGTTGTTGCTGCGATTGACCTCGATTGTGCGCGGCAATACCAAGAGCAAAACTTATTACAAGAATGTATTGGCCTGGCCTGTGGCAGACTCGCCGCTTGCTGGTGGTGGTAATTTGTTAGACCAGAAGACTTGGCGTGACCTTGCCCCAGCCCTGATATTATGCGGTCGAGAGAACGCCAAAGAATATTACTTCGGTCGTTTGCGTACTCACCAAGAGCTTGCTGTTGCTTTTGTGCCGAAAGTTTCATCATGGTGCGGTCGATTGATGCCGCCCCTTCTTGAAGCTCTTGAACCGGTTGAAAGGTCGTTTTGTTCGCGGGTAGATTTTAGACCAGTTTTTGTCTCTTCAGAGTTTGGTCACAGTGGGTTTGAGGCGGTTGTGAACTACGCTGCTGCTAGTGTGTTGCTTGAAGTCTTGCCACGCTTGATTCGCGGAGTATTTCCAAGCCTTGCGCCTGGAGCTGTCGTAGATGGCCGAATCAACTTAACCAGTAGGCAATTTTTCCCTTCGCCTCTTGCTTTGATGGCCTATGAAATTTACAAGAAGCTTATGCCTGCACAAATTAGAAGAGCTACTATTTACTGAATTTTTTTCACTGCTCGAATCATCCGGAGCTATTTCCTAAGAGCTAGTAACAAAAATAGTTGTACATACAACTATTTTGCTATCTGGCCGCTGGGCTCCTCGATTGCGCAGATAGTTGTATATACAACTATTTTGAAAAAGGCCAATCGTCGCCATTTCTAAAATGCGTGTACATACACCTAATTTACAAAAGTAAAGGCCCCAATTCTATTTAAGAATCGGGGCCCTTACTTTTTAGATCACGAAAATGGGGCAGATGACGGGAGTTGAACCCGCGAATGCCGATACCACAAACCGGAGCCTTAACCACTTGGCGACACCTGCCATATCGTGCAGTTTTTATACTAACATGTCCGTCGCCATAGGCTCATCCGCTATTGGCGGCACAAATATTTTGTAACCAATAGATTTTAGTTTCAGGCTAATTTCCTACTTAAGGCCCAAGGGGCTGAAGACATAGGGCAAGATGCGAGCCAAAACTCCGCCTATGACGAAGGCGGCAGCCCAAGAGCCGAACCAAATTGAGAGGGCAATTTTCATGCCGCGCTCTTTGATCATGACGCCCACAGTAGCGATACAAGGTACAAAGAGGGTGATTACAATCATGGCTGTAACCGCTTGAACTGGGGTCAGGGCCACATCGGCTAGGCCAAAAGAGGCAAAATCGCGCCTGACTATGCCAAGAATGAATGTTGTCGGTATGCGCGGGTCGTTAGGCAAATTTAGCCAGTTGACGACTATGGGCTGCAACACCTTGATAATTAAGTCGAGCAGGCCGACCATTTGAGCGAGGGTAACGACAAAGCCAGCCAAGAAAAACATTGGTGTGGCGTCAACGAGAAAATTCCAAGATTTTTTCCAGGTCTTGCGCAGTACATTGTCTAGGCGAGGTAGACGCATTGGTGGCAGGTCAATCATCAGGCCTTGCGATTTACCTGGCAATACCATGTTGAGCGAGACACCAGTGATTGCCAGTATGCCAATTACTACAAATAGGTAAACAGCCCATGCTGCTCCGCCACCGGCTCTGGCTAGGGTGCCCGATACCACACCTAATTGGGCCGAGCAGGGGATGGCGACTCCTAACAGTGCAGTGGCGATAATTTTTTCGCGGCGAGTGGTCAGTAGGCGAGTGGTGATTGTGGCCATAGTGACGCAACCTAAGCCTAAAATCAGTGGAATAATTGCTCGGCCATTGAGACCGATTTTATTCATCGTGCGGTCGACAAGCACAGCTAGACGCGGTAGATAACCTGAGTCTTCTAGCAGCGATAGACCAAGATAGAAGCCGATAACGAGCGGCATTAGGAGGCCAATTAGGTAAGTCACCGTCAGTGTGGCGAGGCCGTATTCGCCGACAAAAATGTTGCCGAGGACAGCCATAAAGTTGTGATATGACCAGAAATTGAAATTGATTTCGTCAGCAGGCACTGCTTTAGATGCGATTGCTTGATCTAATTCTTTGCTTGCGGCTTCGTCTTTCAAGGTTCCCTGGGGGAAGTCAAACTTTTTTTCGCCTACTGTTATGGTGCTAGGAAAGACATTAGCAGCCAGTCTGCGAACGTTCGGTTCATAGTAGACTTTCATAGTTTGCTTTTCAGTGAAGTCCACTAGATTGCCAGCAATCCAGACACCGAGCATTTGATAAAAGATCAAATAACAAACAGCGAATGATATTGCTGAGCCCCAAATAGGGTGCAGCAATAGTTTGCCGAGTTTGTTAGAAAATGAGCGCTTACTGCCACTCTGAACCACAGAGGCTTCAACTAGATCGTTGACGAATTTACGACGGAAGCTGTAAATCTCAGCTCTATGACTAGGAACGGTTACACCACAGGCAGTGGCTGTAGGTTGATCACCCTCCACGATCAAAACAGCCATGGCTTGGGTAATTTCGCCAAGTTCGCCCATTTTGTCAGGATTGTTTGATTGAGTGATAATTGGTTCAATTAGCTCAAGTAACTCTGGTCTAATTTTTCCTGGTCGAGCCTTGGCCACGGCCGCTTTGATTTCTTCAATGCCTTCATCTTTGACGGCCACGCAGGTCAATATTTCTACGCCAAACTCGGCACTGAGTCGATTTAGGTCAATTGTGATGCCGCGCTGTTTGGCTTCGTCCCACTGGTTTATAACTAAAATCAGCGGTTTTCCCATTTCTACCAGTTGCACTGTGAGAAAGAGATCGCGCTCAAGGGTAATGGCTGAAACTACGTTGATGACAATATCGGCCGACAGAATCATTTTGCGGGCGGCACGCTCTTCATCATTAAAGCTCGAAACGCCGTATATGCCTGGGGTGTCAGCCAGTTCGTCTTTGCCCAAATGACCACGAGCGATGTCGATGGTCGTGCCTGGATAGTTTGATACATCGGCATCTGAGCCGGTTAGGGCATTGAAGATGACAGATTTGCCCACATTGGGATTGCCAGCCAGAACAATGCTCTGAACTTTGTGGTTTTCCCCAGCTTTGTTACTCCCCTGGTTTTTGGAAGTGTTTGCCGTAGTCAATTTTGTGGGCGAAGACATAGTTATGACCGTCGTCGACGGAATCTATAGAGGCTTATTGAGAAATTGTATCAATAGAATAGGTTGCTATGACGTCCCTTTGAGTAATGCCTCATGAGACTTAACCACTACTGTGGTAACTTTGAACCTTGCTGGCCGGGCGAATTGGCTGTATCGCCCCGTGGCTTGGGTTCTAGGATTGTCACAGGGAAGCTGGTAGCAATTGATCATTAAGCAAATTTTGAAAAAGAAGAATGCACTGACCTTCGTATTGGCGGTCTTGGCAACGGTCAATCTTTTACTGGCCTCTGTTTGTGGCATTTCCTCGCCAAGCTTGGCGGCTGGGGAAAATAATTCGGTCAAGCTAGCTACAAATGAGAATGCTTCCATTAATGCAGCAGTGACTAATACTGCTGCTCCTTCCTACACCCTCACTTCTAAAGAAAACGGTGTGCAGGAGATGCTCTTAGCTAATGGTCTAAAGGTTCTTTTGCTGGAAGAGCATGCTTTCCCGGTTGTCACTAGTATGGTCGTATATAGGGTTGGTTCGCGCAACGAAAATCTTGGTGAGACAGGCTTAAGTCATCTGGTTGAGCATTTGCTCTTTGAGAGAGTTGGGCGCTTTAGAAAAGGTGAATTGGGTGCCACCATTGCCCGTAATGGCGGTATGTTTAACGGTTTCACTAGTGATGACTTTACTGTTTTCTTTGAGACTCTCAGCCCGGCGAAATTGCCTATGGCTCTTCGAATAGAGGCTGATCGCATGCATTCAGCTACTTTCACTGCTGAAGATGTACAAGCTGAGATTAAGCGCATTGAAAAGGAGTTAGATACCGAAGCAAAAGATGCAGCCAATCTTCTCAACAAAGAAGTTCGTTCAGCGGCTTTTCAGCTGCATCCCTATAAGAATCCAACAATTGGTTGGCGCAGTGACGTGCAGAAGCTCACCTTAGACGATGTAAAACGGCATTACCGCGACTACTATCAACCAGCAAATGCCACACTCGTAATTGTTGGTGATTTTAATGCCAAGACTCAAGCAGTTCAGGTGCAGAAATATTTTGGTGCAATAGCTAAAGGTGAGACACCGCGAGCGGTGCGTGTGGTTGAGCCAGTCCAAAAAGCAGAGCGGCGAGTGTATATGAAGTATGGTGGCAATTCAGATGTGGTGGCAATGGCCTATCACACGACCAATGTTCAAGACGCTGATGCTGCTGCTTTGGCTGTTTTGGAAAAACTGTTGGTTTCTGGAGTCAGTGGACGACTAAAGACTAAATTGGTCGATTCAAAAATTTGTAGCAATGTTCGCTGCACTTTTGAAGCAAAGCGAGACCCAGGGCTGTTTACTATCAATTTGGCATCTACTCCTGGAACCAGTTCTCAGAAAGTTATTGAATCTTGTCAATCAGTTTTAGAACAGTTGCGCACTACTTTGGTGCCGGAGGCCGAACTTAAGAGAGCCCGTAATCACGCTGAGTTTCATGTTCTAGCCGAGCGTGATGGGCCATATCGAACAGCTTTTCACCTTGCATATGCTGAGAGCATAGAGTCTTGGCCAGCTGCCTTTGCTTGGTTCACCAAAGTGCGCGCGGTCTCTTCTTCTGATGTTCAGCGGGTGGCCAAGCGTTACTTCAATCAAGAAAATCGTGTTCTAGGAGTGCTTTCAGGCGCGGCCAATAAGCTTGCGCCTTCAAAGAAAGACGTTAATGCTAAGGATGGCAACGCTAAAGACTCCAAAGATGGTAAAGACAACCAGGAGAGTAAGGACAGCGCTGCTAGTAAAGCTAATAAAGATAGTAAAGATAGTAAAGATGGAAAATCTGACTCTAAAGTCGACTCAAAGAAAAACTCCAGCAAAAACTCAAATAAGAACAAGCCAGATTTAGATAAGTCTAAAAAGCCGAGTAAGAATGGACCTCGTCATAAGACTGCTTGGGCTGAGCAAAGGCTTCCTTTTGGCTTAAGTGGCTGTGCTTATAAAAATGATGACGAGAGCGTGGCTGACCTAACCCTGCGCGGTGGACGTCCCCTCCAAGTGGCTCAAAGTGCTGACACTACTCCTAGTACTAGTCCTGCCACTAGTCCTGCGGCTTCTTCTGCAACGGTAAGTGCGCCTGGAGCAGCCAAAGTTCCTCTTGCTGAGATTACTGCTAATCCTAATATAAAGAAGGCCGTTCTTAAAAACGGTCTGACTTTAGCCGTGCTTGAAACAAAACTCAGTCCGGCGGTGCAGATTATTGGAGCAGTTAAGGCTGGTGAGGCTTATGAGCCTGTGGGCAAACGGGGAGTGTCGGCAGTGCTTGCTCAAGCCATGGCTAATGGCTCGCCTAAGTACCCTCATCAATTGGCTGTCACAGTGCAAGATGAGCTAGGTATTGCACCGAACGCGATGGTACGCTTCGATGCGGGGCCGCAATGGATTAGTTTTCAAACACGTTGCCTCTCCCGTGATACCAGCACTATGCTTGGAATATTAGCCAGTCAGTTGCATGATCCTCTTATTAAAGATGCAGATGTCGAACACGCTAAGCAAGTTGTCATCGAGCGGGTTAAGCATACTGAAGACACGGTAAAAGCGAGAGTCAAAAGAGCTCTTATGCAAGGTCTGATAGCTCCGAACACGAGCTTCTATCCCCTTGAACCGATGGACAAAGCCCGCTTTGTTGGGGCGCTGAAAGCCAGTGACGTGCTTGATTTTCACTCGCAGGCGATCCGGCCTGATGCCACTACAATTGTTTTTGTTGGAGATATTTCCCTCAGTCAAGCTGTTGAGCTAACAGAACGAAGCTTCGCTTCTTGGAACGGCAAGAGCACTGCTAAGAAAGTTTTGGTGCAGGCCAATCCTCGGCGCATGCTCAAGTCGTCAATGACAATAGATAAACGCCAAGATACTATGGTGACTATTGGTCGCCTAGTTGATACAGGCCTTGGTCGCTCTGATTACCCGTTGCTTCTGTTAAGTGATTGTGCCCTAACAAGTCATCCGATTTTTTCTCGCTTTGCCCAGAAAATTTCAGGAGAGCTTGGCCTTTCTAGCAGTATGAGTCTTGAAGACTTAGCCTCAGATGTTGAGTCGTTGCCTGGTACTACTGTATGGTCAATAGATATGCCGTTGGTATCAAATCTGATGCCGGTTGCTGTTCGTTCGATTCAGGCAGAATTGAAAAAATTTGGTCGCACTGGTTTAAGTGCTGAGGAGTACTCGGAAGTAAGGCTCTATTTGAATGGAGCACTGCCTGTGCGCTGGATGGCTAATAGTCAGTTAGCGGCGCACTCAATTCTTGATTCTGTTGTATTAGATGGAGCTTGTGATCCATTGCCGCTTGTACAGCAGGGCATTCGTTCATCTACCCTGGATAGTCTTAATCGTTTCGTGCGTACTACGTTCAAGCCAGACCGCGCCACACTAGTAATTGCCGGCACTAAGCAGGCGATAGGTCAGGTGCACGGCTTGAGACAAGATGAGGGTGGTACCGAATCAGGTGCTCCGGGAGTAAATAATTCAGGGGCTGCAGGTCACTAACTGCGCGAGTGCACGAGATTGGCGAGTATTTGTGATTGAACATAAAAATAAGCACCTACTAATCTGAGAAAAGATCGCAAGTCAAGAGGCTGTGATTGTAAATCATGAGGTACTGTTAATAAAACCTCTTCTAGTTCTATATCTGCTGCACCGTTGGTAGCTTATCTGACTGGTGTGATCGCGCCAGGTCGTCAAGCGGTGCCGTTTTGCTGCCCTTGCTTGAAAACTTTCACAATTTAACTGTAATAGTCCTCAAAGTGGCTATTGAGCTTAATTTAGAGACCAATGTAAACTTCGGGGAGGTTGTCATTTATTTAATGCGATTGGCTCAAATGCTGCGTCTCGCCTATTTTCAGCCACTTGGTCGATTTTACATTAGGGGTGAGATGCTAGCTCTGTGAGCTTCTTGGGCTGTCGTGAAGAAAATTGACTTTCTAGTGACAAGTTCGATAATATGCAGCCATGGTTACCCCAGTGGCGTTGTAAGAGATGACTATAGTGCTCAACTACGATCAAGAAAAACTGGAAATGGAAGGACTTCCCGAATACGTGCGTGACAGCGATGTCAGTTCGCGGGATGCATTTGTTTCAATTTCCACCAGGTCATTAGCGGAGAGAGAAGCTCAACGTACTGCTTCTACATCTGACTGGCAGTCTCAGCGAGACACCGGATCTTTCGCACGTATCACAACTGAAGTGGAGACCCCTAAGTCTGATGAGCTTGAGGCTCTTTGGCCTGGAGTACATCAAGACTTCTTGCATTCACCTAAGCGCACACCAAGCTTTTATCTGACTATTGGTTTCATGGCCGGTGCCTTCCTATCTATGATAGGAATCTGGGGCTATTCTTCAGTCTCAGGAATGATTGCCACTAATCCCCAGTCCGGCAAAGCTGCAGTTGCTACTGTTGGTTCGCCAACCACCGCGCCCTCCGGGCAGTCAGTGGCTGTAGTTCCGAGCGGCAGCGACCCAAATTCGCTTTTGGTACCAGCACATACGAGTGTTGAAATTCAAACAGGCGATACTCTGGCTGCTATAGCATTGCGTGAATACAAACGTGTCAGCCCACGTCTTCTTGACGAGATTTGTCGAGCAAATGGTCTTAAGAACGCTAACTTCTTGAGTCTCGGACAGAAAATTACATTACCTAACTATCAATCAACTGCTCAAGTGCAAGCTCAATCGCAGGTTGCTGCAACTGCTGCTGCTCAAGTACACTGATTCTTGATACGTAAAAGCAAAGCGTAGCATCAGTTGAATACTCAATCTCAGATAACGCTTGTGTCTGCCGAAACAAACAACGGCTCATCTTCAGCTACATCCCTTTCTGGAAAGTCTTCACCGACTAGACCAGAGAAGAAGCCTTTGTCGCCTGAAACCAGAGGCGACTATACAGTCGAGCGGATATTCGAGATGCTTGCGGAGAGTCTTGACGGCTATGAAGTGCGCGATCCCCAGCTCGATTTAGCTCATCATATTGAGCGGGCCTTCAACACAAAGAAGACTGGAATATTTGAAGCTGGAACTGGTGTTGGTAAAAGTTTTGCCGCATTGATACCGGCTTTCTTGGCTGGTAAGAAAGTAGTTGTTTCAACTGCCACTATTGCTTTACAAGAGCAATACATGAATAAAGACATTCCTATTCTCAAGGAGATCTTTCCCTTTGAGATTAACGCCGCTTTGCTTAAGGGGCGAGGAAACTATCTTGGCATTCGTCGTTTTCGTGACCATGTTCTTGAACAACATATTGATGATGATTTTGTCGATTGGGTCAATAACACCCAAAACGGGGATGTCTCTGAGTTAGATTTTGTACCGCCCTACGATGTCTGGGGTGAGATCAATTCTGATTCTGATGACTGTCTGCGCAATAAATGCCCTAGCTTTGGTAACTGTTTCTATTTTGAAGCACGTAAACGCGCTGAAAAAGCCGATATTCTTGTGGTCAATCATGCCCTGCTTCTCGCTGATGCTGCTTCTGGCGGAAGTATTTTGCCGCCTTATCAGTTATTGATTGTTGATGAGGCCCATCACTTACCTGATATTGCTACCGATGCTTTCAGCCGATCAATAAGTAATCGAGGTATTCGTATTTTGCTTGGTAAGGCAGTAAAGCGCCTTAATCCTCCGGGCAACTTGATCAACGATATCGAGCATCTTTCGGGGCAGCTATTTGTCCGCTTAAATATGATGGCGCGTTCAGCTAGAATGCGTTTGCGTCAGCCAGTTGAAGGGGCGGTCGAGCTTATTTTCGCCCTTAAGGCGTTGCGTGATTGGTTAGAAAATCAAACTTTCGAACATATTCTTGATGTTGATCTCTTGAGAGAGAAGGCTCAACTGAAGGCTAAAAGTATCATTAGCACCATATCTGGTTATTGTGCCTGCCTTGAGTTAATTGCCGCTCCTAGTGCTGAATGGGTCATGTGGTTAGAGCGAACCGAAAGACAAGAAGTGAAAATTGAAGTGGTAGCAGCTCCACTCGATCCTTCGCATTTCATCTCTGATTTACTCATCAATAAAGGTGGTTTAGAGACATCGGTCTGGATGTCGGCCACCCTCGCTACAGCTGGCGATGATCCGTTTGACTTCTTCAAGCGCTCTATTGGTGTTGACAGGTATGTTATTCAAGACCAAGTGCCCAGCCCATTTGATTTTGAAAATCAAGCCTTACTTTACCTGCCACCGAACATGCCTGAGCCCAATCATTCTGATTTCTTTCAGAATGCACTGATCGAAATTGAGCGCATAATCGAATTGACAGAAGGTCGAGCCTTTGTGCTCTTCACTAGTAGGGCCGCTCTCAATAATGCCTATCAGGCCCTAGCTCCGCGCATGCCCTACGAATCGCGCAAGCAGGGTGACATGCCTAGGCAAAAACTTGTGGAATGGTTTAAGGCTACTCCTCATGCGGTTCTCTTTGGCACTTCTAGTTTTTGGGAAGGTGTCAGCATTGATGGCGAGCAACTCAGTTGTGTGATCATCGATCGCATACCTTTTCAGGTGCCAGATGATCCAGTTTACGAAGCCCGCTGCGAGCAGATGAAAGAAGATACTGATCGCAGCTGGTTCAACGATTTGGCTTTGCCACATGCCACCATGCGCTTGAAGCAAGGGGTTGGTCGCTTGATTCGCACTAAGAAAGACCGTGGTCTAGTGGCTATTCTAGATTCGCGTTTGACCAAAAAATATTATGGCCGCAAAATCATCGAATGCTTGCCGCCCATGAAATTGATTCGCTCACTGCCAAGTATTGAGTCGCACATAATGGAAGATTTCCTTGACCTTGGTCAAGATTATTCGGGCTAGCTAAGCTCTATTTCTTCTTCTGCTTCGGTAATTACCTCTTGCGCTCCGTCGTGGCGCACTAGGCAAAGGGTGATTGGGCAGTTGTCTACGATGTAGTGCACAATTGGATCTTTTTTCATCAAGAAGAATTTGGGACCACCGACATTGGTGGTGCCAACATAGAGAATATCGGCCTTGAGCTCAATTGCGGTCTGGACAATGCCGCTGGCAACCTCGCCCACTTTGACAATGCCCGAAGCCTTGATGCCTTGCTCTAGCAAGTCTTTCACACACTGATCTATTTGCAATTGAGCTTTGTCGGTAGGTCTGTCTGATGAGATCAATTGGGCAATGACACCCATCTTTTCTGGGTCAGGAATAATGCGCAGCAAAATAATTTCTGACCCTGTGGCTTTGGCATGACTGGCAGCCATTTCAATGGTCTTGGCGCTGCGCTTTGGTGAGCTAAATGCTACTACCAGTTTCATTTCGTTTACTATCCTTCAAGTACAGCCAACAAGTGCAGCCTAAGCGTGCCAGATTGTTCTAAGTATCATATATGTAACTGATGCCAGTGTAGCTGCCACCGGTAGAGTTAATACCCAAGCCAATAAAATTAGCTTCATTGTTTTGGGATTGAGTTTGTCTTTGCCGTGCACCGGAATAGTTCCACCGGCAACTGCTGAGCTTAAGGTGTGGGTGGTGCTGATTGGTGCACCAATATGAGAGGCTATCAAAATGATTACCGCTGTACTCATTGAAGCGCCAAAGCCTTGAGAATGGCTGAGCTTTTCTCTACTAATCTTGGTGCCTACTGTGCGAATTACTCGCCAACCACCAATTATAGTTCCCAGAGCAATAGCTAGAGCGGCCGAGCCCATGACCCAACCTGGTACTTGATTGCTATGGTAGCCGTAGCTCGCAAAGTGAGTTGCTAAGATAAGGGTGATCAAGCCCATAGTTTTTTGGCCGTCGTTGCTGCCGTGCGAAAAGCTCACTGATGCACTTGAAAATATGTGCAGCCAGCGCATGACGGCATGCTGCTCTGGAGCTTTTTTGGCGTCTACCTCGCGTTCTTTCTCTTTGGTTATTCTCAGAGTGACCCAAGTGGTGATATAGCCGGCGGCAAAACCGACCAATGGTGAAATTAGCAAAGCCAAAATTACCTTTTGCAATTCGTGCCATTCTACGCCGCTGCGCCAGTCTGCGCCGTTGGCCACGGCTGCGGTAATTCCTGCACCAAATAGACTGCCAATCAGACAGTGAGAGGAGCTAACAGGTATGCCATACCACCAGGTGATTAAATTCCAGACAACGGCTGCAATCAAAACCGCTACCACTATTGGCAGTGTCACTGATGCTGCTGGAATAATTTTAGTAATTACTTGAGCAACTGCAGTGCCAACTAGCAAAGCCCCCATAAAGTTGAGGATGCCACTCATAACAATTGCTACGCTTGGCTTAAGGGCCTTGGTATAGATGACGGTGGCGCAGGCGTTGGCCGTATCGTGAAAGCCGTTGACAAAGTCAAATGCCAGAGCAAGTGCAATCGCCAGCACCGCTATAACTGTTTCTAATTCCATCTAATTCTTCTTTGCTACAGTTCTTACGGTTGCTAAAAGTCTTCGTCGCTAATTTTATATATAGTGTCTTGTGCTTGATACTTGCGTTTTAGCAGGTCTATGGTTAAGGGCGAGTTAAAGCCAGCATGTGTTTTCTTAAACCTGCTTTAGAAGTTGATTGTTGTCAGGAAGGGCTTCAATAACCGTGGGTAGCCACACTTGCTTCTACTGGTTCAAGTTCACTTGGATCGGCATAGACCCAAAGATCTCCTTGTCTCCACAGTAGTGGATGATGCACGAGATATCTATATACTAGTAGCTGACGAATGATGCGACGAGCTGATGGATTTTGCTCTCCGCGTCGGTCGTTAGCAAGTCGCGTGCGCAACTGAATGGCTTCGCGCTTTGTCCAGCAATATGCTGGCCCAGGGTTATTGCCTCTAGAACGACAAAGTATCGCTACTTTGCCCGAGGGCTGTTCCCAACCTAAAACGTAATAATAATCTTGGTTCATCACTGATAATAATAAGTCATATTTGAAATAAGTCCAGTGAACAGTAGCCAATAAAGGCCGTGGAGAGTATGGATTCGAGCGCTCAATCTTTCGCTAATATAGTGATCTTTCATCCAGCCGCTATCGGGGATGCCGTCTTAGCTACGCCTGTTGCTGCTACTTTGAGGCTAAATTATCCTGGCGCAAAAATAACATATTGGTCTCACGCATCTCTGCGTCCGCTTCTTCTTGGCCTCTGTCCTTCCATCGATGAGTTTATTGATTTTCATAAGGAACTGGGCTTCTTTGAATTGCGCAAGCAATTGCTGGCAATTCAACCCGACCTTTTCATTGATCTTTCAAATTCGTTTCGCGGTGAATTTCTCACTAGTTTCACCAAGATAAAAGCTCTGCACTATGACAAGAGCGATAGCAACACTCCTTCTCAACAGCACGCCGTTGGCAACTTTATGGAAACCATACGGGAAATTTCGCCTGAAACTCCGCCTCGACTTTTCCCCACGCTTTATCCAGATGCCATCGCCGAAAAATTGGTTCCTCAATTGGTGGCAGCTCATAACCTGCCATATGGTCCATTGATTGGCTTGGTGCCTGGGGTTGGGCACCTGCGTCCCCATCGGGGATGGATATTTGATGGCTGGGTTTATCTTGCTAGATATATACTCGACGAATATAAGCATATACCGGTTCTGATTGGTGGCCCTGAAGATTTTGAGCTGGCCCAACGTATAAATATGGAAGCAGGTTCGCGCTGCATCAATCTTTGTGGTCAGCTACAGCTGGACGAGACCGCTGCCATCTTGAAGTGTTGTGATGTGGTGATATCAGGTGATACTGGCCCGGCCCACATTGCTGTAGCTGTAGGAACCCCTGTTATTGGTTTATACGGCCCGACTTATCCGGCTCGCAGTGGGCCTTATGGAAACTTTGATCAGATACTTGATCAAAATCAGGCTTGCCAATGTATCGGGGCGAAATTTTGTCAGCTTACTGGCCCAGGTCAGCCGGGTGAATGTATGGGCAAAATTGTGCTGCCAGAAGTGCTAGCGAAAGTGCGGCAGGCTATTGCCGCTGAGTCGCCTAGTGCTAGTCGCCATGATCTTTCTGACTCGCCACCGGGAGTTTTATTTGAGCCTGAAGTCATGCGCGCGATGGAAGAGTTTGAGTTTATGCGGTCGCAGCGGCCAACAGAAGTTGACGAAGCATGACTAGTTAAACTGCATGCAGCATCATTTTTGCTGGGCCAGTTAACTGCTCTAAAAGTACTTTCTCTTTGTGATTGAAATAGACTTTTGTGTAGTTCTTCCAATTGCGGTTGAAGTCGCTCACTGATAGCTCTTTTACCACTGCTCTTGGTAGTTCAAGATTGACAAAGTCGCAGCTGCCATCTGAATAGTGAGCCAGTCTTTGAGTGGCTTCTTTTTGCACCACATACGAAGCTATCGTCTGCCATCTGTTTTGGTCAAAGACCTGGAGTTTGATCATGAGAGATGCTTGTGCTTCCATTGCTTCGAATTTCATTAGGCGGCAATAGTGAGACAGTGACGTGATTTCAAGAGTACCTTGAGAAAAGAAGAGTTCGTGATCGTCGGCAATTTCTGCTTGGTGTTGCTTGTCTCTTTTGCTAGCCATTTTGGGCTGAGCTGCCGGTGGTGTCATGTCAATGGTCGATGGCGAACTTGAAGATCTAGAAGTGCTAGACGAACTAGACGAACTATTTGCAATTAACTCAGTGCTCGCTGCAGAATTTTCTGCCACTAGGTGCAGATGTGGTCTTTGAGATGCTGCTTGCCAGGCATTTTGTCTTTCTTGTTCGGCGGCTACGCGAGCTTCTTCGGCCTTGAGAAACTCTGCTTTTACCCTTTCAGCTCTTTCTTTAGCAGCTCTCAGTTGCTCTTCTCTGGCATTGGCTGCTTGTACTTGTTCTAACTTTGCTTGTGCTCTTAGTCTATTGGCAGTTGATTCGAGCTCGACGTGCTGTTCAACTTCGTTGTTTGATATTGAGAGGTTATTGAGCACCACTGCAGGAATGCTATCTGATGGCATAGCTGGTCTGGCATAGTGCGCAAGGTCAAATTTAGCCCGTGAAGTTTCGGTGAAAAACTGGCGTTGATAAATTTGAGCTTCCTCTGTTGTTGGTAAGAGTAGAACTTGTGATGGGAATATGAAGGCGTAGTTGTTGAAGCCGTCGCAGCGGTTTGCTACTTCCCCTCTATTTATAGTCAAAATCAAGCGCGCAAAGCGAGCGTCGCCATATTCCTTTAAGGCAATACTTGCCAAACTCTCACCAGCTTTTACCGCATGCTTGATTCTGGCTCTGGAGTTGAGAGTTCTACTTTTGGCTTGGTTCTGCATCTGCGTTTCCCTGGTGAAAGAAGTTATCAGCGGAATTTTTGACTTTCGCTCTGTGACGGTATCTATTCGCCTCGGGAAAATTTTCGACAGATGCCAATATTAAATTGGAGAGCGCAAAACTCACACCCTGAACTATGTCGCTACGGTGGGCCTACAAAGGGGCAGCGTTAATGATGTGGCGTCTTGACATCCAGGGTCTGTACAATTATATTTAGACTTCCGCCAGAGCTTTTTCTGTCCGTCGGATGCTCAAACTTACTAATCGAAGAGCTTCCTTAATATGGCTAATACCAATGCGCCTGCAGATGCTGCAAGCAACTTAGAGTCTCAACCCGTCAAGCCCGCCAATGCAGTGGGACAAACTCCTGTTGGCTTGCTCAAAGACGCCGGTGCTGGGGTTCCTGATCAGAAGCAGGAAGGTAACCTTGAGGGCGGAACGACTCTGCCTGAGAAGTTTCGTGATGCTGCTGGTATAGACAAAATACCTGCTCCGGGTACTGTTAACGGCGCCGCGCGCAAGGTTGAGGATGATGCAAGTTCAGGTGGTCCGGTCAGAGTTCGGCCACAAGAGAGCATGGTCACTCCTGATGGCCAGACTGTAAATGGCAGGATCTATACAAAGCAGGGTCAGGAATATTTTGCGCAAACCGAAGGTGAGAATCGCCGTATTTACCCGGTTACCCGCAGTGAGAATGGCGCCCCTACTCTACAGAACCCTGATACTCGAACTGCACGGGGTAACAAAGAAGGGGAGCCTGTCGTTAAGCCTGATGGGACGCGTGCACAGCCGTTGGTTGCAGAGACTGTAGTAGGAAAGCCTGAAGGGACGCGTGCACAGCCGCTGGTTGCAGAGACTGTAGTAGGAAAGCCTGAAGGGACACGTGCACAGCCGCTGGTTGCAGAGACTGTAGTAGGAAAGCCTGAAGGGACACGTGCA
>Ga0172380_10000350_pt1 | contig 93121 bp, 87 predicted proteins | sample Leawe162metaG_FD_119747 | JGI IMG/M metagenome (GOLD analysis project Ga0172380, IMG submission 119747) | Leachate microbial communities from a municipal landfill in Southern Ontario, Canada - Leachate well 162 metaG | ecosystem: Engineered > Solid waste > Landfill > Unclassified | place...
GCTCCGTTTTGAAATACAGTTAGATAATATGTTAATGAAAGAAATCGTGATCTTATGCGGGGGAAACCCTGATAAAGCAACATACCTTTGGGATTCAACATAAGGTTTCGAACACTAATGGTTTGCAACGCGTGCAAGTACTACACAACAAAAGAACCTCCTACTTCTTCGCAAACTCTTTCGGGTAGGCGTATTTGTATAGATCTTCTTTGGGCAGGCTTTTAAAATATTCGTAGGTAATTTTTAAACCCTCGGCACGGCTTACTTTAGGTTCCCAGCCCAAAATGTTTTTGGCTTTGGTAATATCGGGCTTGCGTTGTTTAGGGTCGTCAGTTGGTAAAGGGAGTGAAATCAGTTTTTGCTGGGCTCCCGTGAGTTTTAAAATTTCTTCACCAAACTCTTTGATGGTAATTTCATCGGGGTTGCCAATGTTTACCGGTTGAGCATAATCACTCATCAGCAGGCGGTAAATGCCTTCCACCAAATCGTCCACGTAACAAAAGGCACGTGTTTGTGAACCATCGCCAAACATGGTGAGGTCTTCACCGCGCAATGCCTGCCCTATAAAAGCAGGTAACACGCGTCCGTCATTCAGTCGCATGCGCGGGCCGTAGGTATTAAAAATACGTATGATGCGTGTTTCTACTCCGTGGTAGGTGTGGTAGGCCATGGTGATAGCCTCCTGAAAACGTTTGGCCTCATCATACACCCCACGCGGACCCACGGGGTTTACATTGCCCCAGTACTCCTCGGTTTGCGGGTGTACCAGCGGGTCGCCATATACCTCAGAGGTAGAGGCTACCAGTATGCGGGCTTTTTTGGCAAGTGCCAATCCCAGGCAATTGTGTGTTCCCAAAGAACCCACCTTTAAGGTTTGTATTGGAATTTTAAGGTAATCAATGGGGCTGGCCGGTGAGGCAAAATGAAGAATATAATCGAGGTGCCCCGGTACATGAATGTAGTTGCTTACATCATGGTGGTAGAAAACAAACTCTTTTAATTTGAACAGGTGCTCAATGTTTTTGAGGTCACCGGTAATCAGGTTGTCCATGCCAATAACATCGTAACCTTCTTTAATAAAGCGGTCACACAGGTGAGAGCCTAAAAATCCGGCAGCACCGGTAATGAGTATGCGTTTATTGGCCATGTTTTATACTGTTTTTACTCCTATGCAATAGTATTCAAATCCGTTTTCGTTCATTTCAGCTAAGTCGTAAATGTTACGTCCGTCAAAAATGAGTTTGTTGTTGAGCAAAGCCCCCATTTGTTTAAAATCAGGTGAACGGAACTCCGGCCATTCTGTAATAATCAATAAAGCATCGGCTCCTTTTAAGGTGTCATATTCATTATCAGCAAAAGCAACGGTATCGCCCAATGTATGTTTGGCTTCGTGCATGGCTACCGGATCGTAAGCCACTACCTTAGCGCCTTTAGCTAAAAGTTTTTCGATAATCACCAACGAAGGTGCTTCTCGCATGTCATCGGTTTTGGGTTTGAAAGAAAGTCCCCACATGGCAAATACTTTGCCTTCTATGTTGCCTGCAAAGCGGTTCATCACCTTGTTAAACAACACTGATTTTTGGTCATCGTTAACGGCCTCTACTGCTTCCAGAATACGCATGCGGTGTCCGTTTTCAGCAGCGGTTTTCACCAGTGCTTTTACGTCCTTAGGAAAACAAGAACCTCCGTAACCAATGCCCGGGTAAATAAATTTATTACCAATGCGCGGGTCGCTGCCTATGCCTTTGCGCACCAGATTTACATCGGCACCCATAATTTCACACAGGTTGGCAATGTCATTCATAAAACTGATTTTGGTAGCCAGCATAGCATTGGCGGCATACTTGGTCATCTCAGCCGAAGGGATATCCATAAAAATAATGGGGTGTCCGTTCAGTACAAAAGGCTTGTACAGGCGGTGCATGATTTCTTCTGCTTTGTGAGACGATACGCCTACCACAATACGATCGGGTTTCATAAAATCATCAATGGCTGCACCTTCTTTCAAAAACTCAGGATTAGAAGCCACATCGTAAGGAATATCGGCACCGCGCTCTTTAAGGGCAGCAGCCACGGCACTTTTCACTTTTTCAGCAGTTCCTACGGGTACGGTACTTTTGGTTACCACTACCAGATGGTGGTTCATGGTTTTACCAATTTCTGTAGCCACGGCCAGTACATATTTTAAATCGGCACTGCCGTCTTCACCGGGAGGGGTGCCTACTGCAATAAAAGCTACCTCTGCATTTTGAATGCTTTCGCCCAAATTGGTTGAAAAATGTAAACGGCCTTTTTGCACATTGCGGCTCACCATTTCTTCCAGTCCGGGTTCATATATGGGCAGAATTCCTTTTTTAAGGTTGTCTATTTTTTTCGTGTCAATGTCAATGCAAATAACATCAGCTCCGGTTTCAGCCAAACAGGTTCCGGTAACCAGTCCTACATATCCTGTTCCTACAATAGCAATTTTCATCTTCTATAAATCAGTTAGTTATTGGTGTTTTGTGGTGCAAAAGGTTAAAATATTTTCTATAATGTACTGTTGCTGTTCAGCTGAAAGCTCGGTACTAATGGGCAAAGATAATACACAGGTACATAAAATTTCTGTTGTTGGTAAACTCCCTTTCGGGTACCGTGAACTTTCGTATGCTTTTTGAAAATGCAGGGGTATGGGGTAATACACCGCAGTAGGAATTTGTTTCTCTGCCAGAAAATCTCTGAGCGCTTGTCGGTTAATACCGCACAGTTGCAAGGTATATTGGTGAAACACGTGGGTGGAGTTGGCTTGCCGGGTAGGTATTTTTAAATTGGGGTGTTGGGCAAAAGCGCGGTCATACAGCGCGGCCACGTGTTGCCGCGCTTCTTTATACGCATTGAGGTGCCGCAGTTTTACCCGCAACACAGCCGCCTGAATGGAATCTAAGCGGGAGTTAACGCCTAATACATCATGAACATATTGAGTAGACTGACCGTGGTGGGCAATCATTTTTATTTTTTGAGCCAGTGCCTCATCGTTAGTAAAGAGTGCACCGCCATCGCCCATGCAGCCTAGGTTTTTGGAAGGGAAAAAAGAAGTGGTGCCTATGGTGCCCATGGTGCCGGCCTGTTTTTGCGTGCCGTTACTGAATGTATATACTGCACCAATGGCCTGTGCGGTATCTTCAATTACAAATAGCTGATGTTTTTCAGCTAGTTGTAATATATTTTCCATATCGGCACATTGGCCAAAAAGATGAACAGGAACTATGGCTTTGGTTTTTGGTGTAATGGCTTTGGCAATGGTATCGGCTTCTATGTTAAACGTATGCGGGTTTACATCCACCATTACGGTGGTTAATCCCAAAAGCCCTATTACCTCAGCAGTAGCGGCATACGTAAAGGCAGGTACAATTACCTCATCACCGGGTTGAAGTCCAAGTGCCATCATGGCTATTTGTAAAGCATCGGTACCGTTGGCACAGGGAATTACGTGGCGGGCTCCGGTATACTGTTCCAGTTCAACGGCAAATGCTTTTACCTCAGGTCCGTTAATAAAAGCGCTGCTTGCTATTACCCGCTGAATAGCTTCATTCAGTTCAGTCTGAATTTTTTTGTGCTGGTCCGTAAGATTAACCATTTGGATTTTGTCCATCTGTTCCTGAAGCTAAGTTTAAGCGCAAATATATTCTGAATATGCTTATACAGATTAAATAACCCGCAGAAACACGTAAATTTGAGCCCTAAAACCCGTTTATGCGTTTAAAGCTTATTTCAGTTGTATGTTTTTTATTGGTTGCTGTGTTCACACAGGCTCAGCAAACTCCGGCACCTGCAACGCCCAAGCCGGTAGAAGATAAAACCAAATTCAGACCCGATGAAATACGCAGGGTGGTGAATTTGCAGGTTACCTATGATTACCAGGTTCCTTCAGCGGATATGGCTAAACGTTTCGGTAACAACTCAGCCATCGGGTTTGGTTCATTTTTTAAAGACAAGAAAAATTTCTTCTACGGTATTGAAGGAGCCTTCATGTTTGGAGGCGATGTAAAGGAAACCGGTATTTTAGATAGTTTGCGTAACAGTGATTACCGCATTATCGGTATCAACGGAGCGTATTCAAATATCACCATCAGTCAGCGCGGGTATTTTCTTTTAGCCAAAGGCGGAAAGGTGTTTCCCGTGTTTAAACGCAACCGCAATTCAGGCATTATGGTTTCAGGCGGTGTAGGCTTTATGCAGCACAAAATCAGAATTGCCGTGCCGGATAATAATGTGCCCTTGCTGGACAAAGAAGGACGCAAAGGGTATGACCGCCTCACCAACGGTTTGACCCTGAATCAATTTGTAGGGTTTTATTACTTAGACAGAGAGAAATTTATTAATTTTTATGTAGGCTATAACCTGATGCAGGGCTTTACCCAAAGCCGCAGGGACTGGAACTACGATACCCGCACACAGGATACCCAAAAACGCATGGACATGTTGGGCGGCATAAGATTTGGCTGGATCATTCCCATCTACCCTTCTTCAAAAACTGACGAGTACATATTCTATTAATTCATGTGGTTCCTGCTTTACAACATAGGTACACAGGGATATTTTTTGCTGGTTAAACTGGCAGCACTCTTTTCTGTCAAGGCCCGTGATTTTGTAGACGGACGTGTTGATTTACTCCTCCGCATAGCACAACAACTGGAAGGCAAAAACGAAAAACGCATTTGGTTTCACTTTGCTTCATTGGGTGAGCTTGAGCAGGGCAGGCCCGTTATGTTGCGATTGCGCGCCCGGCACCCCGACTACCGTTTTTTTGTTACCTTCTTTTCACCCTCAGGCTACAACACAAAAAAGCAGGATGAGTTGTGTGATTATGTTTTTTACCTGCCCAATGACAGCGCAGCCCATGCCGCTGAATTTTTAGAGTTGGTGCAACCCGAGATGGTGTTTTTTGTCAAGTATGAATTCTGGCTGCATTACATCAACGCTATAAAGCAGCGTAACATTCCGTTGTTTTTACTTTCGGCTGTTTTTAGGGAGTCGCAATTGTTTTTTCATCCGTTGGCCGGAGGTTTTTTTGCCGGTTTTCTGCGGAAGTTTACGGCCATTTTTGTGCAGAACGAGGAGTCGTTGTTGTTGGCCCGGCACCTGAACTTAAACGAGGTACACTTTAGCGGAGACACCCGTTTTGATCGGGTAATGCAAACCATTGCAGCAGCTGAAAGCATACCGCAACTGGAGGCGTTCAAATCAGGCAACAGAATAATTATAGCCGGAAGTTCATGGCCAGCAGAAGAGAAGTGGCTGCAGCAGTGGTGGGTAAAACACCAACCCACGGGAGTTAAACTGATTATAGCACCACATGATATTAGCGCGGCACACATTCAGCAGATTCAACGCCTTTTTCCGCAGGCCGTTTTATTCAGCGAAATCAACGACCACACAACTTCCAAAGTACTCATTATAGACAGCATAGGTTTATTGGCCAGGGCTTACCGTTATGGCGACATAGCCATAGTGGGCGGTGCATTTGGTAAAGGTTTACACAATATTCTGGAAGCAGCAGCCTTTGGCCTTCCGGTTATTTTTGGTCCTAAGCACAGCAAGTTTTGGGAAGCAGCTGCGTTATGCAAGGCAGGCGGTGCGTTTGAGGTAAGTGCATACAATGAACTGGAACATACACTCAATGTGCTAAGCAGGTTTGATGCAAAGTATAATCAGGCGTCAGACGTGTGCAAACACTTTGTGCTTTCACAGTCGGGGGCAACAGATAAAGTAGTGAATGTGGTGAATCGGGTGCCTGCGTTACATTAAAGCTGTGCCTTTTGTGCGGCAAGGGTTTCGTTGGTTATTTCAGCAAGTAAAACCACCACGGTTGAGTCAATATTTCCTTGTTCAGCCATAGTCTCCAGCACCTTACAAACTTCTGCCAAACGGTATGCACCCAGCGAATAGCTGATACCCTTCAGCTTGTGCAACTGAGGTTTTATATCTTTCTGCTCTCCGTTTATTTCTCTGGAAATTTCCTGAATAAGCTCAGCTGTGCGCAATTCAAACAGCCCCACCATTTCCACAAAAAATGTTTGGTCCGTATCTGTATTTTTCAGACGGCTGATGCGTTGATCATCCAACAGCGGCAGGGCAAGTGTTTGCTGACTTAAAACCATAAAGGAAGACAAAAATAAGTAATTTCGGCATAACCGCTTCTGCACATACAACACAGCTCGCCCTTAAATGTTGATTTCTGGTGTAAATTATTTTTTAACGGGCCGTTATTTTGCTTTTAAAACACGTAATTTGCGTACGCTTTTCAAATCATCATTTTCCAAATTACAGCATGAGTGTTTTCACTTTTTTGACGCAGGAATTAGCCATTGACTTGGGTACAGCCAATACGCTGATTATACATAAAGACAAAGTGGTGGTAGACGAACCGTCTATTATTGCCATTAACCGCACTACCGGAAACGTAATTGCTGTGGGTAACCAGGCCATGCAAATGCATGGTAAGGTACACGAGGATATCAAAACCATTCGTCCGCTGAAAGACGGTGTTATTGCCGATTTTAACGCTGCCGAGCACATGATCAGAGGGCTGATTAAAATGATCAGTACCAAAAATAAATTGTTCAATCCGCAGTTGCGCATGGTTATTTGCATTCCATCGGGCATTACTGAGGTGGAAAAACGTGCGGTAAAAGATTCTGCTGAACGTGCCGGAGCCAAAGAAGTTTACCTCATTCACGAGCCTATGGCAGCTGCTATCGGTATTGGCATAGATGTGTTTGAACCTATGGGCAACATGGTGATTGACATTGGCGGTGGTACTACGGAGATTGCGGTAATTGCACTGGCCGGTATTGTGTGCGACCAGTCCATACGAGTGGCGGGAGATGAGTTTACCGATGATATTGTGGATTACATGCGCAGGCAACACAACCTGTTGATTGGAGAGCGTAGTGCCGAGCGAATTAAAATTGAAGTAGGAGCCGCCTTATCTGAATTAGAAAATCCTCCGGCTGATTATGAAGTAAACGGTAGAGATTTGATGACGGGTTTGCCCAAGCAGATTAAAGTATCGTACAGCGAGATTGCTCAGGCTCTTGATAAATCCATTACCAAAATTGAAGAAGCGGTATTGCGTGCATTGGAGTTAACACCTCCTGAATTGTCGGCTGATATTTACCAAACCGGCCTGTACCTTACCGGTGGTGGCGCGTTGCTGCGTGGTTTAGACAAACGTATTTCTGCCAAAACCAAACTGCAGGTACACGTGGCCGAAGACCCGCTGAGAGCGGTAGTACGCGGAACAGGTATTGCTTTGAAAAACCTGCACGTGTTCAAAAATCTGATGACTTAATGCGCACATCCTTTGCATGAGAAACATCATTGTTTTTCTATACAAGTATTACAATTTCATCCTTTTTCTGGTGCTGGAATTTTTTTCGTTGTATCTGATTTATCAGTACAACACGTATCAGCGCGCCAGTTTCATAAATTTTTCCAACGGAGTTTCAGGGCAGGCTTACAGCACAGTAGCCAACTTTAAATCGTATTTCAGACTTCGGCAGATTAATGACAGTTTACAGTTGGAAAATGCTCGACTGCGCTCAGAGTTATTTACTTCGTATTACAACAACGAGATAAGAGATTTTAAAGTTAACGATACCATTTACAAACAGCAGTACACTTACATCGCAGCCAAAGTACTCAACAACTCCATTAACAAACGCAACAACTACATTACGCTGAACAGAGGAGCAGCACACGGGGTTAAAACACAGATGGGTGTAATTTGCGACAACGGTATAGTAGGTATTGTGATGGCCACCTCAGAACATTTTTGTACGGTACTATCTGTTTTAAACAGCAATGCCAAAATAAGTGCGCGTATTGCTGATGACAATGCCTTCGGTTCATTGGTGTGGGATGGAAATGATCCCACAGTATGTCGCCTGTATGATGTAAACAAACACGTGCAACTGGCCAACGGAAAAAAAATTGTAACCAGCGGTTATTCTACCATATTTCCTGAGAACATACCGGTAGGCGAAGTACAGGCCCACAGCCTGGAAGCCGGTGATAATTTTCACACCATTAAAGTGCGCATGTCCACCAACTTCAGCAACCTCACCTCGGTGTACATCATCAATAATTTTTTCAAAGAAGAGATGGACTCGCTGGAGGTACTCACTAAAATCAAACTTCCCGATGATCAATGAGCTGCTGAAACATACCCTACGGTTGATACTGTTGTTGTTTGTTCAGGTGCTTATCGTGAACAACGTCAACCTGTCGTCCTATGTTAATCCGTACATCTACATTTTGCTGTTGATGATGATGAAAGTAAATGTACCCAAATGGCAAAGTCTGGTTATAGGTTTTTTATTGGGTGCCGTAATGGACATGTTCTCCAGTACAGTGGGCATACACATGTTTGCCACTACACTGCTGGGTTACCTTCGTCCGCGTATACTTTCTGCCTCACTCAACAAAGAAGATTTTGATGCCAACATTGAACCTAACATTGCCAGCAAAGGTTTTATCTGGTTCTTTACGTATGCGGCCTCACTTATTTTTGTGCACCATTGTTCGCTTTTCTTTCTGGAGATTTACAGCACCAAAGAATTTTTTGCCACCATGCAACGCGTGTTATACAGCTCAGCAGTGAGTTTGCTGATGATAATTCTGGCACAATTCCTCTTCTTTACCGTAAAACCTTCCGATGATTGATGCAGCATCCAAACGTGTTACGTTATACATCATATTTGTTACCATAGGTATCATTTTTTTGCTGCGCCTGTTCTGGTTGCAGGTAGTGGATGAAACCTATGTGCAGTTTGCGCGCAACAACGTGCTCAATGAGGTAGTGGTATATCCCGCCCGTGGATTGGTGTACGACCGCAACGGACAACTACTCATTTACAACGATGCCATTTATGATTTAATGGTAGTGCCGGAGCGGTTGAAAGATTTGGACACCAACAGTTTTTGCGATGTATTGGGCATTACCAAAGAAGAATTTATTCGCAGGTTCACTAAAATAAAAAACAGCAAAGGTTACTCGCGTTACCGGGCTTCGGTTTTTGAAAAACAATTGACCATACCGGTTTATGCTGCCTTTCAGGAAAAGCTATTTGACTTTCCGGGATTTTACGTAGAAACACGTACCGATAGAAAATACGTGTACAACAATGCCGCACACGTAATGGGTTACATAGGTGAGGTAACCGATAAAATTATTGAACAATCCAGTGGCTATTACCGCATGGGCGACTATTACGGAGTAAGCGGTATAGAACGCTCGTATGAAGATGTGCTGCGCGGAACACGGGGTATCAAATATGTTTTGGTAGACGTACACAACCGCACGCAGGGCAGGTACAAAGAAGGTTTGTTTGACACCGCATCTGTTGCAGGATTAAACATCACCACCACGCTTGACCACCAGTTGCAAGAGTACGGAGAAAAACTCATTCAGAATAAACGGGGCAGTGTGGTGGCTATTGAACCCTCCACAGGAGAAATACTTGCGCTCATCAGTAATCCTACGTATGACCCCAATTTGTTTATTGGTCGTGAACGAGGAAACAATTACATGCGCCTGTTGCGCGACCCGCAAAAACCCTTGTTTAACAGACCCATTGCCGCACCTTATCCACCGGGTTCTATCTTTAAAATTATCATGGCACTTATAGGCCAGAAGGAAGGGGTGCTCAATGAGAATACAAGTTATTTTTGCGGAGGCGGTTACCGCATGGGAAGCATTAAAGTAGGTTGTCACCCGCACTCTTCTCCCTTGCCACTTCGCCCGGGTATTGCGGTTTCCTGTAACGCCTATTTTTGTAATGTGTACCGCTCGGTAATTGACAACAAACGTTACCCCAATTCAGAAGCTGCTTATAGAAAGTGGAGAGAACACGTAATGAGTTTCGGACTCGGACAACGCATGGGCATTGATTTACCCGGAGAAGGCATGGGCAATGTACCATCGCCTGAGTACTACGATAAAATTTACGGTCGTTACCACTGGAAATCTTCTACAACTATTTCGTTGGGTATAGGGCAGGGAGAGTTGGGTATAACACCTTTACAGATGGCCAACGTTACCGCTATATTGGCCAACCGCGGCTATTACATTACCCCGCACATTGTAAAAGCAATTGAAGGAACCAAACTCAACCGACCGGAGTACACCAAGCGCCACTACACTACGGTTGATACCGGCTACTACGGTATTATAGTAGATGCCATGCAGGATGTGGTAGAACGAGGTACTGCACGTGTAGCCATGATGAAAGACATTATAGTGTGCGGAAAAACAGGTACCGCACAAAACCCGCACGGCAAAGACCACTCGGTATTTTTTGCATTTGCCCCGCGTGATAATCCTAAAATTGCCATAGCTGTAGTAGTGGAGAATGCAGGGTTCGGAGCCACGTGGGCAGCCCCTATTGCGAGCCTGATGATAGAAAAATATTTAACGGATACCATCACACGTGCATGGCTCGAAGAGCGTATGGTGAAAGCCGATTTGATTCACCCCAAACCAGTAACCGATGAAGCAGGAAAGTCAGCTGCAAAGCCAGCACATTGATTGGCTTACACTACTCATTTATTTCCTGTTTGTTTTGGCAGGATGGGTGAATATTTATGCGGCCGTATACGAGGCCGATCATGCCAGTATTTTTGATATTTCACAAAGCTACGGCAAACAACTTATCTGGATAGGCATATCCGCATTTATTGCGTTAATGATTATGCTGGTGGATGATAAGTTCTTCTATGCATTTTCTTACGGGCTTTACGGAGTAATGATTGTGTTGAACATTGCCGTATTGTTTTTCAGTAAAGAAGTGAAAGGAGCACATGCCTGGTTTGAAATAGGCAGCTTCAGGTTGCAGCCGGCTGAGTTTGCCAAGTTTGCCACCGCGCTTACCCTGGCAAGGTACATGAGCCATTTTGATTTTAGTTTAAAAGATAAAAAACACTGGTGGTATGTGGCAGCCATTATTATGTTACCTATGGCAGTAATTCTGGCGCAGAATGATACCGGTTCAGCTTTAGTATACTGCTCCTTTATTTTTGTATTGTACAGAGAAGGTTTGCCGGGTTGGATTTTATTTATAGGACTAGCTCTAGGAATTATATCTGTACTCGCGCTGGTAGTTCCATCCAATGTACTCATCTACATTCTTATCGGCTTAGCGTTGTTGGCTGTGTTTTTATTGCGCGCCTCCAAACAGGGAATGCTGTTGGTTGCAGCAGTACTCATTACCTGCATAGGTTTAATCAAGGGAATAGATTACCTGTTTTACAAATTGCAACCGCACCAGCAGCAAAGGGTAAATGTATTGTTGGGGAAAGAGGTAGATTTGAAAGGAGCGGGCTACAACGTGCACCAGTCAAAAATTGCGATTGGCTCGGGTGGCTTGTTGGGTAAAGGATTTTTAGAGGGCACTCAAACCAAATTTAACTTTGTACCTGAACAAAGCACCGACTTTATTTTTTGTACAGTGGGTGAGGAGTATGGTTTTGTCGGCTCATCTGTTTTGATTGTGATGTTCATTGTTCTTTTTGTACGATTGATTGTTATTGCTGAGCGACAACGCAACCGATTTAACCGCATTTACGGGTACTGCGTAGCCAGTATACTTTTCTTTCACTTCACCATTAATATAGGAATGACCATTGGTTTGTTGCCGGTAATTGGTATCCCCTTGCCGTTTTTCAGCTACGGTGGTTCATCGCTCATCAGCTTTACGGTATTGCTGTTTATTCTGTTGCGCTTAGATGCCAGCAGGGTGTATCAGTTGCGGGGTAGTATTTATTAGAATTCCTTGTAGCTGTCTGACGCGTAATGCGTCTGACCGCACCGCATCAATTTGGTCAGACGCATTACGCGTCAGACCAATTGCAAACCATCTATACCTGGTGCTGTCAGTTGCTACAACTGACAGTCTTATCGCACTACATATCACAATCAGGCAAATTTTTTAAATACAGACCTGATTAACACCTACCTTCATCGCTCACAAATTAAACCAACAACTAAAATGGTCAACGTAATTTTATCACATGAAGTAAGAGACTTCGCAGAGTGGAAAAAAGGATTTGAAGCCGGTGAACCCATGCGCGCAAAAGCAGGAATCAAAACAACGGGAGTATATGCTTCAGTTGAAAACCCTAACCATGTTACTATAACCACAGAGTTTCCCAATGTTGAGGTTGTTCAGGGATTTTTAGGGAACACCCAACTGCAAGCCGATATGCAACAGGCCGGTGTAATAGGACAGCCTGAAATTAAAATTCTGAATAAGATAGATTAACCGTAATAAATTTTTTGAAGAGAAAGGGTGAGCAGTTTGTTCGCCCTTTTTTATTACCCTAAGCCTTTACTTAAAAAGTCTTCGTAAGCTAAGTGTATGCCTTTCTCTAATGAAGTGGAATACATCCAGCCAATCTGTTTGAGTTTACTTACATCCATCAGCTTGCGCGGTGTGCCGTCAGGTTTGGTGGTATCAAACACCAGCTCACCTTTAAAGCCGATAATGTGTTTCACCAAATCAGCCAGGTCTTTGATGGAAATATCTTCTCCGCTGCCAATGTTCACAAACTGCTTTTCATTGTACACTTGCATCAGCAGGTAAGCTGCATCAGCCAAATCATCAGCAAATAAAAATTCCCTTAAAGGTGCACCGGTACCCCAAATGGTCACTTCATTTTTGCCATCACGTTTGGCTTCATGAAACCTGCGGATGAGTGCAGGCAACACGTGTGAATTCTCCGGATGGTAATTGTCATTGTAACCATAAAGGTTGGTGGGCATTACTGAAATAAAATTGCAACCGTATTGGTCGCGGTAGGCCTCACACATTTTGATGCCCGCTATTTTTGCAATGGCATAAGGCTCGTTGGTAGGTTCGAGCAAGCCGGTAAGTAGCGATTCTTCTTTTAATGGCTGGGGAGCCATCTTGGGGTATATACAGGATGAACCGAAGAACATCAGTTTTTTAACCCCGTGTTTGTAACTCTGATGAATCACGTTGTTTTGAATCATCAGGTTTTCATAAATGAAATCAGCACGGTAAGTGTTGTTGGCAATAATACCGCCCACTTTGGCCGCAGCTAAAAAAACATATTCAGGTTTTTCCTGAGTAAAAAAGGCTTCCACAGCCGCGGCATCTCTCAGGTCAAGCTCAGCAGAACTGCGCACAACAATGTTGGTATGCCCTTCACGTTGCAATTTGCGGTACACGGCAGAACCCACCATTCCGCGGTAACCGGCAACAAATATTTTCGAGTTAGATTCCATGTAAAACGTTCAGGAAAATGAAATGATTACTATTCGAAATAGTTTAAGGTTTTGTAACCGCCATCACGCAGGTACTTATCTTTTTTCATCAGCTTCAGGTCACCTTTCATCATGTCGTTTACCAATGCAGGTAAATCGTATTTGGGTTTCCAGCCTAATTTGGTTTGTGCTTTGGTAGGGTCGCCTATCAGCAAATCAACCTCCGTAGGGCGGAAGTAACGTGGATCAACAGATACTACTTCTTGTCCTATTTTTAGTTTATCGGGTGAAATTTGCAGGTATTCCATGCGTGCTTTATCAAAGCCGGCTACTATACCTTTTTCATTTGCTCCCTCTCCTTTAAATTCAAGTTGTACACCCACATCTTCAAAAGCCATTTTCACAAAATCACGTACGTGTGTGGTTACTCCGGTAGCTATTACATAATCTTCCGGTTGAGGCTGCTGTAAAATGAGGTACATAGCCTCTATGTAGTCTTTGGCATGTCCCCAGTCGCGCTGTGCATTGAGGTTGCCCAGGAAAAGTTTTTCCTGCATGCCCAATACAATCTTAGCTGTTGCGCGGGTAATTTTACGGGTAACAAAAGTTTCTCCGCGAATAGGCGATTCATGATTGAACAGTATTCCGTTGCAGGCATACATGCCATAAGCTTCGCGGTAGTTTACGGTAATCCAGTAAGCATACATTTTAGCTACGGCATAAGGCGAGCGCGGGTAAAACGGGGTGGTCTCACTTTGCGGTACGGCCTGCACCAAGCCATACAGCTCTGAAGTAGATGCCTGATACACTTTGGTTTTATTGGTTAAACCGCAAATGCGCAGTGCCTCCAGAATACGCAAAGTACCAATACCATCAGCATTGGCTGTGTATTCAGGTGTTTCGAAACTTACGTGTACGTGGCTCATGGCCGCGAGGTTATATATTTCGTCAGGCTGTGTTTCCTGTATGATGCGAATTAGATTGGTGCTATCGGTAAGGTCACCGTAGTGCAGGGTAAGTTTCAGGTTTTTTTCGTGAGGATCTTGGTAAAGGTGGTCAATCCTATCGGTATTAAACAATGAGCTTCTGCGTTTTATACCGTGAACGGTGTATCCTTTGTGCAATAAAAATTCTGCCAGATAAGCACCATCCTGGCCTGTAATTCCCGTAATAAGAGCTACTTTCGACATGCGTACAACGAGTTTAAATTTTTGGTTAAATTGCAAAGCTACAGTTTATCAGCTTAAAATCTACTAAAATTGCGTCAGTGCTTATTTTCAGCCCACATATCTCTCCCCGCTTCCACTACATTACACAGGAGGTTTTTTTTCACCGTTGGGGTATACCGATAGATTTTACCTCTGAACAGCAGGAGTTTGAGCAATACAGCGGTCCTAAAATCAGCTATTCAAATCAGGCCATCGGTGGTTTTCAGATTACGCCTTCCGGTTTTTTGGAGGAAACAACACACCGGTTATTTAATCCCGATGCGCAGCAATGGAACGGAAGTGCAGTATTGTTTTCAGTAGAGCAGGAAAACTCTTCACTGCCTTTTGATGTGTTGAGTATGGCTTTTTTTCTGCTTTCCCGTTACGAGGAGTACAACTCGCTTTACACCGATGAGCACGGAAGGTTTATGGCTGAAGAAAGCATTGCCTTTAAAACGAATAATCTACATCGCCCCTGGTTGGATGAAGTGTTAATTCAAGTGCAGGCAGAAATAAAGAAAATCTACCCCGCACTAAACTTTCGTGAACCGCAATACCGTTTTCAACCTACTTTTGATATAGACATGCTGCGTTCATTTGAGGGTAAACCACTGTGGCGCATACTTACCGGTGGGATAAGGGAAGTGCTGAGCGGTGAACTTACCCGCAGCAAAAAAAGACTCGATGTGTTACTTGGAAACTCAACCGACCCTAACGACAGCTTTGAGTACATTCACCAACACACCAAAAACCTGCACCCCATATTTTTTTGGCTGCTCTCAGATTATTCGGACATGGATAAAAACCTGCATTGGCAACATTCGTTAATGAAATACACCATCAACCAATGTACAACTTACGGAACGGTGGGCATACACCCGTCTTATTACAGCAGTGTGAAGTCTGAACTTTTTCAGGAAGAAGCAGAAAGATTGGAACAACTCACCGATGCAGATGTTCAACATAGCCGGCAACACTTTTTAAGATTTACTTTGCCCCATACTTTTCAGCACTTACTACAGGCGGGAATTAAACACGAGTACAGCATGGGTTATGCTTCACATACCGGTTTCAGGGCATCAACGGCACACCCGTTTTATTTTTACGATTTAGTGAAGGAAGAAAAAACCGATTTGCTCCTGCATCCGTTTGTTGTAATGGATGTAACGCTCAGGCACTATTTGGAACTTTCACCCCAAGAGGCCAGGCAACACATAAGTGAATTAATTGCAAGTGTAAAAGCAGTGAACGGACAATTTGTTTCGTTGTGGCACAACGACAGCCTCAGCGAGTTTGATGAATGGACCGGATGGAGAACTGTGTTTGAACACTTGTTGCAGGAGGCCAAAGCATGATTAAATACCTGACGCACGATCAAATTGACAAGCGGGTGTGGGATGAAACCATAGCCCGCTCATACAACCAGTTAATGTATGGCTACTCCTGGTACCTGGATGTGGTGTGTGACCGCTGGGATGCTTTGGTGCAGAACGATTATGAAGCAGTAATGCCGCTGCCCGTCAGAAAAAAATACGGACAAGCCTATGTGTACCATCCTTTTTTTGCGCAACAGTTGGGCGTTTTTTCTACCAATTATTTATCGGGTTTTACAGTGAATAAGTTTGTAACAGCAGTGCCGGACAAATTCAGGGTTGTGGATGTGCAACTCAATGCTGCCTGCGACCCGGAAGATTTTTTGAGCCACAATACCAGAGAGAGAAGGAACCACGTACTCAATTTGTCACCCGCCTATCAGGAAATAACAGCTGCGTATAACGAAAATACCAAACGCAACATCAGCAAAGCCAGAAAAGAAAAACTTACCGTAGAAAAGATTACGGACATTGACAGTGCAATAAATTTTTACGTAACGCATAACGGGCACCGTAGCCCTGAAGTGAAGCCTGCCGACTATGCACGATTTAAACGTGTACTGCTGGAGGCGCGGCAACGTAGTATGTTAAAGATACTGTGCGTAAAGGAAGCAAACACTGTTTTAGCCACAGGCATTTTTGGGACAGACGCTAGTAACAGGGCCATTTATTTAATGGGGACCTCATCCGTAGACGGAAAAAATAAAGGGGCAATGCACCTGTTGATGGATGAGTTTATTCAGCAGCATTGCGGCAAAATTCAGTTGCTCGATTTTGAAGGTTCAGATATTGACGGTATTGCCAGATTCTATAAAGGCTTCGGGGCGGTTGAACAACCGTATTACCATTATTACCAAAACAGACTTCCGTTTTATTTGCGTTGGTTTAAAAAGAAGTGAGCCATCGCTTAGACGAGTTGATGGTATAGTCAATAAACTTTTCCATTCCGGTATCGTAGGCTGTATTGCCCAAAGAAATTCCGTTTTCATCCAAACACTCTTTGGTAAAGTGTGATTCAAATATTTTGGAAGAAACAAAAGTTTCTAATTCAAAAAAGCCGATTATTTTACCCAGAATGTAGGTAAGCTGAACAACAGGTTGACGGCCTCCCTTGCCTGAGGATACACCAACCAAAGCAAACACTTTTTTATCGAACAGGTGAATAAACGGACGGTCGCCCATGCGGTGAATAAAGTTAGCCAGTTCAGCAGGCATGGTCCAATTGTATTCCGGCACTACCAACACAACCATGCGTTCTCCGTTTAAGGAGTTAACCAGTTGCTGCTGAAAAGCCGTGAGTTGATTTGGATTAATATCACCCTGATTGTATAACGGAATGTCATAATAGGCAAAGTCAATAATTTCAATGTCTGATATTCCTTTGAATCCGGCTATTCGTTTCAAAGCTTTGGCAACGCGCAAACTGTTGCTGCTTATTCTTGGGGAGGCCGAAATAATAGTAAGTTTCATTTTGTTGTGTTTATCCTTATGGAACGTAATTAAAATTTCAGTTGTTCCATTTGGTTATGTACCTATACAGGTTAAAGCTGCTTTTGTTCATTTGCTCCGCTATTTCATGAATGAGTTGTTGCGTATCAATGTCACGTGTGCGGTAATCACGAATCATGTTGAGGGCTTTTTGAGCCAGCAGTATTTTTTTCTTTTCGTTAATACGGTGGGAGTGCAGGTGTTTTTCTATAGCCTCAGCCAATTCTTTGAGTCCTTCATTTTTTGACGCCACGGTTTTTACCACAGGCGTTTCCCATTCAGCTGTGGCATGGGTATGGGCCAGCACTACCAGGTTTTTGTGAAAACTTATTGCCCCATCTCTGTCGGCCTTGTTCACTACAAACACATCGGCAATTTCCATCACCCCCGATTTGATGGTTTGTATTTCATCTCCCGCTTCGGGTACCACCACCACCACCGTAGTATCAGCCAATCCGGCAATTTCTACTTCTGATTGCCCTACACCCACAGTTTCCACAATCACATAATCAAAACCTGCTGCCTTTAACACGTCAACAGCTTCATAAATTTTGGGAGCCAGTCCGCCTAAAGAACCCCTGCTGGCCATGGACCGAATGAATACATGGGGATTGGTAAAGTGTTCACCCATTCGAATGCGGTCGCCCAGCAAAGCACCATAATTAAAAGGGGAGGTAGGGTCAATGGCCAATATGGCTATCTGTTTGTTTTGTTGCAGAAGCTCATGTATCAGGGCATTGATAAGGGTACTTTTTCCGGCTCCGGGGGGGCCGGTAATACCTACCACAGCACAATTTTTTGAGAAGTGTAAATTTTGCAACAATTGTTCATACCCCTCTACACTGTTTTCCACCAGGGTGAGGCAGCGAGCCAAAGCTTTTCTGTCTCCTGCATGCAATTGATTAAGCAGTTGTTCAGGCATCAATTTTAGTTACTCTGCGTTCATGTCTTCCGCCTTCAAAAGCGGTTGTAAGAAAAGTTTCAGTAATGGCAAAGGCTAGTTCCTGAGAAATAAACCGTGCAGGTAAACACAGTACGTTGGCATTATTGTGCTGCCGGGCCAGTGCCGCCAGTTCTTCATTCCAGCAAAGTGCAGCGCGTATACCTTTATGTTTATTGGCAGTAATGCATACTCCGTTCCCGCTTCCGCAAATAAGTATACCCAGCGTTTTTTCCGCCAGCACTTTCTCGGCCAAAGGGTGAGCAAAGTCGGGGTAGTCGCAGCTGTCTTCTGAAAAGGGTCCGATGTCGGTACAGGTATGACCTGACGATTGCAAGCGGTCAATAATTTCTTTTTTTAACTGGTAACCGGCATGGTCGCCACCAATAATGATGTTCATGTGCGTTGAATTTGGCGGCAAGTTATTTAAAAAACTTTTAAGGAAGCGGGCAGAGGAAAGAACTTTATCAACCGCTTGATGTGGCGCGTTCAGGTAAAGGGGTGGGGTTACTTCCCGCAGGCAAGTCAGCAGGCTCATAAAGGCCGATTTTATCCAACTCCAGCACTGTGCCCGTTCCATCTGGCGATGGGTGGTACATGGGTGTAAATTTTACTCCCCAGGCAATTTCCTGGTGATGATAAGAATAACGGGTATGCACCTGCTGGGAATAGGTGTCGTCAAAAGCCTTGAAAATAAACAGGAATTCTGCTTCTGCATCCCTGTAGTCCTGCTGCCCCCATCCATTGAGCGGACTATCTTTATCAATCGGGTGAACAATGGTCCAACTCATGGATAAGCCGGTTACTTTTTCCCGCTCCAATTTCAGCGGGAAAAACTTACGCACAAGGCGTTCTTTTTCCATAACGTTGATGCTAAGGAGAACCTGAGCTTCACATTCAACCAATTGGTTTTTTCGGGCATTGGCAATGCGGAACATAAGTGCGCTGATGTCTTTATAAGGGGCAACAACAGCCTTCTCACTATATAACAGCGATGCCTGAGGCCGGGAGAAACGTCCGTACAGCAAACCGGTAGCTAAAGCGAAGGACATTAAACCGGCCAATGATTCAAAGGAGGCCACCATACTGGCCCAGTGTCCCGTAGGGTTAATTCGCCCGTATCCTACCGTGCTGAAGGTTTGGCAACTGAAGTAAAAAGCCTCCAGAAATTTTTCTGTTGTCGATTCTCCGATTGTGCCGCTCAACTTTTCTATGCCCAGCATATAATAACTCGCTGCAAAAATCAGGTTGAGGAACAGTTAGGAACCAATTATCAAGAGATTAAACTGCCACCAAGGCATGGTAATACGGTGGTGAAAGTGGTTAAACTTGTATGTAAAAGGCAAACTGGTGCGCTTTACATTAAATGAACCATCTTTGTTTACCAGCCTGGAGCCCTGTGTGGTGGCTGAGTTACCAAAGCCGGTATCTGTATCTTCTTTGAAGTTTTTAGATAGTCGTTTTAACAAGTGTTTCTTCGTTTAATTCAGGTTTAAATGCTTTGAAAAGCCTGTAAACCTGAGTATTTTTGCCGCCACTAAGTTAATACCATTCAATGGAATATTTTGCACATGCTACGGCAGTAATTGATGAAGGATGCACGATTGGAAAAGACACCAAAATCTGGCATTTTTCTCACATTATGCCCGATTGTGTTATCGGAGAAGGCTGTAACATAGGACAAAATGTAGTCATCTCTCCTCAGGTGGTGCTTGGAAAAAATGTGAAAATTCAGAACAATGTTTCGGTGTACACCGGGGTAACTTGTGACGATGATGTTTTTCTGGGTCCGTCAGCAGTGTTTACCAATGTTATTAACCCGCGCAGTGCAGTTAACCGCAAAGGGGAATATGCGAAAACACACGTGGGTAAAGGAGCCACTATTGGAGCAAATGCAACTATTGTATGTGGCCATAATATTGGAAAATATGCTTTTATCGGAGCCGGGGCGGTAGTCACCAAAAATATTCCTGATTATGCACTTGTTATCGGTAATCCTGCACGCCAAACAGGATGGATGAGTGAATACGGACAGCAACTTAAATTTGACAACAACAATCAGGCTACTTGTGCGGAAAGCGGAGAAAAGTACGAACTGCTAAACGGTACGGTACATAAAATAGCATCATGAAAAAAATACTGGTTACAGGCGGAACAGGATATATTGGCTCACACACCGTGGTAGAGCTAATTAAAGCCGGATATGAAGTGGCAATTACTGATAATTTATCTAATTCGCGCATTGAGGTATTGGATCGTATCAAAGAAATTACAGGCGTTTTACCCTCTTTTCATAAAACGGAGTTGTGCGATTTAGCGGAAGTGGAAAAACTTTTTGTCAAAGAGAAAGACATAGATGCAGTTATTCATTTTGCGGCTATACTTTTAGTCAACGAATCGGTAGATGAGCCATTGAAGTATTACCACAACAACCTGTTTTCACAGGTGAATTTATTGCAAACCATGGTGAAACATGGCGTAAAGCACATTGTATTTTCTTCTTCGTGCACCGTATACGGTAATCCTGATCAATTGCCGGTAACTGAAACAGCTCCGGTAAAAAAGGCAGAATCTCCTTACGGTAACACCAAACAAATGGGGGAGGAAATACTGGAACACACCACCAAAGCAAAAGCCATTGAGGCTATATCTTTGCGTTACTTTAATCCCATCGGGGCGCATGAGTCGTCACTTATAGGTGAGGTACAACATGGTGTGCCGCATCATTTAATACCCTACATTACGGAAACGGCTACGGGAAAAAGAACACACCTCAACATTTTCGGAAGCGACTATAACACCCCTGACGGAAGTTGTGTGCGTGATTACATTCATGTGGTGGATGTGGCTACAGCGCATATTGCCGCAGTGGAGCGATTGATTAAAGGGGAAAATAAAAACAGATTTGAAATTTTTAATATCGGAACAGGAGTAGGTTATTCAGTTCTTGATATGGTTAAAGCTTTCGGGAAAGCAACGGGTATTCACATTCCGTATAAACTTGCGCCCAGAAGAAGCGGAGATGTGGAAGCCGTGTATGCCGATACTTCATTGGCTGCAAAAGAACTGAAGTGGAAAGCCAAACACAGCATGGAAGACATGATGCGCAGTGCCTGGAACTGGGAACAAAAACAAGCAGAACTAATAAAATAAAAACACCGAAATCAGTTGACAGATGGTTCACATCTCAGCGATTTCTGAGTCGGATTAAAAAACATATGAGTAAACACAAAATATTAATCACCGGTGGAGCCGGATTTATCGGATCACATGTAGTGCGCTTGTTTGTTAACAAGTACCCGGAGTATGACATAGTGAACCTGGATAAACTTACCTACGCGGGCAATCTCGAAAACCTCAGAGACATTGACCAAAGTCCCAACTACACTTTTGTAAAAGGTGATATTGTAGATGCAGACTTTATTGCCAACCTTTTTAAGGAACATCAGTTTGACGGAGTAATTCACCTGGCTGCGGAGTCGCACGTAGACCGTTCTATTGAAAACCCCATTGAGTTTGTAATGACCAATGTGGTAGGAACGGTGAACTTACTAAATGCTGCAAGACTCATCTGGAAAGATAACCTGAACGGAAAACGATTCTACCATGTATCAACTGATGAGGTGTATGGTTCTCTGGATGACGGAGGCTTTTTTCTGGAAACAACGGCCTATGATCCGCAATCACCTTACTCCGCATCTAAAGCAAGTTCCGATCATTTTGTTCGCGCCTACCGCAACACATACAAAATGCCGGTTGTGCTCAGTAATTGTTCCAACAACTACGGCCCTAATCAATTTCCTGAAAAATTGATTCCGCTTTTCATTAACAATATACGAAATAACAAACCTCTGCCGGTTTATGGCAAAGGAGAAAATGTGCGCGATTGGCTGTATGTTATTGACCATGCTCGCGCCATTGATGAGGTTTACCACAAAGGGAAAGAAGGTGAAACTTACAACATTGGCGGATTTAATGAGTGGAAGAACATTGACCTGATTAAAGTGATCTGTTCCGTAATGGATAAAAAACTGGGTCGTGAAGCAGGCACATCAGAAAAACTGATTACCTATGTTACAGATAGAGCCGGCCACGATTTGCGCTATGCCATTGATGCCAATAAAATAATGAACGAGTTAGGCTGGAAACCATCACTGCAGTTTGAAGAAGGTATAGAAAAAACGGTTGACTGGTACCTTAGTAACCAGCAGTGGATGGATGATGTAACCAGCGGAGTGTACCAGAATTATTACCAAGCGATGTACAGCAATCGCTGATTTTTGATGAACTAAACGTATTTTGCACACCATGAAAGGCATCATTTTAGCCGGAGGAAGCGGCACCCGATTACACCCCTTAACACTTGCTGTAAGCAAACAGTTGATGCCGGTGTATGATAAACCCATGATTTATTATCCGCTGTCAACGCTTATGTTAGCCGGCATTCGGGAGATATTGATTATTTCAACACCACATGATTTGCCCGGGTTCAAAAAGCTATTGGGTGATGGTTCACAGGTGGGATGTCGTTTTGAGTATGCAGAGCAACCCAGTCCGGATGGACTGGCACAAGCCTTCATTATCGGAGAGAAATTTATTGGTCAGGATAAAGTAGCACTCATTCTCGGAGACAATATTTTCTTCAGTTCAGGTTTGAGTAAATTGCTTCAGGAGAACAATAACCCTGACGGAGGCGTAGTATTTGCTTACCACGTAAGTGACCCCGAACGTTATGGTGTGGTACAATTTGATGAACACATGAACGCCAAAAGTATTGAAGAAAAACCAACCCATCCCAAATCAAATTATGCCGTTCCCGGGTTATATTTTTATGACAATGAAGTGGTGAACATCGCTAAAAATATTCAGCCCTCCCCTCGTGGTGAGTTGGAAATTACCGATGTAAACCGCGTTTACCTTGAGCGGGGTAAATTAAAAGTGGGTGTTTTGCAACGCGGCACAGCCTGGTTAGATACCGGTACCTTTGCCTCTTTGATGCAGGCGGGTCAGTTTGTTCAGGTAATAGAAGAAAGACAAGGATTGAAGATCGGTTGCATTGAAGAAATAGCCTACAAGAACGGCTGGATAAACAAAACAGAACTCACTCAACAAGCAGAAAAGCTGATGAAGAGCGGCTATGGAACCTACCTCATTAAGCTAATCAAATAAAGAACAGAAAAGAACGATATGACTAAAGAAGAAGCATTGCGTAAGTTTCCGGATCAGATTGAATTCTCTCTTAACAACTATAAAAATCACGGACTGAACATTTCCGATTATACCAACGTAGTTATCGGTGGTTTGGGAGGCTCAGGCATTGGTGGCAGGATTGCCAGAATATGGTTTGCTGAAAAACTTCCGATACCTGTTGAAATTGTAAGCGACTATCACCTGCCTTTTTATGCTGATTCGAAAACGTTGTTGCTGTTATGCTCCTATTCGGGCAATACAGAAGAAACGCTCACCATGTACAACGAAGCAATTGCCAAAGGATTAAAACCCCTTGTACTCACTACCGGTGGAAAAATTCTGGAGAAAGCACAAGCCGATGGAATGTATCATTTAATTGCGGAGAAAGGCTTCCAGCCCCGCATGGCACTATGTTATCCGCTAACATTTCTCCTGCTCATTTTTGCTGAATTTTTGAACGAACTGGATACAACAAAAACAGAATTGTCTACTATCGCTTCCCGCATTCGTGAACGTGCAGCTCACTATGAATCGGAAGCAGAAAATCTTTTGAACCAAGTACAGAAACAAATTACCAATAAAGTAATTATTGTAACTGATGCAGCACTTGAGGGGGTAGGTATTCGTTTTGCACAGCAAATACAGGAAAATGCCAAACACGAAGCATTTCAACACACCCTGCCCGAAGCCAATCACAACGTAATTGAAACTTACTATGGCAATGTGCCGTCTGTATTTTTCTTTTTGCGTAGCGGGAAAAATGATCGCGTAGAGGCCCGTTTCGATTTTCTCACTTCTTTGCTGGAGGTAGAATACCACAAGGTGCTCAACATTGCATTTGATGAGTACGATTTGGGTTCTATGTTTGCGCTGATTTACCGCTTAGATGCCTTTACACTTAAACTGGCCGATTTACGTAATGTAAACGCAGTAGAGGTACCCAACATTTCATCCCTGAAAGAGTTTCTTGAAGACGTTGAATAAGTACAGTTCAAAAGATATCAAAGCTACATCAGCCCGTGTGCCGCTTTTTACACTGCACTATACTATCCCGTCCGTTTCTGCGTTTTAGCCTATTATTGTACCCATGAAATCCATACGGATCATATATTTTCTGATTGTGCTGGCGGCATTTTCTGCCTGCAGAAAAGAAGATGATGTAACCACTGATCCTTCAGCAAAGCTGGAGTTCTCACTGGATACGGTATTGTTTGATACCGTGTTCACAGGTTTCGGTACACAAAAACCGGCCTCTGTTACCAAGCAATTGCGCATATACAACCGAAATAAAAATGCGGTGCGCACCACCATTCGCGTGGCAAATATGTTCAGCTCCTATTTCAAAATTAGTATTGACGGAATAGCCGGTCCTGAGGTGCGCGACTACGAAATACGTGGCAAAGACAGCATCTTTCTTTTTGTGCAGATTTACATTAACCCCGATAATGCACTGAACCCTTTTGTCATTAATGACTCACTCATCTTTGAAACCAATGGCAATATTCAAGATGTACAATTGGTAGGCTGGGGACAAAACGCTCATTATTTTAACGGAGAAGAAATAGCCTGTAACACTACGTGGACCAACGATAAGCCCTATGTAATTTACAACTCGGTTCTGGTGCCGCAAGGCTGTAAACTCACCATTCAGGAAGGTGTGCGAATACACTCTCACATTGGTTCAACATTTTATGTAGGCGGAACTTTGGAGGTAAACGGCACCAAGGCTAATCCGGTAACGTTTGAAGGCGACCGTTTAGAAGATGCATACAAAGAAACTCCTTCGCAGTGGGTAGGAATTCGTTTTTTACCCCGAAGCATTAACAATAAAATTACTTATGCAGTTATTAAAAACGGTATTGTTGGCGTAGAAGCCGATTCCATCCCCGTTAACGGAATAGAAAACCTAAATATTTCACACACCATTATCCGCAATATGAGCGGTGCAGGTATGGTAGGTTATACCTCCACCATTAAAGCCACCAACTGTTTGGTGCACAACATGGGAACCTACTCTTTTGTGGGCGAGTTGGGAGGCAACTACACCCTTTACCATTGTACGTTTTCAGCCTACAATAATTTTCAGGGACGAACAGATCCTTCGTTTTATTTAAGCAATGCCAACTTTGAACCCGAAGGAGGTCCGGTTACTATCAACAACTTAACGTATGATGTTGCCAACTGCATTATTGACGGCAGTGAAGAAGATGAAGTAGAGTTAAATACCGAAGGGCAGGGTATAATCACCAAGAACCTGCGTTTTTGCCTGATTAAACAAACCAAAGAGGGCGTGGTACCCACCAATGCCAACAACCTTTTTAACCTTGACCCGTTGTATAAAAATTTCAATAAAAACGAGTTCAAACTCTCAGCGGCCTCACCCTGCATCAACAAAGGAACCAACGTTGGTGTACCAATTGATTTTGACGGAGAAACCCGCGATGCGCAGCCGGATATAGGCTGCTACGAATTCAAGTAATAAGGCGCGTTTAAATACCCGCTTTTCTTACCTTTGCCCTGTATGGATTTTCAAAAGAAATATTACGACAACGATTTGTTGTTGCGTTTATACAAGGGCATTCTAAAGCCTCGCATGATTGAAGAAAAAATGCTCATACTGCTGCGTCAGGGTAAAGTGAGCAAATGGTTTTCTGGTATTGGGCAAGAGGCTATTTCTGCCGGAGCCACATTGGCTTTAGAGAAAGAAGAATACATTTTGCCATTGCACCGCAACCTGGGTGTGTTTACCAACCGCGATATTCCGTTAACCAAATTACTTGCACAATGGCAGGGAAAGTTCAGCGGTTTCAGTAAAGGGCGTGAACGATCTTTTCACTTTGGCACCAATGAATACCACATTGTGGGTATGATTTCTCACTTGGGTGCGATGCTGGGCGTGGCTGATGGTATTGCACTCGCAGGCCTACTCAAAGAAGAAAAAAAGGTGGCTCTGGTTTTTTCCGGTGATGGCGGAGCAAGCGAAGGAGATTTTCATGAAGCGTTAAATACTGCTGCGGTATGGGAACTGCCGGTAATATTTTTAGTAGAGAACAACGGTTACGGATTATCTACACCCAGCAATGAGCAGTTTCGTTGCAGGCGATTTATTGATAAAGGTATCGGCTACGGCATGGAAGTATCACAAGTAGATGGCAACAATGTGCTGGCCGTTTACGATGCTGTTAAAAATCTCGCAGTATCCATGCGTCACAAGCCTCGCCCGGTGTTGCTGGAGTGCATGACTTTCCGTATGCGCGGGCATGAAGAGGCTTCAGGTACTAAATATGTTCCGCAGGAGTTGTTTGATGAATGGGGCAAAAAAGATCCGCTCAGCAACTTTGAAGCATACTTACTGGAACAAAATATTCTTACACCTGAACTGATAGAAACATACCGCAACGAAATTAAAAACGAAATTGACCACGCGGTTGAGGAAGTGTTTGCACAACCCGATATTATACCGGATACCGCTTATGAAATGGCCGATGTGTATGCACCACATGTGCAGGTGGTGAGTGAACCGGCTACGGATAAAAAGAGTCCTAAAAGGTTGATTGACGCAGTGTCTGACGGTTTACGTCAGGCTATGGAGAAACACAATAACCTGGTGTTAATGGGACAAGACATTGCAGAATACGGAGGTGTGTTTAAAGCCACACAAGGATTTGTTGAGCAGTTTGGCAAAGGACGGGTACGCAATACTCCCTTGTGTGAAAGTGCCATCATAGGTTCGGCTTACGGACTTTCCATCAAAGGCATGAAGGCGATGGTAGAAATGCAGTTTGCTGATTTTGTAACCTGCGGATTTAATCAGATAATCAATAACCTCGCTAAATCACATTACCGCTGGGCACAGCCTGCAGATGTGGTGGTGCGTATGCCCACAGGTGCTGGCGTGGGTGCGGGCCCTTTTCATTCGCAAAGCAATGAAGCCTGGTTCTTTCATACTCCCGGATTAAAAGTACTTTATCCTTCTACCCCTGCTGATGCCAAAGGTTTGTTACTTGCTGCTTTTGAAGACCCCAACCCGGTGCTTTTTTTCGAACACAAAGCCATGTACAGAAGTTTTGAGGAAGACGTGTTCGATGACTACTACACCATTGAAATAGGTAAAGCCAAAACAGTGAAAGAAGGAAATGAAGTAAGCATTATCACTTACGGAGCAGCCGTGCATTGGGCCCTGGAAGTTTGCAAAGAGTCGGGCATTGATGCTGATATTATTGACCTGCGTTCTTTATTGCCCTGGGATAAAACAGCCGTAGAAACCAGTGTAAACAAAACGGGTAAGGCCATAGTGTTTCATGAAGACTGCGAAACAGGCGGAATAGGTGCCGAGATTGCCGCACACATTGGCAAACATTGCTTTAAGAAATTAGATGCTCCTGTTTACCGCACAGGCAGTTTGGATACCCCCGTACCTTTTGCTGTTTCATTGGAACAAAACTTTTTACCCAAAGAACGCTTTAAGAAAGACTTGCTGGAGTTGATGAGTTTTTGAGTTGAGGGCATTAGTGTTTAACAAGAACTTTCATTAAACTTAATGGAGACCCTTTAAGCAAGTAAAGTCCATCAGGTAGTGCAGAGGTGTCAAACGAAGTATAGCTTGTAGTCTTTTCTTTTGTTGGTACACTCACTATAGCACCGGATGAATTGAACCATTCTACTTTAAGTATGTCTTGTGTATTTTCAACAACTAAAATATCATTTGCTGGATTAGGGTAAATTCGACAGTTTAGAGCTTCAGGAGTTTTGTTCAATAGCAATGGATTTTGTAAATAACGAAGTTCGATTTTATAGTAGTTTTTATATTCACCATTATCATCAGGCTGCGAATAGGTAACTTGTTTTAAATAACCCGTAATGCTGTCATACTGGTAATTTACCAAATCATTGAAGTTCACAAATACACTATCAATTTTTCTTCTTGATAGAATGGAGTGGCTTTCTATCCGCCAGCCACTGGAGGTTGGGGTGTATGATAATCCCCAAATAGATTCGAAATAAAAAGTATCGTTTGTTTGATTGTTCAAACGGTAAGATTGATAAGACGATAATCGCCCACTCTCCTCATAATTAAACGTGTAATGATTTGAAAGCCAGTTTTCACTAATTGGTTTAGTGGTTATTTGCAGATTAATCAACCTTCCTTCCGAATCATAAATAAAACTTTCTCTCTGTTTTTCTGAGTCTATCCGCTCAACAGCTTTATTGGCATTGTAGTGATAGATTGTGTTGTCATTTATAGTATCTGCAAAACGTGAGTAAACTCTGCTTTCACTTTTTATTGCAGCTGTAAAGTTGCCGGGATAATAATAAAAAGTGTCTGCTTTGAATAAAGTCACAGAGTAGTATAGAGGAAAGCCAGGGAAAAGTGATGCACTAAAAATTGAGCGAGTTTTTAAACGGTTGTTTGTGTAGGTGTAATTTGCTTTGTACTCCTCTGTATTTTGAGGGAATTTGGCCAAGCGGTGCTCGCTCATTAATCGGTTTCCGCTCCATATATAAACCGTACTATCGTATAAAGAGTTATTGATAGTAGCACTGGAAACGGTTATGTGTGACTGATTATCGTAGTAGTAAATGTTTTCAAAGAGAGTAGTCCATTGCTGATTGGTGTTGAGGTTATAATTAGTTTTTAATACAACCACATTTTTATACGGTATAAAAGAATTTACAATAGAATCAAGCGGATGGGGGAACTTATCAGGCGAAGGATTGAAACGTTGATTGGAACAAACGTAATTATTAGTAATTAATTGGCCAGATAAAATTTGAGCCGATACACTCTTGTTATTATAAAGCAGAAGTATTAACAGAAATACAAGATGATTTTTTCTCATTACAGGGCAACAGTTAATTCAAAGATACAAGAATGATTTTATAGGTTGCTTGTTAATACAAATGTGACATTTTAAGTTCAAGTGTTACCTCACCAACCTGCGGTGGTAGTTAATTTGTCCCAAGTGGTAGTTGAAGTGCGACACCAAAAGCAGCAGGTACCATTCGGTAGTTTGTTTGCCTTTAAAATCAAAAGGGTATTCTTGTTTCAGTTGTTCCGCAGTCAGGGGGGGAAGCACTTGCCCCATCATTGTTTTGGTAGAAGCAATTGCAGAAAGTAATTCTGTACGCGTAATGTTCTTGTTACTGAATTCTGCATCACGGTTACGCACATAAGCTGTGTGACCCAGTGTTGTCCCGATGTAATGGTTGAGGTTACCCAGAAGGTGCAGGCAAAGGTTGCCACCTGAATTGCTGATACCCTCCGTTGTTAACCAAAGTTGTTCTTCGTTGGTGTAAGCAGCAATTTCTGTTTCCAGTTGCTGAAGGCCGTTGAGGTAAATTTCTGTTAAAGCAGTTGTATTCATGGTTGTTTTGTGTTTTATGCCCTTGGGTGAAACTGCATCAGGGTTTCGCGCAGATACTCGCGGTCCAGATGCGTGTAAATCTCAGTAGTGGTTATGCTTTCATGTCCCAGCATTTGTTGTACGGCACGCAGGTCGGCACCGCCTTCTACTAAAGCTGTAGCAAAAGAATGCCTGAAGGTGTGCGGGCTGATATTTTTCTTTAACCCGATTTCTTGAGCCAGTTGTTTGATGATGTAAAAGATCATTCCACGGCTCATTTTACTTCCTCTGCGGTTAAGAAAAAGAATGTCGGAGTTGCCTGCTTTTATTTCCAGGTGATTGCGCACGTTGTCTTTGTATAAACGAATAGCCTTAATAGCTGATTGGCCAATAGGCACCAAACGTTCCTTGTCACCTTTTCCGGTTACCTTCACAAATTCATCATCAAAAAAGATGTGACTTATTTGCAGGTTCACGGTTTCACTCACCCGCAATCCGCAGCTGAACATGGTTTCTAAAATAGCCTTATTGCGCATGCCTTCCGGCTTGCTCAAATCAATGGCAGCAATCAGCAGGTCAATCTCACTTACGGCCAGCACATCAGGTAAGTGCCGGATGGTTTTGGGTGCCTCCAGCAATTCAGTGGGTGTTTTTTTCAGTACATCTTCAATCAACAGGTATTTGTAAAAAGATTTTAATCCGCTGATGATACGGGCTTGCGAAGTAGCTGTCATGCCCAGTTCATTAATCCACCTAATAAATTCGGTAAGGTCTTCGTAGGTTACATTCTCAGGCGTGCGTTCCAGTTTTTTGTGAGCAAAAAATTGCAATAGCTTTTCTACATCATGCAGGTAAGCTTCCATACTGTTGTGTGAAAGCGATTTCTCCAGCTGCAACCAGGAGCGGTAACCTTTGAGGTAACTTTGCCAGTTCAATGTACAGGTGATTATTTTTGTAACGTGTATGCGAAGTTCGGGTTTTTCAGTACTATTGTTTAACGATAATGAAGATAATAATCATCAACGGACCCAACCTCAATTTATTGGGTAAACGTGAACCGGACATTTACGGTAGCGAAACCTTTGAGTCTTTTTTTGAAAAACTCAGCAAAGAATTCAGCGGTGTAACATTGGAGTATTACCAAAGTAATGTAGAGGGGGAGCTCATCAACCAATTGCAAGCAACGGGTTTTAGCTATGACGGTATTATACTGAATGCAGGCGGGTACACCCACACTTCAGTAGCTTTAGCCGATGCTGTAGCGGCTATTTCGACCCCCGTCATTGAGGTACACATCAGCAACATTTTTGCGCGGGAAGAATACCGACATATTTCCTTGTTGTCTAAACACTGCATTGGCATTATCAGCGGGTTGGGTTTAAACGGCTACCGGTGTGCCCTGCAACATTTTATTTCCTTAAAGTAGGAATTTCAACGGATTACCCTATTTTTGATAGACCAAATCCCAAGTCTATGTTACACAGATACTTGTTCTTAGCTTTAGGCTGTATGCTTTTCAGTTTCTCCGCAGCATTTGCGCAGGCTTTTCGTAAGGGCTCCTTACTGGTGAGTATATCCGGAGGCGATACGTATGCCAACTTTAGTACCTGCAACAGAGGTAACGGTGAAGTTAAAGGGGAAAATCAGAATATGGATGGCATACGCGATCCGCTCATCATTGAATATGGTATTACCGACCAGATAGGTATTGGTTTCAGTTCAGGAGTGGATTATTATAAAGTTGACCCGGTTGCCTTTTATGGATTTCAATCTGCACATGAAAAAGTGAGAATAGCCACTAAAGAAATTACCGGAGATGTGAACTACCACTTTTTTACCAGCAATGTAATTGACCTTTCCTGCTATGGTTCTTTAGGATTGTTTAACACCTCATTTGAAGACAAAACAATGGGCAACAACAAAAACAAAAGTACCGGAGGTATTGCCCGTGCCGGTACACGTGCCAGAGTGTATGTTTACAAAGGTTTAGCTGTAATGTTTATGTTCAGTACATTTACCTCATCCGCTACAGCAAAATACAGCAACAGCACTGAAACCACAGCAGGAAAAGCATACAATACCAACATTAAAGGATATGCAACAGAGTTTGGCCTCAGCTACCACATTAAGCCCAAACTGCCCAAAGGTCCCGCGCTGAAAAAGTAAACTATTTTTTAATGTCTGCGGGTAAACTGAACTTGACCGAAATAAAATAGGTTGACTCTACCGGAATACGGTTTCTTTTAGCAGGTTCAAAAGGAGGGAGCGATTTTATCAGACGCATAGCTTCCTTATCGCACTCTTTGCTTATCCCTTTTAAAATCTCAATTTTTATCACCTTACCCTTAGCATCAATTACTGCATTGGCGATAACAGTTCCTTCTGTACTGTCCTTACGGGCCTTTTTAGGGTACTTGAGGTGGTCATCCAGGTAATGTGCAAGGGCTGTTTCGCCTCCTATAAACTTCGGCCCGATGAAATTGTCTTTTGTTGCATTGCTGTCTTCTCCCTGCAATTGAAAGGCAACAGGCAGGTTAAACTGTACACGTACCAGTTTTCCGTTTTGTTTGCCAGGTTGCCACAACGGCATTTTCAGCAGTACACGCTCAACTTCTTCATCACAACCCCAACCCAGTTTTTTCAGCAATTTAATATCACTCAAACTCCCATCGGTATTTACAATAAAAGAAGCTACTACACGACCTTGTATAGAGTTTTCAATAGCCGCTTTGGGGTAGCGGATGTTGGAGGAAATAAATTTCATCATGGCCTCTTGTCCTCCGGGAAACTCAGGCATATTTTCTACCAACAACAACACAGTTGTATCAGCAGTAGGTGCCCCTTGTGCCTGTATTTTAGCAGACACAGTTATACCTAACAGCAACAGAAAAAAATATTTCATAAACTTTTAAATGTATGTTTTTGGAGAATAAAATAACGGAACACAATACTGAAATGGTATAATCCGGATAATGGGGCAGATCTTTTTTTAAGCGGGCGTATTTTTTCTCTCAGTTGTTGCCACTTTTTCAGCTGAAAGAAAAAATCAGCATGAGCGCGGTGCACGGCCCAACTGTGGTCGCGCTCACCTTTTGAAAGAAAATGTATCGAAGCCAACAGGTCAAGCCAGGAGCGTACAAAAATGACCCACCACAGTTTTTGTGCAGGCAGATTTTTGTAAAGCATAATCAGCGAATTGCGAAAGTTGAGGTAGGTTTTGTGCGCATTGATTTTATCCAAAGTTCCTCCACCCACATGGTACACCTGCGATTGGGGAATTGCCCAAATCTCATGTCCCATCAGTTGCAGGCGCCAACACAAATCAATCTCTTCCATGTGTGCAAAAAAGTGTTCGTCAAATCCACCGGCAGCATGAAACAACTCTGCGCGTATAAACAGGCAAGCACCTGTTGACCAAAATACAGGTGCAGCTTCATCATACTGATTCAAATCGGCTTCCAGTGTGTTGAATATTCTTCCCCTGCAAAAAGGAAAGCCGTAAGCATCAAGCATACCTCCGCTGGCACCGGCATATTCAAAACTTCCTTTGTTGTGGTAATCGAGCATTTTGGGTTGAGCAGCGGCAATGGCTTTATTTTTTTCCATGGCTTCAATTACCGGTTCTATCCAGTTGGCAGGTACTTCAATGTCGTTGTTAAGCAACACATAGTAGTCTGCCTGCACGTGTTTAAGCGCGTGGTTGTAGCCCCCGGCATAGCCGTAGTTCGCATCGTTGCGCACAACAGTTACTGTGGGAAAATGCTGTTGCACATATTCAACCGAACCATCATCAGATGCATTATCAGCCAATACAATTTCCAGATTGGGGTAAGAAGAAGCCACTACTGACGGAAGAAAATTTTCCAGCAGGTGCTTACGGTTCCAGTGAATAATTACTACAGCTACTTTTGGATAAGGCATGTTGAACAATTACTGCGAATCTGCGAAAAAAAAGGGGAAGCAGCAAGAGGGAAAGAGAAAGACCACTGATTACACAATCTAAATGTAATCAGTGGTAAATATTATCCGTTCATTGACACCAGAAACTCTTCGTTGCTCTTGGTGTCTTTCATGTATTTCAATACCAGATTCATAGCCTCTTCCGCATTCATATCTGAGATGTGATTGCGCAGTACCCAAATCTTTTGCAGGGTGTTTTTGTCTAACAACAAATCTTCTCTGCGGGTGCTGGATGAAACAATATCAATGGCCGGGAAAATACGTTTGTTAGAAAGCTTACGGTCGAGTTGCAATTCCATGTTACCTGTACCTTTAAACTCTTCAAAAATTACCTCGTCCATTTTTGAGCCCGTATCAATTAAAGCGGTAGCTACAATAGTAAGCGAGCCACCTTTTTCAATTTTACGGGCTGCACCAAAGAATCTTTTCGGCTTGTGTAATGCGTTAGCATCCACACCACCGGAGAGTACTTTACCTGATGCAGGTTGAGCGGTGTTAAACGCACGGGCCATACGGGTGATGGAGTCAAGTAATATAACTACATCATGTCCGCATTCTACCATACGTTTAGCTTTTTCCAAAACAATATTGGCAAGCTTTACGTGTTTATCAGCCGCTTCATCAAAAGTGGAAGCCACTACTTCGGCATTCACACTGCGGGCCATGTCAGTTACCTCTTCCGGACGCTCATCAATCAATAAAATAATCAGATAAACTTCCGGATGATTGGCTGCAATTACATTGGCAATTTCTTTTAACAAAACAGTTTTACCTGTTTTAGGTTGTGCCACAATTAAACCACGCTGCCCTTTTCCTATAGGAGCAAGCAAGTCAATAATGCGGGTAGCATAGGTGCTGTTTTTTCCTCCCAGGTTTAATTTTTCATCCGGGAAAAGCGGAGTAAGGTGTTCGAAAGAAACACGGTCGCGCACCTCAGCAGGTGTACGTCCGTTAATGGACTCTACGCGTGTGAGTGCAAAATATTTTTCGCCTTCTTTAGGCGGGCGTACCGCACATTTAACGGTATCTCCGGTTTTTAGTCCGAAGGTTTTTATTTGCGATGGAGCTACATAAACATCATCAGGAGAAGGCATATAATTGTAGTCACTGCTACGCAAAAAACCGTACCCGTCCTGAATCATTTCCAGCACACCTTCGCTGCTTACTATGCTGTCTAATTCAGCATAAAGGTTTTGCTGTTGTTGATTCTGGTTCCAGTTGCCACGATTTTCGTTATTGCCTCTGTTGTCTCCGTTCCCTCTGTTTTCAACATTTCCGCGATTATCGTTAGTGTTACCACGGTTTTCATTATTGTTCCTGTTGTCTCCGCCATTGTTGGGGTTGTTTCCGTTTCCTCCATTACCCGGGTTGTTGTTTCCCTGATTAGGATTGTTCGGGTTGGGGCGATTATGTTGTTGCGGGTGGTGAGGCTTGCGAAACTGCGGGTTAGGATTCGGGTTTTGCTGTTGATTATTTTCCTGCGGAAGATCTTTTTTATCCTCGTCTTTGGCTACCGGTGTGTTCTCTGCAACGGGTGTTTTTTCCCTTACCGGCCGATGTTCTCTTCGCTGTTCTTCTCTTTTCGGCTCTTCAGCAATCGGTTGTTTCTCTGCCACAACCTGAGGAACAACTTTTTCCTCAGCCGGAGTTTCTTTTTCCTCTGAGGTTTCTTTTTTCTTTACTGTTGTTGCTTTGGGACGGCCTCTGCGCTTGGGAGCGTCTCCTTCGGTAGAAGGGGGCGTGTTTAAATCATTCTCGTTTTCTGCCATGTCAGCACAATATCAAAATGAGTGAATATGTTTGGTTGAATAAAAAATACTTGGGTATGTTGTTTGAATTCTCGCTGCGTAAAATGTTCCGGTAAATGGGGTGAGATTTTATTGCGGGAGGAATTCAGAACAGAATTCGTATGCAATAGTAAACAATAGTTTTTACAATACAAAGGAAAGTTTGCGGCACATGGCCAAACGCTTTATTTAAACACATAAGCACCTGAACACACCAGCACCCTACGTTCAGCTACACCAAAAGTTTTACCGGATTTTCCAGTAACTCTTTCAGGGTTTGCAGGAAGGCTGAGCCTACAGCTCCGTCAACCGAGCGGTGGTCGCAACTTAAAGTTACCTTCATTACGTGAGCAGCCTTAAACTGGCCATTCTCCACAATTACGGTTTCTTTAGCGGCACCTACAGCCAAGATGCAGGAATCGGGCGGGTTAATAATAGCAGTGAACTCGTCAATACCAAACATACCCAGGTTAGAGATAGTAAAAGTATTGCCTTCAAATTCCTGCGGTTGAAGTTTTTTGTTCTTTGCTTTATCAGCCAGCTCTTTCACCTCAGCACTGATGTGCGAAATGGATTTGTTGTCAGCAAATTTCACAACGGGTACAATCAGTCCGTCTTCAATAGCTACCGCTACGCCCACATGTATGTGGTGGTTCATGCGTATTTTATCTCCTAGCCAGCTGCTGTTGGCTTTGGGGTTTCTGCGAAGGGCAGCGGCAACAGCCTTGATGATGATATCATTGACAGAAATTTTAACAGGGCTGAATTCGTTCATGGACTTACGCGCCTCCATTACCTTATCCATTTGAATGGACATGGTGAGGTAGAAATGCGGAGCCGTATTTTTACTGTCGCTCAATCTGCGGGCAATGGTTTTACGCATTTGAGTAAGTGTGATGTCTTCATAACTTTCAGTACCCACTATCGAAGGCAGGCTGATGGTGGTTTTGTTGGCAACAGCTGCAGGAGCAAAATTTTCCACATCACGTTTCACTACACGGCCATTTTCACCACTACCGTGTACCGATGTAAGGTCAATACCCTTATCCTGAGCTAATTTCTTGGCTAATGGTGACGCTTTTAGGCGGGCATCTGAAGTTGAAGGAGTATTTACCGGAGCAGCAGGCGCAGGGCTTGATGAGGCAACCGGGGTACCGTTATTTTGAGGAGCAGTTTCTTTTTTGGCTTCAGCAGCAGGTGGAGCAGCAGATAATAAGGCGGATATATCTTCACCCGGAGTACCCACTACAGCTATAATGGAATCAACAGGAACGGATTGTCCTTTTTCGATACCAATGTGTAACAGGGTGCCTTTCACGTAGTTTTCCAACTCCATGGTAGCCTTATCGGTTTCTACTTCAGCCAGTATATCGCCTGATTTAACGGCATCGCCCACTTTTTTATGCCAGGCAACAATCACACCTTCGGTCATGGTGTCGCTCATTTTGGGCATGCGTATTACTTCTGCCATAATATTTTTTCAATTTTCAAGTGAGCAAAAATAAGCAGTATTTTGATTTTAACTACCTGTTGAAAACATAGCAGCCATTTTTATCCTCGAATTCCTCAATTTCGGAACATTATTATGAATCAGTACGAAACCCTCCTTCGCCATATATACGAAAACGGAACGCTGAAGAGCGACCGCACCGGTACCGGCACCAAAAGCATTTTCGGGGCGCAGTTGCGCTTTAATTTACAGGACTGTTTCCCTATGGTAACTACTAAAAAAGTGCACCTCAAGTCCATTATTTATGAGTTGCTGTGGTTCATTAAAGGTGAAACCAACACTAAATTTCTTACCGATAACGGGGTAAGCATTTGGGATGAGTGGGCCGATAAGGATGGAAATCTGGGCCCGGTTTACGGTTACCAGTGGCGCAGTTGGCCATCGCCAGATGGGAAACACATTGATCAGTTGACGGAAGTGGTGGAGACTATAAAGAAAAATCCAGACAGCCGCAGAATGATTGTGAGTGCATGGAACGTGGCCGATTTGTCAAAAATGGCGCTGATGCCCTGCCATGCTTTTTTCCAGTTTTATGTGGCTGACGGAAAGTTAAGTTGCCAGTTGTACCAACGCAGTGCAGATATGTTTTTGGGAGTGCCCTTTAATATTGCTTCCTACGCTTTACTTACCCTGATGATGGCGCAGGTGTGCGGATTGCAACCCGGAGATTTTGTACATACTTTTGGTGATGCACACATTTATTCCAATCACTTTGAACAAGTGGAATTGCAACTCAGCCGCGAGCCGCGAGCTTATCCCACCATGCGCATTAATCCCGATGTAAAAAGTATTTTCGATTTTCAGTATAGTGATTTTACTTTGGAGAACTACGATCCGCACCCTTCCATTAAAGCACCTGTGGCGGTTTAAGGCCGCTTGCACAATTAAGCCGAAGCCTTATCTTTGAGGCATGAGGCACTTCGGGCTTTTCATTTTTATTGTTTTAGCAGCACTGCAACCGGTAGCTGCGCAATACGATACTTATTCTGTAAATGAGCCACAGGAAATTAATGCAGCTGATTCCGGTAAACTCGAATTACGCTTTAACAGCCTAAGTTACTTTAGAAACCATGAATACTTTAACCAAATATGGGACGGGTACACGCTGTTCGGTAACCAGTTTAATCCGCAGTTGAGTTTTTCACCCAATGCCCGTTTGCGTGTGGAGGGTGGTATTTGGATAGACCAAACATTTGGCAAAGAAAAGCTGCAGCTGCAGCCTACTTTTTCAGTAAAATGGAAAACAGCCAATCATAAAAACACATTTCTGTTTGGTAACATATCCGGTAATATCAACCACGGTTTTGTAGATGCCATTTATAACTACGAACGATTAATTACTCACCGCAATGAGTACGGAGTGCAATGGCTGCACAACAGTAACAACCTATCTCACGATTTATTTATCAATTGGGAAAAATACATTGCACGTGGTGACAGCACACAGGAAGAATTTACTGCAGGTTATTCTGGTAAAATCCACCTGCTTAACAAAGAACGGTGGAACATTGATGTGCCTTTGCAAGGGTACCTTAATCACAACGGGGGGCAAATTAACCTCACCACCAAGAACCTCACCACCTTTGCCAATGCAGCCACAGGCATAAGTGTAAAAAAGAAAAACAGCCCCAATGCATTTGTTAAAGAAACGCGGGCTGAAGTGTATTACGTTACCTACACTGATTTATCACCCAACCCGGGACAGTTGTATAAAAACGGAGATGCCTTAATGGGTAACCTGTTGTTTAAATCAAAGCATCAGGTTGACCTGATGTTAACCTACTGGAGCGGAACAGATTTTTATTCATCTAAAGGAAATCCCTTGTATCAAAACTACTCGGCTATTGGAGAGTCATACTCGCAAAAACAACGCGACTTACTTTTCGTTCGCCTGTTGTGGGACAAGAAACTGTTCGATAACTTTTACGCACACTTTCGCTTAGAGCCTTATTACGATATGGAGGCTTCATTGTTTGAATATTCGTATTCACTTTTTCTTACTTACCGCCAGAATTTTTTGTTGAGGGGTAAGGTGAAGTAGTTTTCAAGTCTCGACTACTGAAATTACCACTTGTCCATTCCAAAACTCTATTTACCTTTGTGCTGTCCAATTAATCTTGGGGGTGCTGTAAAGTGGTAGTTAATATTACCACCAATACGGCTGAGATTACACCCTTTGAACCTGAACAGGATAATACCTGCGAATGGGAAAGAAGCGAAACACTTACGTTCCGTAGGTGTTTTCCATCTGAACAAAAGGGGGTTTAATTCACGCGGCTGTCAGCCCGGGCAGTTGCAATGTTTTAGCCTTTAATGTTTTAGTTTTATGCGTTCTTATGTTATCTTTTTTCTTCTGCTGTTTTTTGCCGGCAGAAATGTTCACGCGCAATTTGTTTTGAGTGGTACAGTTCAACACAGTGCAAACAGCCAACCGCTGACAGATGCGACTGTGGTGCTTTCCTCGCCAGGCAAAACCGCACAAAGCACACTTACGGATGTGCAGGGAAAATTTTCTCTTAGTGTTGCTGAAACAGGAAGGTATGTACTCAACATTACTTATGTGGGATACAAAACCTTGTCAGACACCATTGAGTTGACACAAAGCATGCAAAAAAACTACCGACTGGAATGGGCAGCATTGCTCAGTGACGCAGTGATTGTAAGTGGTATTCGTGCTAAAGACAAGTCAGCAACAACGTTCACCAACCTCAACAGGGAGCAGTTGAATGAACGGAATTTCGGGCAGGATATGCCGGTATTGCTCGTGCTCACCCCCTCAACCGTTGTTAACTCAGATGCAGGAGCAGGCGTGGGTTACACGGGCATCACCATTCGGGGGGTTGACCAAACCCGCATCAACGTTACCATCAACGGTATTCCGTTAAACGATGCTGAATCGCAGGGATTATTTTGGGTAAACACACCCGACTTTGCCTCATCAGTAGAACAGGTGCAGATACAACGTGGTGTGGGTACCAGTACCAATGGTGCAGCCGCATTCGGCAGTAGCATCAACATGCAAACCACGGCCCTGCACCCTAAAGCATATGCTGAATATGCTACCGCAGCGGGCTCTTTCAACACATTTAAAAACACCGTGAGATTTGGTACGGGTTGGTTAAACGGAGGCTGGACCATTGACGGAAGATTATCCAAAATTACTTCCGATGGTTTTATTGACCGGGCTTCTTCTGATTTAAAATCGTATTATCTCTCAGCAGGACGTTATACCGAAAAAAGTATTCTGCGACTGGTTTCATTCAGCGGTGCAGAGAAAACCTATCAGGCGTGGAACGGAATTGCGGAAGATGTGCTTGACACCAACCGCACCTACAATGAGTTCACTTACAAAAACCAAACAGATAACTACCAACAGGATCATTACCAGTTGTTGTACAGCTATCAGCTGAGCAAAAAAACCACCTTGAACACGGCATTGCACTACACTTACGGACGTGGGTATTATGAAGAATACAAGCAGGGCGAAAGTTTTGCAGATTACCATTTACAGGATGTAATAATAGGTACCGACACCATTACGACAACCGATTTGGTTCGCAGGCGCTGGTTGGACAATGATTTTTACGGAGCTACTTTTTCTGTTACACATGAGCCCGATAACAAAAGCACATTTATTGCAGGAGGCGGGGCAAGTTATTATGAAGGGCGACACTTTGGTGAAGTCATTTGGTCGCAGTTTGCTTCCAACAGTTTTATAGGTGATAAGTATTACCGTAACAATGCGTATAAAACGGATGCAAATATCTATGCCAAATACAACCGTGAATTAGGCAAAAAATGGAACGCATTTGCTGATTTGCAATACCGTTATGTTGATTATTCGTTCTTGGGGTATGACCAGAATCTGAATAACGTTCAACAGAATGCACGCTTCAATTTCTTTAATCCGAAGGCCGGGATAGTATATTCAATAAGTGATTCCAGTAATGTATATTTAACACTAGCCGTTTCTAACAAAGAGCCCAACCGCAATGATTTTGTGAACTCAACTCCATCCAGCAGACCGGAGTCTGAACAACTGCAGAACATAGAGCTGGGCTGGAGAAAAAACTGGCAGCGAGCATCATTACAGGTTAATTATTATTTGATGTATTATCGCAATCAGCTTATTCTTTCAGGAAAGATAAATGATGTAGGCGCGTATACCCGTTTGAATGTACCTGAGAGTTATCGTACCGGTATAGAGTTGAGCGCTTCAGTAAACGTGACTAAAAAAATTCAGTGGAGCGGAAACCTGACTTTGAGTGAAAACAAAATTTTGTCCTTTACAGAGTATGTGGATGATTACGATTGGGGAGGGCAGTGGAGTACCAAGTACAGAAATACTTCCCTGGCATTTTCGCCAGCTATGATTGCTGCCTCACAATGGAGATTTTTACCGCTTAAAAATGCGACTATAGACGTAATTAGTAAATACGTTTCAAGGCAGTACATGGACAATACGGAGAACAAGGACAGAAGTCTGGATGCTTTTTTGGTAAATGATTTACGTTTCTCGTACACACTTAAAACAAAAAAATCAGGTTGGTTCAGGCAACTGAATGCAGGTGTATTGATTAACAATGTACTGGGCGAAAAGTATGAACCCAATGGGTACACTTACAGTGGCATAAGCGGAGGTGTAAGGAGTGATTACAATTATTATTACCCGCAGGCAGGCCGAAATTTCCTGATGCAACTCACGTTTGCTTTTTAACTACAAGGCTGCAGCTATAGTAACCACACTTACGCTGCAGCCTGTTTTATCCAACAATAATTGCGCACAGGATTCCAGTGTGGAGCCGGTGGTTACCACATCATCCACCAGCAACACATGTTTGTTACGTAATTGCTCAGGCTGTTCTACAGTAAATACTTCCTGCATATTTATAAATCGGGCAAAGCGCGATTTACGCGTTTGAGAAGAGGTGGCTGTAACCCGAAGTAAATTGGAGTGAGCAATTTCTTTATTTAATCCGTTACCCAAACCTTTTGCAAACAGTAAACTCTGGTTATATCCGCGTTGCCTTTCTCTGCTGATGTGAAGAGGAACAGGAATAATTACATCAACCGATTGAAACAATTCTGATTGATTAAGCTGTTGTGCATACAACTCACCCATGTATGTACCCAGCTCAGTAGCGTTTTGATATTTGATGGCGTGTAAAATATGTTGTGTTCGTCCTCCCTTTCTGAACTGCAGAAATGCAGCGGCACCTTGCAGGTTTACGCGACCCCAGAATAATTTATAAACCGGATTATCACTCCAAAGGTGGTAATTGGTATGCGGAAGATGGTAATGACATACAGTACACAAAAGCGATTCAGCCTGTAGCAGAGGTGTTTTGCAACCGGCACATATGCGGGGATAAAACAGGTCAAGTAATGAGTTAATCATAGTAAGCAGATACTCAAAAATAATAGAGTGCATTTTACTATGCAAATAATTCTGACTTAATTAATGCTTCGTCCAACTCTGAAATCAATAAAGTTGGCTACGTGGCCATGTGCTTTCAGATTAAAACCGGTAAACCAACGGGAGTTAATTTTATACAAGAGGCTATAACGTTGGTACAATAATGTATTGTAGCCGGAGGGGTTGTATACATACCACCCCATATGCTGACTAAACAGAAACCTCCCCATCAGAAATTCATGACCTAAAAGTATACCTGCCCGATGAAAGTGGTTGGGGTTGCTACCACTTCTGCGAAGTCTTTCCTGTAGGGCATAATCAAAGGTCCACTCAGCACCTGCACGCAGGCTGTTCAGCAAACCAATTTGTTTACCGGCTGAAAGTTGCAACCCACCTATAAAATACCGGTTTTTTTCACCCGGCAAAATACTTTTAGAAGAGCCATACACTTCTCCTCTGAAATTGAGCTTGTCACTGCTTTCATTGTTTCGAACGGGCCAGGTAGGCAAAGAAGGTTTTTCAAGATAATAATGGAAACCACCTGCAACTGTCGGGTAGTTGAGCCCTTTGTTAGGTTCCTTAACTCCTCCGTTAGAAATGTGGTTGTATTGAGCACTCATATTGAACCAGAGCCTGTCGCTTGTGCGTATATGAAAACCTGTTCCCAGGGCCAGGTATCCTCCAACTGGCATACTGTATGATTGATTAGCAGGGTTACTCAGCGCATCATACGGATGGGTAAGGTAAGAAAGTCCTAATGCACCCTTTACTGTGAAATGAATGCTCCGGTTAATTTTAAAAACAGGCTCCAGGTAAGGAGCAGCAGTTACTGATTTTCCTACAATACTATTATCGTAATCAAAGTAAGAAAAAATAAGCCCCACATGCGGAAAACAATGGCACTGATCCCATGTTTTTTGGGAAATAAGTCGTTTGCTTAGGTTAACTTCTATGCCCGAAGGATAAGAATTGGCCAGATTACTTACGTCCCGTGAATGAGCGAAAATAAATCCGTAGTGGGCCTTTATCCCTGCATGAGAAAGCGATGAACCCTTGTTGGAAGAGGAGTCTTCCTGTGCTTTGGCCCAATTAAATATGCCCGATAGAAGGCTTATTAAACACACAAAATGAAGTTTCATGCTTTATCCTAAAACAAAAACGTTAGCTTACAGTTTATAAGTAGCACAATTTAGTAAAACGGCACTTATTTTATATGAATACTCCTTTATGGCTTCGCAGATTTTTCCTTGCAGCAGGTATATACAATATACTGCTGGGGGGAGGAATGTTGTTTAGTCCGCAGATTTTTTTAAATTTTTTCAGTCACTCCATAGATGAACACACGTTTATATTTCAATTGTTAGGCGGAGTGGTGGCATTGTTTGGTGCGGGATATGTTATTGCCTCTTCCAACCCTTATAAACACTGGCCCCTGGTGCTACTTGGTTTACTGAGTAAGTTGTTGGTGCCATTGGTTTTTCTTTTTGACAAAGTGAGCCTGATAGAATTCAGCAATGCAGGTTACATAATGATTTTTGATGATATCGTCTGGATCATTCCTTTCATTATCTCGCTGTATGAAACCTACCGTCTGGCAACGCTAAACGAAGAATGGACCTTACAAGCCGATGAGGAAGTTTTGGAGAACATGTATACCCAAACAGGGGAAAGTATAGCGGTTTTATCCTTTCGTTCACCTGTACTTTTAGTTTTTCTTCGACATGTCGGATGCCCCTTCTGTCGCGAAACACTCAGCATAATCAAGGAAAGCAAACAGCGTATAGAACAACGAGGCACCCGTATAGTACTTGTGAGCATGAATGAGCCCAAAGCAATTGATGCCCTTTTGGAATCGAATAACCTTGTGGATTTGGAATACGTTAGTGATACTGACCGCATGTGGTACAAACTTTTCGGTCTGCAAAAAGGCAGTTTGAACCAGATTGCGGGTATAAGCTTGTGGTGGAAATTCTTTTCAGCTGTAGTATTAAAGCGGCACGGCATCGGGTGGACAGAAGGAGACGCCTTTCAGTTGCCGGGTGCTTTTCTGGTGCACAAAGGCAGGGTAATAAAACAACACATCAGCAACAACGCAGCAGATCATCCTGATTTCACAGGACTTTCAAGAGCATAGTTTTTTCGCCAAACGCTTGTTTATTTCAAAAATCTTCCTAATTTTACTTTATGTAAAACTTGGAGGTCACTATGAAAAGAACATTACTTCTAACCTGCCTTTTAATTCTTTCTACCTTTGCTGTTAGAGCTTCGCACATCGCGGGTAGCGACATGGAGTTTCAGTGTTTAGGCAAAGACACGTTCAAAGTCGTTTATCGCATATATAGAGATTGCCGGGGAGTTCCTTTAGGTAATTTTCTTCCAATTACGCTTAATACTGTGGGATGTACTCCAAATAGAATGGCAACAACAAATCTGGTGAAAGACTCTGTCGTTAAGTTAAGGTACTTGTGTGATGACAAAACAACAATTTGTGAAGGAGGTAGTTTCCAATTCGGTATCGAAGAACATATTTTCTCCGGTATTATAATTCTTTCACAGCTTTTTCCCGGAGGTTTAGACTCCAATTGTTGTCGGGTAAAAGCAACCTGGACCGACTGTTGTCGCAATGGTGCTATTAATAATATAGTCAACCCGGGTACCACAGGTTTTATGATTGATGGAGAAATTAATAGATGTATAAAACCCTGCAACAGTTCTCCTACTTTTACCAATAAACCTGTCGCAGTAATCTGCACAGGTGTCCCATTTTGCATGAACATGGGTGTGGTAGATAACATTGACAGAGACTCCATTTCATATGAACCTACCACACCATTAAATTCAAATGGCCAACCGGTTCAATTTATCCCACCCTATTCTGCCAACATGCCGACTCAAGTTTTGGGAGGCAATGCTAGTCTGCCTTATCCTGCAGGGTTTCATGTAGACTCTGTAACAGGAAATATTTGTTTTACTCCTACAGCCACACTGATGACATTTGTTTTGGCTGTAAAAGTTATTGAGTGGAGGAAAATAGACGGGGTATATGTGAAAATCGGAGAAACCAGACGTGATATGCAGATGTTTGCATATCAGTGCCCGGCAAATGCATCGCCAAAAATCGAAGTGAACGGAAGTACCACAGGACCTTGGTCGTTCCAAGCGTGTGTAGGTGAAGCTTTATGCCTAAGCATTCGAGCTTTGGATACTGACACAGGACCAGCAAAGTATGACTCTACCCGTTTGAGTTGGAACCGAGGCATTCCAACGGCATCATTTACTAATTCAAATACACCTAACTTTCAAATTCGTTGGGATGAGGCACAATTCTGCTGGACTCCGGGTGATCAGCATGTAAGTTCACTACCCTATTATTTTATTTTAAAAGCAGAAGATGATAATTGCGAAGTGCCGGCAACAACTCAGCGACCAATATCTATTTTCGTTCGCCCACGCCCATTAGGTAACAGAACCTACCAGAAAATATCTTGTAGTAAATATTCGCTGAATGTTCAACTAACAAATACGCAAAATGTAGACAGTACTAAGGTTACTTATGAGTGGCGAGTCGCTAATGCAGGTAACGGGACATTTAGCTTGTTAACCTCAACAATGTACACCACCAAATATGCTGAGCACACTTTTACTAACGGAGGCTACTTTGTTATACGTGCACGTTTGGTAGCACCTCCCTGCACTACCTTTTATTTCGATACAGTTTATGTGGATACCCCAGTAAAAGCCATCGCACAGCCCGATACTTTTGTGTGTGCCGGAAAATCTGTACAATTATCAGCGTATGCTACAAACGGTGATTCACCCTACAAATATAAATGGACACCGGCCGGAGGTAATGACTCCTCGCTTCAATATTCTTTTTTACCCACAGGTAATACCGTATGTGTGTTTGAAGTGACGGATTCAATAGGGTGTAAAGCTTATGATACCGTTAATGTGGAAATGAAAGCCTTGCCAAATGTTAATCTGGGGCCCGACAGACGAATCTGTTTTAAAGACAGTATTTTATTTGATGGGGGAGATAACAATGGTGCTGGCCTCATTCGTTTTACGTGGAGTTCACCAAGGGGAACGGCTAACGAACGAATGATTTACGCGCCTGATTCAGGGCAATACGCTGTTGAGGTAACCGATAGTTTTAACTGTGTAAATGCCGATACAGCTTTATTATTTATCAATAGGGAAGTAAAAGCACAAGCAGGTCCCGATGATACCTTATGTATTTATGATACGGATACACTCAGAGGTTCAGGTGGTGAAACATACGAGTGGCACGAGGTAAGTAATCCTTCAGTAATTCTTTCTAATCAAGCCCTACTGCCATTAAACCTTTTGCAGGTTGGAGTTAAGGCATATGTACTTAAAGTGGGTGTTACTTACAACGGAGTTACCTGTTATGATTACGATACAGTTTTTATTACCACTCGGCCACTACCGGTTATTACATTCTCCAACAGAAATGTCAAATTCTGTCTTACTGATTCATGGTTAAACCCGGGAACAAAAACAGGAGTTCAACCGGTTTCAAATACAGCAACAGGAGATTACGGGTACTGGACCATTAGTGATGCGACAAAACAAAACTGTTTCGAAAAAGACAGCACCAAACAGGAATTTGGCTGGGTGAAGCTAAATTGTTTAGGTGTTAACCAAGCACCCAATCCTCCATCATGGAAATTGGTATATGTATTCCGCGACCGTTTTGGTTGCATCAATAGCGATTCTGTTGATGTGGTAATATTGCCTTTGCCAATAGTGTGGGCAGGTATTGATCGGGTGGAATGTGGTAACAAAGACTCTATTGCTATTATTCCGTACCCTAATTTTGGTGTAGGAAGCGAGTGGTTGTCACCACCTTCACCTAACACTAATGTTCCTAACCCGGTTTTAGAGTACCTGCCATTAACTCGTAAGCACACGTATTATCCAAGCAGAGCGCAGCAGAACCATTACGATACCCTCGTGTATAAAGGAACCGATAATAATGGTTGTGAAAACACAGATACAGCCATAATCTACATTAAGCCTGTACCTGAAGTTGACGCGGGTAAGTTATCTGCGGTTTGTCATTTTGATAATCCGGTTAACTTGAATACCGTAGCAGGAGCAACACCATCGGGTGGGATGTGGAATGCTGAAATTCTTTCGCCTCCGGTTACAGGATTGGATACCAATGGAATTTTTGACCCATCAAAGGCAACACGATTAGGAAAAGGCTTGCCCAATATTCTGAAGTATACTTTCACCAACACATACAACTGCACTGCTGCTGATACCGTTCATCTGGTAGTTTACCCGCTTCCTGCAACCCGATTGACTGCTCCTGACTCAGCTGTTTGTGAAAACCATGCTCCCGTTGCATTTAACGGTACCCCTAAAGGAGTGGGAGGAGTGTATTACCTTAATGATAAAAATTTAGGGCCGGCACAGCCATTTTTTGAGTTTGACCCCAACAAACAGAACAATCCGAATGTGTTGGAAGGAATAAATTGGGTGAAGTATTATTATACCGATGTGAACGGTTGTAAAAAAGCGGATTCACTCAGAATACGTGTTCAGTTGATGCCTGATGTAACATTGATTTCGCCACCCGGAGCATTGTGTGAAGGAGATACATTCACTCTTCGAGGAACCATGAGTAAAACAAATTCATTCAGATGGTCAACATCAGGAGATGGTAAATTCACCGGACAGTTTTCTAATATTACGGATTCAACTTCAACAGACAGTGTTGTCAATTACACACCCGGAGCAAATGATATTTTCAATCAAGGCTGCTTCGTGAGATTGATATCAACCGACAATGGTATATGCCCCGCTGATGTAGAACAAAAGCCGATAAAAATTGAGGTTAAGCCTTCAGGAGACTTTACTGCTATTCAGGAAGGGTGCGAGCCTTTTACTACTTTCTTTGACGGGGCGTTCACCGGCTATCAATACATTCGGTGGAATTTCGGAGACCTAACTTCACCTTTGGTGGGGGATGAAGATCCTGTTCATACCTACGTGAAGAAGGGCTTGTATGACGTATCGGTTTATCTTCGTTCTCCTGCCGGATGTGAACAAACCATCACTAAACCACAGTTTATAAAAGTGAACCCAACACCGGTAGCCTATTTTGAACCCGATAAAAAGAAATCGACTATTGCACTGCCTCGTTTCACGTTCTTTAACAAGAGTACGAATTATACAGAGAAAGACAGTGTAACCCTGATGTGGAATTTTGGAGACCCCAAGTCGGATGTAGATACTTCAGGTACAAACAATCCAACCTACACCTATGAGCCGTCTATTGGTAAATACATAGTTACATTGAACGTAACTACAAATAAAGGTTGCACTTCTGATTACTCAGATACCTTGCTTTTGGAACCTGATATTACTGTATTTGCTCCCAATGCTTTCAGGCCACAAAGTGCTCAGGACCGTAACCAGAAGTTTTACATTGTGGTTGACGGAGCAATGACCTATCACTTGGATATATTTAACCGTTGGGGAGAATTGGTGTTCAGCTCTGATGATCCGGAAGAAGGCTGGGACGGCCGTTATCAGAATATCAACAGCCAGCAAGATGTTTACGTGTGGCAGGTGAATGTAACCAGCTACAGCGGAAGGCCGTATAAATATTCCGGAACAGTTACCCTGATCAGATAAAATAATGTACGTGTAATAAGTGAATAAGACGAGGTAATTTATCTCGTCTTATTTTTTTATACTTGAAGCATGAAATCAGCTAATCGGGTAAAACCAATTTTTCTATTATCACTTTTTCTCAGTGTATTTGCGGCACCCATTTATGCGCAGCAGCATAATGATTCACTTGTGGTGAAGCAACTGTTTAATGAAGCACTAAATAAAGGTAAAGCATACGAAAACCTCAGGTATTTATGTAAAAATATCGGGCACCGCTTGAGTGGTAGCGCAAATGCACAAGCTGCTGTTGAATACACCAAACGATTAATGACAGAGTATGGGTTTGATAAAGTATACCTGCAACCTGTTTCAGTTCCTAAGTGGGTAAGAGGTGAAAAAGAACAAGCCAAAGCGATACTTTCAAACGGGAAAAGTGTACCCTTGAGAATACTTGCCTTAGGCAATTCAAAGGGCACCGGACCAGAGGGAGTCAAAGCACAGGTTGTAGAAGTAAAAACACTTAAGCAGTTGGATTCGTTGGGTGAAAAAGAGATTAAGGGCAAGATTGTATTTTTTAACCGACCAATGAATCCTTCTTTCATTACTACTTTTGAGGCGTATGGAGATGCAGTTGACCAACGCTCTATAGGGGCGAGTATGGCGGCAAAGTACGGTGCTGTTGCGGTAATCGTAAGGTCCATGACTCTTGCTCATGATACTTTTCCGCACACGGGGGCATTGCGGTACATTGATTCCCTGCCTCAAATTCCTGCAGTTGCTATCAGCACAAATGATGCGGATGTTCTAAGCATTTTTGTTAAAAAGGATAAAGGAGTGGAGGTGTATTACAAAACACTTTGCGAAATGCAGGGCGAGGTAATGTCATACAACGTGGTGGGAGAAATAAAGGGAAGCAAATACCCCGAAGAAGTCATAGCAGTTGGCGGTCACCTCGACTCTTGGGATGTGGGAGAAGGGGCACATGATGACGGAGCCGGCTGTATACAATCAATTGAAGCATTGCGCCTATTCAGGTCGCTGGGTATAAAACCTGCGCGCACTATAAGGTGTGTTATGTTTATGAACGAGGAAAATGGTTTAAGGGGTGGTAAGGCATACGATGAGCAAACCAAGGGAGAAAAGCATATTGCGGCAATTGAATCAGACCGAGGAGGGTTCACACCCAGAGGATTTTCAATTGATACGGATAATGCAGCGCACGTTCAAAAGATTAAAAGCTGGAAACAAACACTGAGTGCTTTTGGTTTAGATAAAATAGAAGCAGGAGGGGGAGGAGCCGATATAAGTTTTCTGAAGCAACGCGGGTGCACATTAATTGGTTTTGTTCCTGACTCGCAACGGTATTTTGATTTTCATCATGCGTCAACAGATGTATTTGAAGCAGTAAACAAAAGAGAACTGGAGATGGGCGCTGCCTCAATGGCTGCGCTTATCTGGTTACTTAGCGAGAACGGGCTCTAATTTTGATTGCAGCGTATTCATATTTAAAGGCTTCGATAACATAGCCTCAATGTTCTTAATGTTGGCAGCATTTAGTTTATCTTCCAAATCAATGGAAGAGGAGAGTATAAATATTTTACTTTTCTCCACAAAAGCAGGGTTTTGAAGCGTAAGTTTTTCAGCCAGTTCAAACCCGTTCATGTCAGGAATTTGCAAATCAATCAGGAATATTACATCAGTTAGTTTTTCCTTGTTTGTTTTGATGAACTCAAGCGTAGGTTGTGATTCTGTAAACGTGTAAACATCTTTGCACAGTTCCGACAGTTCAATGAAACGCTTGTTAATCAAAAGATCTATATCACTGTCATCTACAAGAACGAAGGTGTATTTTTGTGTTCCCATGTATTGTGTTAATCTAATGCAGGAATTAATATTTTAAAGGTTGTCCCCATGGTTTGATTTGATTCAACATCTATACTGCCTTTCAGTTTAGTTACGGCTTCTTTTACAATATATAAACCAATTCCTGAGCCGCTGTTGGGGTTATTTCCTCTGAAAAACATTTTAAATATATTGTCTTTTTCTCCATCCTTCAGGCCGATACCGTTATCTGATATAACGATGCTACATTCTTTTGAAGTGCAGGTAATATTTACATCAATAGTACTTTTCACTTTGTCCTTATCGTGGTACTTTACAGCATTGGATATAATATTACTGAGAATAATGCGGAGTTTGATGGGGTCTGATTTAAAGTTCGATACCTGATTGATATGAATATTGAAATCAATTTTGCTGAAACCCGGCATAAAGTTGAGTGATTCAGTAATATCTCCTATGAGTTTATTAAAGTCAATAGCACCAATATGAAAATCACTACGGGAGTTTTTATAATAATCAATAATACTCAGAATAAACTTGTCAAGTTTGTGAACTGACTGCTCAATGAGTTTAAGGTACTGGTTGCTGTTTCCTGTTTCTAATTCTGATAACTGCACAATTCCGAGTATGGACATAAGCGGTGCGCGTAAATCATGCGAAGCACTGTAAACAAATTTATCCAGCTCATCGTATGCTTTTTGTAGCTCAGTATTTCTTTCCCTTAATTCTTTCCGGGTTTTGTAAATATCATAAGCATTTTCAATGGCAGTTCTTACATAACCATTATCCCAGGGTTTATCAATAAAGCGGAATACTTCTCCTTTGTTGATGGAGTCAATAGCGGCATTTATATCACTGTACCCGGTGATAAGTATTCTTAGCGGCTCTGAGTACTGGTGACGTATTTTCTCAAAAAACTGCACACCCGTCATTACCGGCATACGTTGATCTGCCAGAACTATATGAATTTCATGTTTTGCAAGAATTTCTTCAGCTTCTGCAACAGAGGTTGTGGTGTAGATATTATACTCTTTGCGGTATTCCGCCTTAAAGCCGTTAAGGTTTGCCTCCTCATCGTCAATATAAAGAAGATTGATATGCGGTTTTGGCATGGTGAAAGGTAATATTATTTGAGCAATTTAGGAAGTTTTATAACAAATTCAGCACCTTCGCCCGGAGAAGAGTTTACCTGTATGCTTCCCTTGTGCATTTCAATAATCTTGTACACAATAGATAAGCCCAGCCCGGTACCTTCTCCCACTTCTTTGGTAGTAAAGAAGGGGTCAAACATGTTGGACTTTACCTCATCGGTCATGCCCATGCCGGTATCAGCAATTTTCACTACCACCATATCGTTCTCGAAAGAAGTGCTTACCGTTATTTTTCCATGCCCGTCTTTAAAATTTCGTATGGCATATATACTGTTATTGAGCAGGTTCATAAAAACCTGGTTGAGCTTGCCCGGATAACATTCTATATCAGGAAGACTACCCAATACTTTTTCAATTTTTACTTTATCTCCCAGCTGGTTGTTAAGCAATATGAGTGTGGAAAGAATGCCTTCATTAATGTTGGCGTGTTTTATCTCCGCTTCATCAAGTCGGGAGAAGTTCTTGAGGCCCTTTACAATTTCCACAGTTCTGGATGCGCCCTCTTCCATTCCTTTGAGCAGCATTTCAATTTCTTTGCGTATATAATCGTAATCAATTTCTTCTTTGAACTGCTTAATGTTGGTCATTAGAGATTTGATTTCATCTGCGGTGAAATTCTCTTGAAGCAGATCATATTTTTCCAGAATGGCAATGAGGTCGTCCACATCCCTTCTTAACGGACGGATGTTGGAGCTCACAAAGTTGATGGGATTATTTATTTCATGTGCAATACCCGCTGTAAGTTGTCCAAGCGAGGCCATTTTTTCTGCATCTACCAGTTGTGTTTGTGCGTCTTTTAATTGCGTAAGTGCGTTGCTTAAATCAGTGTTCGTTTCCTGAAGTTCAAGGGTTCTTTCCTCTACTTTTTGTTCCAGAATAATGTTTTGTTCGCGCACTATACGCTCATTTTCCCTTAGCGCCATCAAGGCCTCTTCTTGCGATTTTTCTTTTTCTATCTTCAGAATATTGATTCTGTCAGCAAGTGCAATGGAGAGCAAAATGGCCTCAATAGCAGAGCCAAACTGGATGGACGATGAGGTGATGTTATTAAAAGGCAATACACCCACATCCTTTAACACAAAAACAACAATACTCAGCAGAAAAGCCGACCAGGCAATAATGAAGAAAAGTGCCGGACGAGAATTAAATTTGATTCTCACATATATGGCAGCAAAGAGCATGGCAAATGTTAGTCCCAGAGCAAAAAGGTTGAGCAGGTTATAGGCAATGTGTTTTTGTTCGCCCAGCCCCACAAAAAGCGGAATAAAATAGAGCACGCAAAACGTAAGTAACAGCTTATTGATTTTTGGCGTGAGGTTTTTTATATCCAGAAATTCGCGAAGAAATCCGATAGAGGTGAATGCCGTGAGACAAGAGAAAAGGAACATGCTGTACTTTTCAAAAGCAGGCCACTCAGGCCACAGGTATTTGAAGCCGTACCCTTTTATACTTATTTGTGTCAATGCAACGGAAAGAATGTACACGATATAAAAGAAATAGATGCGATCTCGTACACTAAAAAGGAGAAAGAGGTTATAAAGAAAAATCACCAACATTATGCCGGCATATAATCCAAAACCCATGTCATCAACCAATCCGGCTTTATAACCTGCCTTGGCAGACCCGAAATAGACGGGTACCTGCATTTCACTATAGGAGTTGAGCAGTAAATAGCACTCAAACACAGTTGGGGTGTCAGTCACGGGCAAATCAAAGACATAGTTCGGGTTATCGTACGTTCTTTGGCTGTAGAAATTATTTTTGCTGATAGTAGTTGCGGAAAACGGATTGCCTGCTGAACGAGTATAGAATGTAATATTTTCCAGCATGGGGTTGGCAACATTTATCACCATTCTGTTTTGCGCGCTGTTGCTGGCCATAAACTTCACCCACAGGTTAAAAGTTGAAACCTGCTCATGTGGTATTTCCGTTTTAATTTCTTTAAAACTTTGCCCGTTCTTACTTACTGCTTCAATGTCGAGCAGGTTTGTTGTATCCTGAAATACCAGCAAATGATTTTTGTTCAATAGAATAAACGGATCATTGGCAGCAACAGAGACAATATCGGTTTGAGAAAAAACAAAAAATGAAGTAAGACTGAATACTAATGCAAAGTAGAGTTTAAGTGTTTTCATACAGTTTTATTTTGCAGCGGCTCTTTTTAAAGTGAGATCAATATTTACACAGGCCTTTCCCTTTGGTCCTTCAGCAAATATCTGTTGTATCGGTTTATTCAGCAAATTCACCACCTCTTGCCGCTGTTCTTCCGCTGCAGTGCTTAATAAAGGCACATCATTTATAACCAGCGAGGTGGCCACCAGGTCAAGTTTCGGGTAATAGAATGTACCCTCTTTACCTATAGAAGTTTCAATCACAAATCCATAGGTTTTGGCCATAGCCACAGTGTAGGGCGCACATAAAACAAACAGGGAGCCCATGTCAAGCATTCGTGCCAAAGTTACTCCCATGCGGGTAAGTAAAATGCTCAAGCCATGGCCGGCTATGTCTTTGGAGTTCCATAGTCCGCATAATTCTCCGGTTTTATTTTTGGCATATTCTGCCACCAGCGGGTATATCTTGGTATCTACTATTCCTATGGCTTCTTCAATAGGTAAGGGTTGGGTGTCATTGGCAATATGTACTCTCTCCCCACCATAAGTATGTTTTCCATCTTCAGATTCTACTATGATAACAAAAACTCCCGGATTATAAAACCAGTCGTTTTTTGCTGAGGTAACTTTGGTTACGCCATAGTCACGTAAAACATTCGCATGTCCTTCCGCAAAACGCCTGCACGATTCAACATCATCAGGTGCTCTGAATACTCTTACGCGTATGTTTTTTTCCCTTTTCTGATCTTTCAATGGCGATTTTGTTTGATGGCTAGGTCAATATCAAAATATAATCTGCCAGACAGTGTTGCTTGTTTTAAAAGTATTTGCCTGCACGCTTCAGTAGTTATTGCTCCTCCGAGGAATACTGCTGAAGAAAGCTGAGGCCAGGAAACAATAGTTTTACCGTATTCCTTCATGGAGAATTTTAATCTTTCCGAGATATTCTCCGCACTGATTATTTTCATCACTATCGGAAGTTTTTCCTGTGGTGTGAGGTTGCTCAACTCCTGATAAGAAATATCTCCGACCAAACCATGCAGAACGGGTAATGTATTGTCCAGATCAAATCGTTCAATGTCCAGCATTCCGCGGTCATTGGTATCCATTACTACCGGTATTCCATGTTCACGTGCTTTGAGTCTGCACAACAATTTAATATCGAGGCTATCACATTCATCTACCAATATATCCAATTTTCCCCCGTCACACAAAAACGATTCTATATTGTCTTCGGTAACCCCGTTTTTAAATATTTTGAGTTGAATAAAGGGGTCCAGCTCTGATATTCTTCTTTGTGCAATAACCCATTTGGGCAGGCCTATTTCATGTATACCGGCCTCCAGTCTGTTCATGTTGCTCAGGTCGAGCGAATCAAAATCAGCAATTCTGATTTCACTGCACACACGTTCCATGGCCAAACAAACGGCAATGGTCATTCCTACCGATAAGCCAATTACACCTATCTTTTTTGATTGCAATTCGACTTGTTCTTCCCGGGTGATTTTATACAGATTTCTGCTGGTTCGCAGCTCCATATATTCTTCCTCATCAAGCAAATGAACCAGTTTCTTGCTCCAGGGGTAATATACCCATACCCCATATTCCTGTAGTGAGGTACCTTTAAGAAGGTCTGAAAGAAAATGTTCTTTATTTAATTGAACAGGAGGAATGTGTGGATTACGAATTCGTTGCAACTCAAAAAGCTGTTCTTCTATAGTGTCATATACTTCGCAATCCGTTACAGATTGAAAGAGTTCTGACAAGCGAGCCTTGTCCTGTTCCTTGCTCAAACGGAAAAATTGAGGGGTATCCTCAGTAGAAAATACACTATCCTTTGCCGCACCTCTTTTCAGACAGACGGTAATATCGTCCGACATTTTCATTCGCTTAATTTTTCAGCAAATTAGAAATTATTCGATGAATTATTGTATGAAGGCCATGAATATTTGAAATTTTAGTAAAAAATTGTTTTAAGACCTTTAATTTTGTGTATGGAGTTGGACGAAAAAACGAAAGTTAACATACTGTATGTGGACGATGAAGAAAACAATCTTCAGTCGTTTAAAGCAGCATTCAGAAGGGATTATAATGTTTTTCTGGCTTCGTCAGGCTTTCAGGGGCAGGATGTTTTGAAGCAACACACCATTCACATTATTGTAACCGATCAACGCATGCCGGGGATGACCGGTGTAGAATTTTTGGAGTCTATTTTAGATGAATACCCTGATGCTATGCGCATTTTGTTAACGGGTTACAGTGATATTGATGCCGTGGTGGATGCAGTAAATAAGGGCAAGATTTATCATTACCATCAAAAACCGTGGGATGAAAATCTTTTGAGAACAGTTTTCAAAAACGCCTATGCGCATTACCGTTTAGTTGAGGACAATAAAGAGCTTACTCAAAAACTTATTGTGGTCAACAATCAATTGGAGTTTATGCTGCGTCAAAAATTGCTGGATTAATTAATCCTTTTGATTTACCCATTCGGCTATGTTGTTTATAACGTAGTTCGGAACGTTAGCTCTTATTTCATAGTCCTTGGGTGAGCTTTTCTCAGGGCTTTCTGTGAATACATGATTCAGATTCGGGTATAAAATAAGTTGCACGTTTCGCCAGATTTTTTTCAATTTGTTTTCCCAAATGTTAAAATCTTTTATTGTTACCTGATAGTCGCGGGCACCTTGCAGCAGCAGAATTTTTTTATTGAGTTTGCCTGCTGTAGCTACCTGATTGTAGTGCATTAAATCTACCCAGTAAGCTGTGGGTAAGCCCAGTGGCAACTCATCCGGTGATGCCAAAGCCAGCCGAACACTGTCTTTGAGTATGGCTGTACTTGCTTTGTATTTATTCAACGTTTCTTCCTCCTCAGTGCTTAAGGTGTCATTCAGCATAAAAATATACTGGAGTTGTTCTTCCACCAAAACTTCCAGCGGGCGGGCATTGGCTGCCATCATAATAATACCCTTCACTTTTTTATTGTTTGTGGCTATACGCGGGGCACACATACCGCCCAAGCTGTGGCCAAGTACATAAATTTCTTTTTTGTTAATACCTTTTTGAATGCTCATCAACTCAACTGCTTCTTTAGCATCATTTATTACTTCTTCATCAAGGTTGAGCAGTTCAATATCATCTACACTTTTACCACCGTATACTTTGGTGCGTTTATCGTATCGGAAAGTGGCTATTCCCTTTGCGGCTAAACCTAAGGCCAGGTCTTTAAAAAGTTTGGTATTACCCAGTGTTTCATCTTTATCATTGGGGCCCGAGCCATGAACCATAATGACAACGGGAACTTCTTTTGCCGCTACCGGAAGGGTTAGAATACCCGGCATTTTATATTTACCGTTGACTAAGGTGAGTTTGATTTCCGAATAATTTTTTACGTCAGGAGCATAAGAGGGCCATATATAATCAGCCTTGGGTCTGGATGGAATAATCCGAATCATGTTCACATACCCGCTGCTGTCATACGTTAACATCAGCTCGTATGCAGCTTTTCTATACCTGCACAGTTGAAAATAGGTGATGTTATCCTGAAACAATTCAACTTCTGGTGAACCAATCGAATCAAGTTCGCCACTTTCGCGTTCTATATTGCTCCATATAAGTCCTAAACGCTTAGCACTTAATGCGTCTTTCGTTTCCTCATTAAAGGCGGAGTAAACAGAGTCGAACTGATGCAGCAGAAGGTACTGCAGGATACGGGCACTCTTCATTTCCTGTTGCGCAAAACCAGCACGAGTGAGCAACAAAATGAAAATTACAGTTATGCTTAAACGGATTTTTCTTTTTTGTGTTAATGGTTTCATATCTTCGCGAAGTTAGTCATGAAAAAGAACCTTTACCTTACCTTCTTCCTGTTAATTTCGGGGTTGTGCAGTTTTGCTCAGGATTCGCTTATTGAGTGGGATCCGGCCGGTACGCGATTCAGCATGCAGTTGTTACCGTATTACATTGAAACCAACGGAGCCAATCAGGTGAATTTTGGTATGGGTGCTAAAGCAGATTATTATTTTCCCAAAGTATTGTCGTTACATGCAGGATTTAAGCAGGCCCTTTACGATTTGAATAACTACAATGCCAACGTTAAAGGATTTAAGACCTCTGAAAATACCACCAACCTTTTTCAGCAGTTTGATTTTGGTGCGGGATTGTATTTTAATATTGACGGGAATACAAATGCCAGAGTTTATGCCTGGCCCGGTACGGCTTACGTTGATCCGGTTGAAAAGGACACCCTGTACGACTATACCAAAGAAAAGTTACCCTGCAGAACCATGATAGGTTTGCGCGGAGGTTTTTACCAATGGAGACAATCTGTAGATGCAATCAGCGCATCAAAGGGCACATTGGTTGCTAAGGACGGTTACGAGTTTAATGACTCTATGGATCTTTACACTAACATCACTTCAAGCGGTTACTATGCCGGCATTTCCCTTTCCAAATTGGTAGATGTTTTTTATTATTCAGCTGAAGGCGAGCAAAAGAATGTATCTTTTATACGTAATCTGTACCTCGATATACTCTATGCACCCACTATCACCATTGATAACATTGTATTGAACGGTGTGTCGCATGATATTACCGGAGTTGGTGGTTTGAGCAAGAAAAATATGGGTGGCAGAATTGTATACGAAAAAACAGGCACCCGCGATTTTCCCAAGCTGAATTTCTCTTACCGCGTAGAAGCGGGTATCCGTCCGGGGCTGGCTGATAAAGGTTTTTACATTATGCAAACCATAGGATTGGGTTTTGCCCGTTAATATTTTCCTTACCTTTGTGCACTTATGGTAGTTACCCGCCTTCGTAATATTTTTATTGGCATCGGATTATTGATGCTGGCCGTTTTTCTGCTTTCACTTTTTTTTGAGCGCACTTATTTGGTTAAACGCGAAGTGACCATATCAGTAGCACCCGCAAAGGTTTTCCCGCTCATAAATACACCGGCTTTGTGGGACGAATGGATGAGTTGGGGTGCGCCCGACAGTTCTTATACATATATTTTTATGGGGCCTCCTTCCGGCCGCTTTGCCAAAAAAATTATGAAAGGTCCGCAGGTAGATATAGTTTTCAAAATCATACAAAGTCGTAAGGATACAGCTATTCGTTATGAAATTTCTACAGCTGATGTGGAGTTTACCACTGACGGGGACATTCTGCTTTCTCCGGTTCCCAATGGCACCTTGGTGAGTTGGATTGACTCAGGTGATGTGGGCTACAATGTTTTTGCCCGCTTTAGTCTGAAGGGTATTCAGCAACGCATAGGTGATGATATGGACCAGAGTTTGTTGCGGCTCAAAAACGTGGCTGAGCAAGCCCGCTGATAATCGTAAAAATTCTGACTTTTTTCGTTTCCCTTTCTGTGTAAAGGGTTAGTTTTGCCGCTTATTTCAACAGAGTATGAGCGAGACTAAAAAAATTACCAACGCCTTAATTTCAGTTTTCTATAAAGATGGTTTAGAGCCTGTTGTGAAAGAGTTGCACCGTTTGGGTGTTACAATTTATTCTACCGGAGGAACACAGGAGTTTATAGAGAAGTTGGGTATTCCGGTAATTGCCGTAGAGTCTCTTACAGGATATCCTTCTATTTTGGGCGGAAGAGTAAAAACATTGCACCCTAAAGTTTTTGGTGGTATTCTGGCCCGAAGAGAAAATGCTTCTGATATTTCAGAGGCTGCTCAGTTTGAAATTCCAATGCTTGATTTGGTGATTGTTGATTTATATCCGTTTGAGGAGACAGTAAAGTCAACCACAGATGAAAGCGCTATCATTGAGAAAATTGACATTGGCGGAGTATCACTCATTCGTGCCACTGCAAAAAATCACCGCGACACCATTATTGTTGCGCACAAAAATGACTACGCATTTTTGCTCAACCTGCTGCAAACTAAAAACGGCAGTAGCATGGATGACAGGAGAGAATTGGCCCGCAGAGCATTTAACGTTACGTCACACTACGATACACATATTTTCAACTACTTTAACGGAAACCGCACCGACAGTTTTAAAGAAAGCATACTCACGGGTACTACTTTGCGGTACGGTGAAAACCCGCACCAGAAAGGAGTTTTTTACGGAGATTTAAGTGAAGTGTTTGACCAGCTGCACGGCAAAGAGTTGTCGTACAACAACCTGGTTGATGCGGAAGCGGCACTACAGCTTTCGGCTGAATTCACCCAACCCGCCTTTGCCATTATCAAACATACCAACCCCTGTGGTGTAGCAGAGCGCGATACCTTGTTGCAAGCCTGGAATGATGCATTAGCCGGTGATCCGGTTTCAGCATTTGGCGGTGTGATTGCCTCTAATCGGGTTATTGATGAGGCCACCGCAAAGGCAATGGACAGCCTATTTTTTGAACTACTCATTGCCCCGGGTTATGATGCCGCAGCTTTAGAAATACTGAAATCAAAAAAGAACCGCGTTTTGCTGGTACAGAAAAAAACTGATTTTGGTAAGATGCAGTTTAAATCCTTGCTTAACGGTGTGCTGGCACAGGACAAAGACAGCATGCAGGAAAAAGCAGGTGATTTAGTTTGTAAGACCCAAACACAACCTACCTCATCAGCACAGGTTGACGATTTGCTCTTTGCCGCTAAGCTGGTGAAGAATGCAAAATCCAACACCATTGTACTGGCCAAAAACAATCAGTTAATCGGCATAGGTTGCGGACATACTTCCCGAATTGACGCATTACACCATGCTATAAAAAAAGCGGCTGAATTCGGGTTTGATTTGAACGGTGCTGTAATGGCTTCGGATGCGTTTTTCCCTTTCCCTGATTGTGTGGAAGTAGCGCATAAGGCAGGGATTAAAGCAGTGATTCAACCCGGTGGTTCTATCAAAGATCAGTTGAGTATTGATTACTGCAATGCACACGGTTTAGCTATGGTATTCACCGGCATTCGTCATTTCAAACACTAATTCATAGTTAAGAATTATCTGTATTCAGATAACTTTTTAGTGCTTTCACATAGTTCTCAAAAGCAGTTATGCCTTTGGGTGTTATTTTACATGTAGTAAGCGGATACTTCCCTTTAAATCCTTTTGTTACTTCAATGTAGCCGGCCTGTTGCAGTTTTTCAATCTGCACACTCAGGTTGCCTGCTGTGGCCGCAGTTTTTTCTTTAAGGTAGCCAAACTCAGCCTCTTTAACAGCAATGAGTAGTGATACAATGGCCAGCCTGAGTTGCGAGTGAAGAAGCGGATCGAGGTCTTTAAACATGCTTGGCTAGTCTGTTATTTAATAAATGGCCGGGAATAATGAAGCCTCCCATAACCCCGATGGCAATGAGTAACAGATGTACTTCTGTACCCCTTCCCAATGCCTGTGCTATAAACGACTCTGGTAATTGTTTGGCTATTTCGGGATAGATAAAACCAATCAGCGCACAAGTCCAGTTGAGTATTCCACCCCATTTCAAGGGCTTGAATTTTAATAACCCGCCAGATACAAATAACCAAATCGCATACACCACCATAATGGTGGGATAGAAAGCTTTCCATTGCGCTCCTACAGGCATTGCAAAACAGATTACAAACATGGAAATACTGAATGCTTTTATCACCTCGTTCATGCTTTCTGATACATACGTTTTTACCTCTACTTCTTTTTTCTTTTCACGCATGCCGTATATCATGGTTACTATACCGCCCAATGGCATCAGTATCATCCAGGGTAATCCGTGTATTTCAAATGTTGTAAAACCAATGATATATAAATCGGCAAGCGCAGCAATAAATACCAACCAGCCCCAGAAATAATAATAAAAACCGTTGTCTCTTATTTCTTCTTTTGTTTTGCTGATCATTTCTTCAATCAGCAGGATAGCGTCTTTTTCATTCATAACATTAAAAGTTTTGCAACGGATTTTGCTTTAGACAAAATCCGTTGCAGGTTTTATTTCTTAATTACAATTCTGTGTTTTGTGGTACTTTTATCTGCATGGTGAAGCACTACAATATACACACCTTCTTTTAATCCTTCACAGTCAACATTTATTTCTGATGTTTCTGCTTTTACACTTTTCACTACTTCTGCCTTCACATTGTATAGCTCTATCAGGTCCACCGTTTTTTCAGCATAAATGTTAAAACTTTCTTTTGCAGGGTTAGGGTAGATCTTAATTAGTTGTGCTGCATTTATGTGTTTTACTGAGGTGTGTTGGTAACTGAAGCTGATGTCGTCCAGGTATAGTTTACTTCCTACTACGGGGTCAAAACCGTTTATGCTGGAGGAGAATAATACAGCTAAAGAATCAGGAGTGTAATTGCTGCGGTAGTTAATAGTTACTTCTGCCTGCACATATTGACTGATGGTTTGATGGTTTTCCCAGTCAGCATAGCCTACAGTATCTCTTTGTAAAGTTGTAGTGTTCCATCGGGTCAGGAGTAAGGTCATGGCGTTTGTGTCTCCGGTCATGGGGTTGGCTTTGAAGAAAAATTTCAACGACACCGGCCGCGAACTGAACGGGATAAGGTTACGCTCCATTACTGGTTCCCATTGTTCAGTCAGAATAAGGTTGGTGGTCAATAAACCGGGAGTGTTGGACATGGTACCCGATTTGGTTTCGAGCAATACTGCTGATGTGCCGCTGTGAGCATCTCCAGTTTTAAGTGTGGTTTGCGGGTAACTGACCAGTGACAGTATGTTCAGCGAGAACCAACCCTGCGGCTCCTGGAAGGTGATGCCGTTACTTGTTTTCTGTAGCCAGTTTTCCAGTCCACCATTGATGGGTTGTTCCTGCGCTTGTGCACCCAGCCACAACCCGGTTGTGACCATTAGTGCGAATAATTTTGTACGTTTATTAGACATGGATTTGAAACATTTGATTTGCGATACAAATGTAAAGTAGTTTATATTATAAACTGAAATTTATTTTCAAAGTTTAGTATTAAAGTACTGAAAATAAGTCTGATAAATGGTAATTATATACTTGACAGACCCATAATTGAGGGTCAGAACTTTACACCGTAAGCGGCAAGTTCTCTTCTTATGTCCTTAATTACCCCAAAATACACACCTTGAATTTTAAGCAGGTCTTTGGGTTTTATGGTTAGCAGGTCGGCAACGGTTTCAAACTTTAGGAACTTCATAACCTTCATGGTGCGTACGGTTATGTCTAAGTCCTCTAACCGTAGTTTTAAAACAGATTGTAGGTGTTCAGATGGTTCAGGCTTTTTGTGGAGTTTAGCAAGTTGCTGGGTTAGGTTATAGTTTACCTCTTTAAGTGTTTCATAGTGTTTATATTTCTCAAAGAAGTACTCTATTGAGGATATTATGTGCATTAAAGAGGTCTTGTATATCTGTTCTACGCGCTGTGTCGTTATTCCTATGTCTTTCGCTACTGCATCGTATGTATGTCTGAATAATAGTATCCGTTTTAAAACTTCACCGTTACGCTCGTCAATATTGAACAGGTTCAAACGCTCATCAAGAGTAATGAGGTTCATTAAAAGGACTTGGTCAGACTTATGTAGGAATTTCAGGTCAGTCACATTAGTGCTTTTTTAGTGGCATGGGTTTAACCCTTACAATGCGTTGTATTACCTCTCCAAAGCTGGGTTTTTGCTCTTGCTCTGTATCGGGTTTCTTTTTTTCGCCTGACTTGGGTTTTGGAACTATTTTTTTTGACATAATACAAAGTTACCGAAAGTTTATATATTGCCGTTCTAAATTATATCCCAGTGAAAACATTCTGCATAAATTCATCTATTGAAATAGAGGTAAGTTATAATACTAAATCCAAAACAAGAGCAAGATTATATGAACACATTACAGAGTATCTAAAAGATGTTAGCCGTTACCTACATGGTAGGCCAGAGTCTTCTTCGGTGTCAACAGACACTGTTTTACATTTTGTTAAAAGTCAAATATCAAACCTCAATTCGCAAATACAGGAATTTGATGGTATTGAAAATATTGCACAAGCAGACCTAAACAGAAAGGTCAAAAACTGTAAGATAAATAAAGACTCTTTAAGTATAGAATCAAACCTGATTGATATATTTGACTTCAGGCTTAATCACCAAACTAATATAATAATAAACTACGAATCCGTTGTTTACGCAGTAGAGTCAGAAGACGTTGATAAAAGCGGAAATACATTATTAGTTTGTTATCAGAAAAAAGAGCCATTTGAAAGTAGAATACAAATACCTAAAAACTCGAACGTCCCCTATCATTTGCGTTCAATGTAGTGTCGAAATCTCCATTAACTAAACAACCTGTAAAGTATTCAATCATTGAGTCAACAATGTATGTGGCGAACTTAACGTCAAACTTCTCCCAATTTACGACAGCATAAGCCAACTCAAAAGGGGGTTGTTGTTGAAAGTCTATTGAACACGCTTTTAAATTACCCGAATTTTTTAACCTTCGTAAGTAGTCTATTATTATGACAGTCCTTTTTATATTAGACAATTCCCCATTTGGGGAATAGATTGTATCCAATTCTGATTCTTCTACGGTGGTATTCATATTTATACTTATTAATCCAAACTCTTATATATGCAAATATAAACATATATTCATATTTATCAAAACAAACAAAACACATTAATTCAATCTTAAAATAAACCTGTATGATGTTCTACTGAGTCAACCCAAAAATAGACTTTATTTCCCTTGCTTTCCTATCAGAGTTATATACTCCAAATTCCCTACATTCGACTGTAACAGGAGTAAATCAAACCTGTCACTTTCACTCATTTTCCTGTTATTGAACCTGTAAGCGAACTCCTCCAAATAACGCTGTAAGTGCTTCTTACTTGTGAAGTGATAAATACCCAAAATCCCCCGTTTTAATAGCGACCAAAAGTTTTCAATTGTGTTCGTGTATATCCCCGACTACATATTGTTTGGCTGCGTGTTTAATGGTATCGTGCGAAAACCCTGACTTGCCTAAATCTTGATATGCGTACCATTCATCAGAAACCACCCTTGCAAACTCTTTTACGTTCTGAATGATTATAGGCTGTAATGTGTTCTTTTTGGTGTTATCAACGTGCTTTGCAATAACGTTTCCTTTGCGCTCAATCATTCCAAAGACCGCTTTAGGCTCTTCACCTACCTTGTTGCTCTTATAGCCCCCTAATCCGTTCTTACCGCCTCTTTTGCTCTTGTGCTTATTCTTTTCCTTGCCCTGTAAGAATGTTTCATCAACTTCTACAATGTTCTCCAAAGGTTTTTTATAGTCTTCGTTCTCCATGCCGAACCTTAAACGGTGCAACATGAACCATGCACTTTTTTGAGTAACCTTTATATCTTTTGCCAATTGCATTGAACTTATGCCTTTTGAGTGTGATGTAAACAGGTAGATAGCAGGAAACCACTTAACCAACGGTATTTTGCTGTCCTGAAATATTGTACCAACCCGAACCGTGAACTTTTTACGGCACGCACCACACTTGTAATAAATACCGTCTGAGAATGCGTAAACATTATTGTCATTATTGCAATGTGGGCAAACAGGCTTGTCACCCCAACGCTTTGCAGCTATATACCGTGAGCACTTCTCCTCTGTGTTGAACGTGGTTATTAAGTCAATCAGATTCGTGAACTTTTCTATACTTTCCATGTCTTCCATGTCGTTTGTATTTCTCGGGTACAAACTTACAACATTTATTTGGGTCTGTCAAGTATATAGTTACCTGATAAATTTTATGGAATGAACCGTTCGCTGGTTTTGTGCTTGCCGGTGAGGTCGTGCCCGCTGATGTCGAGGTACTCGATATTGGGTACCCAAAAGGAGCCCCCTACAATGTGAACATAAACCCGGTCGAGCTGACTCAACCTCCCGTTGATGTAAGTGTACACATGGTATTTATGGTCGTGTTCTGAACGGATAAGGTAAAGATTTTTTTTGCGGTAACTCACAAACGTAAGCAGGTACGATTGTTTTTCGGCATTTACCAGCGTAGCATTTAAACCGTAAGCATACTTTTTCTGAATGATGGTAAGGTCTTCCTTCTGGTTTTGTTCGGCATAACACTGCCAGTATATTTTCACCGGCATTTGAGGGTTTGGTTTTCCATCAGGCCGCAGGTTTACTTCGTACATAATGGTATTGGTATTTACACTGCGCTGTATGTAAAACAACTGGTGCTCAAATCGGGGAACAGGAAAAGAATCAGGAACAGTTTTTACACTTTTTTGTACGGGAGAAACAAGGTGAGTAGCCGGTTCTTTAACCAACCACCACACAGACATTGCAGACATGGTCCCGATACTGAAAATAAGTGTACGAAAAAAAATCATGAAAGGCTGCAAATTTAAGATTATGCTTTTACAAAGTACTCATAAAATTTGCAAGGGCCATAAAGCAAGAAACCCCGCATAAAGCGGGGTTCTTGTGCAAATCAAATGTTCAAATCCTTTTTAGGGGATGTCTTAATTCTTACCGGAGTATCTCGCGGGAGATAACTATTTTTTGTACTTCAGAAGTACCCTCGTAAATCTGGGTGATTTTGGCATCACGCATCAAACGCTCCACGTGGTACTCTTTAACGTAACCGTAACCACCGTGAACTTGCACGGCTTCTGTAGTTACGTTCATAGCAGTGGTAGAGGCAAACAACTTAGCCATAGAACTGGCCAGGGCATATTCTTTATGTTCGTCTTTTAACCAGGCCGCTTTTAAGCACAACAAACGAGCTGCTTCAATCTCGGTAGCCATATCAGCTAATTTGAATTGAATTGCCTGGTGGTTTTTGATTTCAGTACCAAAAGCTTTACGCTCTTTAGAATATTTTACGGCCAGTTCATAAGCACCGCTGGCTATACCTAAAGCCTGAGAGGCAATGCCTATTCGGCCACCTGCCAGTGTTTTCATGGCAAAAGTGAATCCGAATCCGTCTTCACCAATGCGGTTTTCTTTAGGCACCTTCACATCCTGAAACATGATGGAGTGTGTATCGCTGGCGCGAATACCCATTTTTTGTTCTTTTTTACCAACGGTAACACCGGGCCAGTTTTTCTCTACAATAAAGGCGTTAATACCTTTGTGTTTTTTATCGGGATGCGTTTGTGCAATTACCAGATACGTATCGGCAGTATTGCCACAGGTAATCCAATTTTTGGTTCCGTTGAGCAGGTAGTAATCACCCTTGTCTTCAGCAGTGGTGCGTTGTGAGGTTGCATCAGAACCGGCTTCGGGTTCTGAAAGCAAGAATGCTCCGTGAACCTTTCCGCTGGCCAATGGCACTAAATATTTCATCTTTTGCTCTTCATTGGCAAAGGTTTCTAAGCCCCAGCATACTAAAGAGTTGTTAACGGATATAACTACTGAAGTGGATGCATCCACTTTTGAAATTTCTTCCATCACCAATACATACGATACCGTGTCCATGCCTGCACCGCCATACTTCGGATCAACCATCATTCCCATAAAGCCCATTTCGCCCAGTTTGCGAATTTGTTCCATTGGGAAAATCTGCTCCTCATCGCGCTCAATCACACCCGGCAGTAACTCAGTTTGTGCAAAGTCTCTGGCGGCTTGTTGAACCATTAATTGTTCTTCGGTTAGTTCTATGTTCATATCAATATGTATTGTTAAGTAAAGGGTGCGAATTTACGTCTTTCTTAAAACATCGCAAACAGGTAAAGGTTCCGTATAGTTGAGGCCGTTTCCGGCTAACTTTGTTTAATTTTTTGCTCTATAGCCGAGGTGGAATAACCGGGCAGGTAATCAATAGTGGTTACTTTGCCTCCTTTGGCTGTTACTACATCATAGCCCACAATATTTTCAGGCTGGTAGTCGCTGCCTTTTACCAAAACATCGGGCTGAACGGTTTTGATGAGTTCATACGGGGTAGGTTCGTCAAAGAGAATTACCGCACTCACACATTCCAACGCAGCGAGCAAATGCAAGCGGCTGTTTTGGTCCTGAATGGGGCGGTTGGGTCCTTTTAGTTTACTCACGCTGGCATCGGTGTTTACGCCTATAAACAAGCGGTCGCCTAAGTCGGCAGCCTTGGTAAGGTAATCTATGTGGCCAAGGTGCAACAAATCAAAGCAGCCGTTGGTGAAAACAATTTTTTGGTTGGCATGTCTCCATTTATCAAGCAGTGCTGCGAGTTTATCGGGGGTAATAATTTTTTCTGCGGCAGCTTGCTGGTGGGTCATATCTATGCTGATTTTTTTCTGTGTTGCAATAAAACCATCACAGAAGCAGCGGCTCCCAAAGCAAGCAATAAAATCATTTGTGCCCCGTGAACAATGGTAGCGTAAGCAATTCCATCGGCCTCAGGTACATTGAACAATAGCATGGATTGCATCACAGCAAAGTGGTAAGTACCGGCTCCGGCTCCGGGTGCAGGAACCACCACGCCAATGGTACCAATGGCAAAAATGGTTAAACAACCTATAAAGTTAATGTGTGCGGTAGCTTCCATAGCAAACAGGCAGAAGTACATCATCAGTACATAACATACCCAAATGGCAAACGATTGCAGAATAAACACCACCGGACGTTTCACCTTTTTCACACTCATCAACCCCTCGGTAAAACCTTTTACCACCTGCATCAGTTTTTTAACAATGCCCAGTTGCATCAAGCGCTTGCGTAAGGCAAAGAATAAAATTCCGCCTAACGCAATGGCAGAGAGTAAAACAGTTTTAACAGTAATGAAGCTGTTTCCCGATGTGCTGGCTTCTTTGGGAGCAAACCTTTCTGATAGAAAAGCAGAGAGCATATCAAACTGCAGAAAGAATACAATAATCAGCAATACCAGCAAAATCAATAAGTCAAAAGCTCTTTCAGCCACCACGGTTCCCAGTGATTTGTCTACAGGTAAATTATCAGTTTTATATAAAGCCGCACAACGCGATACCTCACCCCCACGGGGAATGATGTAGTTCATCATGTAACCTACCAACACCGCCAGTACACTGTTTTTCAAAGATACTTTATAGCCCAACGCCTCATAAAACATGACCGCACGGGCACCACGTATAAAGTGGCTGAACATGGCCACAGCCATACCCAATGCTATCCAGTAATAATTGGTGCGGGCAAATTTGTCGGCCATCTCATTCCAATTGGTGCCTTTAAATACAAAGTACAAAAAGTAAGCACCAATGGCAGCGATAATAAAGTACTGTAAATATGTTTTGAGTTGTTTCAAAATTTAAATCAGGCGGTTGTTATCATCAGGGTAAATGCTGATGGGTTGGTATTTTTTAGCAGCTTCGAATTCCATGCTGCAGTAGGAAATCACAATAACTAAATCTCCCACCTGCACTTTGCGGGCAGCGGGTCCGTTAAGGCATACAATACCTGAGTTGCGTTCACCTTTTATTACGTATGTTTCCAAACGTTCTCCGTTGTTGATGTTCACTACCTGAACTTTCTCGTTTTCAATCAGGTTAGCTGCATCCATTAACGCCTCATCTATGGTAATACTGCCTACGTAGTGTAATTCAGCCTGGGTTACTTTGGCCCGGTGAATTTTTGATTTTAATAATTGAATATGCATAAATCGCGGCAAAGGTAGGCCAAAAGTTGGAATTGCCCAATGCAGCTTATATTGAGTGGCTTAGCTTTTTTCAAACCTGATTTTAATCAGGGAACTTGTGCATTTCAGCCTGTTACTTTGCCCTATAAAACTACCTCATTATGCAACTTAATGCTTACCTTACTTTTAACGGCACCTGCGAAGCGGCCTTTACTTTTTATCATTCCGTGTTGGGCGGAGAACTTGCTCCTTTCTCCCGTTTTGGTGAATCACCAGTTGCCGTTGGTGATGCGGATAAGAACCGTGTGATGCACGTTACGCTCACTTTTGAAAACAATGTGCTGATGGGCAGCGACAGTATGCCCGGCCAAGCACTTACCGTTGGAGATAACATTTCTCTTTCGCTCAACATCCCGCAAATTATGGATATGGAACGGGTGTTTCAACGCATGGCTGAAGGTGGAACTGTTACCATGCCATTGCAGGATACCTTTTGGGGTGCACGATTTGGCATGCTGCGCGACCGTTTTGGTATAAACTGGATGTTTAATTGTGATTTGAATTAGAAGAGAACATCTCCAATTCACTCTTGTCTATACTTAACGAAATAATTGCTTTCCTTCTTTAGCAGCAAAATTTCCCCTTCGTAGAAAAAGGGTACACGTTGCAGATTATCTATGGTTACTGTTTTGAGTTCTTGTTGCTTCACTACTTGTTTACTTACAGAATGAATGCGTACAAAATGAAAGTTGTTGTGTAAACGGTAGAGGATGTCAATGTATTCTTTTGTTACCTGCATATCGCAAAGGGAAAAGGATATATCAAAATGCTGACCTTTATGCAAATTGTGCAGTTGAAGCAGTGGTTTGTTGGGTACGGGAAAAGTAATGATTGAACCATCGGTGGTATTAAAAATTTCATTGTGAATAAGGATAGCCGTGTAATCTCCGGTTTGAATAAAGTTCATTAAGTTATAACCGGCCCCCGTTTTCTCGTGCGTTTCAGAGAGTTCACAAGGCAAAAATGATTCAAACTTTAGTCGGTGTTGTTCATTTATTTTCCATTGCCCCAAAAAGTAGTTTCCTTTATTTTTCAGCTCGACCCGACCAACGGTGAATACAAAACCACCGGCTGTTTTGTAAAAGTTGCCCATGTCATACACATAGTAATCATCATTAATCATTACATCATCAATGGGGTAGTATTCTGTTATTTTATTGTGGCCTATTTTAAGCACAGCAAAGAAATACGAAATCTTAAAATCTACTTCAGGATTACGTAAGGGTATTGGTTGAGCTACCTGCCCTGAGACCAAAACATAAAGTTCGTTTTGTTCATTGACATACGTTGTGTGTACCTTACAAATGGGCTGGTATATATGATTAACGCGCAGGGCATATTTTATTTTTTCTAAGGCAGAGTCATTACCGAAATTTTTCAGGTAAATGACTTTCTGCATTTGTTCTGTGAGTTCAAAATACAAGGATGGGAAACCCTCACCCTGTTTAAACTGCCAAAAGCGGGTTTGCTTGTCATTTGCAATAGTCAGTACATTGTTGTGGTATTTAAGGAGTGTGTTTCCTTTTAAAGGAATATTGGGAGAGAAGAAAATGGTGTCGGAAGCATAGGCTTTACCACAGAAGAAAAATGCACACCAAAGAGTAACCAGAAGGTATTTCATAACAGCTTGTTTAACAAAAATACTGCTTTATTTGAAAATAAATGAGGCTTACCTAAGTTGAAGAAAGTAGTTTTATAAAGTTCAAGACTGTTGTTTCATGGTGTTCACGAACCACCTGCCAACATCAATCCGAGAAAGATTAATTCACAGAAAAACAATCACTATTCCCCCTCAGGCAAATAAATCAATTTACTCAATTGTTCGGGTTGCATAATTTCATTGGCAGTTTCGAGTAGTTGTTGCGGGGTAATGGCTTCCACTTTTTTAAAGAGTTGTTCCAACGTGTCAACACGATTAAAGTCGCACATACTTTTACCCAAAGCCAGCATCAAACTGCTGCGGTTTTCTTCTGCAATGCTTATTTGCCCTATCAACTGTTTTTTGGCAGCTTGTAATTTGGCTGCAGAAAAGGTTGTGGTACATACAGCCCGTAGCTCTTTCTCAATTAAATCCACACACCGGTTAAGGTAAACAGGGTCGGTGCCTAAGTAGATGGTGAACATACCGCTATCGCTATAGGGTACATAGGATGATTCAATCTGGTAGGTATAGCCATATTTCTCGCGCACAGAAATATTGAGGCGGGAGTTAAGTGCGGGCCCGCCCAGGTAATTGTTGAGCAACAGCAGCGCCATGCGGTTTTTGTGTGAAGTGGCATAGGCTCGTGCACCCATAATGCAATGGGCCTGCACAAAGGATTTTTTAACCGTTTTTTCAAAAGGTTTTTGTGCAGCAGGTTTCTTGCGGGTTCTGTTGTGTTTAGGAAAACGAATATGACTAAGTTCAGGCTCCAGCACATCCAGCACCTGTTGTAAAGTGAAATTTCCGGTAGAGGAGAATACGAGGTTTTCGGCTGTGTAATTATGCTGAACAAAGTGTTGGAGTTGTGCAGCGGAGAACTGACTTATGGAATCACGTGTTCCCAAAATGTTGTGACCCAGCGCATGTTTTTTGAACAGCAGTTCGCTAAACTCATCGTAGATACTTTCATCGGGCGAGTCGAGGTACATTTCATATTCTTCAAGCACCACCTTTTTTTCCTTCACCATTTCATTAGCGGGGAAAGTAGAATGAAAACAAATGTCGCACAACAGCTCAATTGCTCTGTTCAGGTGTTGGTCCAAAAAGGAGGAGTACACACTTGTATGTTCTTTGGTAGTGTAAGCATTAATTTCTGCACCCACCTCATCCATGCGGTTGAGTATCTGACGTGCTTTGCGTTTTTGAGTTCCTTTAAATAACATGTGTTCCAGAAAGTGAGCTGCGCCAATGGCATCAGGGTGTTCATCGCGTGAACCTGCGTGTATAACAAAGCCGCAGTGCCCCACACGGGTGGCGGGAATTTGTTTGTGCACCACACGGATGCCGTTTTTCAACGTTTTGGTTTGTATATTTTCTGTGCTGTTCAAAGTGAAATGTTGTTCAGTTGTTGTTGTGAAAGATGAAACTCCGAAATTAACTTTTGCATAATTTCTGCTACGGAATGCAATTCATGTATTTGTGCAGCAACCTGACCAATTTCGAGTTCGCCATTAACCAGGTCACCTTCCAGAATGCCTTTGCGGGCGCGGCCTTTGCCCAGCAGTTCTTTCAATTGTTCTGCTGATGCACCCTGCTTTTCCAGTTGCTGTACCTGCGTATAAAACTCATTTTTGAGCAGCCGCACAGGGGTCACTTTTTTAAGTACCAATTGGGTGTCGCCTTCTTCGGCATTGAACACGGTTTGCTTAAAGGCATCATGTGCGGAGGATTCTTTGGCAACGGCAAACAGGGAACCAATCTGTACACCGTCAGCACCTAAGGCCATAGTGGCCAACATAGCTGCTCCAGAGCCTATTCCTCCGGCAGCAATTAATGGTAGTTGAGTTGCTTTGCGTATAATCGGAATAAGTACCAACGTTGTGGTCTCTTCTTTGCCGTTGTGTCCACCGGCTTCAAAACCCTCGGCCACCAAGGCATCAACACCGGCTTCTTCTGCTTTTTTGGCAAACTTAGTATTGGCAATTACATGTACCACGGTAATGCCATGTTGCTTTAACAAGGAAGTATATTTTGCCGGATTACCGGCTGAGGTAAAAACAATTTTTACTCCTTCGTCAATAATGGTTTGAATGTGTGCATCAGCATGTGCATACAGCAGGGGCACGTTTACGCCAAATGGTTTTGATGTGGCTGCCCGACATTTTTGAATGTGCTCCCGTAACACTTCAGGATACATACTGCCGGCACCAATTAATCCTAACCCGCCTGTGTTGGATACAGCCGAGGCCAGTTTCCACCCGCTGCACCACACCATGCCGCCTTGCACAATGGGATATTGAATGCCGAATAACTCCGTAATGCGATTACCCATTAACCGAAATTAATCTCTGTACTGTCGCCCAGATTCAGACTTTGCACCATGCCCTTATAAACAGAATCATTGCCGATGAGTGAATCCTGCAGTATGGTATTTTCCAGGTGAGAATATGGTCCGATGATGGAATTTTTGAGAATAGAATAATTTACAATCGCATCTTCGCCTATGGATACATTGGGCCCGATGATGGAGTTGCTGATGCGGCAATTTTCTCCGATAAAAACTGGAGGTATAATCACGGTGTTTTCAAAACGATTGTCGTATTGCAGGTTCACCATCCTTCGTAAAAGTGTAGAATTGGTTTCAAGCAACACACCTTTTTTTCCGCAATCGAACCAGTTGTCAACTACTACCGATTGGAATTTTTCTCCCTGTTGTATCAGGTACATGATAGCATCAGTAAGGTAAAATTCATTTTGGGTTCGGATATTATTTTCAATAAGGTGACGTAAAGCATCCATCAGTTTACCGGCCTGTTTAAAGCGGTAAAAACCTACCAAAGCCATGTTCGATTTAGGTATTTCGGGTTTTTCCACCACCTTGGTGATGAGTCCGTCTTTGCCAATTTCAGCCACACCAAAAGCTCTGGGGTCCTCTACTTTTTTAACTCCCACAGTGGAGTAGGGCGATTGATGTACGGCATGCATATCAATATCCACCACCGTATCGCCAAATACAATCAGAATATCTTCATCAGGTTGAATAAGATCTTTTGTGAGCCAGATGGCATAACCAACACCACGGCCTGAGGTTTGTAAAACAAAATGGCTTTTTACATTCGAATAATGTGTTGTCACATAACTCTCAATCTTATCTCCCAGGTAACCGATGACAAAAATAAATTCATCATACCCTGCAGTTATCAGTGAATCTACAATGTGGGCGAGAATGGGTTTACCCGCAACCGGAATAAGGGCTTTGGGTTGAGTATGGGTGTGCGGGCGAAGTCGGGTACCGATGCCTGCAACCGGAATAATTGCTTTCATGCTGTTGTAAACTTGAAATTGAGCCATGCAAGTTACTCATTTTATCCGGTTCGGTATACCAAAACGAAAATTTGGATACCTTCGCACTTTACTTTTAGTTTTATGAAACGGATACTTTTTCTCTTTTTAATAATAAGTTCACAATTATCAGCCTTTGCCACCGGAACCGATGAGGGCATGTGGTTACCTCTTTTGCTTAAAAAGTACAACTACGAGCAAATGAAAAAAATGGGGCTCAAACTATCGGCTGAGCAGTTGTATGACGTGAACCATTCAGGACTGAAAGATGCGGTAGTGTCATTAGGCGGTTTTTGTACAGGCGAACTGGTTTCTAAGGAAGCCCTGATGCTTACCAACCACCATTGCGGATACGATGCCATTGCCTCGCACAGCAGCAAAGACAATGATTTACTCTCCAACGGTTTTTGGGCCATGAACCGCAAACAGGAATTGCAAAACCCCGGTTTGTATGCAGATATTCTGGTACGCATGGAAGAGGTTACGGCTAAGATTACTGCTGCCACCGCTGACCTGAAAGGGGAAGAACGGGGTATGGCCTATGCAACGGCAGTTAAAGAAATTACGTCCAAGGCAGTAGAAGGTACACACTATAAAGCATCGGTGGTAAGTATGTTCAGAGGAAATGAATATTACTTGATTGTATTCGAACGTTTCAATGATGTGCGGTTGGTGGGTGCTCCTCCGTCATCCATCGGAAAATTTGGTGGAGATAAAGACAACTGGATGTGGCCCCGTCATACTGGCGATTTTTCTGTTTTCAGAATTTATGCAGGCAAAGACAATAAACCCGCTGATTATTCTCCCGATAATGTACCCTTCACCCCCCGCCACGTGTTGCCGGTTTCGCTTAAGGGAATTGGCGAAAATGATTTTACCATAGTAACTGGTTATCCGGCTACTACCAACCGTTACCTTACTTCGTTTGCTTTACAAACCTCATTGGAACAAACCAATCCGGCCATTATTGATTTGTTGGGTAAACAACTGGAGGTAATGAAAAAATACATGGATGCTGATGATGCGGTGAGGATAAAACTGGCGAGTGATTATGCCTCTTTAGCCAACACTTGGAAATACTTCCTGGGGCAAAACGAAGGTCTTAAAAAGTCAGCTATTATTCAGGAAAAAAGAAACATAGAGAAGCGTTTTACTAAATGGCTCATGCAATCAAAAAATGATGTGACTGCCGGTGAGTATGTGAACACACTCAGCAATATTGACAAAGCATATAAAGAATATCGAAAAATAAATGTGGAGGCCATTTATGCTTCACAACTGCAATACTCTACCACAGTTGGAAGCTTGGCAGATGAATTGCATCCTTTAGCCGATTTACTCAAAGAAAAAACGAGCGATAAAAAGGAAATCGAAAAGTTGTGTGCCGAGTTGAAGGAGTCATTTAAAGAAGTATACAAAGATGCCCAAATGAGTATTGACCGGCACATGCTAACGGCCATGTTATCGTTGTACGCTTTAAAGATTACACCTGAAAAACAGTTGCCGGTTGTGCTGGATATTATTGCGCAATATGCTGACGGGAAAGCGGTTTTACCCTTTGATGAATTTACGGAAAAAGCGTTCGCCAAATCCATACTGGCGGATGAAAAAAAGCTGAATGCTTTTTTGAATAAACCTTCTTACAAAAAATTAATGAACGATCCGTTGTTCGGCTTTTTTAATAAACTGGAAGAGCAGCGCGACATTTACCGCGAGAATTCTGTTGCGTTTTCCAACGTGTTGGCCAAAGAAAATAAATTGTTGATTAAAGGCCTTAGGGAAATGGATACTGCCAGAAATTTTTATCCTGATGCCAACTCTACTTTACGTTTATCTTTCGGAAAAGTTTCGCGTTACCAGCCTAAAGATGCAGTGGTGTATGATTACTTCACTACCATGAAAGGCATTATGGATAAAGACGATGCCAAGGATGTGGATTTTAAAGTACCGGAGAAATTAAAGCAGTTGTATGCAAAAAAAGATTTCGGGCAGTATGCCGTAAACGGAGATATTCCGGTAGCCTTTATTACCGACAACGACATTACGGGGGGCAACTCGGGAAGTCCTGTGATTAACGGTAACGGGGAGTTGGTGGGTATTGCGTTTGACGGAAACTGGGAGGGCATGACCAGCGATTTAATGTACGATGCTCAACTGCAACGCTGCATTAATGTGGACATACGCTATGTATTGTTTGTGATTGAAAAGTATGCCGGTGCCGGACACCTGATTAATGAAATGACCTTAGTGAAGTAATTTATAAAACAGATGAAAAAGATAATCCTACTTTTTACCGCAGCAGTTGTATTCGCATCATGCGGAGATATGAAATTAAAATCTGACGGCAAATACGGAGAAAGTTTTACCACCGATAGTGTAATGACGGTAGCCGCTCTTACCACTTTAATGCAAACTACAAACGAAGCACAAGTGGTGGTAGAAGGAACAGTGAACGGTGTTTGTAAAAGTGAGGGCTGCTGGTTAACGCTGGAAAACAAAGGTGGCGAAGAGCTTTTTATTGAAATAAAAGACAAGGCTTTTCACTTGCCGTTTAATGTGGAAGGTAAACATGCTATTGTAAAAGGCGTGGTAACCAAATCACAAATTTCTGTAGCCGAATTACAGGCCGAAGCAAAAGAAGAGGGAAAGTCGGAGGCGGAAATACAAGCCATCACGGCACCTAAAGAAGAGATTACGATGGAAACCACCGGTCTCATTCTTCAGTAGATTACCTCCCTCTTTCTATGAAAAAACTGCTTCAGATTTTTGCTTTTAGTACAATGGTGATGCTGATGTGCAGTTGGGGATTTTTTGCACACAGACAAATAAATCGATTAGCAGTTTTTACGGTACCTGCACCTTTGTTTGGCTTTTACAAAGCCAATATAGAATACCTTACAGAACATGCCGTAGATGCAGATAAACGCAGGTACAGTGATGAAGCGGAAGCCTGCCGTCATTACCTGGATGCTGATCACTATGAGCAATTGCCGCCCATTGATACCATTCCTAAATATTGGAAACAAGCTGTAGAAAAATATACGGAGGATACGCTTAAAGCTTACGGTATTGTTCCCTGGCACATTCATATCATGACGTTTCGCTTAACGGAAGCGTTTAAACAAAAAGACAAAAGAAAAATACTACGCCTATCAGCTGATTTAGGACATTATGTTGCCGATGCGCACGTGCCTTTACATGCCACAGAAAATTACAACGGACAACTTACAGGGCAAACCGGTATACATGGTTTTTGGGAATCGCGCCTGCCGGAGTTGTTCAGTAGCAACTATGATTTTTTTACCGGCAAGGCACACCACATTGAAGATGTGCAACAGGCAGCTTGGGTAGCGGTGAACGGTAGTTTTGCCGCAGTTGATTCCGTACTGCGTTTGGAGCGTGAGTTGAGCAAACAATTTCCTGACGACCGCAAATATGCTTTCGAACAAAAAGGGAACATGACCGTGCGTGTGTATTCCAAAGAATATGCTGCGGCCTATGACCGCTTAATGGGTGATATGGTGGAACGCAGAATGAGGGCTTCGGTTATACTGGTTGGCTCACTGTGGTATACTGCCTGGGTAAATTCAGGGCAGCCTGATTTGGATAAGCTGGAAGAAAAACCTACACCAGAAGAAGAACAAAAATTAATTGCAGAACAGGAGAAGAAATTTAACTCCGGTAAAATTATCGGCAGGTCGGAAGAATAATTCCCAATTGCGCATTCTTCCCCTGTGTGGCTGCTGCATTTCGTTGATAACCCTGTTTAAACTGTGTATAAAATACCTTGTATAGCAAGTGCAACAGGTATAATTTTGTTCCATACCCAACGATAATTCCACACGTATGAAATTTGTTGTTTCAACCAGCAACCTCCTGAGCCACCTTCAATTGATTGACGGAGTGGTGGTGTCTAAGCCAATCATTCCTATTTTGGAGAATTTCCTGTTCGACATTAAAGGAAATAAATTGTCCATTTCTTCTACTGATTTAGAGACGTCTATGACTACCTCCATTGAAGTCGAAGCCAATGAAGACATCAAAATAGCCATCCCGTCCAAGTTATTGATGGATACACTAAAAACACTACCTGAGCAACCACTTACGTTCTCTGTAGATGCTGCCACGTATTCAGTAGAAATTCATACCGGTTCAGGCCGTTACAAACTTTCCGGACAAAACGGTGATGACTTCCCCAAGGTACCTGAGGTGGAAGGGGACAAAACCATCAACATCCCTTCTAATGTATTACTTCGGGCCATTGGTAAAACCGTATTTGCCACCAGCAACGATGAGCTTCGACTTAACCTTACGGGTGTATATGTGCAGTTGTTTAACGACAACATTACTTTTGTAGCTACCGATGCCAACCGTTTGGTGCGTTTCATTCGCAAAGACGTAAAGCCGGGAGTGGAAGATGCATTCATCATTCCTAAAAAAGCACTTAACCTGCTGCGCTCATCACTTTCCAATGATGATACCGTAGTAAAAATTGACTTCAATAAATCAAATGCATTTTTCTCATTTGAAGGCGTGAACCTTATTTGCCGCCTTATTGATGAGAAATACCCTGATTACCGTGCCGTAATACCAGCCGATAATCCGAATGTACTTACCATCAACAAACAAGCCTTCCAAAGCGCCATTAAACGTATCTCTATTTTCTCTAACAAAACCACCCACCAAATTCGCCTTAAACTGGCGGGCAGTGAGTTGATTTTATCAGCAGAAGATTTTGATTTTGCCAATGAAGCGCAAGACCGTCTCGCTTGCCAGTATGAAGGGCAGGACATGGAAATAGGCTTTAATTCCCGTTACCTTATTGACATGATTAATGCCGTAGATACCGATGAGGTACGCATGGAAATGTCGCAACCCAACCGTGCCGGTTTAATGTTGCCTGCCAAGCAGGATGGAGACGAGGACATGTTGATGCTGGTGATGCCTATGATGCTGAACAATTATTAATCGCACATTTCAATAGCAGCCAAGCCCCGTTTAGCACAGCTATCCGGGGCTTTGTTGATTTTAAAGCTCCTATTTTAGTTCTTAGTGAAAGGCAACTCCTTCAACAGTAAGTATTAAAAACTCATTTTATTGCTTTACTTTGAATGACCAAAACCGCTGTTCATGAAAAACAAATATTCACTGGTGTTGCTATTGGCAGCCTTTTGTTGCATGAATGTGCAATGCAATAAGGATGAAAAAACGGAACTCGAAAAACTCCCACCCATTAGTACTTACGGTGCAAATACCTTTGGTTGCTTAGTTAATGGTGATGCGTGGCCTATGAATGCTGTAAGCGGAGTACTTTTTTACGATTTTAGCTATTTTGATGGGATGACTGTTCTTTCTTATGAAATAAATGATAATAACGGAGTAATAAAAGAGGGGATTAACATAGTATCAAAACGAATGGTCAAGAAAGGGTTTTATGAAATTGGGTATGATAATAATGGAGAGTTTTTCTCAGCTAAATTTGACAATGAACGTTATGTTTCTGGATACAAAAAAAACATTGACCTTGGCCGTAAAGCCATAGTAAATATACTACGATTAGATACTATACAAGGCATTATCTCCGGTACTTTTTCCTTTTCATTGTTTAACGAGAAGGGTACAAAGGAAATTCACATTACCAACGGCCGCTTTGATTACAACTACTAATAAAGACTCGTAAAGCATGAAAACCAACTACCTTGTATTGTTTCTTTTTGCAGCCTTTTGTTGCATGGGCGTTCAATGCAAAGAGGAAAGAACTGAATTGGAAATGCTGCCACCAGTAACCACTTATGGAGCCAACACCTTTGGTTGCCTTATCAATGGTAGGGCTTGGCCTGTTTATGAAAAAGGTGGTCGAATTGATGCACAATATAACAACGGCAAGTTAGTTATTAATTACTCAACATTTGAACCTAACCAAGTGGGCGGGTGGGGACCAGGCCAAGTGAAAGAATACATTAGCATAACTACCAATAAAATACATTCCAAGGGTTTTTATGCCATACAGCCAATATTGGGGGTAGACGGATTTGGTTTAGAGTATGACGGTGTGAAATACTCAGCTCGGTATAATTCAAATGATGATGCAATTTGTTACATCAATATGCTGCGTTTAGACAGCATAAAGCATATCATTTCAGGTGAATTTAATTTTTCATTATCAGATGAAGACAATGAAAGCCGTGTAAACATAGAGCACGGCCGTTTCGATATTTTTTACCAATAAACTCCCGCAATCCCCTGTTATCCTGACTTTGTAACTCAGAACATTGTGTCTTTGTTGATTAAAACCAATTGGTTGTACTATATACTGGGCAACATTTCGGATATTTTTGCTCCTGATTAACGTGGGGCAATAAACGTATTGAGGTACGGATATTGCTTACCAAGCGCAGTAATGTTCAAAAGCAAAAATATACTTCTGTTGGTGCCGGTTCTGCTGGCTTCCCTGTGCGGAGTGGCCCAATCTACGGGCACATCGGCTGAGGAAGAGCGTATTGTGGCTGCCTTAGATAGTTTGTACAATGCCTTTCACGCCCACCGCACCGATAAGCGCACCGCAGGCGACCTCAACATTTACGGCTTTAATGAGTTGGATATTCCGCAGTACAGCGATTCTGTTATTAAATACCGGCTTTCCTTACTCGAATCACCCATTGCCATGGATTACAATGAACATGTGCAGGGTTTTATTAACCTGTATGCCATCAGAAAACGTAATCTTACCTCTAAGGTGCTGGCCCTGTCCAAGTATTATTTTCCCATGTTCGAGCAAATACTCGATCAGCAAAAATTGCCTTTGGAGTTTAAGTACCTGGCTGTAATTGAATCGGCACTTAACCCGCGGGCGGTTTCTGTAGCCAGTGCCAACGGGTTGTGGCAGTTCATTAACAGCACCGGCAAAATGTACGGGTTAAAGATAAACACCCTGGTAGACGAGCGCAGAGATCCGTATAAATCAACCTTAGCGGCTTGTCAGTATTTTAAAGACTCCTACGCCCTGTATGGCGATTGGTTGCTGGTTATTGCTTCCTACAACTGCGGCCCGGGTAACGTAAACAAAGCCATCCGCAGGTCGGGGGGCAAAATGAATTTCTGGGAAATAATGCCCTACTTGCCCAAAGAAACCCGCGGTTATGTGCCCGCCTTTATAGCCGCTACCTACGTGCTGAGTTATGCTACCGAGCACAACATTTACCCCATGGAGCTCGACATAAAACTCAATGTAGATACCATACACATCAGCAACAGTACCACGTTTCAGAAGCTATCGCAAATAACCGGACTGGAACTTTCCATCATTGAAGATTTGAATCCCGCTTACAAAAAAGGAATCATTCCTTGGTACCAGGGTTCAGCAGCCATTGTGTTACCCTATGAATATGCCATGAAGTATGCGAGTTACCGGGCCAATCCTGCAGGTTTTATTCCTGCAACGGGAGACTCCGTTCCTTCGGATGTTATTTTTGATGATGATTTGATAGTGAACACCCCACCGCCTGAGCAGCCCGACAGAACAGCGGTAAACAAACCCCAGAAGAAAAAAGTACACGTGGTACAACGCGGTGACGGCTTATTCAAAATATCGCGTAAGTTTAATGTAACAGTAGAGGACATTCGCAAGTGGAACAACCTCAAAAACGATAAACTGGTGCCGGGTCAAAAGCTTAACATTTACCCCACTACACAGGCTCCGCGCAGAAACGGCAACAACTAAGCACCCTTCATTAAAAAATAACACTTACAACTGGTGCAAAAGCGCAAGAAACTGTAAGTTTGAGCAGTGAATTACAAAACCATTTTTTCATTCAGTTTTTGGAGCATCTTGCTGGCAGCAGTTTTTTTTGCTTCCTGTAAAAAAGAAGAGTTTGCAGGAGAGGCAAAATCCAATCTGCTCCCCGAAACCCACATGCTGGCTGACACCATTCAACGCACTGGAGATAACCGTTTCCGTACGCAGGTGTTGGTGCAATGGTGGGGAAACGATGCCGATGGTTTTGTTACCGGCTATGAAGTTTCTTTGGATGGCATCAATTGGTTTTTTACCAAGCGACAAGACAGTGTGTTTTCTCTTTCCCTGCCTGCGGGTAAAGACACCTTCGATTTTCCGTTTTATGTGAGAGCCATAGATAACAAAGGTGCTAAAGATTTAAGTCCGGCTACTTTGGCTTATCCCGTAAAAAACTCAGCACCCGATGTGCGCTTTATTTTTGCCAGCGGAACTCCGGGCAGCCCGTCACGTAATCCCGTAAAAACATTTCCCGTGTTGCGATACAGTTGGGAAGGCAGCGACCCTGACGGGGAAGATAACATTGACCACTACGAATTATTTTTGAACGATACCACCGCAGCGCCTTATGTGGTGCCGGCTAATGCATCAGCTGTTACGTTTACCGGAAAAAACTTTGCAGGCACAGTGACCGACTGCGATGTGTTCATTAACAATGCTACCGTTGCGCTTTCGTTACCGGCAACAGGAATGAAGTTAAATGAATACAACACGGTTTACATTCGTTCTGTAGATAAAGTAAATGCGAAATCAGTGTTTAAAGCCACACCTGCTGTGTGGGTGAAAAAACCCGCAAGTGATGTGTTGGTGGTTAATGCGTTTATCAATACGTTTACTAAAAATACCGTACAAAACTTTTACCTCAGCAACATGGTGAATGTAGGGGTAACAATATTTGATACGTTGCAGGCTACCGATCAGGTATCAAATAATTACACTGAACTTTCAACCGACCCGTTGACACAATCACGTGTGTTTGCGTTGTTCAAAAAAATTCTGTGGTTCAGTGATGATGCCGATTTTTCCTTGTCGCTCGCACAAAAATCTACTACAGAGTTTTTTGCCAAGGGCCAAAGCACAGGCAATGGGGGCAGGTTGTTTATGGCCTTAGCTATAGCATCGGATATTGATCCTTTAGCCAACTACCTTGATTTTACACCTGTGCGCAAACTGGTTTCACCACCGGCAGGCAGCACGTTCCGTTTTGCAAAAGACTCGTTGGTTACTCCGCATAAAAACGGTTGGCCCGTATTAAAGTCCACAGCCATATTGCCCAGTGCGCGTCCGTTTGAAATACCGGAGGCTCCGAGCAGTTTATATGCTTACGATACCTTGTACAAAGCATCCATTACACAAAGCAGTTCACAAGGTGCTACCTTGTGGGCAGGTCCTTCACATGTTATAGCACGCAGGGTAACCATCAGCACAGGGAAGTCAAACTTTATTATATCATCGCTGCCTTTTCATTTGCTGAACGGGAACAACAACATCGGGCAGTTTTTCCAGAAAACGCTCAAAGACGAATTGGACTTCTAACGTGAAACGTATCATCATTTTTGCTTCTGGCTCAGGTTCCAATGCTCAACGCATCATCGAACATTTTAACGCACAACCCGACAAAGCACAGGTAGTTGCGGTGTATTGCAATAATCCGCGTGCCTACGTTATTGAACGGTGCAAACAATTGAATGTGCAGTGCAGAGTTTTTAACCGTAAAGATTTTTACGAGAACAATCAGGTGCTGAGTTGGCTGAAAGAAGATAACGCTGAACTGATTGTACTGGCCGGTTTTTTATGGCTTATTCCTGCTGAATTAATTCGCGCATTTCCTGAACAGATTATTAATATTCACCCTGCCCTGTTACCGGCATACGGTGGCAAAGGCATGTACGGAAATCATGTACACGAAGCTGTAATTGCCAACAAAGAAACACAAAGCGGCATCACCATTCATTTGGTTAACGAAGAATACGACAAGGGTAAAATACTGTTTCAGGCTATCACGCCCGTAACACCAGATGACACACCCGACACGCTGGCACAAAAGATACACCTGCTGGAGCACACACATTTTCCTCAAGTGATTGAAGCATATTTATAACATATATTTTTAACCCAAGAAATAGCATTACCATGTACGGCAAACTGAAAGAACATTTACAAAAAGAATTAGCTTCCATAGAAGAAGCAGGATTATACAAACGCGAACGCGTAATTACTTCGCCTCAAGGTGCAGAGATTACCCTGAATGACGGTAAAACGGTTTTGAATTTTTGTGCCAACAATTATCTGGGCTTATCATCTCATCCACGTGTGGTGAATGCGGCTAAAACAGCATTGGACACACACGGCTTCGGGATGTCATCGGTGCGTTTTATCTGCGGTACGCAAGACATTCACAAAGACCTGGAAAAAACCATTGCTGATTTTTACCAAACCGAAGACACCATTTTATATGCAGCTGCTTTTGATGCAAATGGCGGAGTATTTGAACCGTTGTTTCAGGAGATGGATGCCATTATCAGCGATGAGCTTAACCATGCTTCCATTATTGACGGAGTTCGTTTGTGTAAAGCACAACGTTACCGTTACAAAAACAACAACATGGAAGATTTGGAAGAGCAACTGAAAGCAGCCGATGCAGCAGGAGCCCGTTTCAAAATTATTGTGACCGATGGTGTTTTCAGTATGGACGGTTACGTAGCGCAGCTAGATAAAATTTGTGACTTAGCGGATAAGTACAATGCCTTAGTGATGACAGACGAGTGCCACAGTGCAGGTTTTATTGGTAAAACAGGTCGCGGTGTACCCGAGTTGTGCAACGTGATGGGGCGGGTAGACATTATTACCGGAACTTTGGGCAAAGCCTTAGGTGGTGCCATGGGCGGCTATACCACAGGGCGCAAAGAAATTATTGACATGTTACGTCAGCGCTCCCGCCCGTATCTTTTCTCTAACTCACTTTCACCGGCCATTGTTGGCGCTTCGCTTGAAGTATTCAAACTGTTGAATGAAAGTACTTCCCTGCGCGATAAATTAGAAGCCAACGTAAAACAATTTAAAACAGGTATTAAGGCGGCTGGCTTTGAAATACGCGATGGTGATTCAGCCATTGTGCCTGTTATGTTATATGATGCTAAACTATCGCAGGATTTTGCCAATAAACTATTGAATGAAGGCATTTACGTAATCGGATTCTTTTTCCCGGTAGTGGCGAAAGGACTGGCCCGTATTCGCGTACAACTTTCCGCAGCGCATGAGCCTGCTCACATTGACAAGGCCATTGCTGCCTTTACCAAAGTAGGTAAGGAACTGGGTGTGATTAAATGACAGCAAATTAGATATACAGAAAAAGAGCAGCTGGTCTGCTCTTTTTTTATGCCCTGAAATTTTGTTTTCTCAATTTCATATCGTAATATTGCGATTTGAAATATGGGCGCAACTAAATCAGAAGAATTTACCATTAAAGACAACCGCATTGCGCGGTACGGTAAAGCACTGGCACATCCGGCTCGGGTGGCCATACTTAAATTATTGTTAAAAAAACAAACCTGCGTGTGCGGAGACATTGTAGACGAGCTTCCCTTGTCTCAAAGCACGGTATCACAGCATTTAAAGGAATTAAAATCAGCCGGTTTGATTAAAGGAAACATTGAAGGCAAGAACATTTGTTACTGCATTGATGAGAAAGAATGGAAAGTGGCTCAAACCTATCTGATGGATATGTTCAACACCTTTGTTACTCCTAAAGAAAACTGCTGCTAAAAATTATATTTACAAATCGAAATATTGCGATATGGAAACATCAGAACAGATTAAACAAAACGTAAAAGAGATTTACGGAAAAATTGCCACACAAACTAAACAGGACAATGCCGCCAGTTGTTGCGGTGCCGGTGGGTGCAGTACAGAGGTGTACAACATCATGAGTGAGGAGTACACGGATTTACAAGGTTACAATCCGGAGGCCGATTTAGGTTTGGGTTGCGGTTTGCCTACACAGTTTGCCAAAATGAAACCCGGTGACACGGTGCTTGATTTGGGCAGTGGTGCCGGTAACGATTGTTTTGTTGCCAGAGCGGTGGTAGGTGAAACGGGAAAGGTAATAGGAGTGGACATGACGGAGAAGATGATTGACCTTGCCCGCGCGAATGCCGATAAACTTAATTTCAACAATGTAGAATTCAGGTTGGGAGAAATTGAAAAACTTCCTCTTGCTGCTGATCGTGTAGATGTGGTAGTGAGTAACTGTGTATTAAATCTGGTTCCTGATAAACAAAAAGCATTTCAGGAAATTTACCGTGTGTTAAAACCCGGTGGTCACTTCAGCATATCTGATGTGGTGCTGCTGGGCGAATTGCCCGAGAAAATTCAATCGGCCACGGAAATGTATGCAGGTTGTGTAGCGGGTGCTTTACAAAAGACAAAATATATTTCACTCATACATGAAAGCGGGTTTAAGAATGTAACCGTTCAAAAAGAAAAGCCCATCATTATTCCCAACGACATTTTGCTCAACTACCTTACTCAACAAGAGATCGAGGAGTATAAAAATAGTGGCAAAGGTATTTACAGCATTACTGTATATGCAGAAAAACCGGCTGCTGAAAGTTGCTGTACGCCCGGTGGAGGTTGTTGCTAATATTAAATACCATGAATCAAACAGAAGTTTTACTCGCCTTGTGGGCCGAAGCGAGAACAAGGTTAACCAACCAATTGCCCGCTATTCAGGATGCAGATTTACTTAAACGCCTGCACCCGCAATCTAATTGCATAGGTTTTTTACTTAAACACATAGGCGAGGTGGAGCAACTGTTTGCCCGCAATGTTTTCGGGTTGGACATTAAAGGTTCAGTGGAAACATTGGGTACGGGTAAAGACAAAGGACAGTATACCAATTCCGCAGAGTTAATCAGTTACCTCAACGAATCACACATTTTTCTGGAACAAGCCATTAACAATGTTCTTCCCGATGAATGGCATCAGGAAATTGAAACAAAAGAGTTCGGTAAGCGTACCAAGGCACAAGCTTTGGGAAGAATAACTTCGCATACGGCTTACCACGCAGGACAAATAGGTATTATATTAAAATACGGACAGGTTTATTAGCATGAAAAATATACTAATTCTTTGTACCGGCAACAGCTGCCGCAGCCAGATAGCACACGGCTACATGGCACATTTTGGCAAAGGACTTTTGAATGTGTACAGCGCAGGTATTGAAACGCATGGGGTAAATCCACAGGCCATTGCCACCATGGAAGAGGATGGAATTGATATCAGTCAACATACCTCAAATAACCTCACCGAATACCTCACTATTCCCTTTGACTACATTATTACGGTGTGTGATAACGCCAAAGAAAATTGTCCGTATTTTCCCGGTCAGGCCCAACGTTTTCACCATAACTTTACTGACCCCGCAAAAGCCACAGGATCGGAAGAAGAAGTGATGAAGGTTTTTGCAAGGGTGCGCGATGAAATAAAAGAGTACTGTAAACAATTTGTAGAACGGGAACTGAATTAACACAATTAAAAGATTGGAAGATTAGAAAATTTAAAGATTACAAAGTACTCAGCCCGTAATCTTTCAAACCTTGTAGAATTAAAAACTCTCTAACCATAAGACATGAACAAACGACTTGCCTTCCTTGACCGGTATCTGACCCTTTGGATATTTTTGGCCATGCTTACCGGTGTGAGTATCGGGTACTTTGTGCCTTCAGCATCAGGTTTTGTAAATAGTTTCAGCAGCGGCTCAACTAACATACCCATTGCAATAGGACTTATTCTGATGATGTACCCGCCCTTGGCGAAGGTGAAGTATGAAGAAATAGGCAAGATATTAAAGCACCCTAAAATTTTACTGCTCGGATTGTTTCAAAGCTGGATTATCGGTCCGGCTTTGATGTTTGTGTTGGCTTTGATTTTTCAACGCACACATCCGGAGTACATGGCCGGTTTATTACTCATTGGTTTGGCGCCCTGCATTGCGATGGTGTTAGTATGGAATGATTTGGCCGGAGGAGATACGGAGCTGTGTGCAGGTATGGTGGCTTTGAACAGTGTTTTGCAGATTTTATTTTACAGCAGCTATGCCTGGTTTTATGTTACCTATTTACCTGAGGCCTTAGGTGTTCAGGGTTATGCGGTAAACATCAGCATGGGAGAGATTGCACAAAGTGTTTTCATCTATTTAGGCATACCGTTTTTTGGCGGGATGTTGTCACGTTATGTGCTTATTAAAACCAAAGGACAGGATTGGTTTAACCGTAAGTTTATTCCCGCAATCAGCCCTATAACCTTAACGGCTTTACTGTTTACTATTGTTATCATGTTCAGTTTAAAAGGGGAGATGATTGTGAGTATCCCGATGGATGTGGTAAGCATTGCTGTGCCGCTTACTTTGTTTTTTGTTGTGATGTTTTTCAGTACGTATTATTTGCTGAAGAAAATGGGCGGTACGTATAAAGAAACCACCACACTGGCTTTTACAGCAGGCAGCAACAACTTTGAACTGGGCATTGCGGTGGCCATAGCAGTATTCGGCATACACTCCGGTGCAGCCTTTGCGGCTGTGATTGGTCCGTTGATTGAAGTGCCTGTATTAATTCTTTTTGTACAGTTTGCTTTGAAGCAAAAGTCCGGGTTCGGTTCATAACGAACTGTAAGACAATATCTCAAAGACGCTTACTTCACATTCTCTTAACACAGCAATAACATTCTTGTAACAGTGTGCAAATACCTTTGCCCCAAGTTTTATTGTTATGAGAGATATTAAAATTTTAGTACTTGTTTTTTCCATGTTGTTTGCCGGATTAGCCTCTGCGCAAACCAATGGTAAAATAGCAGGAAAAGTAAGCGACAAGAAAACCGGTGAAGAACTCATCGGTGTTTCGGTGATTATTGAAGGCACCACCATTGCAGTGGCTACGGATATTGAAGGGAAATATATCCTTTCAGTAAAGCCGGGCACTTACAATGTAGTATTCAGCTATGTTTCCTATCAAAAGAAAGTGGTTACCGGTATTGTGGTGAAAGAAGGTCAAACTACCTTGCTTAACTCCTTACTGGATGATGCCGCGCAGGATTTAAAAGAGGTGGTGATTCAGGCAGAGGCGCGCAGAGAAACTTCAGCAGCATTATTACTGGATCAAAAAAGAAGCTCCTCTATTTCTGACGGGGTGAGTGCTGATTTAATTCGTAAATCAGGTGATGCCACTACCAGTGATGTAATGAAACGCGTGAGCGGTACCAGCATTCAGGATAATAAGTTTGCTATTATACGCGGGTTAAATGACCGCTACAACACGGCCTACATCAACGGGGCGCCACTGCCCAGTTCAGAGTCAGACCGTAAAGCGTTTTCGTTTGACATTTTTCCTTCCAACATGTTGGACAACATGGTGATTACCAAAACTGCCACACCTGATTTACCGGGAGATTTTGCTGGCGGACTCATTACCATTAACACCAAAGATATTCCCGAGAAAAAATTTGTTGCGGTTTCTTTTGGCGCCAGCATGCACAGCATTACCACCGGAAAAAAAGGATACACGTATGAAGGTGGTAAAACCGATTGGTTGGGATATGATGACGGAACACGCGCAGTACCTTCAGGATTACCGGCCCGTTTGCAATACGAAAAAGCTGATGCGGCCACCAAATACAATAGCAGTTTAAAGTTTAACGACAACTGGAAAACCCAAACCGTGGGTTCAATTCCCATGAACAATTCCATTCAGCTGTCAGGTGGAAACAGTTATAAAGTAGGTAAAAACGATCAGGCAGGTTTTATTGTTTCCGGTTCATGGAACAGAAGCTTTAAAAACACCACAGTAGAGCGCAATCGTTTTAACAAACCGATGGGGCAGGAAGAAAACCAGTATATTACCAATTATACCGACCAAACGTATAAAGAAGAAGCACTCGTTGGTATTATGGCGAACGTGGGTTATAAAATTGGCTCCAACCATAAATTCAGTTTTAAAAATGCCTACACCATGAATGGAGAAGATCAAACCATCATGCGTACAGGTAATGATAATTTTTTAGATGCTGATTACCTGCCCAGAGTGGCTAACACCTATTACAATTACCAGCAAAGTAAACTGATGACAAATCAGTTGATAGGGCAGCATTTTATTCCTTCAGCAAAAGTGAAAATGAAGTGGGTATTAAATACCAACAACATCAAACGTGATGTGCCTGATTTCAGACGATTCTCTACCCGTTCCACTTTACAGGATGCCAGCACAGGTGAGTACACACCTTATGCAGCGCAAATAGGGCCGAACATTGACATTACCCAAACTGGCCGTTTTTATTCTTCACTGGAAGAGAAAATTAAAAGCGCCAGTTTTGAAGTACAACGCCCTGTTGAATTTTTAAGCGGTAAAAAAGTAAAAACCGAAGCCAAGATTGGTGGTTTTACACAAACCCGTGAGCGCGATTTCTCTGCCCGTGTGTTTGGTTACAAATTACGTTTTGTTAATACACCCGGCAGCCCTTACAACTACCAGCAATTTATTCAAACGCCTATGGCGGATATTTTCGGCAAAGATTATTTAGCTCAAGACACCTTATATATTGATGAGCGCATTAACCCACAAGATACCTACAAAGCCAGTTCACGTTTAAACTCTGCCTTTGCCATGTTTGACCAACGTTTATTCAGCAGGTTTCGTGCAGTGTATGGTGTTAGAATGGAAAAGTACAATCAAAAGCTGAATACATTAGGTCAGGCCGGTGAACCCGTTACTGTAGATACAACCTTTACAGACTTTTTACCCAGCATGAACTTTATCTATGAGTTAAATGAAAAAACCAACCTTCGTTTATCCGGTAGCAAAACCTTAGCTCGCCCTGAGTTCAGAGAGTTAGCACCATTTGCATTTTATGATTTTAATCTGAACACTGTAGTAGCCGGTCGTCCTACATTAAGCAGAACTACTATACAGAATTACGATTTCAGGTACGAGTATTTCCCCGGAGAAGGTCAATTGATTTCAGCCTCTTTGTTCTACAAAAAATTTGATAATGCTATTGAAATGGTTTACGAATACCTGGGCAGTGATGCTACCTTAGGTTACACCAGCGATGCCAAAGCAAAAAACTACGGATTTGAAGTAGAGCTGAGAAAGAACTTTGATTTTGTTGACAAACTTGCCGGAACTACCTGGGCCAAGAAGTTTACCATTACCACCAATTATGCCCGCATATTCTCTGAGGTACAATTGGACAAAGCTGTAGCCGGTAAATACGGTACACGTCCGTTGCAGGGTCAGTCACCTTATATTCTTAATTCGAGTATACAATTTTATGATCCTAAATCAGAGTTCTCTGTAGCATTATTTGTAAACAGAATAGGAAGAAGAATTTACATTGCCAGAGAAAAGAACGGTTTGGTTCCTGATATGTGGGAAAACCCCAGAACAGTAGTGGATTTAAACATCACCAAAAAGTTCTACAAGAAGTTTGAAGCCAAGCTGGCCATCAGCGACATTTTTGCTCAGGACCTGGTATTCTATCAAGATAACAACGATAACAAGAAGTTTGACGACACCCCTAAAACCAGTTACACCGACCCCAACATTACTCAAGCACAAAAAGGTAAGTTAGATAACGTTATCATGCGCTACAAAATGGGCTATACCCTTTCATTCGGTATCAGCTATAAGTTGTAATTAAGATCTCTCTCAACACAATAAAATCTGGCGGGGTACGAAAGTGCTTCGCCTTTTTTTCTTAACGTTAACTTCATGTCTTTAACATTTAATTAATGAGTTGTTAACGCTGTCGTTAATCAACAGGGATAGTTTTGCATCAGATAAATTATAACAGTTTTATGAAGAAAATCAATTTACTCTTGTCGGCTATGTTGCTTTGCACAATGGGTGTTTTGGCACAAAAGACCAAAACAATCAATGCAGGTGACATTACCACCAACACCACCTGGTACAGCGATACGTTGTATACCATTCAGGGGTATGTGTATGTGAAAAACAATGCAACACTTACCATTCAACCGGGTACCATCATTAAAGGAGACAAAAACTCAAAGGCTACCCTTATCATTACACGCAATGGTAAAATCAATGCCAACGGAACTTCCACCCAACCTATTGTTTTCACTTCAGCACAGGTTGCCGGTTCACGTCAACCCGGTGATTGGGGTGGTATAGTAATATTAGGAAAAGCACGCATCAACCGCCCGACTGATTGCAGCACTTGCCCCGGCTCATCAGTAGCAGCAGGTGAAGCAGGAATTCAAAATGCCATTGAAGGTGATTTGGATAATGCATCAGGCGATGGTTTGTATGGTGGAACAGATGATAACCACAACTCAGGAACCTTACGTTATGTACGTATTGAATACGGAGGCGTAGTAATTACCCCCGGAAACGAAATCAACGGTTTAACTATGGGTGGAGTTGGTAAAGCAACACAAATAGACCACATCCAGGTTACACAAGCCAACGATGACGGCTTCGAATGGTTTGGCGGAAACGTAGATGCCAAATACCTTATCTCTAACCGCAACATTGATGATGATTTGGATGTTGACTTTGGTTTCACCGGAAAA
>Ga0172380_10000351_pt1 | contig 93088 bp, 83 predicted proteins | sample Leawe162metaG_FD_119747 | JGI IMG/M metagenome (GOLD analysis project Ga0172380, IMG submission 119747) | Leachate microbial communities from a municipal landfill in Southern Ontario, Canada - Leachate well 162 metaG | ecosystem: Engineered > Solid waste > Landfill > Unclassified | place...
AATAGCGTTTATCCGCCGCTGAGGGAGAACGGGAAGAGCACGGAGGGTCATGGCGGCGGATAAACCTCGTTGGACTGAACCGCCGGCGTGACGGTCGTTATGGGGATTGTAAGGTGGAGGTTATCGGAGTCAAGCGTTTGGCATGATGCCAAGGGCAAGAATGGCGGGGGTGGCGCTGGCAATCAACGCTGTCGACGTGGGAGTCGAGCGACAAACCTTCACGTTTGATGGGGCGGCAGGTCCTTCGTGCGCGGCGAGGCAACAGCGTCCCCTGGCCGCAGAAGGTGCAGCGCGCCCAGTCGATCCGATCAATGCGCCGCATGAAGGCCGCCACCGACTCCACGATTACCGGATCGGGCGTCGGCACCGAGAACGCCGCGCGGGCCAGCGCCCGCCGGGGCGAGTCCCGGCAACGGTGGCGTTACGGGGCGAAGGAAAAGCAAATCAGCCGTTGCCCTTCGACGGGCTCAGGACGAACGGAGTGGGAGAGCGAGGGTTTCTTCGACGAGTTCCGGACGAACGGAGTGGGAGAACACGTTCAGTGCGAGCAGGCAGGGAAGCCATGAGCTGTGCTGTTCCGCGCCCGTTGATTCATGCGGCCCCTGGATCGGTCAATCTCGCCGCGGATAGCGTCACGATGAAGGGAAACTGCGCGTCGGCGGATTGGGTGATGCGATACCCCGGCCCAAGCGCGCGCGCAATGCAGGCCTTCAGCGCCGCCAGGTCCACGGCTTCGCAGCGCAGATCGGCAACGATGTCGCCGCCGTCCTCGTACACCGGAAAGTCCGAACAACCCGGCGGCTTGACGTTCTGGTCGTAGACCCGGCAGGTGCGCTGCGTTTCAGCGTAGGCCGGACAGACTTTTCGATGGCCGAAGTAGAGCCCGTTTGCTGCGCGAATCTCCTTGGGGCCCGTGCCCGCGGCAAGCCGTTGGTCGAAGACCGCACGCGACACCCTGATCCGCCAGAGGGCCTTGAGCTCCGTCCAGTCGAGTTCGAGAACCAGCGAATCGAGCCGGCAGCACGGCTTCGCGCAGCGGGCGCAGTGAGGAATGACTGCGGCATCCTGATAGGTGGCCGCAGCGGCCAGCAGCGGCGCGGCCAGGTTGCGGCGGGGGAATCGGGGACTCATCGAAAAACGGCCAGGAGAGGTACGGCAGGGATTATGGCCCGGGCGAGACAAATCGCGACGGGCTGGCTGGCCGGCGGGGCGCGTTCGCGTGCTATGCCGCCCGCTCTTCCGGCGGCGGCGTCCGCCGCCGTTTGACGCAGCGCCCGCTCCACGCCAGCAGATCGTCCACATAAGTGAACACCACCGGCACCACCAGCAGGCTCAGGAACGTCGAGGTGATCAAGCCGCCGATCACGACCACCGCCATCGGCGCACGGAAACTGGGGTCGACGCCGATACCGAGGGCAATGGGCAACATCCCCGCGCCCATCGCGATGGTGGTCATCACGATCGGTCGCGCGCGCTTGCTGGCAGCGTCGAGCAGCGCGTCCCAGCGCGACAGGCCGAGGTCGCGGCGCGCCATGACCACATAGTCCACCAGCAGGATGGAGTTCTTTGCCGCAATGCCCATCAGCATCACCAGGCCGATCATCGACGGCATCGAGATTGCCGTCTGCGAGACGAACAGCGCGAGGAAGGCGCCGGGCACCGACAGCACCAGGGCGGCGAGGATGGTCACCGGCTGGACGAAATCCTTGAACAGCAGCACCAGCACTATGTAGATGCAAAGAATGCCGGTGCTCATCGCCAGCACGAAGCCGCCGAACAGTTCGCCCATGGCCTCGGCGTCGCCCACCGAGGTGGGGCGGATGCCGGGCGGCAGGTTGCTCATGCTGGGCAGGGCGAAGGCGGCCTTCTCGACTTCGCCGAGCGGCATGCCGTTGAGCTCGATGTGGAAACCGACGTTGCGCAGGCGGTCGTAGCGGTTGATCTCGGTCGGCCCGCTGTCGATGGCGAGGGCGGCGACGTTGGACAGCGGCACCGGCCCGTGCTTGCCCGGCACCGGCAGGCGCGACAGCAATGCCAGATCCTGCCGTGCCGCGTCGGGCAGGCGCACCACCACCGGCACCTGGCGCTGGGTGAGGTTCAGCTTCGCCAGGAACTGGGAGTAATCGCCGGTGGTGGCGATGCGCAGCGTGTCGGCAATGGCGGCGGTGGTCACGCCCAGGTCGGCCGCACGCGCCGCATCGGGACGCACCACCAGTTCGGGGCGGACCAGGCTGGCGGTGGACTCGACATTGCCGATTCCGGACAGAGTGCGCAGTTCCTTTTCCACCTTCAGCGCATGCTCGGCCAGCAAGCGACTGTCCTCGCCGGTGAGCACCAGATCATATTTCTCGTTGGAGCCGCCGAGGCCGACCTTGATTCGCGCCCCGGGCAGCGCTTGCAGGGCGGCGCGCAACTGTTTTTCCACGGCCTGCTTGGAGACCCCGTGGCGCTCGCTGCGATGGATCATGTTGATGGTCAGCGTCGCCTTGCGCACGTCGGGCGCGCCCTGCGGAGCGAACGGATCGCCGCCGGTGTTGCCGCCGCCGACCGTGGTGTAGACCCGCTTGACGTAGGGATTCTGCTGCACCAGCGCCCGTGCCTGCTCGGCCAGCGCCAGCGTCTGCTGGAAGGTGCTGCCGGGCGGCAGGGTGAGGCTGACCTGGGTTTGCGAAAAATCGTCGGGCGGAATGAAGCCGGTCGGCAGCAGCGGCACCAGGGAGAAGGAACCGAAGAAAAACACCGCCGCGGCGAGCAAGGTAAGCAGGCGGTGGTGCAGGCACCATTTGGCCCAGCCCAGGTACAGCGTCACCCAGCCCGGCGTCCGTTGCGGTTCGAGGATCGGGCGCAGCACGTAGGCCGCCATCATCGGCGTCAGCAGCCGCGCCACCACCAGCGAGAAGAACACCGCGATGGCGGCGGTCCAACCGAACTGGACGAAGAAGCGGCCGGCGATGCCGCCCATGAAGGCAGTGGGCAGAAATACCGCGACCAGGGTGAAGGTGGTGGCGATCACCGCCAGGCCGATCTCGTCCGCCGCCTCCATCGCCGCCTGGAACGGCGTCTTGCCCTGCGACAGGTGGCGCATGATGTTCTCGATCTCGACGATCGCATCGTCCACCAGGATGCCTACCACCAGCGAGAGCGAGAGCAGGGTCACGACGTTGATCGAAAAGCCGAGCCAGTACATCGCGGCGAAGGTGGGAATCGCCGACAGCGGCAGCGCGGTGGCGGCGACCAGGGTGGCCCGCGCGTCGCGCAGGAACAGCCAGACCACCAGGATCGCCAGCGCCGCGCCTTCGAACAGCAGGTACATCGAGCCACGGTAGTTCTCCACCACCGGCTCGACGAAATTGAACGCCTCGGTGATGGTGATGTCGGGCCGGCGCGCCTTGATCTCGTCCAGCGCGGTGCGAATGCCTTCGGCCACCTCGACCTCGCCGGCGCCGCGGGCACGGACGATCTCGAAGCCGACCGCCGGTGCGCCGTCGAGCAGCGCCGCGCTGCGCCGCTCGGCCACCGTGTCGCTCACCGTCGCCACTTGGTCGAGGCGGATGCGGCGGCCGTCGGACAGCGCCACTTCCATCGCGCCGAGCTGCTCCGCGCTCTGTACGGTGGCGAGGGTGCGCACCGACTGTTCGGCACCGCCGATGTCGATGCGCCCGCCCGAGGCTTCCTGCTGCACGTCGCGCAATTGCCGCGAGATGTCGGCGGCGGTGGCATTGAGCGCCAGCAGTCGCGCCGGATCGAGTTCGACGCGCACCTCGCGGCTGACGCCGCCGACCCGCGCCACGGCACCGACGCCGCGCACCGCCAGCAGGCGCCGGCTCACCTGGTCGTCTACGAACCAGGACAGCGCCTCGTCGTCCATCCCGGCGGAGGCCACGGTGTAGGTGAGGATCGGCATGCCCGCCAGGTTGACCTTGGCGACCGCCGGATCGCGCAGGTCGGCCGGCAGGTCGGCGCGGATGCGCGACACGGCGTCGCGCGAATCGTCGAGGGCTTCCTGGATCGGCTTCTCCAGGCGGAACTCGATGGTGATGACCACGGTGCCGTCCTGCACCTTGGTGTAGATGTGCTTGACGTCCTGAATCGTGGCGATGGAGTTCTCGATCTTGCGCGCCACCTCGTTTTCCATCTGCGCCGGCGAGGCGCCGGGCAGCACGGCGGTGACGGTGACCATCGGCAGTTCGATGTCCGGGAAGTTCTGGATCTTCATGCCGTTGAAGCCCATCACGCCGAGCAGGCAGAGCATCACGAAGAGCATCAGCCCGGGAATGGGATTGCGGATCGACCAGGCGGAGACGTTCATGGCGGGCTGGGGAGGGCGTGCTTAGTTTTTAGGCCGTGCCTGCCCGCCATGAACGCTGAAGTAACGCCCGCCCCCTCCCGGCCGCCCCCTCGCGGGGGAGGTGACGGGTTGGCTCGCTGCGCTCGGAATGTTTGGGACCGGGTTCGCCCTGAGCGTGTCGAAGGGCCTGGAGCAGCCGTTGAGGAATTCAACGCCTTCATGTCTGCTTCGAAGGGCATGGCGGTGCGGCGCTCAGCGCCCGCTTTTCGCCGCCGGCGCATCGACCACGCGCACGGTGTCGCCGTCGGCGAGGAAGGCACCGCCGGAGGCGACGACTTTCGCATTCGCATCGAGACCGTCGGTGATCTCGATGCGGTCGCCGCTGCGCCGCCCGGTGCCTACCTTGACCTGGGTGACCCTGGCATCGGCACCGATGCGCAGCACGTAGCTGAAGCCTTCGCGCAGCACCACGGCACTCTGCGGCAGGGTCAGGCTGCGCACGCGGCCGGCCTCGAATTCGCCGCGCGCGAACATGCCGGCCCGCGCAGAGGGGGAAGCCTCCTTGCCCTGGGGCAGGTCGACATAGACGAGGCCGTTGCGGGTCTGCGGGTCCACCGTCGGCGCCACCATCCGCACCCGGCCGGCGATCTCGCTGCCTGCGGCGGCGCCGGCCGGCAGCAGCCGCACCGCCATGCCGGGGCGAATCTTCGCCAGTTCGGCGGCGGCGACTTCGGCGCGCCATTCCAGGCGGCCCTGGCGGATCAGGCGAAACAGTTCCTGCCCCGCCGGCAGCACCGCGCCGACCGCCGCACTGCGGGCCGAAATCACGCCGCCGTCCGGCGCCAGCACGCGGGTCTTGTCGACACGCAATTGCCTCGCGCGCAGCACCGCCTTCTGCGCCTCCAGCCGCGCGGCGGCGGTGCTTTCCAGGGTCTCGAACTCGGTCACTTTCTGTGGGCTGACGAAACCCTTGGCCTGCAGGTCGCGCGCCCGCTTGACGTTGGCCGTCGCCTCGGCCAGGCGCGCTTCCGCTTCGGCGACGGTGGCGCGCGTCTCGGCGCGGTCGGCTTCCACCGTCTCGGCGGCAAAGACCGCCAGCACCTCGCCTTTCTTCACCACGTCGCCGACATTGACGCGGACATCCGCCAGCTGCAATCCGTTGGATTCGCTGCCGATGCTCGCCTCTTGCCAGGCCGCGATGTTGCCGTTGGCGGCGATGCGTACCGGCAGTTCCGCCGCTTCGGGCGAAACCGCGGACACCGTCAACGCCGCAGCGGCGGTACGCGGCTCCGGCGCCGCCCAGGACGTTGCAGGACCGGCGAGGACGGCGCCGAGAAGGAGGAACGCGAACAGTGGACGGTTCATGTACGAGTGCGGGAAGACCTCGGAAATGCGAAGGCGCATTCTAGTGTACCAACCACACCCCCCGCCGCGGCCGGGCCGGCAGCGGCGGAGCTGCGTGCTAATCTGCCGCGCCATGAAAGAACTGATTCTCGGCGGCGCCCGTTCCGGTAAAAGCGCGTTGGCGGAAAAACGCGCCGTTGCATCCGCACTGGCGGTGACCTATGTCGCAACCGGCGAAGCGCTCGATGCCGAGATGGCGCAGCGCATCGGCCACCATCGCGCGCGCCGGCCGACACACTGGGCGCTGGCCGAAGAGCCGCTGCATCTGGCGGCGACGCTGCGTGCGCATGCGGCACCCGAGCGTTGTCTGTTGGTGGATTGCCTCACGCTGTGGCTTTCCAACCTGCTGCTCAAGGGCCGCGCCGCCGCGCAGGCGGAAGCCGGCGAGCCGGTGGCGTGTCCGCTGCTCGACGGCGAGATCGACGCACTGATCGAATGCCTGCCGCACTTGCCCGGACACATCATCCTGGTCAGCAACGAAGTGGGCCAGGGCATCGTCCCGCTCGGCGCGTCCACCCGGCTGTACGTGGACACCGCGGGGCGCCTGCATCAACGCGTCGCCACCGTCTGCGACCGGGTCAGTTTCGTCGTCGCCGGCCTGCCGCTGCAATTCAAATGAGGAGACCGGCATGAGCGGTATCCACGAGATCGACGTGAAGTCCATCGACGGTGAAATTCAGCCGCTCGCACGCTATGCCGGCAAGCATCTGCTGATCGTCAATGTCGCTAGCCGATGCGGTTTCACCCCGCAATATGCCGGGCTGGAAAAACTATGGCGCGAATACCGCGAGCGGGGGCTGGTGGTGCTGGGATTTCCCTGCGACCAGTTCGGCCATCAGGAGCCCGGCGACGAAGCCGAGATCCGCAACTTCTGCTCCCTCAACTACGCCGTGAGTTTTCCGCTGTTCGCCAAGATCGAGGTGAATGGGCGCAACACCCATCCGCTCTATCGACGGCTGAAGAAAGCCGCTCCCGGTTTGCTTCATACCGAGGCGATCAAGTGGAACTTCACCAAATTCCTCGTGGCGCCCGACGGAACGGTGCTAAAGCGTTACGCTCCCGCCACCGCACCGTCCGCCATCGCCGCGGACATCGAGCAACGCCTCGGCCCAATCTAAGGAACCACTGAACCAGTCCGTTCGCCCCACGGAGGTTTCCTCAGTCGAACATCGAGGGGCTGGAAGCATTTCCCGACCGCAGCACACCTGTATCTACTTGTACTTTTTCCGAGCCCAACGTAAAGTCCACCTTATTATCATGGTCAATGGTCGCGGAGGCGGTGAGCGGATACCAAACAGCGCCACGGACACGTGAGCCTCGCGGATCTCAATCACGCGAAAACCGCAGTATCGAGCGGATCTGCCTTTCTATATGCGTCGAAAAAATGTAGCCAGCGGCCTTGCATGGGGCTTGCTGGCGATACTGCTGATCGGATTGGCGGCTTGCGCTCCGGTGAAGTCAACACCGAAGGCGGCTTCCAAGGAACAGTTGCTTTGGCCCCTGCCTCCCGATCAGCCTCGCTTCCAATTCGAGGCAACGCTGCGCTCGGCAGCGGACATCGAGGAAGAAACCGCGGAAATGGCGCTGAAGCGGCAGATGGTACGGGGGAGTTCGGTCAACGATGAGCCGGTGATCTACAAACCATCCGCCATTCTCTCGCGCGGCGGCCTGGTCTATGTCGCCGACCCGGCCGCCAAGGCGATCACGGTTTTCGATGCGCCGCGCCGCAAGTTGTTCCGCTTCGGACTACGCGAGCCGAACTTGCTGCACCGGCCCCAAGCCATGGCGATGGATACGGCGGGAAACATCTACGTGCTCGATTCGGCACAACGCAAGGTGATGGTCTTCGACGCCATCGGCCTGTTCCTCTCGGCGATTGATCTCGACAAGCGTTTTCAGAATCCGGTCGGCCTGGCGGTTCAGGGTGACGGCAAAACTATTTACGTCGTGGATCGCGGGGAAGTCGATGGCAACGAGCATAAGGTGATCGCGCTGGCGCCGGACGGCACGGAACGCTTCCGTCTCGGCCCGCGCGGCATCGAACCGGGCCAGTTCAACATTCCGCTGGCAGCTACCGTCGGTCGCGACGGCTCGCTGTACGTGGTCGATTCGGGCAATTTCAGGGTCCAGGTGTTCGATGCCGCGGGCCGCTTCAAATTTCAGTTCGGCGGCATGGGTGCAGAACTCGGCCGTTTCAGTCGCCCGCGCGCAATCGCACTCGATACGGAAGGCAACATCTATGTTGCGGATGCCGGTTTCAACAATGTGCAGATCTTCGATGCCGACGGCCGGCTACTGATGCCGCTGGGCCGTCTCGGCCGCGAACCGGCGCCGGGAAACTATTCGTTGATCGCCGGTGTCGCCGTGGATGAAACCGGGCGCCTGTACATCGTCGATCACTATTTCAAGAAAATCGAAGTCTTCCGCCGCCTCAACGACGACGAAGGCCGACAACTGCTGGCGCGGGAACAACCCGCCCGGGGTTAGAAGAACACGCAAATCAATATGGAACAGCCATGATCCGAATCCCACTCTACAGAGCATTGTTCTGCACCGCGGTTTGCCGTCCATGCTGGTCGATTGTGGCGCTGCTGCTGGCGCTGGCGGGGAATCCGGCGTTTGCCGACGGCGACTTGACAACAAAATTCTCCAACCAAAACAGCGTCGGCAACACCCGGCATAACCTCACCCAGCGGCAGGCTTCCGGCGGCGGCCCGGTAGGCGTGATCATGGACCCATATCGGAACGACTACGGTCAAATCTGCGTCTATTGCCATACGCCGCACAACGCCAATGCGGCCGTTTCGGCGCCGCTGTGGAACAGGAACATTCCCAATACCACTTACAGGACCTATGACCAGGTCGACACGAACACGTTGACGCAAACGGTCTACCAGCCGGGCGCCGCATCGCTGACCTGCCTCTCCTGCCACGACGGACAACAGGCGGTGGATGCGGTGATGAAAATGCCTGGGCCAGGTCGCTACAGCGCGACGCCGGACAACGCCTTCCTCAATACATGGCGCAATCCAAGCGGCACCGGACCGTTTACCCATATGCGGCTGGCGCAGGGCGAGTGCCTCGCCTGCCATTCCTCGACGGCGGGCTTCCTCGGCGCCGGTGCAACCGATTTCTCGGTATTCGTCATCGGCACCGACCTCACCAACGACCACCCGGTAGGCGTCACCTTCCCCACCAGCGACGCTGGAGGCGACTGGAAGATGCCGGGAGGGAGCAAGACCACCAACGGGCTGGTCACCAAGTACTTCGATGAAAATAACAACGGCCGAATGGACAAAGGCGAAATCCGACTATACGACTCCGGCCACGGTCCCTCGGTGGAGTGCGCCTCGTGCCACGATCCCCATGGCGTCGCCCCCAACGGAAGCAGCACGTTCAATCCGACGTTCCTGCGCAAGAGCAACACGGCCAGCGCGGTATGCCTGACCTGCCACACGAAATAAGCTGAGCGTCCCTGCCGTGCGGAACACCGGCCCGCGGTTGCTCAACCGACGGACAGACCGAGGCGACCCCAGTCCATCGCCGCTGCCACCGCGTCGGCCAGACGTTCGATGTCGGCCTCGCGGCGGGCGCTGAAGTCGACCGCGAGTACCTCCTTCATGCCGGCCCAGCCGAGCAGTGCGGCCAAAGCCTGCGGATGATCGAAGAGCCCGTGGCAATAGGTGGCAAAGATCGCGTCGTCGTCTGACCGCGCCCCGTCGGGCCGATCGTCGAGCAGCGCAGCGGGCCGCGCCAGCGCCGGCCCGCGCGTGACCCCCATGTGGATTTCGTAGCCGATCAGCGGTGGCGCGCCAGGCAGTTCCAGGCTGCCGTTGACGTTGCGCAGTTGCTTCTGAGCGGCCAGCGTCGTCTCGCAGTCGAGCAACCCCAGTCCGGCCCGGCTTCCCGCCGCGCCTTCGAGTCCGAGCGGGTCGTGCACCTGCGTGCCGAGCATCTGGTAGCCGCCGCAAATGCCGATCAGCTTGCCGCCGTAGCGCAGATGGCGGCGAATCGATGCCTCGTGGCCCGCGGCGCGCAACCACTCGAGATCGGCCTGTACCGCCTTCGATCCGGGCAGGACCAGCAGATCGCAGGGGGGAATCGCCATCCCCGGCCCCACCCAGGAAAAGTCCACTTCCGGATGCAGGCGCAGCGGGTCCAGATCATTATGGTTGGCGCAGCGCGGATAGACCAGCGCCGTCACTTTCAATTTGCTCGCCCCTTTTTCTATTGTGTGCGTCGCCACCGCATCCTCGGCGTCCAGCATCAGTCCGTGCAGATAGGGCAGCACGGCCAGCACCGGCTTGCCGGTGCGCGCTTCCAGCCATTCGAGGCCCGGTTGCAGCAGCGCAATGTCGCCGCGAAAACGGTTGATGACGAAGCCCTTCACGCGTGCGCGCTCGCTGGGCGAGAGCAACTCCAGCGTGCCGACGATATGGGCGAAGACGCCGCCGCGGTCGATGTCCGCAATCAGGATCACCGGCACGTCGGCGACTTCGGCGAAGCCCATGTTGGCGATATCGCGGTCGCGCAGATTGATTTCGGCCGGGCTGCCCGCACCCTCCACCACCACCCAGTCGAATTCGGCGGTCAGCCGCTGCCAACTCTGCATCACCGCCGTCATCGCCGTAGTCTTGTAGGCGTGGTAGTCGCACGCATCGAGGTCGCTCACCGGCCGGCCGTGCACGATCACCTGGGCGCGGCGGTCGGTGGTCGGCTTGAGCAGCACCGGATTGAAATCGATCCGCGGCGCCACGCCGGCCGCCAGCGCCTGCAAGGCCTGGGCGCGGCCGATCTCGCCGCCGTCGGCGGTCACTGCCGAATTCAGCGCCATGTTCTGCGGCTTGAACGGTGCGACGGAAATGCCGCGGCGCCTGAAGATGCGGCACAAGGCGGCGACCAGGGTGGTTTTACCTGCGTCCGAGGTGCATCCCTGGACCATCAGGGCGCGCGCAGACACGGATGGGCGCCCCCTCCCGGCCTCCCCCTCGCGGGGCGCGGAGCTTTCCGCTCCGGCCCCTTCGGGAAAGAAGACCCTCCCCCTCCCGGCCTCCCCCTCGCGGGGGAGGTGACTGGATTTGTTTGCCCTGCGGACAAAAGGGGGCTGTGCCGGAGGCGTCGTGGGGGAGGCGGGGTCGGTCATGCGGCTACAATCTGCGCTCTTCTCGGCCGCCGATTATCCCATCGTGAAACTGCTCCGCTTCCTGTTTTCGCTCGCGCTAGCCGCCGGCAACGCCCATGCCGAAATGGTCGTCGTCGACGATACCGGTGTCGCCGTGCGACTGCCGGCACCCGCACAACGCATCGTCAGCCTTGCCCCGCACATCACCGAAACCCTGTTCGCCGCCGGCGCCGGCGGACGCATCGTCGGCACCGTCGAGTACAGCGACTACCCGGCAGCGGCAAAAAGCATCCCCAGCGTCGGCGGCTACGCGCAGGTGAACCTCGAAGCCGTCGTCGCCCTCAAGCCCGACCTGGTGATCGGCTGGCAGAGCGGCAACACCGCTGCCCATGTGGCAAAGCTGAAGGCGCTGGGTCTGCCGCTCTACTTGACCCAGCCCAACCGCATCGAGGACATCGCGCACAGCATCGAGGACTACGGCCGCCTCGCCGGCACCGAGGCGGTCGCCGCACCCGCTGCGCGGGAATTCCGCAACCGCCTGGCGGCGCTCAAGACGCGCCATGCAACGCAGCCGCCGGTGCGCGTGTTCTATCAAGTATGGAAGCAGCCGCTGACCACCGTCAATGGTGAGCAGATCATCAGCGACGCGATTCGGACTTGCGGCGGCGTCAACGTATTCGCCGACTTGAAGGGCCTCGCACCCAACGTCAGCGTCGAGGCGGTGCTGGCGAGCGACCCCGATGCCATCGTCGCCAGCGGCATGGATGCCTCGCGGCCGGAGTGGCTGGACGACTGGCGCCGCTGGCCGCAGCTCAAGGCCGTCGCCCGCGGCAACCTGTTCCATATCGCCCCCGGACTGATCCAGCGCCACACGCCGCGCCTGCTGGAGGGAACCCGCCTGCTCTGCGAACAGCTCGAAGCGGTCCGTGCCCGGCGCGGCGATGCCATAGCAAATAGCCCGCGACGATAAAGCGCGCCGATTCGCGCACAATCCGCGCTCCCCGCCATCACCCTCAGAGGTCGCCCATGACTCCCCTGCCCCCCATTCCGCGAGACCCGCGCCTGACGCAACGCCGCTTTTTCACCCACTGGGTGACCGAGCGGGTACGCTGGTCGGACACCGATCAGGTCGGCCACGTCAACAACCTGGCGTTTTGTACCTACATCGAAACCGGGCGTACCGAGTTCATGCGTCACCTGGTCAGCCGCGATGTCGAATCGCGGGTGCTGCTGCTCATGGCGCAGATCAACGTCAGCTTTCTCGGCGAAGTGCATTGGCCATCGGATGTGGATGTCGGCACTTGCGTGCTCGACATCGGACGCAGTTCGTGCCGCATCGGCCACGGCCTGTTTCTCGGCGAGCAGTGCGTCAGCAGCGCCGACTCACTGCTGGTGATGATCGACGAATCCACCCGCAAACCGCAGGAAATTCCGCCGCACGTCCGGGCGCATCTGGCCGAATTCCTTCCGCGCGCGGAAGGACTGCCCAGCGCCGCCTGACCAAGGCAATCCGGATGGCGCAGAATCGATAAACGGGCACCTCGAATGAGCCTGGCCCCTTTGATCTGGCCCCTTTGGTCGGCGCTTCAGGGCGAGGCTGCGCCAATGCAGGTAGCTGAAGTAATCCCCTTCGGCAAAAAAAAGCACGGTTCGCGGTTGTGGCCGCACTGCACGATGTGCAAGGGGACGTTGTCGAGGTGGGTGGCGGCCTATTCGTTTTGAACGCTATTTTGGGATTCCCGCATGGAAATTAAGGTCAACTTTCTCGACAAGCTTCGTCTTGAAGCCAAGTTCGATGACTTCACAGTAATTGCCGATCAGCCTATCCGCTATAAGGGCGATGGCTCGGCGCCGGGTCCGTTCGATTACTTTCTGGCTTCGTCGGCTTTGTGTGCGGCTTACTTTGTGAAGTTGTACTGCGAAACTCGCGACATCCCCACCGATAACATCCGCCTGTCGCAGAACAATATCGTCGATCCGGAAAATCGCTACCAGCAGATTTTCAAGATTCAGGTCGAGTTGCCGGCGGATATCTCCGCCAAAGACCGCCAGGGCATTTTGCGTTCCATCGACCGTTGTACGGTAAAGAAGGTGGTGCAAACCGGGCCCGAATTTGTGATCGAGGAAGTAGAAAATCTGGATGCCGATGCACAGGCCTTGCTGATGCTGGGTCGGGGTACGAGTGCAGCTCCGGAAGCGAGTACCTATATTGCAGGCAAGGATCTGCCACTGGAGCAAACCATCGCCAATATGTCGGGAGTTTTGGCGGGCTTGGGCATCAAGATTGAAATTGCTTCGTGGCGCAATCTTGTTCCCAATGTATGGTCATTGCATATCCGCGATGCGCACTCGCCGATGTGTTTTACCAATGGCAAGGGAGCGAGCAAGGAAAGTGCGTTGGCATCGGCGTTGGGCGAATTCATCGAGCGAGCGAATTGCAATCATTTCTACAACGACCAGTTTTGGGGCGAAGACATCGCCAATGCGGCGTTCGTGCATTACCCGGACGAGCGCTGGTTCAAGCCTGGCCGCAAAGATGTGCTACCGGCCGGAATTCTCGACGCGCACTGTTTGCAGATTTACAACCCCGACGGCGAGTTGCGTGGCTCGCATCTGGTCGACACCAACTCCGGCAATGTGCAGCGCGGCATTTGTTCGCTGCCCTATGTGCGCCAGTCGGACGGCGAGGTGGTGTATTTCCCCTCCAACCTGATCGACAACCTGTTCCTCAGCAATGGCATGAGTGCCGGCAACACGCTCGCCGAAGCGCAGGTGCAATGCCTGTCGGAAATTTTCGAACGGGCGGTCAAGCGCGAAATTCTCGAAGGTGAAATTGCGCTGCCTGATGTGCCGCAGGAAGTGCTGGCGAAGTACCCCAGGATTCTGGCCGGGATTCGGGGCCTGGAAGAGCAAGGTTTTCCGGTGCTGGTGAAGGATGCGTCGCTGGGCGGGGAGTTTCCGGTGATGTGCGTCACCTTGATGAACCCGCGTACGGGCGGTGTGTTTGCCTCGTTCGGGGCGCACCCCAGCTTTGAGGTGGCGCTGGAACGCAGTCTGACCGAGTTGCTCCAGGGGCGCAGTTTTGAAGGCCTGAACGATCTGCCGCGGCCCACCTTTGAAAGCAACGCCGTGACTGAGCCGAACAACTTTGTCGAACACTTCATCGACTCCAGTGGAGTGGTGTCGTGGCGCTTTTTCAGTGCCAAGGCGGATTACGATTTTGTCGAGTGGGATTTTTCCGGCCAGGGTGAAAATTCCAATGCCGACGAAGCCGCGACGCTGTTCGGCATCCTCGAAGACATGGGCAAGGAAGTGTACATGGCGGTGTATGACCAACTCGGTGCCACAGCCTGCCGCATTCTGGTGCCGGGTTATTCGGAAATTTATCCGGTCGAGGATTTGGTCTGGGATAACACCAACAAGGCACTGTTGTTCCGCGCCGATATTTTGAACTTGCATCGCCTCGACGATGCCCGCCTGGCAGCACTGCTCGAACGTCTGGAAGACAGTGAGCTCGATGATTACACCGACATCATTACCTTGATCGGCATCGAATTTGATGAGAACACGGCCTGGGGTCAGCTGACGATTCTGGAGTTGAAGCTGCTGATTCATCTCGCCTTGCAGCAGTTCGAAGCGGCGCATGAACTGGTAGGCGCCTTCCTGCAATACAACGAAAATACGGTCGAGCGCGGATTGTTTTATCAGGCCTTGAATGTGGTGCTGGAGGTGCTGCTGGACGACGAGCTGGAACTGGACGACTACGCGCTCAATTTCCGCCGGATGTTTGGCAACCCGCGGATGGATGCGGTGATGGGGTCAGTGGACGGCAGCGTGCGCTTCTTCGGCTTGACGCCAACGAGCACGAAACTCGAAGGGCTCGATCGGCACCAGCGCCTGATCGATAGCTACAAAAAACTGCACATGGCGCGGGCCAATGTGGCGGCTTTATCCAGTTAGGGTTCGAGTCATTGCGGAGTCGACAGAAGTTGAGATCGAAGAACCCCAAGAAAGCCCCCTCCTGAGCCAGGTTCTCTTCGTTTCGCCATCTGTCCGACAGACTTTATTACTCGCGATCATCAACACTACCAAAGACTTTCGCGTTCGGGCGTGGCGGTAATGTTGTGGATCGAGAGATCGGCACCGTCGTATTCCTGCTCCTGGTCGAGACGAATACCGACGCTGCGCTTGAGCAGACCGTAGACAATCAATCCGCCGACGAAGGCAATAGTGACCCCCAGCAGCGTGCCCACGATCTGCGCACCGAGACTCACGCCCCCAAGCCCACCCAGGGCTTTCTGCCCGAAGATGCCGGCAGCGATTCCACCCCAGGCACCGCAGATACCGTGCAAGGGCCAGACGCCGAGGACATCGTCGATTTTCCAGCGGTTCTGGGTGAGGGTGAACATCCAGACGAACAGCCCACCCGCCAAGCCGCCTGCGACGAGGGCGCCCAGCGGATGCATGATGTCGGAACCGGCACAAATGGCGACAAGGCCCGCCAGCGGACCGTTATGGACAAAGCCCGGGTCGTTCTTGCCGACGGCAAGCGCGACCAGGGTGCCGCCAACCATGGCCATTAGCGAATTCATCGCCACCAGCCCGGAAATCTTGTCCAAAGTTTGCGCACTCATTACGTTGAAACCGAACCAGCCGACGATCAGAATCCACGCGCCGAGGGCGAGAAAGGGAATGCTGGAGGGCGGGTGCGCGCCGGCGATGCCGCCGTCCTTGTGGTAGCGGCCGCGGCGGGCCCCGAGCAGCAGAACTGCCGCAAGGCCTATCCAGCCACCGACCGCATGCACCACGACGGAACCGGCGAAATCATGGAAATTTTCGCCAAAATTGAATTTCAACCAGTCCTGCACACCATAGGCGTTATTCCAGGCGATACCCTCGAAGAACGGGTAAACGAAGCCCACCAGAAAGAAGGTGGCGGCCAACTGCGGGTTGAATCGCGCGCGCTCGGCAATGCCGCCGGAAACGATGGCCGGAATGGCCGCGGCAAACGTCAACAGGAAAAAGAACTTGGTCAGTTCGTAGCCGCCCTTTTGCGCCAGCACCTCGGCGCTGGAGAAAAAGTTCACTCCGTAGGCAATGCTGTAGCCAACAAAAAAGTAGGCCAGGGTTGAAACCGAAAAATCGCAGAGGATTTTGACCAGCGCATTTACTTGGCTCTTCTTGCGTACGGTGCCGAGTTCAAGGAAGGCAAAGCCGGCATGCATCGCCAGGATCATGACGGCGCCGAGCAGAATAAAAAGTACGTCAGTCGAGGTCTTGAGGTTTTCCATTTTGGGGCTCCAAGCACAAAGTCTGTGCGCAAAAGCAAAACACATTCCAGAGACACGACCTCATGATAATCATATAGTTATAAGATTACCCCGACAGACAACTGCCTCCATTTGGTGCGTTTCGGATGGAGTGGCGCACCAACAACGCCCACCCCGCCTGAAGAAAACTTATTTCGGTGCGTAGGTTCGCGGCAGCAAGGCCCACATACGGCCTTTCTGCCGCATCCTGCCGGCATGCTCGCCGGCGTCCGCACCGCTGCCCCAATAGAAGTCCGCGCGCACCGGGCCGCGGATGGCGCCGCCGGTATCCAGCGCCAGCATCAGCCGTTGCAGCGGGATCTCCGATAACGGCCGCGTCGTCACCAGCCAGACCGGTGCCCCAAGCGGCGTGATGCGGGGATCGACGGCGATGCTGCGTTCCGGCAGCAGCGGCAGGCCGAGCGCTCCCGGCGGACCGCTGCCCTCGACCGGCAGTTCGCGGAAGAACACCACGCTCGGATTGTTGTTGAGCAGCTCCTGCGCCCGTCCCGGATTGGCCTTGACCCAGCCCTTGATGCCACCCATCGAGGCTTGGTCGGCACGCAGTTCGCCCTGTTCGATCAGCCACTTGCCGATGGAACGATAGGGTTGGCCGTTCTGGTCCGCGTAACCGATGCGTACGCGACTGCCGTCGTCGAGCTGTACCTGCCCCGAGCCTTGAATCTGTAGGAAGAAAAAGTCCACCGGGTCGTCCAGCCAGAGCAGTGCCGAGTTCGCCCGCTGCGCCTCCTGCCGCGCCCATTCGGCGCGCGGGTAGTAGGGGACAAGGCGCCGCCCGTCGAGACGACCGCGTAGCTTGAGATGCTTGAGTTCGGGGTAGAGGCTACCCAGATCGACGGTAATCATGTCCTCCGGCGGACCGAAGACCGGAATCGGATACGCCTTTGAGCGGCGGCGGCTGCCATTGACCACCGGTTCGTAATACCCGGTGACCAGTCCTTCGCGGGAGCCGTCGGGATTCGCCAGTTGCCAGGGGCGGAGCCAGGCCTCGAACCAACCGCGCAGATCGCTGCGGTCGGCGCTGCGCGCGGCGGTGCAGGTAGCTTCCCAAAGTTCCTGGCGGCCCAGGCTGTGGCAAGTGGTGAGAAAGCCATCGAATGCGGCGCCGAGATCCTCCCCCCCCCAGCCCGGCAACTCCGACCACTCGGCGGGCTGTAGCGGTTTCTCCGCTGGCTTCGGCATCTCGGGCATGGGGCAGGCACACGGTGCGATAGCAACGGGCTCCGGCAGGCGCGTCGCCTGGCTGGCGCAGCCGGCGACGAGAAGAAAGACCAGCAGGAGAATGGGGCTGCGCATGATTCTGATAAAGTCGTCAGGTTAGCAATGCTGCAAATTATCCCATGGGGCTGACCACCGTCCTGGCCGCGATCAGCGTCGAACTGCTCATCCCGCTGCTCCTGCTCTACTGGCTCTGGCGCGTCTGGCCGAGGAACTCCGACGATGACTGACCTGGAAAAATTTCTCGCGCGCGCCGAAGCCGTACTGGCGCGCATCGAAGGCCTGCTGCCGGCCGCCCACGCGGCCCCCGACTGGTCGGCAACCGCCTTCCGCTGGCGCAGGCGACAGGGCCGCGGTGCGCTGGAAGCGGTACGCTATCCGCACCGCATCCGCCTCGACGATCTGCAAGGGGTGGAGGAACAGAAACAGCGCATCGAGCAGAACACACGGCAGTTCATCGCCGGCTACAGCGCCAACAACGTCATCCTCACCGGCGCGCGCGGCACCGGCAAATCGTCGCTGGTCAAGGGGCTGCTGCACGGCTATGCGGATCGGGGCTTACGCCTGATCGAAGTGGACAAGGGCGATCTGGTGGATTTGGCGGAAATTGTGGAACTCGTCGCCGCCCGCCCGGAAAAGTTCGTCGTCTTCTGCGACGACCTTTCCTTCGAAAGCGGCGAGCCCGGCTACAAGGCGATGAAAAGCGTGCTCGACGGCTCGATCGCGGGCATGCCCGACAACGTACTGATCTACGCGACATCCAATCGCCGCCACCTGATGCCCGAAACCATGCGCGAAAACCTCGACGCCCGCCACGACGAGGACGGCGAGCTGCATCCGGGCGAAACCACCGAAGAAAAGATTTCGCTCTCCGAGCGCTTCGGTCTCTGGCTGTCGTTCTACCCGTTCAGCCAGGACGAGTACCTGGCCATTTGCGGCCATTGGCTGCACAGCTTCGGACTCGATGCCGGAAAAATCGCCGACGCCCGCACGGAGGCGCTGCAATGGGCGCTTGGCCGCGGTTCGCGCAGCGGGCGTGTGGCCTGGCAGTTCGCCCGCGACTATGCCGGCCGCAACGCCGGGACGATGCGGCCATGAAGAGGATGACCGAAGTCGCCGCCGCGGTGATCCAGCGGCCCGACGGCAGCTTCCTGCTCGGCCAGCGCGCACCGGGCACCTTCTATCCGGGCTACTGGGAATTTCCCGGCGGCAAGGTGGAAGCTGGCGAAAGCCCCCGCCAGGCGCTGATCCGCGAGCTGTCGGAAGAACTCGGTATCGACGTCCTCACCGCCTACCGCTGGCTGACGAGGGAACATGTCTATGAGCACGCCCACGTCAAGCTGCACTTTTTCCGCGTCACCGCCTGGCGCGGCGAATTGCGCGATCACGTGCATAGCGCGCTGGCCTGGCAGCATGCCGAATCGCTCGATGTGGCGCCGATGCTGCCCGCCAACGCGCCGGTGCTGAAGGGCCTGGCGCTGCCCAACTTCTACGCCATCACCGCGGCCGCGCAGATCGGCATCGATACCCAGTTGCTGGCGCTGGCGCAGGCCCTCGACGGCGGGCTCAGGCTGGTGCAGATCCGGGAACCCGGGCTCGACCCTGCCCGCCGCAGCGCCTTCGCCCATGCCGCCGTCGACCTGTGCCGCCAGTACGGCGCCCGTGTGCTGGTCAATAGCGACGCACCACTGGCGGTCGCCTGCGCGGCCGACGGGCTGCACCTTTCGGCACGGCAGCTCATGGCGAGCGACCGCCGCCCCGACTTTCCCTTGGTCGCGGCGTCCTGCCACGACGCGGCGGAACTCGCCCGGGCTGGTGCGCTGGAGCTGGATTTCGCGGTGCTCGGCCCGGTGGCCCCAACCCCCAGCCACCCGCAGCAACCGGGACTGGGATGGCAGGCATTTGCCGACTCGGCAGCGGACGCGACGCTACCGGTCTTCGCGCTCGGCGGCCTGGCCAGAGCCGACATGGAGGCCGCCTGGCAGGCGGGGGCTCACGGCATTGCGGCGATTCGCGCCGCGTGGAATCAATCGCCGGCCTGAGCCGGCGTATCGGAATCCTCTTCCGCCGCCGCGATGCGGTACTCCTCGTTGGCCCAGGCACCGAGGTCGATGCCCTTGCAACGCTTGCTGCAAAACGGTCGATACGGATTGGCGGCCGTCCACGCCACGGTCTTGCCACAGGTAGGACAGCACACCTGGGTCGCTGCGGGTTGGTTCATCAGAAAAAGGAAACCCTGAACGGGCGGCTCAGAGATTGCAGAAGGTCAGTTCGAAGTTCACATCCGCTTCGACCTGCTTTGGCCGCTGGTTGATCTCGGGAGCGAGAAAGCGGATGTTCAGCGCATACTTGCCAGCGCTGATTTCCGGCACAAAGCAATCGTTGCTATCCAGACGCAGACGCACCAGTTGCGCCGTGCGTCCGGCCAGCATGAGCTGGAAGCTGCCGCGCGGTGCGCTTTGCTTTTCCGCGCGGCCGGATGAGCGCAGCAGGCGCAGCACGATCGTCAGGCCTTGGCGGATGGCCATCATCGGACCAACCCAGGTATTGAGATCCTGGCGTCGCCCGTCCGCGTCCCGGTTGAGCCAATAGTGATATGAAGGCAGATCGAACTCGCAAACGCCGCCCGGGATCGCCGCGCGATTCTTGATCGCCATCAGCCATTCGTTGTCGCGCAAGTACTGGCCAATACGGCCTTGCATCGATAGCAGCGCTGCGGAGGCTTGCTCGATTTCGTAAAGCGCGCCGGACAGCGCATCCTCTGAAATTTCGGGGTTGTTGCGGAACGAAAGCAGGATCTGGCGCTGCCGCTCAAGTTCCTGCATCAGGTCGAACTTGAGATCGGCGCGGCCGGCCACTTCGAATATCTCGAACAGAGTGACCAAAGCGACGTGATGGATTTCCGCGGCTTCGGCAGAGATGAAGAACGCAATCTTGTCGAACAAATCCTCCAGGCGCAGCAGGGTGCGTATGCGCTCGTTAAGAGGATATTCGTATGTGATCACGCGGGACCCCTGGATGAAGTCGGGCGATTCTGACCGATTTGGGGTCAAACCTCAACCCGAATAAGAGCTGGAATCCGGCTTCTCGCGGGACATTTCACGGTATTTACGATCCAGGGCGAGAACCTGTTGGCGCAGATGCGGCAAGTCGCCGCTATTGTCGATTACGTCGTCGGCCGCCGCCAGACGCTGCGCTCGGCTCGCCTGGGTAGCCATGATGCGGCGGACCTCCTCGGCGGACAAGCCGTTGCGCGCCATTACCCGTGCCAATTGGACTTCTTCGGCACAGTCGACCACCGCAATCGCACTGGCTCGTTCGCGGTAGACGTCGAATTCCACCAGCAGGGGAATGACCTGCATCACGTACGGGGCCCCATCGGCAAACCCCTGGGCCACGCGGTCGGCGCTTTCCTGGCGCACCAGCGGATGGACGATGGCTTCCAGCCGTGCTCGGGCCTGCGGGTCGGAGAAGGCCAAGCGACGCATGGCCACCCGGTCCAGCGCACCGTCGGGGGCAATCATCTGGTCGCCGAAGGCCGCGCGAATCGCCGGCATGGCCGCCCCATTCGGCCCGGTAACCTCGTGGGCAATCACGTCGGCATCGACAATCCGCGCCCCCAGCGCGGCAAACATGTCGGCCGCGGCGCTCTTGCCGCTGCCGATACCGCCGGTCAATCCAATCAATACTTGCCTCACGGTACGTCACACTCCTCGCCATGGATTCCCACCAGCGTCGCCAGCAGGGCTTCTACCCGCGGCACAGCCGCCGCCACGCCGCGCACTTCGATCCGAAGGATCGTCGCCGACCCCGGCCGCAACACCAGTTTTGCGCTTCTCACACCCCTGCGGCCGATCTCCTGGAGGTAATCGGTTGCCGCCTGTTCGCTGGGAAATTCCCTGAATACGATAGCGAACTTGCCGTCGCTTTCCTCATCCACCCGCAACTCGGCGACGATGCCTTCCAGCTTGCGGATTTCTGCGATTTTTGCGGCGGCGCTTTCGCGGCTGAGCAGCGCCGGAATCAGCACCACGAACTTCGCCGGCGCCTCACGAACGACGGTCTCGGCCTTGACTCCGTCGAGCTTGCCGATCTCGGCGCCGAACTTCTCGGCATCGACTTCCGCCAGCCCTTCAACCGCCTTGCAGAATAGACCGCCACCCTGCCCCACACGCTCCGCGACGACCAACCGCAACCGCTCCGTGGCCATTTGCGCCGCTAACCGTTGCGGCTCGTGTCCGGCATCCGTTGTCACGAAATACCCGCCCGACCAGACCAGGAAGATCAGGTTGGCCAGCAGCAGCGCAAGGAACAGCAGTCTCATGGATGAAGTCGTCGCCAGGGTCGGTTACACGTCTACGGCCAGACGCGCCAAACCTTCGAGTACCAGGTTGTCTATAGCCAGGACAGGCAGGGTCAAATGCGTCGCCAAGTCGGCGGCCGCTCCGCCGGAAAGCAGGCAGCGGGCATCTGGCACCGCACCCAGCGCGCGGAACATGCGTTCGATGGCGCCCAGCGTGGCGTGGATGATACCGCTCTCGATGGCATCGTCGGTGTTGGTCGGCAATTCGCTATAGCGCCCGCGCGCGGCGGGCAGTTGCGCGGTCGCCTGCGCCAGACTGGCGCGCATCAACGACAGCCCGGGCAGGATCAACCCGCCGCGGAAATAGCCGGCGGCGTCGAGCGCATCGACGGTAGTCGCCGTCCCGGCGTTGATTACAAGACAGTCGCCGCGGTGCAGGGCGCGCGCTCCGATCAACGCGGCCCAGCGGTCGGCGCCGAGCTGCGCCGGCCGGTCGTAGCCGTTAAGCACGCCGCCCTGCTCCGAACACGCGGCGTTCCAGCGCACTGCCGCACCCGGCAGGGCCGACGCCACTGCAGCGGCAACGGCGGCACCGGCCACGTTGCAGCCGATAATGCGATCGAACGTCGCCCCAAGCGGCAGATAGCGAACAAGCGCCGCGGCATCGATCGTCGCCAGCGCGCCGCCGCCGCACCAACGCTCGCCGTCGTGCAATCCCCACTTGATGCGGGTGTTGCCGCAGTCCAGGCAAAGGATCACGGTGCCAGCCTCAAACTGACGTCCCCCGAAACGACCCGCTGCATGCCCGATTCGGTCGCCAGCAGCAACGCGCCGTCGTCGTCCACGCCGAGGCAGCGTCCGCTGCTGTCGCTGCCTCCGCCGCTGATCCTCACCGGCCGGCCGGCCCACGCGTGGCGCGCTTGCCACTCCGCACGCAACGCGGCGAAGCCGCCGTTGCTGTAGCGGTCGAGGGTGGTGCACAGGTTCTGTAATAGTGCGCCAAGCACCGCTTCACGCGATACCGCGGCCAGCGCTTCATTGAGCGCAGCGGCTTCGACACCGGGCGGCAGGCTGCACGGCCGGCGCAGATTGATACCGATGCCGATCACCGCGGAACGGATGTCGCCCGGTTGCAGTTCGATCAGCACGCCGGCCAGCTTGCGCTCGCGGTAGAGCAGATCGTTGGGCCATTTCAGCGCGACACCCGCGGCGCCCAGCTGCTCAAGCCCGAGCGCCAAAGCGAGACCGACGGCCAGGGACAGTGCAGCCGGCGCGCCCGAGCCGGGCGGGAAACGCCAAAGCAGGGAAAAGGTCAGGCTGTCGCCGGGTGCCGAGGCCCACTGCCTGCCCAGCCGGCCGCGCCCGGCTGTTTGCGCATCGGCCGCCAGCACCGTTCCCGACGCGGCGCCCGATGCGGCGCGCGCCAGCAGGCGCGAATTGGTCGAATCGCATTCGGCGACAACGTCGATGTCGAAACGGCAGGCCGCAACGCCAAGCGCAGCGACGACAGCGACAGTATCCAGGACGGCAGGTGATGAATCGGGCATGCGCCGGATTATCCCTGCTCTTCCTCGCCTTTGCTATCGTCGAGGTTGAGCTCCTGGATCTTGCGGGTGATGGTGTTGCGGCCGATGCCGAGCAGCTGCGCGGCCTCGATGCGGCGTCCGCCGGTAGCCGCCAGGGCGCGCCGGATCAGGGTGCCCTCGAAGGCGCGGGTGAGATGATCGAAGACATTACCGGGGTGCGCGACGATCATTCGGTCGGCTTCGCTGGCCAGCGCTTCGAGCCAGTCCACCGGACCCAATGCCGACGTTTGTTCGCGCAGTTCGCCAGGCAGATCGGCAACATCCACCGATTGTCCCGGCGCCATCACTGTCAACCAGTGACACAGGTTTTCCAGCTGCCGCACGTTGCCTGGGAATTCCAGCCCCTGCAAATACTTCAACGCGTTATCGGCCAGCCGTTTCGGTTCGACGCTGAGTTCGTGCGCGCTTTTGGCCAGGAAATGCTTGGCCAGCAGCGGAATATCTTCGCGCCGCTCGCGCAACGTAGGCAAACGCAGGCGGATAACGTTGAGGCGGTGGAACAGGTCTTCACGGAACAACCCGTCGCGCACGCGTTGCTCAAGATTCTGATGCGTCGCGGTGATGACGCGCACGTTGGCCTTCACCGGTGTATGGCCGCCGACGCGATAGAAATGGCCATCGGAAAGCACGCGTAGCAGGCGGGTTTGTAGTTCTGCCGGCATGTCGCCGATTTCGTCGAGGAACAGCGTGCCGCCCTCCGCCTGTTCGAAACGCCCGCGGCGCTGTGCGGCAGCCCCGGTGAACGCCCCCTTTTCATGGCCGAACAACTCCGATTCAAGTAGATCGCGCGGGATCGCCGCGGTATTGATGGCGATGAACGGTGCCGCCGCACGCGGACTGTGGCGGTGCAGTGCGCGCGCCACAAGTTCCTTGCCGGTGCCCGATTCGCCGTTGATCAGCACCGTGGCGTGCGACTGCGACAGACGGCCGATGGCACGAAAAACTTCCTGCATCGATGGCGCTTGGCCGAGGATCTCCGGCGCCATGCTGGTGGCTTCGACACTGCCCGCCGGTTGCGGCGTTTCCTCGATGGCGCGGCGTACCAGATCGACCGCCTGATCGACATCGAACGGTTTGGGCAGGTATTCGTAGGCGCCGCCCTGAAAGGCGGCGACGGCAGAATCGAGATCGGAATAGGCGGTCATGATAATGACCGGCAATTCGGGCCACTGGGCTTTTACCTGGCGCAACAGTTCCAGCCCGGTATGGCCCGGCATGCGAATGTCGGAGACCAGCACACAGGGCATCTGCCCGGAATCGAGAGCGGCCATCGCTTCGGTGGCAGAAACGAAACTCTTGTATGGAATCGACTCCCGCGCCAAGGCCTTTTCGAAGACCCAGCGAATGGAACGATCATCGTCAACTATCCAGACGGGATTCATGATGTGCCGTTATGGTGTTCGTAATTCAAAGGCAACAGGATCGTGAAACAGGTACGCCCGGGACGCGAGTCCACTTCGATCGTACCGAAATGCTGCTGCACAAAACTCTGGGCCAACGTCAGCCCCAGTCCGCTACCCCCTTCACGACCGGAAACTAGAGGATAGAAGATCTTGTCCCGAATTGCCTCCGGAATACCTGGACCGTTGTCGATCACTTGCAATTCGAGTGCCAGCGGATAACGCTTCTTCGCCAGGGTGACCTGGCGTTGTGCACGTGTGCGGAAAACGATTTCGCCTTTGCCGCTCATCGCCTGGGCGGCATTGCGGGCAATGTTGAGAATCGCCTGGATCAGCTGTTCGCGATCGCCGGTCAAATCCGGCAGCGAAGTATCGTAGTCGCGCCGTACCCGGACGCCGGCGAATTCGGCGTGAATCAGGCGCAGCACCCGTTCGAGGATTTCATGGATGCTCACCTGCGACGGTTGCATCGTACGATGCGACGAGAGCAGTCGCTGCATCAGATCCTGCAACCGGTCGGCTTCGCTGATGATGACCTGGGTGTATTCGCGCAAGAACGGGTTGTTCAGCTCACGTTCCAGTAGCTGCGCGGAGCCGCGGATGCCGCCGAGCGGGTTCTTGATTTCGTGGGCAAGATTGCGCACCAGGTCGCGATTCGCCTGCTGCTGCACCGCTTCGCGTTCCTCGCGCGCCACCTTGAGCTGCTGATCAATCGGGCGGAATTCCAGCAGCAAAGTGGCTCCCTCGACCTCAACTGGGGTTACCGTGCAATCCAGGTGCAGGGGCAGGTGCTCGCCACGAGCCACTTCGATGTTGTGCCCGGTATAGCTCCAGTTGTTGCGCACCGCGCTCTCCAGCGCCGCATTCACCACTTTGGAAGCGCCCAACAATTGGGATAGAGGGCGCCCCAACCAAGTGCGCTGGCTCACCGCGAAAAGGTTCTCCGCTGCCGGATTGAGGTGGCGAATCAGTTCCTTGTCGTCGAGCAGGATGACCGCCGAGGAGAGCAGATCGAGACCGGCAAAGGCATCATTCCTGGCAGTAGGGACGGGGGCGCTCATTGCACGCTATCAGCAAGAAGCAAGCCATTGCAGCCCCGCCGTTCCGCGGCCATTTACTTGAGTGCGGACATCTCGCGGCGCAGTGCATCGAGATTCCGCTCGTGCAGGGCAACCCGGTCGCGCAGAGCCTGCTGGCCCGCAGCCGGCAGCCGCACAGCGTCCGGTTCCGCCAAGGATTTCCTGGCGTCCTCGAGATTCTTCTGCTCGGACTTGAATTCCTGATCGAGCAGATACCGCCGGTCTGAATCGCGGTTGCGCTGCTGATCCTTGCTGACGCGCGGAAACCCAGCCGCTGTAGCGCTGGAGGCCGCAACGGGCCGCGGCTTGGTGGCCGGGGTCGAACGCTCCTCGGAAATCACCGTGCAATTGCGCAACCCGGCTTTGCTTGTCGCATACGTCGCGTGACCGGTGTCGTCGGTACATTTGTACAAGGTCGAAGCGTCGGTCCGGCCTGCAGTCAGGCAGGCGATCAGCATGGCGATCAGCGGAGCTACGGTGCGGCTGTTTTGCATTGATAGGCGTCCGGAAATGAGGCGGAGAAAGTGTAGGCCAAGCAGGGGCGAAAAAAAAGGACGGGATACCCGTCCTTTTCCCTCTGAATCCCGGAGGATTCAGATCGAGTAGTACATGTCGAACTCGACCGGGTGCGTGGTCATCCGGAAGCGGGTCACATCTTCCATCTTGAGCGCGATGTAGGCATCGATCCAGTCACTGGAGAACACGCCGCCGCGGGTGAGGAACTCGCGATCCTTGTCCAGGTAGTCCAGGGCCTGTTCCAGGCTGGAACAGACGGTGGGAATCTTGGCATCTTCTTCCGGCGGCAGATCGTAGAGGTTCTTGTCGGCCGGATCGCCGGGGTGAACCTTGTTCTGCACGCCGTCGAGGCCGGCCATCATCAGCGCAGTGAAGCACAGGTAAGGGTTGGCACCGGGATCGGGGAAGCGGGTTTCGATGCGCCGCGCCTTGTCGCTATGGACAAACGGGATGCGGATCGAGGCGGAACGGTTCTTGGCCGAGTAGGCCAGTTTCACCGGGGCCTCGAAGCCAGGCACCAGACGCTTGTAGGAATTGGTCAGCGGGTTGGTGATGGCGTTCAGGGCGCGAGCATGCTTGATGATGCCGCCAATGTAGTACAGGGCGAATTCGGACAGGCCGGCGTAGCCGTTGCCGGCGAACAGGTTCTTGCCGTCCTTCCAGATCGACTGGTGCACATGCATGCCGGAACCATTGTCGCCAACGATGGGCTTGGGCATGAACGTAGCCGTCTTGCCGTACTGATGGGCGACGTTATGCACTACGTACTTCAGGGCCTGGGTCCAGTCGGCACGACGCACCAGAGTGTTGAATTTGGTACCGATTTCATTCTGGCCGGCGGTGGCCACTTCGTGGTGATGCACTTCGACGGGGATGCCGATGGCTTCCAGTGCCAGCACCATCTCAGCGCGCACGTCATTGAAGGAATCGACCGGGGGCACCGGGAAATAGCCGCCTTTGACGCCGGGACGATGGCCGGTATTGCCGCCCTCGAATTTTTCAGAGGAGGACCAGGCGGCTTCCTCGGAGTTGATCTTGACGTGGGCGCCGGACATATCCACACCCCACTCGACGGAGTCGAAGATGAAGAATTCGGGTTCCGGGCCGAAGTAGGCCGTGTCGCCGATGCCGGAGGACTTCAGGTAGGCCTCGGCACGCTTGGCGATGGAGCGCGGATCGCGGTCATAGCCCTTGCCGTCGGCTGGATCTACCACATCGCAGGTTAACACCAGGGTGGTTTGATCGAAGAAGGGGTCGATGTAAGCCGTTGCCGGATCAGGCATCAGCTGCATGTCAGAGGCTTGAATGCCCTTCCAACCGGCAATCGAGGAACCGTCGAAGGCATGGCCGTCTTCGAACTTTTCCAGGCCGAAAGCGGACACGGGCACGCCGACGTGCTGTTCCTTGCCGCGGGTATCGGTGAAACGAAAGTCGACAAACTTGACTTCCTGTTCCTTGACAATCTTCATCACATCTTGAGGCGTGGTCATGAGGTTGCGCTCCTAAACAGAATTTGCAATTTAAGCCTTGCGAAAAAATCGTTGCGAGGGCGGGTCAGCAGTTTCCATGCCACGCCTCAAGCGGGAACCGGGCATTGTGCCACAAAGGGATAGCAACCCGCCCCGAGTCTGCGTCGAACCAATTTGGTGCGGACTCTGAAATTGGGCACTAATATGGTGCAATTTTGCAATTCAGGCTGATCGAGCGGAACCACGGGTCGTCCGCCAGAGCCTTCGTCAGTCGGGCCCTCAAACGTCCGGCACGTTCCGGATCAGCCAGTATTGTCGTATTGAGAAACACGTCGGCCTCGACTTGTCGGCCCAGATAATGGAATACCGTGTCTTCGAGATCGGGCAAATCGTCTTCCCCAAGAAGCGAGCGAAGATGTTCGATAAGCATTTGCCGATCGGGCAACTTCCCCGGCCAAGTGGCCGGATCGAGATCGTTCTCGGCATCGACGTGCACCAGTACGTCGAGAATGTCCGGATGGGCGCTGAGGGTTCGAATGCGCGCAGTTTCGGCAATCAGATGCCCCTCGGACACGCTGATACGCGGATTGACCTGGATATGCGCGTCGACCAGCGCCTTATGCCCCATGCGCCGGGTGCGCAACTCATGCAGGCCGACGACCCCGGGCACCGCCTCGATACTTTCCCTGATGCGCGCCACTTCGTCTGCCGACAAACCGGTGTCCACCAGTTCGCGCAGCGCATCCCAGGCGAACTGCACGCCCGCCTTGACAATCATGGCTCCGACCACGATAGCCGCCGCGGCATCGGCAAAGGGGAAACCGGCAAGCGCACCGCCGATGCCGGCCGCCACCACCAGCGACGACAAAGCGTCGGCGCGCGCGTGCCAGGCGTTGGCCACCAGCATCGGCGAGCGCAGCCGTTCGGCCACCTTCAGCATATAGCGGAACAGGCCTTCCTTGCCGGCCAGCGTGGCCAACGCGGCCCACATTGCCGCCACACCGACCGCCGGCAGGTTGTCCAGATTCTGCAAACGGCCCACCGCAGAGATCAGGATACCGGCACCGGTAGACGCCAGCAGTGCTCCGAGCAACAGTGAAGCTGCGGTTTCGATGCGGCCGTGGCCGTAGGGGTGCGATTCGTCGGCGGCTTCCGCACTCTTGTTGTTGGCGTAAAGGACGAAGCCGTCGGCCACGATGTCGGACAGCGTATGCATCGCATCGGCAATCAGGCTCTGGGAATGTGCGATCCAGCCGACCACCAGTTGCATGGCGGTCAGCAGCACGTTAACCGCAATGCTGATCCAGGTAATGCGACTGCCCTCCCGAAGACGGTGAGTGTCTGTCGGTGCGGACTGAAACGGCGAGTGGGCGTGTTCGCGTGCCATGAAGGTCTGACTTATACTTGAAGGCCCGATTTTAGCGCTCGTTGCAAAGGCGCCAGGCACATGACCCGTCTCAATGAAATCCTCACCCTCGCCCAGGAACGCGCCGAAAAACTCGGCCTGCCCTACGAAGGCGCGCTCACTCCGACCGAAGCCAGCGCGCTGCTGACCCTGGTACCCAACGCGAAGCTGGTGGATGTGCGTTCCCGCGCGGAATGGGACTGGGTGGGCCGCATTCCCGGCGCGCTGGAGATCGAATGGCAAAGCTACCCGGGCGGCGTCCCCAATATCCATTTCGTTGCCGAGCTGAGGCACGCAGTCACCACCGAAATGCTGCTGCTGTTCATCTGCCGCTCCGGAGCACGCTCCAGCGCCGCCGCGAAAGCGGCTGCCGAAGCGGGTTTCCCCGATTGCTACAATGTGCTCGAAGGCTTCGAGGGCGACAAGGACGAAAAAGGCCGGCGCGGAACGCTCAATGGCTGGCGCCATGCCGGGCTGCCCTGGACGCAAAGTTAATCCACCTTCCAACCGACCCGGTTCCGCCTGATCGCGGCAACCGCTCAAACCGATGCAATCGTCAATCATCAGCTTCGACCGCTTCAATGCCCTCGCCGACCAGGAAGCGCAGCAGCGCATCCTCGCCGCCAAGGCCGCACTCGGCAAGCGAGTCGTTATTCTCGGCCACCATTACCAGCGTGCCGATGTGTTCCGCCACGCCGACCTCGCTGGCGATTCGCTGAAGCTCTCCCGCCTAGCGTCGCAGACCGATGCAGAATACATTGTCTTCTGCGGCGTGCATTTCATGGCCGAAGTGGCGGACATCATGTCCAAACCGGAGCAGATCTCGATCCTGCCCGACCTCGCCGCCGGCTGTTCGATGGCCGACATGGCCAATCTCGCCAAAGTCGAGCGCTGCTGGCGCGAACTGGGAGAGGTGCTCGACCCCGACCAGCAGGTCACCCCGGTCACCTACATCAACTCCGCCGCCGACCTGAAGGCGTTTTGCGGCGACCACGGCGGCATCGTCTGTACCTCGTCGAACGCCCCAACTATTCTCAAGTGGTCGTTCGCCCAACGCGAGAAAGTGCTGTTCTTCCCCGACCAGCACCTCGGGCGCTGGAGCGGCCACAAGATGGACATCCCGCTGGATGAAATGGTGGTGTGGGATCCCGACCTGGAAATGGGCGGCCTCACCGCCGAGCAGATCCGCAACGCGAAGATCCTGCTCTGGAAGGGCCACTGCTCGGTGCATCAGATGTTCCAGCCGGCGCACATCCTCAAGTTCCGCAACCAGTATCCGGACGGCATCGTCATTTCGCATCCGGAATGCGCCTTCGAGGTCTGTCGCCAGTCGGACTACGTCGGCAGCACGGAATACATTCTCAACACGGTGAAGGCGGCGCCACACAATACGCGCTGGCTGGTCGGCACCGAGCTCAATCTGGTGGAACGCCTGGCCGACGAGGTCAAGCATGAAGGCAAAGTCGTCCAGTTCATGGCGCCGACGGTCTGTATGTGTTCGACCATGCAACGCATCGACCCGCAACATCTGGCCTGGACGCTGGAGAATCTCGTCGCGGGGCGGGTAGTGAACCGCATCGAGGTGCCGCCGCACGAAGCCGTGCTGGCCAAAATCGCCCTCGACCGGATGCTGGCCGTTTCGTAGTCTCCTCCGACATACCGGCAGAAGCGGCGTTCGGCTTTTGCCCGAAAGGCAGCAGCATATTACTATAGTAATATGTTTGATCATCCAGAATGCATGTTCGGGAGTCGCTTTTCCAGACGGCCGGCCGATTCGGGCCGGCGTCGCATCGTGCTCGGGCTGAGCAGCCTGGCGCTTGCCGGCTTGTGCGGCTGCGGGGCAAACCGGCAGCCGTTGCGGATCGCCAGCCAGGTCTGGCCCGGATATGAATTCATGTTCCTTGCCCGCGACGAAGGCTGGCTCGATCCGGGGCAAATCCGGCTGATCGAAACCACTTCCGCGACCGACTCGATGCATCTGCTTTCCGCCGGCATGGCCGACGGCGCCGCGCTCACGCTGGACGAAGTGCTGCGGGTCCGTGCCGGCGGCATTCCACTGGTCGTCGTTGCCGTATTCGACTTTTCCTCCGGCGCCGACGTCCTCCTTGCCCGCCCCGGCATCGCCAAGCTGACGGATATCCGCGGTGCGCGCATCGGCGTCGACCATTCCGCGGTCGGCGCTCTGATGCTCGGCGAAGCGCTCAGGGTGGCCAAACTGACCGTTGCCGACATCCATCCGGTGCGGCTGTTTCCCGACGAGCAGGAAAAAGCTTGGCGTAGCGGTCGGATAGACGCGCTGATCACCTACGAACCGGTGGCGACCCGTATCGAAAACCTCGGCGGTATCCGCCTCTTCGACAGCCGCAGCCTTCCCGGCACCATCGTCGATGTGCTGGCGATCAACCCACAGGCGCTACAGACCAAGGGCGAGGCCGTGCGCGCGCTAATCGCAGCGCATTTCCGCGCCCTGCAAAGATTTCGCACCAACCCGCAGGACTCCGCCTACCGACTGGCTCCACGCTTGAAATTCGTCGCCAACGAGGTGCTGGCCACCTACAAGAATCTGAACCTGTCCAGCCTCAAGGAGAATTGGCGGCTGCTCGGTTCGGCATCGCCGGCGTTGCTCGATACGGCGCAGGAAGTGTCGGCCTTGATGCAAAGCGAAAAGCTGCTTCCCGTCGCTCCGCCCCTCGCCGGGTTGATCGACCCCGCCTACCTGCCTGCGGCAGAAACGCAGTGAAACCGATTCTCGCCAAGCTGCCTCTGCGACTGATCCTGCCTGTGGTCGTGCTGGCCGGCTGGCTGCTAATCTCGACCTTGTCGATGATCTACTCCGACCGCGAAAAACGGCTGGTGCAATTCGAAGAAACCGCCGCGCTCGCGGTCGGCGAGGCCGCGCGACTGGTACGCAAAGCGGAACAGGATCTGCGCGACAGCCCGGCGGGGGTAGAACGCGAAATCATGTTGCTGGGCAGCGAACTGGAAATAGGGCTGCGCAACGCGGCCCTCATCGGCCCCGACGGCCGGGTGATTTTCGCCACGCGCTCCGACTGGGCCGATCTGCCTGCCGACGAAGCGATCGCCGGTTGGGACAAAGCCCGTTTCCAACGGGCGACCAACCGCTCCACTGCGGATATCGTGCGCGACGAAACCACCCATCTGTCCTTGCTGATGCCCTACGCCTATCCGCCGGTTCCCGGCGAAATCACCAGCCAGCGACGCGGTGCGGTCTATCTCGATTTCGACATCGCCGCGCGCCTGTCCGCAGTGCGTGCGGCCAACCTGCGCCAGCAGTTGGTCCAGGCCGCCGCGGCGTTCCTGCTCACCAGTATTCTGATTGCGTTGCTGAACAAATACGTGGCCCGCCCGCTGGCGGCCCTGTCGGCGGACGCCAAGCGCATCGGCCGCGGCGAACTCGACATCCGGATCGCCACCGAAGGGCCGCGCGAAATCGCCACGCTCAGCGAAGACTTCCGCTTCATGGCAGTCCAGTTGAGGACCGACCGAGGCGCCCTGGAACGCGAACGCGCTTTTCTGAAATCGCTGTTCCAGAGCGTGCCCGATCTGGTATGGCTGAAAGACCCGGATGGCGTCTATCTCGCCTGCAATCCGCGCTTTGAAAAGTTTTTCGGCGCGGCCGAAGAGCAGATCCTGGGCAAGACCGATTACGACTTTCTCGACCGGGAACGCGCCGACTTCTTCCGCGAACGCGACCGCATAGCCATCGCCGCCAATCAGCCAGTAATGAACGAAGAGGATGCCACCTTCGCCGACGACGGCCACACGGAACGGCTGGCGACGATCAAAACGCCGATGTACGACCCGACGGGAAAGCTCATCGGCGTACTCGGCGTCGGGCGCGACATTACCGCCATGCGTAAAACCGAAGCTGCATTGCAGGAACGCGAAGAACGCCTGTCGCTCATCTTCCGTCAGGCAATGGATGCCATCGCCCTGGTCGATGCGGAGACCGGCCGCTACGTCGAGGTCAATGAGGCGGCACACAATAGTTTGGGCTTCAGCCGGGAAGAATTCGAGGCACTTACGGTCTGGGATTTTGCAAACTCCGCTCCCGATCCGGAGGCGCTGCGCCGCGGCTTCGAGATGATGCACAGCCCGGAGGGCGTAACGCTCGAAGTCCAGGTCCGCAATCGCGCCGGCACCGTCCGCGACGTCCGCGTCAGCGGGCGCTCCATCGCTATAAGGGGCAGGAATTACATTTCGCTGATCTGGAGCGACGTCACCGAGCAAAAACGAGCGGCCGGGGAAATCCATCGACTGGCCTACTTCGATTCGCTCACCGCGCTGCCCAACCGCAGCCTGCTGCTTGATCGCGTCGGCCAGGCGCTGTCCGCCGCACGCGGCGACGAAGGGCAAAATACCTTGTTGCTGCTGAACATCGACCGGTTCAAGACCCTCAACGACGCGCGCGGCCACAACTTCGGCGACATCCTGCTGCGCGCCGTCGCCGGCCGGTTGAGCGGCCTGATGCGCGAAAGCGACACGCTGGCCCGGCTCTCCGCCGACGAATTCGCCATTCTGCTGACCACTCTCGACCGGCGCGGAGAAAGCACCGGCCACGATGCCCTGCGCCTGGCGGAAAGCATCCAGACCGCAATCCGCGCGCCCTTCCGCATCGGCGAAGAGGAGGTCGCCGTCAAGATCAGCCTCGGCATCACACTTTTTCCAAACAGCCTCGCCGATACCTCCGTCGATATCCTGCGACGCGCAGATACCGCCCTGCACCGTGCCAAGGAGGCCGGCGGCAACCAGTCGGTGTTTTTCGGCGAAGACATGGAAGAAGCTGTGCAGCAGCGCTTCCGCATCGAGGGCGAGTTGCGTCAGGCGATTCATTCCGGCCAGTTGCGGCTGTTCCTACAGCCCCAGGTCAACCGCGAGGAACACATGGTGGGCGCGGAAGCGCTGGTGCGCTGGCAACATCCGGAACGCGGCCTGTTGCCGCCAAGCGTCTTCGTCCCCGTGGCCGAGGAATCCGATCTGATCGTCGAACTCGGCGCTTGGGTATTTGCCGAAGTCTGCCGACTGCTGGTCCACCCGGACGTCGCCCAGCGGCGCTTGCGCGTGGCCGTCAACATCAGCCCGCGCCATTTCCGTCAGGCGGGGTTCTCGGCATGGATGAAGAAGGTGATCGCCGACAGTGGCGCCGACCCGAGCCACCTGACACTCGAAGTCACCGAAGGGTTGGTGATCGACAACATCAACGACGTCGTGGCAACGATGAGCGAACTGGGCAGCCTGGGAATCCACTTCTCGATTGACGATTTCGGCACCGGCTATTCATCGCTGGCTTATCTGAAGCGTCTGCCGATCCACGAAATCAAGATCGACAAGACTTTCGTCCAGGATGCGCCGACCGACAGCGACGACGCCGCACTGGTGGAAACCATCCTCGCGGTGGCGGAACATCTTCATCTCTCGGTGGTTGCGGAAGGGGTGGAAACCGAAGAGCAGGCGGCATTTCTCGATGCGCGTGGAAAAATCATCCACCAAGGCTACCTCTACGGCCGACCGGAACCGATAGAAATGTGGCTCGCCCGCTGGCGCAAGGTGCCGGTGTGACACCGCATCCGCTCGCAGGCTGGCGCGTTACGCTCGGCCTCCTCCTCACGCTGTTCGCCGCCATTTCGACCGCATGGGCCGAACCGGAACCGACCGCGCGCATTGCCGTGCTGGCTTATCGACCGAAACTGGAAACCCAGCGCCGCTGGCAACCGCTGGCGGTTTACCTGGAGCAAAGCGTACCCGGCTGGCGCTTTGAAATAAACGCGCTGAGTCTGCCGGAGCTCGAAGAGGCCATTGCCCGCAGACAGGTCGATTTCGTGTTCACCAATCCCGGCCATTACGTACTGATGACTTACCGCAACGGTCTGTCGTCGCCGTTAGCCACGATGGTAGAACGGGCAGACGGGCGAAATCTGGCCGCTTTCGGCGGGGTGATTTTCACCCAGATCAGCCGCAAGGACATCGCCACCCTCGCCGACCTCAAAGGCAAGACGTTGGCCGCGGCGGCGAAGAATTCACTGGGGGGCTACCAGATTCAGGCGCACGAACTTGCCCATCTCGGCATCACGCTACCCGCCGACGCCGACCTCATCGAAACGGGTATGCCGCAGGACCGGGTTATCGAGGCCGTACTGAGCGGACGGGCCGATGTCGGCTTCGTCCGCACCGGGGTAATCGAAGACTTGGCCCGCGAAGGCAGACTCGATCCAGCCCGGCTGAAGATTCTCAATCGCCAGAAGCTGGCTGACTTCCCGTTCGTCGTCTCGACCCACCTCTACCCGGAATGGCCGTTCGCGGTAATGCCCAGTATCGACGAGGAACTTGCTCGCCGCACGGCAGCGGCGCTGCTCGCGATGCCGCACGACAGCGCAATGACGACATCAATCGGTATTCACGGTTTTACCGTCCCCTCCGACTACCGCTCGGTAGAAACGCTATTGCGCGAGCTGCGCGTGCCGCCTTTCGACAAAATGCCGTCCTTCACCCGACAGGACGTCTGGACGCGCTATCGCCTGGAGATCGCCGGCAGCCTGCTGGCGGGCGGGCTGATCACTATCCTGGCCGCCTTCCTGATCGTCGCCAACCGCCGCCTGAGCCAAGCGCGGAGCATCTATCGGGATGTCATGGCGGCACAACCTACCGGGGTCTATCGCCTCAACGTGTCCGGCCGCGGCCGTTGGCCGAGACTGTTCTGGCGGGCACGGGGTGGCCGGCGCTACCGTTTCGAGGCGATCAACGACCGCTTCTGCGAAATCCTCGGCGTCAGTCGGGAACAGCTGTACACCGACGCCGGCCTTTTCCGCAAGCGGGTGCACCCTGAGGATCTTGCCGAGTTTTCGCGCCACAACCGCGAAGCCCGGGAGAATCGCACCGCTTTCAACTGGGAGGGACGGCTGCTTCACGAAGGGCACAGCCGCTGGGTGCATCTGGAATCGCTGCCACGCCGAGCCGACAATGGCGACTTGGTGTGGACCGGGGTACTTTACGACATCAGCGAACGCAAGGCGGTGGAGGCGGAACTGCAACGACTGGCCACCACCGATTCGCTGACCGGTCTGGCCAATCGCCATCACTTCCTCGCCCAGACCAGCCTGGAAATGGCCCGCGTAAAACGCTTCGGCGATCCAGCGGCGCTGCTGATGCTCGATCTGGATCACTTCAAGCTGGTAAACGATACCTACGGCCATGCCACTGGCGATACCGTACTCAAAGCCTTCGCCGCCACCTTGCGCGGCTCACTGCGCCAGATCGACCTGGCCGGACGGCTCGGCGGCGAAGAATTCGGCGTGCTGTTGCCCGGCACGTCGACCGAAAGCGCCCGGCAATTCGCCGAGCGGCTGCGTGAAAACGTCGCCGCAATGGACGTGCAGGGCTGGGGCAAAACCATTCCGGTCAAAGTCAGCATCGGCGTTGCGCGCATCGCTGCGGACGATGCCACCCCCGACAACGTTCTGGCGCGCGCCGACAGCGCCCTCTACCGGGCCAAGTCGCTCGGCCGCAACCGGGTGGAAGTGGCGACTTGATCGAAGGCCGCCGCAAGCCGCCGGCAGACGGGCACAATAGCGTCATGGCTCCATTGCGCATCACCACCTACAACATCCACAAAGGCTTTTCCCAGTTCAACCGCCGCCTCACCGTCCATGAGCTGCGCGACCGTCTGCGAACGCTGGATGCCGACATCGTCTTTCTTCAGGAAGTGCAGGGCGAGCACCTCGGCCATGCCCGCCGCCACCTTCGCTGGCCTGCCCTGCCGCAACACGAGTTCCTCGCCGAGGACGTCTGGCACGCCGCCTACGGCTGCAATGTGGAATACGACCACGGCCATCACGGCAATGCCATCCTGTCGCGGTTCGCCATCGCCACCAGCCACAACCAGGACGTCACCCATCTGCGCTTCGAGCGCCGCGGACTGCTCCATTGCACACTCCGCGTTCCCGGGCTGACGCAACCGTTGCATTGCGTCAGCGTGCATCTCTCGCTGTTCGGCCGCTCCCGCAAGCGGCAGATGGAGGCGCTGGCCGAACGCCTGGAAAACCTGGTACCCGGCGCGGCGCCGCTGATTGTCGCCGGCGATTTCAACGACTGGCGCAACCGCGCCCACAATCTGCTGGCGGAACGCCTCGACATGCAGGAAGTGTTCGGCGCGGCGCGGCCGGCGCGCAGTTTTCCCGCCACGCTGCCGCTATTCCGTCTCGACCGCATCTATGTACGCGGCTTTCGTGTCGAAGGCTGTGAAGTGCACCATGGCCATCACTGGGCGCAGCTATCGGATCACGCACCGTTGTCGGCGCGACTGCTGCCGGCCTGACCGTGGTCATCGTCCCGCATAACCGGCTAAGACTGCTGGAGAGTGGCGCCCATTATTTTCCGGCGTTGATCGACGCAATCGCCGCGGCGATCCGGGAAATCCATCTCGAAACCTATATCTTCGCCGACGACCCCACCGGCCGCGCAGTAAGCGCCGCACTGGCCGCCGCGGCGCGGCGCGGCGTGCGGGTACGGGTGCTGGTGGACGGCTTCGGCGCACGCGACTTCGCCGCCGGCCTCGGCGCCGAGCTGGCCGCCGCCGGCGCCGACGTCCTGGTCTACCGCCCCGAAGTCGCGCGCTTCCGCCTGCGCCGCCACCGCCTGCGCCGCATGCATCGCAAACTGGTCGTGATCGACGCACGGCTGGCTTTCGTCGGCGGCATCAACATCATCGACGACCTCGATACGCCACAACAAATTCCGCCGCGCTATGACTATGCAGTGGCGGTCGAAGGCCCGCTGGTCGGCCGCATCCATGCCGCCGCGCGCCACCTCTGGAACCTGGTGCGTTGGGCGCGCCTGGGCCGCCGTCCGGCGCGCCCCGCTTTCGTCCCCACCGCTCCGCCACCGGCCGGAACCACCGCGGCCGCTTTCCTCACGCGCGATAACCTGCGCCACCGCCACGACATCGAAAACGCCTACCTCGCGGCGATCGCGCGGGCGCGGAAAGAAATCCTCATCGCCAATGCCTATTTCCTCCCCGGCCGCCGTTTTCGCCAGGCGCTGATCGCGGCGGCGCAGCGCGGCGTGCGCGTCGTCGTGCTGTTGCAGGGACGCAGCGAATACCTGATCCAGCATCACGCCACTCGATCGCTGTACGGCCGCCTGCTCGCCGGCGGGATCGAGGTCTGGGAATACCGCCGCAGCTTTCTCCACGCCAAGGTCGCGGTGATCGACGGCCACTGGGCCACCATCGGCTCGTCCAACATCGACCCGTTCAGCCTGTTGCTGGCACGCGAAGCCAATCTAGTAGTGGAAGACCGTACCTTCGCCGCCGAATTGCGCGCCAGCCTGACGACCGCCATGGAGGCCGGAGCCCACCGGGTGTCTCTTGAGGATTTGCAGAAGCTGCCCTGGTGGGGTGTGCTCGGCGGACGCCTGGCGTATTTCCTGGTGCGCCTGGCGGTCGGTTTCAGCCGCCGGCGCGGCAGCGACTACACCGGCTGAGGCCCCGCCGGCAAGGTGCGCTGCCGCGGCACCTTGCACAGATCCCAATGCGCCAGCGCCCACGCCCACAGTTCTTGCAACGAGACCTGCGCCAATTGTGGAGGCGGCCTCTGGCCGAGAAAATCGAGCGCGGCACAGAGTACCGGCGCCGCCTTGCCCGCATCGACCGCGACGGCATGCGTTTGTTTGGAAAGTTTTTCGCCGGCGGCATTCACCGCCACCGGCAGATGAGCGTAGGCAGGCGTCGGCAAGCCGAGGCAGCGCTGGAGAAAAATCTGCCGCGGCGTCGAATCGAGCAGGTCGGCGCCGCGCACCACGTCGGTCACCCCCTGCTCGAAATCATCGACCACCACGGCCAATTGATAGGCGAAATAGCCATCGGCGCGGAACAGCGGAAAATCACCGACATCGCGTTGCAGATGCTGCGCCACCTCGCCCTGGCAGGCATCGCTGAAGGTCAACGTTTCGTCGCTGACGCGCAACCGCCATGCCCGCGCCGAGCGCCCGCGGGGCAACCCGGAGCGACAGGTGCCGGGATAGCGCGGACCGCCGTCGACGGCGGTTGAACCGGCAAGCCCCAGTTCACGGCGGCTGCACGCGCAGGGGAAAGCGGCGCCGGCAGCGATCAATTGGTCGAGCGCAGCACGGTAGCGCGGCGTGCGCAGCCGCTGATAAATCACCTCGCCGTCCCATGTGAAACCGAGGGCTTCGAGGGTGCGCAGAATGTCCGCGGCGGCACCGGCCTGGCAGCGCGGTTGGTCCACATCCTCGATGCGCAGCAGCCATTCGCCTGCGCGGCAGCGCGCCTCCAAATAACTGCCGAGCGCCGCCGTCACCGAACCGAAATGCAATGGGCCGGTAGGGCTGGGCGCGAAACGTCCTCGATAAACGGGCGGCAAGGCCATGCGGAAGCGGTGAATACGACGAAACGCGGTAGTATCGCACTCGTCGTTCGCGTCGCAATTGACGAAAAATACAAAACCATGATCGGCCTGTCCCCGGAATCGCTGCGCGAAGCACAAGCTGTCGCCCGCATGAGACTGCTCTTCGGCAAAATGCCGGCGGGCATCGTTTCCGCATTGGTCGGCGTCCTGCTGCTGTTCGTCCTGCTGCTCGACCTGCACGGCGCGGAAGCCGCCAAGGGATGGTCCGCCTACATGCTGGCGGTGGTCGGCTTTCGCGGCTGGCTCTGGCACGCGTTCCAGGGCGCCCGCCTCAGCCTCCGCAGCCTGATCGGCTGGGAAGCCGCTTACGTGCTTTCGGCGCTGCTGATGGGGATCGGCTGGGCGGCGCTGAATCTGCTCTTCCTCCCCGGCACCCACATTTACGCGCAGTTCATGCTGATCACCGCGGCAATCATCGTTGCCTTTTCCGGCACCGTGACTTTCGGCCTCAGTCACGCGGCCTTCTGGGCGGTCACGCTGCCGACGCTGGTGCCCGCCTTCTATCGCTTCTATGAAGGCATCACCGCAGCCGGTATCTGGCCAGCCTATTCGCTCCTGCTCTGCGTGGTCGTCGGCGGACTGGTAACAATGCTACAGCTCACCAACCGCCGCAGCATGCTGGAAAACCTGCGCCGCCGGATCGAGAGCGAAGCGCTGCTGGCGGAACAACAGGCGATCTTCGAATCGGCCACGCTGGGTATCGCAGTGCTCGAACACGGGCGCGTGGTCAAGGCCAATCCGCGGCTCGGTGAAATGCTCGGCCTGCGCATCGACAAACTGATGGAATTGCCGTTTGCCGTACACCTGGTCAATCCCAGCGAATTTCCGGCGCTGAGCGAAGCCGCTGAAGAAATCTTTCGCAAGGGGCACTCGTACCACAACGCCATCCGCCTGCGGCGCGCCGACGGGCGCGAATTCTGGGCCGAAATCAACGGCCGACGCATGGCCGGCGGCGGACCCGAGCGCAGCGTCTGGCTGATCGGCGACGCACCGCTACGTCCGTCCTGACCGGCGCCAATGGGCATGCGACGCCCGTGCTAGACTCCGCCGCGCTTTCCGCCGCCATCCTGACATCATGGACCCCACCCTGTTGCTGCACGCCCTGATTCTGGGCATCGTCGAAGGCCTCACCGAATTCCTCCCGGTGTCCAGCACCGGCCACCTGATCCTCGCCGGTGACCTGATCGGCTTCAACGACGACCGCGGCAAACTGTTCGAGATCGTCATCCAGTCCGGCGCCATCCTCGCCGTGTGTTGGGAATACCGCCAGCGCATCGGCCGCGTGTTGTGCGGCCTCGGCAGCGACCGAACCGCGCAGCGATTGGCCGTCAACCTAATAATCGCTTTCATGCCGCTCGCCGTCCTCGGCCTGCTGTTCCAGAAGGCGATCAAGGCCCACCTGTTCCAGCCGCTGCCGGTGGCCGCCGCCTTCATCGTCGGCGCCTTCGTCATCCTCTGGGCGGAGAAGCGCGAGCACCGCATCCGCGTCGACAGCGTTGACGATCTCTCGCCCATGGACGCCCTCAAACTCGGCTTTGCCCAGGCGCTGGCGCTGGTCCCCGGCACCTCGCGCTCCGGCGCCACCATCATCGGCGGCCTGCTCTTCGGCCTCTCGCGCAAGGCGGCGACCGAATTCTCCTTTTTCCTCGCCATTCCCACCCTGCTCGCCGCCACGGCCTACCAGCTCTACAAGGAGCGCGCCCTGCTCAACGCCGACGACCTCGGCATGTGGGCGGTCGGTTTCGTCGCCGCCTTCGCCTCGGCCTTTCTCTGCGTGCGCTGGCTGCTGCGCTACATCAGCAGCCACGATTTCACGCTGTTCGCTTGGTATCGCATCGCCTTCGGCATCATCGTCATCCTGACCTGGCAGTTCGGCTGGGTGGACTGGAGCCAGGGCTGAGCGGGCGGTGATTCTCTACCTGCACGGCTTCCGTTCCTCGCCCCAGTCGGCCAAGGCGCAGCAGCTTGCCGAGGCGGCACGTGCCCGCGGGATCGCTTTCGCCAGCCCGCAATTACCGGCCTCGCCGCAGGAGGCGATGATGCTATGCGAGGAGCTGCTCAACAGCAGCGCTACGCCGGTTACAGTCGTCGGCTCGTCGCTCGGCGGCTATTACGCCACCTGGCTGGCGGAGCGTCACGCGTTGCGCGCGGTGCTGGTGAATCCGGCCGTCGTCGCCCATCTCGACCTGGCGCCCTATGTCGGCACATTGACCCAGTTCCACTCCGGCGAGCCTTTCGAATTCACTCGCGATCACGTGGATGAAATGCGCGCACTCGAAGTGACCGCCATCACGCGGCCGCAACGCTACTGGCTGCTGGTGGAAGAAGGCGACGAAGTGCTCGACTATCGCCTGGCGGTGGCCAAGTACGGCGGCGCACGGCAAACCGTTCTCGCCGGCGGCGATCACAGTTTTACGCACTGGAAAGACTACCTCGACGACGTTCTGCGCTTCGCTGCGGCGGGTTGAGTCGCGCAACTCAAAAATAGTAGCGTAGCTGCGCCTGCCAGCTTTGCACCTGTGGCGCGGCGCCGAAATTGCTCAGACGCTGGCCGCTGTTGCGCTGCCATTGCAGCGCGTACTCGACACGGTCGATGTGATAGCGCGCCTCCAGCCACGATCGGCGACTGGAATCGGCGATGTCGAAACTTTCCATCGCGCTCAGGTCGAGATGATTGATCAGCGCGTCCTGCCACAGAGCATAAAAAAACAGGGCCTGTCGGGTCGGCAGATCCTGAGCGCTCTGCACCCAGTTGCGGTACTGCCCGTAAACAACCCGCGCACCGCGACGCAACGCGCGCCAGTCCGCCGCGTTCAACCCGCCGCCGTTGTATTCAAACTCCGCCGTCAATGAAATCTTGTTCGGCGTCGTGTGGGTCAGTCCGGTCGAGAGACGGTTGCGGAAAGCGGTATCGCCGGCGCGGGGCAATCCCCTTTGCCGCAAAGCCTGAGTCAGCAGCGAGGGGCTGCGGCCGCCGGACCACTCGACATAGATGACTGTCGCATCGTTGGCCAAGCCGGTCAAATTGAAGCCTAGCTGCGCCGGCAAATCCGCTTCCCGATACAGCAGCCATTGCGGATTGATGTCGTCACTGATCTTCTGGCTGACGGCAACCAGCCAGCGGTTCTGATGGTTGGTTGCGCCCCAGTCGGGATTGAAAGCGTTGTCGCTGGCCCGGTCGCTCAGTTTGGGCGAATACAGTACGGTCAGCGACCCGCCATTCCACAGCCTTTGGCCACGCAGCATGACGCTGCCCTGTCGATTTTCCTTCAGGCTGACCGGGCTGATCGAAACCACCGAACGCACCGCGCCGGCGCGGAAATAATCGATCGGGTTATAGCCGGTGGCGACGCCGTTGCGCACATTGATGCGGCCCAGATCGAGAAGCGTGTCAGGCTGCGCCCGCCAACTGAGGTAGGCTTCCTTGAGGGTGTTGATGCCGTTCTGATCGCGGATTTGTGCCGGCCAGTTCATGTCCAGTCGATCGGCCAGCACCGCGCGCCATTCAGGAGAAAACGAATGGTCGTATTGAATGTCGAGCGACAAACGATGGTTGTATTTGCCCGGACCACCGCCGCGCTGTGTCGCGCCGCCATAGGCGACTTCGATAAACGTCCGCCAGTCGCTGGCATTTTCCACCGCGGCGGGCGCGGTATCCGCGAGCAGCAGAGCGCCCGCGTCCTGATCTTCGGCCAGCGCGACGTTAGCCCCTGACAATCCGAAAAAAACGAGGGCGGTCGCCAGGAAAGCCTTGATCGACAACGTGCGAAAAGCCGATGATTTAATCGCCGATCCCTTCTGCGTTCGGTCCGGGGCGCCGGACACCCAAGCGGATCATTCCGGTTTGAACCGGGGCAGGTAATCGCGCTGCAACCAGATCTCCGGAACCTCGCGTTTCACCCAGTCGGAATAGCGCATGACGGTAACCCAGCTCGGGTCCAGTCCGTCGATGATCACGGTTTCGGTCGGGCGCTCGATGCCGAACAGCGTCCGGTAGTGGCGATAGTAGGCGGTCTTCAACAGCTTGTCGCTCTCGGTATAGAAGCGCGCCTTGACCGGACGCGCGTTGACGCTGTCGACCCACATTTCGATGCGGTGATAGGTCGCGTCGGGCGTGATCGCCGACAGCCCGAGCTTGTAGCAATGCCGGCTTTTCCGGTCGCCATCCTGCGTATCTTCTTCTGTCGCCGTCGTCGCCCGGTAGTCCTTGGCGAAATTGACGGTGACCACGTCGCCGTTGGAAGCCTGACCGAGCAGTCGCTGCTGCGGCGACAGGCGGATGCTGGCCTTGCTCGACGGGTCGAAGAACCACATGTCCTTGCCGTTGAACAAGATCAGCTTGTTGGCGTCGCGCGCCGGCGCCACGTAGCGGACAAGACTGCGAAACTGGCCGCCGTTCGGGTCGGCCTTGGAATAGATCGCCAAGGTGCTGCTCTCGGTCTGCTTGCCATTGCGATACTCGACCAGCGTGTTGGTCAGGCCGAAGGGAAAATCCGGATTGCGCACCGCATCGCTGGCGATCAGGATTTGCTGCGGGTCGGCAGCGGCGTTGGCGACGGAGACCAGCGCGGCGGCAAACGCAAAAATGGCGATCCTCAGCGGTCTCATCATCATGGTCTCTCAGACATGGCGCAGGGCATCGACGATCATCAATTTCGCCGCCCGATTGGCCGGCCACCACGCAGAAAGAATCGTGACCAGGATCATCCCGATCACGCTGCCGACCAGCAGGCTCATGTCCTGCCAGACGCGAACCAGGATCAGGTAGGCGTAGGAATAGCCGGGCGGGGTCCACGACCAGCCGCTGTGGTTGATCAGGTAGGCAATGAACAAGGCGCAGAGCACACCGATCGCTGAGCCGATCACTCCCAGCAACAGGGCCTCGCACATGAACAGACGGCGGATGCCGGAGCGGCGCAAGCCCATCGCGCGCAAGGTACCGATTTCCACTGTGCGTTCCACCACTGCCGTGCTCATGGTGTTGCCGATCGTGAACAGAACGATGACGCCGATCAGCGTAGCGATGAAGCCGAACATCGAATTCATGAATTGCACCGTCTGGCCATAAATCGGATTGAGAACCTGAAAATCCAGCACCTCCAGCGCTTCGGTCTTGAATTCGCTGGCCAGCAGTTGCTCCAGCCTTGCATGCGCCGCCGGTATTTGATCGGTATGCCGAAGCTGCACGATGATCGCGGTCACCTGCGGTGACGCCGAGCCGTAGATCAGTTTCTGCGCCCGGACCAGATGCATGGCCAGATAAACGTCATCGAGCGCCTTGATCCCCTTGTTTTCGGCCGCAACCACGCTCAGGCTGGCGACGTTGGGCGCGCCATGTGCGGTGGACGCCAACATTTCGATCCGGTTTACCTCGGGGTGCGGCTGATTGGTCTTTTCGAGCGCGGACAGCGCAGCGATGTCGTCTGGCGCTGGGTTCCCTTCACTCACGGTGACAGACGGCGCCTGAACACAATTGGGTACGTTGAGGGTATTGCAAAGCTTGAGCTTGCGCGCCACGCCGGTGCCGACCACAACCGCATCCTCGCGGGTGCCGATCAAGGGCAACGGCTTGGCATAGCTGATCACGCCATAGTCGTTCCACGACAACATCCGATTGCGTTCCTCCGCCACCAGGCCCACCGCAATCACCGAGCGCGAAACGCCGGCGGAAAAATTGCCGGCGATGCCACCCAGTTGCAGCGTGGGTGTAACTACCGTCAACATCGGGGCCAACACCGGATCGTGCTTTACGGCATCGACGATGCGCTGATAGTCGGCAATTCCGTAGGAAGTCGGGTTATCGCTGCCATCGAGGAAATAATCCTTGCGCTGAATCTGCAAGTGGCCGCTGTTCTGCACAAAGCCGGTCTGCGAACCGTAGGTGATGTTGGACCGATAACCGCCGAACAGCAGGACGGCGACCAGACCGATAATCATCGCCAGCAGCGTGGTCAGCGAACGGCGGCGGTTGCGCAGCAGATTGCGCAAGGCGAGCGAGAAGGTCTTCATGCGATGCCCTCTGCCGACACGGTGCGCCGCTCGATGGCAGTGATGCGGCCGTCGCGGATGAAGATGGCGTCGTCGGCTTCGGCCTGCACCTGCGGATCGTGCGACGAAAAAACGAAGGACACATGGTGCTCACGCTGCATCTTGCGCATCAGCGCAATGATCGCCGCGCCGGTATGGCTGTCAAGGTTGGCCGTCGGCTCGTCGGCCAGCACCAGTTTCGGTTCGGTGGCCAGCGCACGGGCAATCGCCACCCTTTGCCGCTGGCGGCCGGACAACTGCCCCGGACGGCTTTGCGCCCGGTCCGACAACCCGACCGCATCGAGCAGCGCCAGCACGCGGCGTGTGCGTTCGGCGGCGGGAATCTTGGCCAGCAGCAATGGATACTCGACGTTCTCATAGGTCGTCAGCACCGGCAGCAGATTGAAATTCTGGAAAATGAAGCCGAGATGGCGCGCGCGGAAGTCGGACAAGGCATCGTCGGACAGGGTTTGCACCGGCTGCCCGGCCACCACTATTTCGCCATGATCGGGCTGATCGATGCAACCGATCAGATTCAGCAGGGTGGTCTTGCCGCTCCCCGACGGACCGGAAATCACGGTGAAGCAGTTGGAACGGATTTCGAGGTTGATATCCGTCAGCGCCGGCACATCGACGGCATCGAGGTGGTAGGTCTTGCCAACCTGCTTGAGAACGACAGGATACATGCGGCTCCCCGACAACTAACGGTCAGGCTGGGTTAGCCATTCCGGACCCGCGCATTCTAGCCCGAGGTGCGCCGCGACTATGACGATAGAGTCCGGCGGCATCGCCGGCGCCTCCTTCTGGACTGCCAACGCGGGACGTTATCGGGGATAATCGCGGCCCCTGCGCTCATCCCCCTCCCCATGAACGTCCTGTTTGAAGAAGACGGCGCCTTCAAGGCCGGCGTCGTGCTGTCCGATCAGAACACATCGCTACAGGTCGAACTACCTTCCGGCAAGCGCGCCAAGGTCAAGGCGGCAAGCGTGCTGCTGCGCTTCGAGCAGCCGACGCCGGCCGAACTGATCGCCCAAGCCGAGCAGGCCGCTGCCGAAATCGACAGCGATTTCCTCTGGGAAGTCAGCGCCGACGGCGAATTCGGTTTTGAGGAGCTCGCCGCCGACTATGTCGGCCACAAACCCGCGCCGGCGGAGGCCGCCGGCGTACTGCTGCGCCTGCATTCGGCGCCGATCTATTTTCACCGCAAGGGCAAAGGCCGCTTCCGCAAGGCGCCGCCGGAAATTCTTCAGGCGGCGCTCGCCGGGCTGGAAAAGAAAAAGCAGCAAGCGGCGCTGATGGAGCGGATGGTCGATGAGATGAAGCAACAGCGACTGCCCGAGGAGCTGCGCCCGCTGCTGACGCAATTGCTCTACAAGCCCGACCGCAATCGGCTGGAAACCAAGGCGCTGGAAGCCGCCAGCGCCGAGACCGGATTGTCGGCGGCAAGACTGCTGCAACAGTGCGGCGCCTTGAGCGATACCCACGACTATCATCTGGGCAAATTCCTTTTTGAATATTTCCCCAAAGGCACCGATTTCCCCGGCGTCGAGATCCCGGATCCGCCTGCCGATCTGCCCGTGGCGGAAGTCCAGGCCTTCTCCATCGACGACGCCCATACGACAGAGATCGACGACGCTTTTTCGGTACGGACAAACGCCGACGGCCGCATGCTCGTCGGCATCCACATCGCCGCCCCGGGGCTGGGCATCGGCGTCGATTCGGCGCTCGGCGCCATCGCCCGGCAGCGCCTGTCCACCGTGTACATGCCGGGACGCAAGATCACCATGCTGCCCGAAGACGTGGTGGACCGCTTCACTCTCGCTGCCGGGCGCACGGTGCCGGCGCTGTCGCTGTATCTGGAAGTCGCCGCGGATCTGCGCATCGTCGGCCACACCACGCGCATCGAAGCCGTACCCATCGTCGCAAACCTGCGTCACCACGACATCGAGCCGTTGTTCAACAGCGAGACGCTGGCCGCCGGGCTCGCCGCTTTCCCCTACAGCGATGAATTGAAGCGCCTCTGGGAACTGGCCAGCGTCCTCGAAGCCGGGCGCGGCGCGGCCGGTCAGCAGAACCGCAAGGACTACACCTATCAGGTCGATTGGGAAATCCCGACGCCACAAGGGCCAGGACGTATCGAGATCGGTGAACGGCCACGCGGCTCGCCGCTCGATACCCTGGTGGCGGAACTGATGATCGTCGCCAATTCGACCTGGGGCCGTCTGCTCGCCGACGCCGGCATCCCCGGCCTCTACCGGGTGCAGACGGCCGGCAAGGTACGGATGAGCACAGTCGCCGGGCCGCACGAGGGGCTCGGCGTCGACTGCTATGCCTGGTCGTCCTCGCCGCTGCGGCGCTACGTCGATCTGGTCAATCAGTGGCAGTTGATCGCCCATTTGCGTGGCGAACCGGCGGCCTTCGCGCCGAAATCCGCCGAACTGATGGCCGCGATGCGCGACTTCGAGCTCACCTACGCCGCCTACGCCGAATTCCAGCGCGGCATGGAGCGCTACTGGTGCCTGCGCTGGCTGGTCCAGGAGGATGTCGCACAGACCGAGGCACAGGTGTTGCGCGAAAGCCTGGTTCGTCTAGAAACCGTGCCCCTGGTGATGAAAGTGCCTTCGCTGCCTCCGCTCAACCGCGGCCAGCGGGTACGGCTGGCGATCGACCAGATCGAACTGCTGGAGGCCGAGGCGCGCGTCCGATACCTCGAATTGCTGGACTCATCCAGCCCTGACGGCGCTTTGGGGGATGAGGAGGGCGGCGAGTAAAATCGTCGTCTATGCGACCGCCGCAATTCGCCTGGCCAGCGCCCCTGGCCGCGATGGACCCGAATCAGCGCAACCTGACGCTGGCCGTGGGCATTTCCCTGCTGCTTCACGGGCTGGCGCTGAGCATCCACTTCACCTACCCCGACGCCTTCGCCCAGGTCAAGGAACAGGCGCTGGACGTAATTCTGGTCAACAGCAAGCATTCGCGCCGTCCGAAGGATGCCCAGGCCAAAGCGCAGACCAATCTCGACGGCGGCGGCAATACTGCGGAAAACCGCCGCGCCACCACCCCGCTGCCGCCGTCCGACAAGGTTCGCGAAGGCGACGATCTGGTCGAGGCGCAACAGCGCGTGGCGCAGCTCGAAGCGGCGCAGCGCCAGATGCTGACGCAGATCAAGAGTATGCGCACGCTGCCGCTCGAAGCAAAACAGCAGGAACCGTTGCCGACTCCGACGCCCGCCATGTCGGGCTACGACCTCGCCAACCGAGCGCTGGCCATCGCTCGCCTCGAAGCGCAGATAGAGCGCCAGACCGACCAGTACAACAAGCTGCCGCGCAAGAAATTCGTCGGCGTGCGCACCGAGGAATACCTCCCCGCCCAGTACATCGAGGACTGGCGACAGAAAGTCGAGCGCGTCGGCAACCTCAACTACCCGGAAGCCGCCCGCGGCAAACTCTATGGCAGCCTGGTGGTATACGTAGAAATCGACAGCGCCGGCGAGCTGGTGCGTTCCGAGGTACAGCGACCTTCCGGGCACAAGCTGCTTGACGAGGCGGCGCTGCGCATCGTGCGCCTGGCGGCGACCAACGGCTTCGGCCGCTTCTCGGCGGAAATGAAGCGCGAATTCGACATCCTCGCCTTTGCCCGGACGCTGAATTTCGTCCAGTCCGACCAGTTGCAAACCAAGTAATGAGCATCCCGCACTGCTGCCCACCGGGGCGCATGTTGAACATGGAGCCGGCGGCGCCGGCGAACCTCCGTCACCCTCTCCCGCGGGAGAGGATCGGGGTAAGGGGCGTACTATGACCGACCGCTACGCCGTGGTGGGCAACCCCATCGCCCATTCCAGATCGCCGCAGATTCATACACTTTTCGCCGCCCAGACCGATCAGGATCTGCGCTACGAAACCCTGCTGGCGCCGCTCGACGCCTTCGCGGCGACGGTGCGCGGCTTCATCGCCGCCGGCGGCGCCGGCCTCAACGTGACCGTCCCGTTCAAAGAGCAGGCGTTTCGACTTGCCGACACCCTGACGCCGCGCGCCCGCGCCGCCGGCGCGGTGAACACGCTGTCCTTCACCGACGGCCGCATCGCGGGCGACAACACCGACGGCGCCGGACTGGTCGCCGACATCACACACAATCTTGGCACGGCGATCGCCGCACGGCGGGTGCTGCTGATCGGTGCCGGCGGCGCCGCGCGCGGCGTGATTCTGCCGTTGCTGGAGCAGCAGCCGGCACAACTCGCTCTGGTCAATCGCACCGCAGACAAGGCCGTCGCGCTGGCACAGGCGTTCGCCGGCTGCAACGCCTGCGACTTCGCCACCCTCGCCGGCGCTTTCGACCTTGTCATCAACGCCACCTCCGCCGGCCTATCGGATGCCGAACTGCCGCTGCCCCCCGGCATTTTCGCCACGGGTTGCCTAGCCTACGAGATGGTCTATGGCAAACAGACCGCGTTCCTCAACCAGGCTCGGTCGGCCGGTGCGCGCTGCGCCGACGGTCTCGGCATGCTGGTGGAACAGGCGGCGGAAGCCTTCTTCGTTTGGCGCGGCATTCGCCCCGACACCGCGCCAGTGCTGAAAACACTGCGCAGCGCCTGATGCTCGCCGCCACCGCACATCGCCTCAAGCAGGGGCTCGCCCTGTTACTGCTGGCCGCGCTGCTCTGGCAGGGCTGGTACCTCGGCTGGGTGGTCTGGTGGAAGTTCGCCGATCCCGGTCGCACTGCGTTCATGAGCCGGCGCCTGGACGAACTGCAGGAGAAGAATCCGCGCGCCGAACTGAAACACCAGTGGGTACCCTATGCGCGCATCTCGCTCCACCTGAAACGCGCGGTGATCGCCGCCGAGGACGACAAGTTCATCGATCACGAAGGCTTCGACTGGGAGGGCATGCAGAAAGCCATCGAGAAGAACCAGCGCAAAGGCAAGGTCGTGGCCGGCGGCTCGACCATCTCCCAGCAACTGGCGAAAAACCTGTTTCTCTCCGCATCGAAGACGCCGTGGCGCAAGGCGGAGGAAGCGATCATCACCCTCTGGCTGGAACTGCTCTGGGACAAGCGGCGCATCCTAGAGGTCTATCTCAACTCGGTGGAATGGGGCGAAGGCATCTTCGGCGCCGAGGCCGCCGCCCGCCGCTACTACGGCGGCTCGGCTACCGGCCTCGGACCCGAGCAGGCGGCGCGGCTGGCGGTGATGCTGCCGGCGCCGCGTCGCTTCGAGCGGAACCCCTACTCGCCCTACCTCAACGCCCGCACCCAGGCCGTGCTCGGGCGCATGCAGTATTCGGAAGTTCCTTAGGAAAGTCCTTAACCACGGGGGCACAGGGAAATCCAGCGCGGATCGAAGCCGGCCGCCATCCGGAGGTTGCTTTTTGGCATGCTTCCCCTGTGTGCCCCGTGCTCCCCGTGGTTAACCTATTAGAACCCCCGCCAAACGGCAACTATCCAGCCATGGCCCCGCGTGGCCGATTCCCCTACAATGCCGGGCTTCCGAGGAGGCCCGCGATGAGCGCCGAAACCCCACCCCGCTACGATGGCCCGCCACGTCGACACGACGACGCGCATGGCGCACTGGAAGAAGTGCGGAGACTGCTTTCGCGCCAGCACCGCGTGGAGGATCTGGTGCATCGCCAGGACATGCCGCGCCACGATCTGGTGGAGGATCTGGTGCACAAGCAGCACTTGGCGGAACTGCGCAAGCTGCTGGATACACTGCTGGCCGGACAGATTGCCGAAATCCTCGAAACGCTGCCCTCCGAGGACCGCCTCGTGGTCTGGGCGGAAACCCGCGACGAGATCGGCGACGCCATCCTCGAGCGGGTCTCCGACGACGTGCGCGAGCAACTGGTCGCCGCGCGGCCGCAACAAGGTCAGAAAATCATGTTGAACGCATTCGAACTGCAAAACGGCCGCCTGCGCCAAATCCCGGTCGAGAGCCGCGACGAGCTGAAGACGCTGAAGCCGATCTGGGTCGACCTGGTGGCGCCGACGGCAAAGGTGCGCGCCTGGGTCGGCGAACATTTCGGCCTCGAACTGCCCGATCCGGACGAACTCACCGATCTGGAAGCCTCGGCGCGCTTCTACGTCGAGGACAACGGCGAAGTGCATCTGCACTCGGACTTCCTGCTCGACATGGAAGAGCAGTCGCGCAACGTCGCAGTCGCCTTCATCCTGCACAAGGACATCCTGTTCTCGGTGCGCAAGGAGGAACTGCCGGTGTTCCGCCTGCAACGCCTGCGCGCACGCACCCAGCCCGGCTACGTGACCGACGGCAAGGACGTGCTGCTCGACCTCTACGCCGCCGACGCAGAATACTCCGCCGATGCGCTGGAGGACGTTTATGCCGACCTCGAAGCGGTCGGCAAGCACGTGCTGGACACGCGGGTCAGCGACGAGGACGCGGCCAAAATTCTTGCCGAGATCGCCCTGGCGGAAGACTTGAACGGACGCATCCGGCGCAATGTGATGGACACCCGCCGCGCCGTCTCCTTCCTCACCCGCGGCAAGTTCCTCAGCGGCGGCCAGCAGGAGGACGCGCGCCAGATCATGCGCGACATCGAATCGCTGGACGGCCACACGACCTTCCTCTTCGGCAAGATCAACTTCCTGATGGACGCCACCGTCGGCTTCATCAACATCAACCAGAACCAGCGCGTGTCGAAGCTGACCACCATCAGCGTGGTGTTCATGCCGATCAACATCCTCGCCGGGATCGGCGGCATGTCGGAATTCTCGATGATGACCCAGAGCATTCCCTGGCCGGTGGCCTACGGCGCGTTCACCTTCGGCATGGCGGCGGTGGGCTGGGCGACCTTCCAGGTGCTGCGCATCTACGAACGGCGCAAGGCGAAACGCGACTTCGAAGCCCGGCTGCTGCGCAAGGACGGCTGAGCGTCACGAACCTTCCGGGGGTTACGGCTCCCGCAAACCGCCCACTTGGCGGAAGTGTTTGCTCACGTATCGACCGTAGTCCATATCGTCGTGGAGCACGTGCTGGATGAACCACTGGCACAGGTATGCGATCAGTTCCTCGGTGATGTCTTCTTTGATCGAACGACGCTCCAGTTCGGCCATGTGGGCTTTCATCTTCCCGTGGCTCGCGACATGCGCTTCCTCCGCAGGGTAGCCGACAATTTCGAGCAGGGCCTCTTCCACCGCGAAGTGCGTGCGCATGAAATCCTCGATCTGGGTCAGCAGGTGGTGCGTCACAGTCCACCGGTCCCGCGCATTCAGGGACGCCGTCAGCTGATTAATGTAATTGAGGATTTCCTGGTGCTGACGGTCGATCAGGGCAATGCCGACCGAATATTCTGATTTCCATTCCATGAGGTGGCTCCGCGACAAACTCCATTAGTAGCAGTAGCGGCCATTATCCGCCCGATTCCAATATTACTAAAGTGATAAACCTGCCATGGTTATTGGCGCCGCCGGCATGCCGGGAGAGAATACGGGATAGCACGGGCGGCATATGATCCGGAAGGGGCGTGCGTATCCTGCCGCTTGCCCCGCGTCCCAATCGTCAGGAGGCCATGCCATGTATCCACGTTTTCACGCCGTCGGCCGCCGTCTCGCCGCCGCCCTCTTCCACATGCTCTGTCTCTGCGCCCTGTTGCACGCCACGGCCCAAGGCGCGGCACCGGCAGACGCCGCGAATCCGGGCGATACCGGTTATGCCACGGTCTATCGACTGCGCGGCGAAGTAGTTGCCAAAGCGGCGACCGGCGACGAACGCGGCCTGAAAGAAGGTGATCGGGTGCGGGTGGGCGAAAAAATCCGTGCCGCGGCCAATGCCGAAGCCGTACTGAAAACCGAGGATGCCGGCATGGTGGCCGTGCGGCCGGGCGCGGAGTTCGTCGCCGAACGCTTCGCCGCCGTCGGCAACGCCCGCGACGGCATGGCGCTGCGCCTGCTCTCCGGATCGTTGCGGGTGATCACCGGCTGGATCGGCCGTACCAACCGGCGCGGACACCTGATCACCACGCCGACCGCCACCATCGGCATCCGCGGCACCGACCACGAACCGTATGTCCTCGTCGAGGACCGGCCGGCGGCCGACGCTGGCACGCCGCACCGGGCGGGGACCTACGACAAGGTCAACCGCGGCGGCACCACGCTCTCCGCCGCCGGCGAATCGGTGGACATCAACCCGGGGCGGGTCGGCTTCGCCCGTGCCGAGAGTGGCGGGGACAAGGGCAAGCGCAGCCGCGCCCTGATGACCCTGCTGCTGCCGGTGCTGCTAGACAAGATCCCGGATTTCTACGTACCGGGCGAATTCGACGCCGAACTCGACCGCTATTCGCAGACCGTCGACGACAGCGCGCGCAAAGCGCTGGAACAAAAGCTCAAGCCCGCTGCACGCTGCACGCCCAAAGCGCTGGCGCGGTCCTGGCTCGACCGTCTGGACCAGTCGATCCACCGCGCCGACGCACCGGCCATCCTCGCCCTGTTCGCGCCGGATGTCGCCATCCACGCCATCGTGCGCAGGAAGGACGGCAGCCTGTCGGAAGTCGATTTCAGCCGCGAAGAACTGGTGCAGGGCACCCTTGCCACCGTCAAGCAATTGGCGGGCTACCAGCATCGCCGCATTTCCGTCGCGGCGACACAGGCCGATGCCGGCGGGCAGCCGGCCTGCTCGCGGCTGGAGGTGAAGTCGGTGGTGATCGAGCAGGGCCGCCTGTCGGGCAAGCCCTACCGCTTCGAGTCGACGGAACGCTACGTGCTCGAACTGCGCGACGGCGAATGGCTCGCCACGCGGGCAGAGACGACGCAGCGTTAAATCCGTTCGCGCTGCGCGTGTCGAAGCGCGCAGCCGCTTCGTTAGCCGGCGGCGAACACCGCATCCGCTGCCGCAATAGTGGCGGCGATGTCGGCGTCGGTATGCGCGGCGGAAACGAAACCCGCCTCGAAGGCCGAGGGCGCCAGATACACCCCCTTCTCCAGCAGGGCATGGAAGAAGCGGTTGAAAGCGTCCTTGTCGCAGGCCATCACCTCGGCGTAGGACGCGGGCGGGGTGGCGGCGAAGTACACGCCGAACATGCCGCCGACGGACTGGGCGGAAAAGCGGACGCCGTGCGCTTTGGCGGCGGCGGCAAGACCCTCGGCCAAGGCGCGGGTCTGCTTGCCCAGGGCCTCGTAGAAGCCGGGGGCCTGGATCTTCTTCAGCGTCGCCAGGCCGGCGGCGACGGAAAGCGGATTGCCGGACAGCGTACCGGCCTGATACACCGGGCCAAGCGGGGCGATCTTTTCCATGATCTCGCGGCGGCCGCCGAAGGCGCCCAGCGGCATGCCGCCGCCAACCACCTTGCCGAAGGTCGACAGGTCGGGAACGATGCCGTAGAGCCCCTGCGCGGAACCAAGACCGACGCGAAAACCCGTCATCACCTCGTCGAAGATCAGCACCGCGCCGTGCGTGCTGCACAGCTCGCGCATCGCGGCGAGGAACTCGGGCTTGGGTGCGATCAGGTTCATGTTGCCGGCCACCGGCTCGACGATGACGCAGGCCACCTTGTCGCCGTGTTTGGCGAAGGCGTCGCGCAACTGCTGCGCGTCGTTGTAGTCGAGCACCATCGTATGTTGCGCCAGGTCGGCCGGAACGCCGCTCGAAGACGGGTTACCGAAGGTCAGCATGCCGGAGCCGGCCTTCACCAGCAGGCTGTCGGCATGGCCATGGTAGCAGCCCTCGAACTTGATCAGCAGGTCGCGGCCGGTGTGGCCGCGGGCGAGGCGGATCGCGCTCATCGTCGCCTCGGTGCCCGACGACACCAGGCGCACCATGTCCATGCTCGGCACCAGCGCCACCAGCAGGTCGGCAAGCTCGATCTCGGCTTCCGTCGGGGCGCCGAAGGAAAGGCCGCGCGCCGCCGCGTCCTGCACTGCTTTCACCGTATCGGGTTCGGCGTGGCCGAGGATCAGCGGCCCCCACGAACCGACGTAGTCGATGTAGCGCTTGCCGTCTGCATCCCAGACATAGGCGCCTTCGCCTCGCGCGAAGAAGCGCGGCGTGCCGCCTACCGAGCGGAAGGCGCGCACCGGGGAGTTGACGCCGCCGGGAATGTGCCGCTGGGCGCGGCGGAAGAGTTCTTCGTTCTTGGTCATGGCAATGCCTTTTGGATAATCGATTCGGCCTGAAAATACATTAACCACGGGGGACACGGGGAACGTGACCGAAGGAAATCCTGCGGGGGCGGGGCAAAGCAAGAACGGATGGTGGTTTACCGAAGCTTTCGCTTCGCCTTTCCCCGTGCTCCCCGTGTCCCCCGTGGTTCATTTTTGCGTTTCAACGAAACACATCCGCATACGCCGCCGCCCGCCCGGCGATATCCATCGCGTCGAACAGGTCGCTGATCACCGCCACCATGTCGGCGCCGGCGGCGATCACTTGCGCCGCATTGTCGGCGGTGATGCCACCGATGGCGGCCAGCGGCAGACCGAAGCGGCGGGCTTCGCCGAGCAGGGACAGCGGCGCCTTGAGCGCCGCAGGTTTGGTCGGCGACGGAAACATCGAACCGAAGGCCAGATAGTCGGCACCGGCGGCCGCGCCAAGCTCGGCGCGCTGCAATTCGTTGTAGCAGGAAACGCCGAGGATGCGCTGCGGGCCGAGCGCAGCCCGCGCCGCCGCAAGGGCATCCGGCGCGCAATCGTCGCGGCCGAGATGAGCGCCGTCGGCACCGATCTCCAGCGCCATCGCCAGATCGTCGTTGACGATCAGTTTGGCCCCCGCCGCATGGCAGATGCGCAACAGCTCAGCCGCCTGGGCGCGCCGCAGCGGCTGCGGCGCCGTCTTGTTGCGGTACTGCACCAACCGCACGCCGCCGGCGAGCGCCGCCGCCACCAGCGCCGACAACCGCGGCAAGATCGGATCGTCGGGAGTCACGGCGTAGAGACCGCGGAGGTAAGGCGAAAAATCGGAAGCCATAAAAATCGAGCGTAGCGAGCTAAACAGTTACCCCCGCCTGGGGGCAGGGGCCAGGGGGTGGGGAGTCAACCTTTGCCCTCCGGGCTTGGGGTGTCGTCTTCATCGGCACCCCGAGCCCAGAACATCCGGTCGGGGATGTACTGCCCCATGCCGGGACGGAAGCCTGCGGCCAGGGCTTGCCAGGTGTATTCCTGGGCTTCGCGCACGGCCTCTTCGATGTCGATGCCCACCGCCAGATTGGCGGCGATGGCCGAAGCCAGCGTGCAGCCGGAGCCGTGATAGCTGCCCGGCAAGCGTTCCCACTTATCGCTGCGCACCTGGCCGCGCGGGCCGTAGAGGATGTTTTCCACCTGGGCGGTGTTTTCGTGGGTACCGGTGACCAGCACATATTCGCAACCGGCATTGATCAACCGGCGGGCACACTCGCCGAGCGACGGCGCATCGTCTTCGTTGTCCTCGTCGAGGGCCAGACGGCGGGCCTCCAGACTGTTGGGGGTGAGCACCGTGGTCTGCGGCAGCAACAGCTCGATCATCGCGGCGACCATTTCCTCGTCGGCGAACTGGTCGCCGCGACCCGAGGCCAGCACAGGGTCGAGGATCAACGGAACGTCCGGGTAGTCGGAAATGATTTCGGCAATGGCGGCAATGATTTCCACGCTGCCCATCAGGCCGAGCTTGAAGGCCGCCACCGGCACGTCTTCGAGCAGGGCGCGGGCCTGGTCCGCCACCCAGTCGGCGTCCATCGCCAGTACGCCCTCGACCCCCGAGGTGTCCTGAACGGTCAGCGCCGTCACCACCGTGAGCGGATGGCAACCCATGCTGGCGAGGGTCAGGATATCGGCCTGAATGCCGGCGCCGCCGGTTGGGTCGGAGGCGGCGAAGGTGAGCACCAGTGGCGGCGGAAGCGGCTGAGTGGGCGGGGCGGCCTGGGACATGGCGGGATCGGCACTGCGGTAAGATCGGGGCATTCTAACCGATGGTTCCGACCGACTCCGGCCGGCGAATCAGCGGTGGCGGCGCGATTGGGAGATCGTTCCCAGCCGGGCGTTTAGACGGCAGAGTCGGGTCTGTTTGCCGCTTCGCCACCGCCGGACGAAAGGTACTCTACGAACATCATGACCGCGACCTCCGCTATGTCCGACGCGCACACTCTTGAAGGCGTCAAAGTGATGGTGATCGACGACTCGAACACCATCCGCAAGAGCGCCGAAATCTTTCTCGTCCAGGCTGGCTGCCAAGTGGTGCTCGCCGAGGACGGCTTCGACGCCCTGGCCAAGATCGCCGATCACGGGCCACAACTGATCTTCTGCGACATCCTGATGCCGCGCCTAGACGGTTACCAGACCTGCGCCCTGATCAAGAAGAATCCGCACTTCGCCGCCACGCCGGTGATCATGCTCTCCTCCAAGGACGGCTTGTTCGACCGCGCCCGCGGCCGCATGGCCGGGTCCGACGAATACCTGACCAAGCCGTTCACCAAGGAGGGTCTGCTCGGTGCGGTGGCCCGCCATGTCGGTACCGCGGGCGACGGTACGGCGACGTAGGCCGGACCTCGCAGACGACAGCGATGAGCAAGAAAACCGATCTGCGCGACTTCCAGCAGGACCTCGCCGCGCGCCTCAATCAGGCAGAGGAGCGCGAAGCGGCCGCTGCGCTGCTCTGCGTCGAGGCCGGCAGCGAGCGCTGGCTGCTGAATCTGTCGGATGCCGGCGAAGTGGTACCGCTGCCGCCGTTGGCGGAAGTGCCGCGCACCCGGCCCTGGTATGCCGGGCTGACCAATATTCGCGGCACGCTCTACAGCGTCGTCGATCTGGCGGCATTTCACGGCGACCCGCCCACCCCGCGCAACGGCGAAGCGCGGCTGCTGCTTGTCGGCGCCAAGCACGGCATCAACAGCGCCTTGCTGGTGACGCGCATCCTCGGCCTCAAGGCCCCGGAGGGGCTGAAGAGCGAACCGGCGCCGGTCGATGCCGAACGCCCCTGGGCCGGCGAGCGTCTGCGCGACGCCGGCGGCGGATTGTGGCGACGGCTGAACGTGCGGCCGCTGCTGGATGCGCCGCGTTTCCTCAACATCGCCTCGTGAAGGACGGCCGATGGCCTTCAAATTTTCGCTGCCCAAACTGCCCGACGCCCCGACCCAGCCCAAGCCGCTGCCGCTGATCGGCGATCTGGCAGTCAGCATGCAGGTGCAGATCCTCGCTGCCGCCTTTCTGCTGTTCCTGGTCGCCGCCACCTTCGTCGGCCTGATGGACAACCGCGCCGCCAGCCAGGGTGCGGCGCAGCTCTCGGCGGCGGCAGAAATGCGCAGCCTCGGCCAGCAGATGGCGCGCGCCGCACAGTCCGCGCTCGGCACCCAGCCGGAGGCGGCGTTCGCCGCGCTGCGCAGCGGACGCGAGCGCTACGCCCAATTGCTCGGCCTGCTCGCCGGCGGCGGCACGCACAAGGGCGTCGTGCTGGCCCCGATCGCCGCCAGCCTGCAAACCCCGCTCGAAGATCTGCGCGTGCGCTGGGATGCCGCCGACCGCAACGCGCAGGCCGTACTGACGCGGGGAAAGCCGCTGGCGGCGCTGGCCCGAACGGTGGCGGAGGTCAACGCGCAGGCGCCGCGCGCCGCCGATCTCGCTGCGCAGGCCGGCGGCAGCCTGCCGCTGCTGGTCGAGCGCATCGGCCGCAACGCCAACCTGCTGCTCGGCCTGACGACGGTCGACCCGGTCCCCGCGCAGCAACTGACGCGCGATCTCGCCGCCGCCGCAGAGGCCGCCGCCAAACAAGCCGAACTGGCGGCACTGCTGAAGTCCTGGCAGACCGACCTGCAAGCCGCCGTCGCCGACCTCAAGCCGTTGCTCCAGGCAAAGCAGGCCGCCGGCGCGCTGGCGCGCAGCGGCGACGGCCTCGGCGCGGTAGCCGATGCGCTGATCGCCGGCATTGAGGAAGGACTCGGGCCGCGCGCCAACCATCTCGGCATCGTCGCCACCTTCGGTTCGCTGTCGCTGGCGATGCTGGTGCTGATGGTCAAGGTGATCAACGACGACGCGCTGCTGCGCCAGGCCGAAGCCGAACGCCAGCGCCGCGCCGCCGAGGCCGCCAACCACGCCACGCAGCAGGCGGTACAGCGCCTGGTGGACGAAATGGCGACACTCGCCGATGGCGATCTGAGTGTGCGCGCCACCCTTGGCGACGACCTCACCGGCGACATCGCCGAAGCCATGAACTACGCCATCGACGAGCTGTCTGTGCTGGTACGCCGCATCAACGACGCCGCCGGCCGTGTCGCCGGCGCCTCGCGCGTCGCCGCCGAAACCACCGACGAACTGCTCGCCGCCTCGGACACCCAGTCCGACCAGATCCGCGGCGCCAGCGGCCAGGTGCTGTCGATGGCGCAGTCGATGCACCAGGTTTCCGACCGCGCCCGCGAATCCGCCGCGGTGGCGCGCCAGTCGCTGGAGGCCGCCGGCAAAGGGGCGCAGGCGGTGGAGAACTCGATCGCCGGCATGAACGACATCCGCGGCCAGATCCAGGAGACCTCGAAGCGCATCAAGCGGCTCGGCGAATCGTCGCAGGAGATCGGCGAGATCGTCGAACTGATTTCCGACATCACCGAGCAGACCAACGTCCTCGCCCTCAATGCCGCGATCCAAGCGGCGTCGGCCGGCGAGGCGGGGCGCGGCTTCTCGGTGGTGGCCGAGGAAGTGCAGCGCCTCGCCGAACGCTCCGCCGAGGCCACCAAGCAGATCGCCGCGCTGGTACGCACCATCCAAACCGACACCCACGAAGCGGTTGCGGCAATGGAGCGCTCGACCCAGAACGTGGTGCAGGGCGCGCGCCTGTCCGACGCCACCGGCCAGGCGCTGGCTGAAATCTCGCGCGTCTCGCGCGATCTGGCGACGCTGATCGAAGGCATTTCCGGCGACACCCAACGCCAGGCGGAAACAGCCGCCCGCGTGGCCGAAGCGATGAAGGAAATCCTGCGCATCACCGAGCGCACGTCGGAAGGCACCCAGCAGACCGCGATCTCGATCGGCGAACTGGCCGAACTGGCGGTCGAGCTGAAGGGCTCGGTTGCCGGGTTCAAGGTTTGACCATATCCCCCGTGGTTTATAAGGTTTTCTCAACGTGAGCCTCGAACTCGATACCGGCCCGCTGTCCTGGGTCAGAGACGAGATCGATCTCGCCCTCGAACGCACAGCGCAGGCGCTCGACGACGGCAGCCGACTCGGCGAAGCGCGCGGCAATCTGCATCAGGCCGGCGGCGCGCTGGCCATCGTCGGCCTGGCCGGAATCAGCGAATTTTCCGTCGCCATCGAACAGCTGCTGGCCGCGGCGGCGGCCGGCGAAATCGAATGGGGCGCGGCACAGACCGAAGCGGCACGCACCGCCGTGGCCGCATTGCGCGGCTACCTCGACGAACTGATGGCCGGCGCCGCCAACCAGCCGCTCCGCCTGCTGCCGGCCTACCGGCAACTGGCGGCGGTGCGCGGTGCGGCGGAACCCGCAGCGAGCGAGCTGTTCTTCCCCGACCTGTCGCAACGGCCGCCGCGGCGCGAAAGCGAACCCGCACCGCTGCCGCCGGAAGCGCTCGCGGCACGGCTCAAGGCCGCCCGACTGGGCTTCGAGCGCGGGCTGCTGAAATGGCTGAAGGACGACGCCAGCGGCCTGCGCGAGATGCGCAACGCGGTAGCCATCATCGAGCAAACACAGGACACGCCCGCGGCGCGCGCCTTCTGGTGGGTAAGCCTGGCACTGTTCGACGTGCTGCCCCGCATCGACCGCCGCGCCGCGGCGACGACGGCCGAGCTGCGCCGCCTTTGCGGCCGTATCGATGCGCAGATCCGCAAGCTGCTGGACGGCTCAGCCGTCGTCGCCGAACGTCTGATGCGCGATGCGCTCTACTGGGTCGCCGCGACGTCCGGCGGCGGCGAACACGCCGAAGTGGTGCGCGCCGCCTACCGGCTGGGCGAATTGATTCCGGCGCAGGGCCTCGATGTCGAGCAGGAGCGCCAGCGCCAGTCGCGACTGCACCGCTTCGGCGAAGAAGTGTTCGCCAGCAGCACAGCCTGGGACCGTTTCTGCGCCGGCGCCGCCGCCGCCCTGCCGGAGTTCCACGAGCATGCCGCACGCCTGGCCTCGCTCGCCGAGCCGCTGGCGCGGGTGGATCTGACCCGCCTCACCGCCGCCATCGCCAATGCCGCCAATCTATTGCGCAAGAATCCGCTGATCCACGGCGAAGCGCTGGCCGAAGAAATGACCGCCGCACTGCTGCTCTGCGAAGGCGCCGCCGACGAGATGGCACGTCCCGGCGGCGCGACGGAAAGCGGCTTCGCCGAGCAGGTGGATCGCGTCACCAGCCGCCTCGCCCGCCTGCTGCGCGGCGAGAGCCTGGCCGGCGAAGCGCCGCCGCGGCTCGATGCCGTCGCCCGCCGCGCCCGCGAAAAACGCCTGCTGGCGCAGGTCGGCAAGCAGATCCAGATCCGCCTGGCACAGGTGGAACAAACCCTCGACCGCTATTTCCGCAACCCCGCCGACGGCAGCGGCCTGGCCGCCCTGGCGGCGCCGTTGAAACAGGTCGAAGGCGCCCTCGCGCTGCTCGATGAGAACCGCGCTGCCGCGCTGCTGGCCGACTGCGCGGCGCAGATCGCCGGCTTTGCCGCGGGCGCGGCGGACAGCACGCGCTTCGAACGCGTGGCACGCCAGCTCTCCGCGCTCGGCGCCTTCATCGAACAGCTGCCGCGCGGCGGCGGCGATCTTGCCGCGCTGCTCGGCGAGTCGGCGCTGCCGGCTGCCGAATTCCAGCCCAGCGTCGAACGCGAGCTGGCGCAGGCGACCGATGCAACGCGCACACTGGTGCTCAACCTGCGCCAGATGCAGAGCGACGGCGCACTGCGCGAAGCGACGCGCGCCTCGATCCGGCAGAACCTGGAAACCCTGCGCGACGACGCGCAACTGGTCGCCGACGACGGACTGCAGCAGCGCGCCGCCGCCGCACTGGCAGCACTGGAGCAGAGCGATGCCAGCCTCGAAGCCGCGGTCGATGCGCTAGCACCGTCGCCTGCGCCCGCCGCCGCGCCGTCGAGCGCCACCTTGGCGCTGGCCGCAGCCAGCGAACCGGCACGGGATGAGGAACTGTTGGCGATCTTCCTCGAAGAAGCCGAGCACGAAATGGCGGCGCTGGATCGCCTGTTGCCCGCTCTCGACGCCCAGCCCGCGGACCGCGAAACGCTCGCCGCAATCCGGCGCAGCTTCCATACCCTGAAAGGCAGCGGACGCATGGTCGGCCTCGGCGAGCTCGGCGAAGCGGCCTGGGCGATGGAACAGTTGCTGAACCAAGCGCTGGCGCAGGAGGGGGCCGTCGATGCGGCGCTGCGCGCAGCCCTGGGCGAAGCGCGTGCACTGTTCGGCCGCTGGGTGGACAACCTGGCAGCGCACACGCCAACGCCGGCGGCGGCGGATTTCGTCGTCCGCTGCCAGGCCCTGCTGCGCCGCGAAGCGCCGCCGCCGGCCGCACCCAGCGCACCCAGCGCTGCCGCAACGGTACGCATCGGCAGCGTGACGCTGACCCCGGCGCTGTACGCAATGTTCCTCGAAGAAGCGCGCAGCCATCTCGCCGTCCTCGAACGCGGCAGCCTGCGCGAAGCCATGCACGCCGCGCGGACGCTGGCGAGCACCGCCGCGACGGTGAATTTCGCCCCCGTCGCGGCACTGGCCGAGCAATTACAGGCAGCGCTGGCGCGTTTCGACGCCGCCGCGGTGGCACCCGATGCGGTCACCGCACCGGCCTTGGCGGAAGCCGTCGCCACCCTGCGCGTGATGGTCGAAGCCATCGCCGGCGGACAGCCCCCCGCCGCCGCCGAGGAACTGCTCGATGCGCTGACCTCGCTAGCACCCGTGCCGCCCGTCGGCGATGCCGGCGTCGACCCGCAACTGCTGCCGATCTTTCTTGAGGAAAGCGTCGATCTCACCGCTGCGCTGTCCGCCGCCCTGCGTGCCTGGCGCGCGCAGCCGACGAACGCCGAAGCGCGCCAGGCGGTACAGCGCCTGCTGCATACCTTGAAGGGCAGCGCGCGGATGGCCGGCGCGCTGCGTCTGGGCGAGCTGATCCACGACCTCGAAAGCCGCGTTACCGAACTGCACGAAGTCACCTCCGCCGCGCTCGACGAAACCGAAGCCGGCATCGACCGCGTGGTCGGCCTGATCGACGCGCTCGCTGCCGCGCCAGCGCCGCTCGTCGCGGCACACGGTCCCGAGACTCCGACGAACGGACCGCCCGCCGCCGCCGGCGAGGCGGCATCGATCCAGTTGCGCGTGCCGGCGGAGCGCGTGGACCAGTTGATCAACGATGCCGGCGAGATCGCCATCGCGCGCAGCCGGGTCGAAGCCGAATTGCGCAGCATCAAAGGGGCGCTTTCCGACCTGACCGACAACGTCAGCCGCCTGCGCGGCCAGTTGCGCGAAATCGAAATCCAGTCCGACAGCCGCATCGCTTCGCGCCATGTCGCGACGGAGGAAACGCGCGCCGATTTCGACCCGCTGGAAATGGATCGCTACACACGCTTCCAGGAGCTGACACGGATCATGGCGGAGAGCGTGAACGACGTGTCCACCGTACAGCACGCGCTACTGAGAAATCTGGAACACGCACAAACCGCGCTCGCCGCGCAGGGCCGTCTCAACCGCGAACTGTCGCAGGGCCTGCTGCGGGTGCGCATGGTGCCGTTCGATTCGATCGCCGAGCGGCTGCAGCGCACGGTGCGGCAGAGTGCGCGCGATCTGGGCAAGCCGGCGCAATTGACGATCGGCAACGGCCAGACCGAACTCGATCGCGCCGTGCTGGAACGCCTCGTCGGCCCCATCGAACACCTGCTGCGCAACGCCGTCGCCCACGGCATCGAGGATGCCGCGACGCGACGCGGCGCCGGCAAACCGGAAGCCGGACAGATCGCTATCGAACTGCTTCAGCGCAGCGGCGAAGTAAGCCTGGAGCTGCGCGACGACGGCGCCGGCCTCGACCTCGACCGCATCCGTCAGTGCGCCGTGGCCGCCGGCCTGCTCAAGGCCGGCGAGGAGGCCGACACGCAACGCCTGACGCAATTCATCTTCCTCTCCGGTTTCACCACGGCCAACGCACTGTCCGCCGTGGCCGGCCGCGGCGTCGGCATGGACGTGGTGCGCAACGAAATCATGGCGCTCGGCGGGCGTGTCGAGGTGCATACGGAGCCCGGCCGCGGCAGCGCCTTCACCCTCACCCTGCCGGCCAGCATGGCGATCGGCCAGGCGCTGCTGGTACAGGCCGGCAACGCCCATTACGCGATTCCCTCGGCGATGGTCGAACAGGCCATGGAACTGGCCGCGGACGAAATCGACGCGCTACGCGCCGAGGGCGCCTATCGTTGGATGAACCGGCGCTACCCATGGCACGCGCTGAACCGGCTGCTCGGCCGCGAACCGGCGGCGAGCGCCGAACCGCGCCGCCACTGGCTGCTGCTGGTGCGCGGCGGCGCCCATCATCTGGCGCTGGAAGTCGACGCCATGCTGGGCAATCAGGAAGTCGTGATGAAGCCGGTCGGCCCGCAGCTGGCGCGGGTTCCGGGCATCGCCGGAGCGACCGTGCTGGGCGACGGCGAGATCGTGCTGATCCTCAATCCGGCGGCGCTGGCCGAGTCCGCTGAAACGGCGGCGCCAAGTCCGGCAGCCGCTGCAACAGCCGCGGCGATGCCGCCGACAGTGATGGTGGTCGACGATTCGCTGACCGTGCGCAAGATCACCGGCCGCCTGCTGGAGCGCGCCGGCTACCGCGTGCTCACCGCCAAGGACGGCATCGATGCGCTGGAGAAACTCGCCGAAACCCTGCCCGAGGTGATCCTCGCCGACATCGAAATGCCGCGCATGGACGGCTTCGAGCTGGTGCGAAACCTGCGCGCCGACCCGCGCTGGCAGACGCTGCCGGTGATCATGATCACCTCGCGCACGGCCGACAAGCATCGCGGCGTCGCCGAACAGCTCGGCGTCCGGCACTTTCTCGGCAAGCCCTACGACGAAGCGCAACTGCTGGAACTTGTCGCGGGGTATGTTGGAGAAACCGGCGCCGGTTAGCCGGTGCCCGCAGGCGGCTCGTGCGCCTTGGGCAGCGCCGATTTGGCGATGCGCACGCAGTTGCGGCCGGCCTCCTTGGCGGCATAAAGCGCCTCATCGGCGCGGGCCAGCGTCCGGTCCAGCGTCTGGTCGAATTCGCTGGTGGTCGCCACACCGACGCTGATGGTGACCTGCACCGGCTGGACGACCCGGCTTTCGATGGCTTCGCGCAACTTCTCCGCCAGCCGGCGCGCACCTTCCTCGCCGGTATCCGGCATCAGCACCAGAAATTCCTCGCCGCCGAAACGGCCGACGATGTCGGTGCCGCGGCACTGGGTCGTCAACACATGCGACACCTGGCGCAGCACCTCATCGCCGACCAGATGGCCGAAACGGTCGTTGACCGCCTTGAAATGATCGATGTCGACCATCAACAGCGAGAGGCTGCCGACATGCTCCTGCGAGCGTTCGAGACGGGACGCGGTGGAGATGATCGAGCGCCGGTTGAAGATTCCCGTCAGGCTGTCGATGCTCGCCAGTTCGGACAAAAACCGGTTGACCTGCACGCCGCGGTGGGCGATCCAGAGAATCACCAGGCTGAGCGCCACGAACACCGCGCCGACGATTGCGGTACGCTGCTGCCACGGTTCAAGCACTCGCTCGATAAGAACGGAACCGGTTGCAATCAGCGGAAAATCCCTCAGCCGGCGGTAGGAAAGAATGCGGTCCAGACCATCCACCTGGGAGACCGTGCGAATAGTCAGTCCGGGTTCGTTCGCGGTCAGCGAGGAAAGTTCGCGCAGGCGCGAGACCGAGTGGCCGACATGGAGGTCATGATCCGGGCGCCGGGTATAGATGATGCCGGCTTCCGAAATCAGCGACTGGGAGCTGTCCGGGATCGCCATGCGCACGCCGATATGGTCGCGCAGCAGGGCGACATCGACAATCGTCACCAGAATACGGTCGATGGTTCCGTCGGCATTGCGCAAGGCTTCGCTAAGGGCGAAAAACCAGCGGCCTCGATGCACCTTGGAGCGCAGCGGCGGGCCGACGTGCAGCCCGGTGTCCGCGAGGCCGGCATGGGCGGTGAAATAAGAGCGGTCGCGGACATCGGGCGGCGCGCCGTTGCCGGTCCAGCACTCAACCCGACCTGTCTGCTCGACCACCAGCAGGTCCATGATGTAGGGATTCTGTCCGCGCAGCTTGAGCAGCGTGCTGCGTACCGCCGCCGGACTGACCTTGCCCGCTGCGCCTGGCGGACGGATGAGAATCGCCATCGAAACCAGTAGCTGGCGGGTCGCCGCCAGTTCGCCGTCGGCGACCAGCGCCGTCTGCTCGGCAATCTGCCGCGCGGTTTCTTCACCGGCCTCGAGCAGCGCACGGCGATCGGAAAACACGTATGACGCGAACAATACCGACAGTAATATGATCGCGGCAGCGGCGATGGCGTAAAAGCGCTGCGTCGGCTCGGGGCTGGTTTCCATAGGAGCGATGCCGAAATTGGTTGCGAGTCGCTTGTCACGATGCGCTGAAACGCCTGCCCGGTCAACCGCGAAGTGCCGCAAACGCCGGCACTGAGCGGCACTCACCTTGGCCTGGAGGACAAATGGGAGACAATAGCGGCCCTCGCCTTCACCGCCATCGCCGATGTTGAAAGCTCTGCGCCGCCAGCTTGCCAAGCTCGGTCCCGCCCTGTTCCGCCTGCTCGCCCGCAGCTGGCGCATTGCCGCCTGCGGGCCGCTGCCGCCGCAACCGGCGGTGCTGGCGTTCTGGCACGGCGAGATGCTGCCGATGTGGAAATTCTTCGCCGCCGGCGGCGCCTGCGCGCTGGTCAGCCAGAGCCGCGACGGCGGCCTGCTCACCCGCCTGCTGGAGAGCTGGGGCTACCGCGTGATCCGCGGCTCGTCGTCGAAGGGCGGCAGGGAAGCCCTGGCCGAGATGGTGGCCGCCGCACGCGGCAACCGCCTGCTGGTGACCCCCGACGGCCCGCGCGGCCCGGCGCACAAACTCAAGGCCGGCGCCGTGGTCGCCGCCGTACAGGCCGGCGTACCGCTCTACCTCTGCCGCGTGCGCTGCACGCGGGCGATCCGCGGCACCCACTGGGACCACTTCCTGATCCCGCTGCCGTTCGCCGCGATCACCCTGGAGTTCGTGCATCTGCCGCTGCCGCGGGAAGCTACGCGTGAAGAAATGGACGGACTGATCGCGGCGGCGGAAGCGGCGCTCAACCGAGCGGAGAAAAGCGATTAGCCGCGGCGGCTCGGCAAGCACGGGGAAAGCGGAAAATCGTTTGGATTTATTGCCGACGCGCTGCAATCGCTGCCCGCACTGCCGGCAGCCCCGTCACTCAGCGCCGTTTTGATTTGTCTCACAGTTGGGCCCAAAGCGGCCCTTCCGAAAGATCACCCAAAGCGACACCCAACCATTCAATCATGTCATTGCGATATATTCGCGGCGTGCCGCTTTTCACGGAAATTTAACATGGTTGAAAATGACTGCGTTTTTGCGGAAAGCCCTACTGGCAGGGCCGCTTGCAGCATTGGTCGCCGCCGAGTCATGCGGCACGCGGCGGAGTCAGGGCGCAAAGCTGTCTCCTCATAACAAAGTAGACCGCACTATGGCAGTCAGCGAAGCGCGAATCTTTTTTGCGGCCAAGAGGCCGGCAACGCCACATTGTTTTGATTTTGCTGCTCGATCCTTGCGTGCGGCTGAAATTCAGATCAGCCGCATTTGGGATCGCCCTGTTGTTAGTGGGAGCCATTCTGCCGTGGAAGCCGCGTTTCACGACATACTCATAGACGTCCACTTCTATTTCGTCTCGTTGAGAAACGTGTATCGCTTTCTAGTCAAAGTAGTCGAAGACCCGGCGTTTGAGCACTTCAAACCGGAAGTTGCGCGCCTCAATGACACTTGGTTTAGGCACTACGCAAAGGGGCGAGAAGCGTTTGAGCATATTGATCAACGCCTTCCCGGCGAGAAGCAAGAGCATCAGTTGGTTGAGGTAACGGCTGACGGGAGCGATCCCCGCAAGATTCATTACGGGCTGAGTCTTCATGGTGGCATCTTTCGACATTCAGACTTGAGCTTTGACATTTCCCGCGATGCATTTAGCCGCATCAGGTCAGAAGTGGAAGCTCTATTTGTCAAGATTGAAGAAAGCTGCCCGCCTAAGGAGGAAATCCGTGCTGTCTAACATTTTCGTTGGGCCTCTCATCCATGACCTATATCACCGAAGTTTGGCAATTTCTACGCATCTGGGGGCCGGTCATTGGTCTTGCGCTTGATATTGGTGGCGCTTGCCTCGTGTATGTGGGAGTTCGAACATCCCTTGCAGAAGCACTCCGCCTTGAAACTCCCGTCGTCCCCATGACCCTTGACGACCTTGGAGGTGACAGCATTGTTCAAAGAGCAAACGATGCAAGCAATATGAGAGCGCAAGAACGGCTTCGGGCAAAGAACTGGTCGTTGGCTGGTCTTGCGTTTTTCATATTTGGCTTTCTACTGCAAGCCATTGGTAGCTGGCCAAAGCAATGACTACGATCTCTGTGGGTTTCAGTCCGGTTCGCTTCTTTTGGCCTGAGTGGTTTCGCAACTCGGTTCTGTCAGCGAGGGCTAACACTGCGGTGCGGAGGGTGCGGCGCGTTGGCATCTCATTACAGATTATGAGACTTTAATTTTACAGGGAGCAACAATGACTAAATTTAACCCCTCATCATCCCATCCTGACCGCGCTGTTCAAGCATGGTTAATTTTGGTTGGGGCCGCAATGAATCGCCAAACACTAACCTACGAAGGCCTCTCTCTGCTGATGTACCGTCGTAAAGCGCAAGGGGTACTCGATAGGATTCTTGGTCATGTTGCCTTCTATTGCAACGACAACGATCTCCCCGCACTAACTTCAATCGTTGTCGGAAAGAAACGTGGAACGCCAGGCGCAGACATCCCAATGGATTTAGAGCGAAGAGATACTGAACGTGAGCGTGTCTACGCTAAAGATTGGTACGATATTTATCCTCCGAGTGCCGAAAAACTCCGAGAGTCCTTTGGGCAAAACACGAAGAAGTAATGGTTCCAGTCGCTAAGATGCCCAACCCTCCGTTCGAGAGGGGCGGCGCAAAAGCGCACCGCCCCTCACTTAGCCATGTCAGGAGACCTTTTAGCATGTCGCCAGAATTTATAAAGCTGCTTGAACGCAAGATTGCTCGCGGATCAGTTGGGCCATCAACAGCACGTAGAATGGGGCCGAAGGGAACTATTGCAGCCGCACGCTTGTACCTCGATGGGTACGACCTGAATCGAATAAAAGTGCGCACTGAAAAAACCTTTCAGTCCAAGTTGGAGGAAGCGACGGACGAACTGAAAAAATCTCTCCCGAATGAGGCTCGTCATTGGGGTAGCGCGAGAAAGTTTTTCAACATCTTTTTGCGCGACGCACTCTACAACAGATATACCTGCGAAAAATATGGCCTCTTTGGCCTAGAGCCATGGCTGGAGGTTCCGCTGGATAGTCATGTCGCAAAGGGCCTCTTGTTTGAACCGGAAGGTAAAAACCTTCCTGGGTGGAAGACCGTCATCGGCCTCACGCAGGATGTGAGTCTCGCCTATCAGCTTGTGGCAAGAGATGTCGCCACCAGGGAAAAAACCGAGCGAGTTCACTTGGATCTCCTTTACTGGCGCGGCGATCAAATAGCTAACACTGCGCTACAAGGGACGCGCCGTAAACGGAGCGCCCCTGAGCTTTGACGCTGGGGCTTCCCATATTTTCATATGGCGTTTTATATGGGCTAATGCTACTCTGTGCCCATGGCAAAACCTCGCTTTGACTGGGATCCCGACAAGGACGCCGAGAATCAGGGGAAGCACGGAGTCTCCTTCTCCCGCGCTCAGTACGTCTTTGCGGACCCGCAGCGCGTGATAGCCAAAGACGAGACTCACAGCCAAACCGAAGAGCGGTTCTATTGTTTCGGCGAAGTTGATGGCGGTGTGCTCACGGTGCGGTTCACTTACCGCGCTTCGGTTATTCGAATCATCGGCGCCGGTTATTGGCGCAAAGGAAAGGCGATTTATGAGCGCGAAAACGCAGCGTAGCGGAGTTTCAGAGAAGGCTAATGCCGGCGCAAGCCGGCGTTACGCCGAAACTAAAATCAAATACACCGATGAACCCCTTGGCAAGGTCCAGGTGGTTGCCGACTTCCTCCCTTCGCCGGCCGAATTGGCGTTTCGTGAAGAGGGGGTGAAAGTAACTCTCGCTCTGAGTAAGAAGAGTATCGAGTTCTTCAAGTCAGAGGCCACAAAGCATCACACTCAGTACCAGCGCATGATTCGCCGGCTTCTCGACGCTTATGTCGATGGTCAAGCCGAAACCCGGCAGTCCACGCGGGCGCTGCGCGATAAAGCCGCGCAGCGCCGATGACCTTGATCGTTGAAGCGGTTGAACAAGCTGATTTTCATCAGAAATTGAAATCGATTGCCTCGCCTTGCTCTGCGCTTCCTTCGGTCGCCGGCTTTCGATGTCGGGGCAACCCCGTTTATTGAAAACCGAAAGGCCGGATTGGGCACAACAGCGCCATTGCATCGTTGTGAGTGCTTAAGCTACGCCCCCCTCACCACATGTTCTGCAAGAATTCACGGATCGCGGAAAATCAATTTCCAGCCGCCTGTCTAAAAAAGGTCCGCCATGAGAATCCTCCACACCATGCTCCGCGTCGGCGATCTGCAACGTTCGATCGCCTTCTATACCGAAGTGCTCGGCATGCGCCTGCTGCGCCAGCAGGACTATCCGGAGGGCAAGTTCACGCTGGCCTTCGTCGGCTACGCGGACGAAGCGGAAGCCGCGGCGATCGAGCTGACCTACAACTACGGCGTCGGGAACTATGAACTGGGCAACGCCTTCGGCCACATCGCGCTGGCGGTGCCGGATGCGGCGGCAGCCTGTGCGGCGATCCGCGCCCGCGGCGGCAGGGTGGTGCGCGAGGCGGGGCCGATGAAGCACGGCGCGACGATCATCGCCTTCGTCGAGGACCCGGACGGCTACAAGATCGAACTGATCCAGAAGTCATGATGAAAGCCATCGAAATCGCCGGCTTCGGCGGCCCCGACGTGCTGCGCCTGAGCGAACGCGAGATTCCGGTGGCGCGCGAGGGCGAAGTGCTGATCCGCGTCGCCGCGTCGGGCATCAACCGTCCCGACATCGTCCAGCGCGAGGGGCGCTATCCGCCGCCGCCCGGCGTCAGCGATCTGCCGGGGCTGGAGGTGGCGGGCGAGATCGTCGGCGGCGACCTCGCCCATGCCGACAACCGCTTCGGCCTCAAGGCCGGCCAGGCGGTCTGCGCCCTGCTCGCCGGCGGCGGCTATGCCGAATACTGCGTCGCGCCGGTCGCCCAGTGCCTGCCGTTGCCGCGCGACCTGTCGATGGAGGAAGCGGCCTCGTTGCCGGAGACCTATTTCACCGTCTGGAGCAATCTGTTCGACCGCGTGCATCTCGGCCGCAACGAATCCGGCGAGGCTGAGACCCTGCTGGTGCAGGGCGGCACCAGCGGCATCGGCGTGGCGGCGATCCAGATCGCCCGCGCCTTCGGCCACCGCGTCTTCGCCACCGCCGGCAGCGATGAAAAATGTCGTGCTGTCGAGGTGCTTGGCGCCGAACGCGGCATCAACTACCGCCGCGAGGATTTCGCCGCGGTGGTGAAGGCGCTGACCGCCAAGCGCGGTGTGGACGTGATCCTCGACATGGTCGGCGGCGACTACCTGCAACGCGAACTCGACTGCCTCGCCGCCGACGGCCGCATCGCGCTGATCGCGCTGCTTGGCGGCGCCCAGGCCAGCATCGACCTGTCGAGGCTGCTGATGCGGCGGCTGACCGTCACCGGTTCCTCGCTGCGCATCCGCCCGGTGGCGTTCAAGGGCGCCATCGCCGCGGCATTGAAAGAAAAGGTTTGGCCCTTGCTGGAAAGCGGCGCGATCCGCCCGGTGGTCCATCAGGTCTTTCCCGCAGCCGAGGCGGCGGCGGCGCATCGGCTGATGGAGAGCGGTGCGCACATCGGCAAGATCGTGTTGCGCTGGTGAATGCCGGTCAGCGCGTGCGGGCGGAATTTCTCGCCGCCGGCACCACCTATGCCAACCGCGACGGCGATTTTTCAGCCTGGCACCGCGGCCGCACACATTTTGCGGTCTGGGCCATCGCAGTAGACGACCCGCGGCTGACGGCACGGTTGGCCGAAGCCCGCTTGAGATTCGGCACGCTGCTGCGCGGCGACTATGCACGCCAGCCGCACATCACGCTCCAGGTCTGCGGCTTTCCCTGCCGCCAGGCCGCCGCCACGGACGACTACGGGCTCGACCGCCTCGCCGGCCAGGCACGCCGGCTGGCAGCGAGCGGCGTGGGCCCGTTCGATATTGCGCTCGGCGCGTGCAACAGCTTCGCCGCCGCGCCATTTTTTGAAGTGGCAGACCGTTCCGCCAGCCTCGCCCGGCTGCGCGACGCGCTGGAAGCGGAACACGCCGAAGAACGCAGCGTGCCCTACGTGCCGCATCTGACGCTGGGCCTCTACGCCGCCGAAACCCCGGTGGCGACCGTGCTGCCCTGCATCGACGCCTGCGTGGCGGCCCCGATAGCGCTGCGCGTCGAGCGGATCGAACTGATGGCCTATGAAAGCAGCGTGATCGGCGGGCCGTTGACCACACTGTGCAGTTTCGATCTGGCGCAGCGGCGCATCGTCTGGCCGCGCCTTTCTTAAGCTCCTCCGCCAACGCAAGGCCTTGCATCAAGGAGGCCGACATGCCGGGCGCACCGGAGAAAAAACAGACTTAGGGTTGTAATTTCCATTTACAAATCAACATTTGTAAATGTAATATACAAACAATGGGCTGTTAATGATATTTGCAGCCCGCCCCTTGTATTGACGCAGGACTCATAACGGAGCGGAGGCAAAAATGAACTACCCCATCAAGACCCTCAGCCAGATTCCTCTCATCCTCAGGGGCTTTCGCAAGGTACGCGGGCTCACCCAGGCAGCCATGGCCGAACGGCTGGGAATCACCCAGCAAAGCTATGCCCATTTCGAAGCCAATCCATCGACCGCCACGCTCGAAAGGCTTTTCATGGTGCTACGCATGCTGAATGTTGAAATCTCCCTGGATCAGGCCGATTCCACGCCTTCCACCCAGATCGCCGGCGAGCCGGCCGCCAACACCTATACGGCCGGCAAGCAGGCAAAAGCGTCGGCCGTCACGAAACCCGGCCGCATTGCCGCTACCGCGCGGAAGAAGGAAAGCTGGTGACCATGGGGCGTCGCGCAAAGACACGCCGGCTGAATATATGGATGAACGGCATTCCTGTCGGCTACTGGGAAACCACCCGACACGGCGAACGGCTTGGCTACTTCGATGAATGGCTGGCGGACGAGCATTCCCGCCCCTTGTCATTATCGCTGCCATTCTTGCCGGGCAACATGCCCCACCAAGGCCAGATCGTCACGGGCTATTTCGACAATCTTCTGCCCGACAGTGCCGCCATCCGCCGTCGCCTGGCGCAACGCCATGGAGCAGGAGGAACCGATGCCTTTCAACTGCTGGCAAAACTGGGCAGAGACTGCGTTGGGGCAATACAGCTGCTTCCCGAAGACGAAACGCCGGTGGATGTGTATGAAATCAACGGCCAAGTATTAAGCACCGCGGAAATCGCCCAACAGCTACGCAACACCACATCGGATCAAGCCTTGGGGCAACACGATCACAACGAAGACCTGCGTCTTTCCATCGCCGGCGCCCAGGAAAAAACCGCCTTGCTGCGTCATGAGGGTCGATGGCTTTTACCCCATGGCAGCACCCCGACGACGCACATCTTCAAACTGCCCTTGGGCTTGGTCGGCCATATGCAGGCCGATATGCGCACGTCGGTGGAGAACGAATGGTTGTGTTCGAAAATCATGGAGGCTTATGGCATTCCCATCGCACGTTGCGAAATCAAGCATTTCAAGGATCAGAAAACGCTCGTCGTCGAACGCTTCGACCGAGTCCCTGCGAACGATGGAAGTTGGATCGTGCGCCTGCCCCAGGAAGACATGTGCCAAGCGACGGGTACCTCGCCGCTAAACAAATACCAGTCGGACGGCGGTCCCGGCATCGCCCGGATCATGGAATTGCTCCTCGGCTCGGACAACGCAGAACAGGACCGGAAGATTTTCTTCAAAACCCAGATCGTCTTTTGGCTGCTTGCCGCCACTGACGGCCATGGGAAGAACTTCAGCATCGTCCATCTCCCCGGCGGCCGTTATCGCGCCACACCGATCTACGACGTACTTTCCGCCCATCCCGTCATCGGGAAGGGAAAGAATCGAATTCCGCCGCAAAAGGCCCGGCTCGCGATGGCGGTACGGGGAAGCACCTATCACTACCTGATCGAAAAAATCCAGCGTCGGCACTGGATCGCCCAAGCGCAACAGGTCGGACTCGGTGCCGCGGCGGCGGAGCAATTGATTCAGGACGTCATCGAGTCAACTGAGGCCGCGATCAATGCCGCGGCCAGGTTGTTGCCGGCCGATTTCCCCGCGGACCTTGCCGAGTCGATTTTCGGCGGAATGACAAAACAGCGCGCGAAACTGCTCAGGACATAGCCCTCAAGCGGGCGATGCGTTCCTCGGTCGCCGGATGGGTGCGGAACAGGCCGGCCAGCCCGCCGCCGGAGAGCGGATTCATGATCATCATCTGCGCCGTTTCCGGATGTGCGTCGGCGCTGGCCATGGGGATGCCGCGGGCGTAGGCGTCGATCTTGGCCAGGGCGTCGGCCAGCGCATGCGGGTCGCCGGAAATCTCGGCGCCGCCGCGGTCGGCTTCGAACTCGCGGGCGCGCGAGATCGCCATCTGGATCAGGCTGGCCGCCAGCGGTGCGAGGATCGCCACCAGGATGCCGGCCAGCGGATTCACCGAGCGGCCGCTCCCGTCGCGGCCGCCGAAGAACATGGCGAAGTTGGCCAGCGCCGAGATGGCGCCGGCCATCGTCGCGGCGATGGTCGAGGTGAGGATGTCGCGGTGCTTCACATGCGCCAGTTCGTGCGCCATCACGCCGCGCAGTTCGCGCGCCGAGAGCATTTGCAGGATGCCGCGGGTGGCGGCGACGGCGGCATGCTCGGGGTTGCGGCCGGTGGCGAAGGCGTTGGGCTGGGCCTCGTCGATGATGTACACGCGCGGCATGGGCAGACCGGCGTTGGCCGCCAGTTCCCTGACCATGTTGTAGAGGTAGGGACTGGATGCCTCATCTACCTGCTGCGCGTTGTACATGCGCAGCACCATCGAATCGGAAAACCAGTAGGCAAAGAGATTCATGCCGCCGCCGAACAGCAGCGCCAGCAGCATGCCGCCCTGGCCACCGATCATGCCGCCAATGACGCCGAACAGGGCGACGATGGCCGCCATCAGCAAGGTTGTCTTGAACCAGTTGAACATCGTGCGTCTCCGTGCAGATTGGGGGTAACGGCAGCTTAGATGGGGGCGACGGGAAAAAATTCAATCTGCGGCCAATATCGGCGCAATCCGCTTGAAACGAGCCAGCGTGCGCTCGCGGGCTACGGCATGATCGACCACCGGCGCCGGATAGTCGCGGCCGATGACGACGCCGCAGGCCGCCTGCTGCGCCGCGTCCATGCGCCACGGGGCGTGGATGAAGCGGTTCGGCACGGCGGCCAGCTCGGGCACGTAGCGACGGATGAAGTCGCCCTTCGGATCGAACTTTTCCGACTGGGTGACCGGATTGAAGATGCGGAACCAGGGCTGCGCGTCGCAGCCGGTCGAGGCCGCCCACTGCCAGCCACCGTTGTTCGACGCCAGATCGTAGTCGAGCAGACGCTCGGCGAAACAGGCTTCGCCGCGACGCCAGTCGATGCCCAGGTCCTTGCTCAGGAACGACGCCGTCACCATGCGCAAGCGGTTGTGCATGGTGCCGCTGCTGTTGAGCTGGCGCATCGCCGCATCCACCAGCGGGTAGCCGGTACTGCCGGCGCACCAGGCGGCGAAGAGTTGCGGCGCATCGTCCCAGACGATGTGCTCGCACTCCGGCTTGAAGCAGCGCTCGACGACCTGCGGCCGGTGCCACAGGATCATCTGGTAGAACTCCCGCCAGATCAACTCGTTGAGCCAGACACGGGCGCCGGCGCTGTTCATGTGGGTGGCGCGGCCCCAGGCGTAGGCGGCGAGTTGGCGGACCGACAGGGTGCCGAAGCGCAGATGCACCGAGAGCAGGGACGTTCCGTTCAGCGCCGGATAATCGCGCGTCGCCGCGTAATCGTCGATGCGGGCGACGAAATCGCGCAGCCGCCGCTGGGCGCCGTCGACGCCGGGCGACAGCGGCAACGCCGCGGGGTCGGCGGCCGTGAAACCGAGTTCGGCAAGCGTCGGCATGCCGCCGGCCGGCGTCGACGCAAGGCGGGCCAGATGCGGCTCCAGCGGGTGGGGCGCCAGCGCCGTCGCGTCGAGCTTTTTCAGCCAGGCGTTGCGGTACGGGGTGAATACCGAAAACGGCCGCCCCGCCTGGGTCAGCACCTCGTCGCGGTCGAAGATCACCTGGTCCTTGCAATCGACGAAGCCGCAGCCGGCGGCCATCAGCCGGCTCGCCACCTCGGCATCGCGATCCCGCGCCGCCGGTTCGTAGTCGCGGTTGGCATAGACCGCATCGACGCCCAATTCCGCGGCGAGGCGCGGGATCTCCTCGACGGCCCGTCCGTGCCGCACCCGCAACCCGCCGCCACGGCTGCGCAAGACCTCGTCGAGCTGCACCAGCGAGGCATGGATGAAGGCCAGCCGGCGATCGTCGCGCAGGCCCTTTTGCAGCAGCGGAGCGAGGATGTCGCTGTCGAAGACGAAGGCGCACCACACCCTTTGGTGATCGCGCAGGGCGCTGTAGAGGGCGGCATGGTCGTGGGCGCGCAGGTCGCGGCGGAACCAGACGAGGGCGGAAGTCATGCGCCAATGATGCCATCGAAAACGCCGGCGTTTTCCCTTAAGCTGGCGGCATGGATAAGGCCGCCTTTGCCATCTGCCCGAAATGCCGCCATCGGCGCACCCCCGAGGAGACCGCAGACCCCGGGGTCTGCCCGGCCTGCGGTCTGGTGTTCGCCAAGTGGCTGGCGCGCGACAGCTTCGTTCCGCCGTCGCTGCGCAAGCGGGTGCAGGATGACGACGAACCGGTGCTGATCGAGGAAGCCGCGGCGCGACTGCTCGACGCAGCGGCCGACGTACCGCCCGAACACCTTTGGGGCCGCGCCGCGATCTGGGCCGGCATCGCCGTCTGGGCGGTACGCATCGCGCTCAACGACTATCGCGGCGAGGAAGCGCTCGACTCCTTCATGCACCTGACGGTGATCCTCTTCCACGAGGCCGGGCACATCCTCTTTATGCCCTTCGGCGAATTCATGACGGTGCTCGGCGGCAGCCTGTTTCAGGTGCTGATGCCGCTGATCGCCGCTGCCGCGATGCTGATCCAGCAGCGCGATCCCTTCGCCGCCGGTCTCGGCCTGTGGTGGGCCGGCGCCAGTCTGGTGGACATCTCGTCCTACATCCACGACGCCGCCGATCCGGTGCTGCCGCTGATCGGCGGCGGTACCGGCACCGACCGCTTTCACGACTGGATCTTCCTCCTCGACAGCGTCGGCCGGACCGCCCGTTCCCCGCTCTACGCCGCCTGGGTGCATGGCTTCGGCATCATGGTGATGCTTGCCGGCCTGGCCTGGGCGGCGGCGGTGCTGTGGCGGCAGAAACGGCGCCGCCGCGATGCGAGCCCGCCGCCGGCCATGCGCTAGAATGTTTCCGTGAGCAGCGAATCCGCCACGGTCAATCTGACCGACCACTTCCTCATCGCCATGCCTGCCATGGCCGATCCGAATTTTTCCCGCACCCTGACCTACATCTGCGAGCACAACGCCAATGGCGCGCTTGGGGTGATCGTCAATCGCCCGATCGACATGACCCTGGCGGCGCTCTTCGAGCGGGTCGATATTCCGATGGAAACGCAGGAGTTCTCGGCCATGCCGATCTACTTCGGCGGCCCGGTGCAGACCGACCGCGGTTTCGTCCTGCACCGCCCGGGCGGTACCTGGCAGTCATCGCTGAAAGTCAGCGACGATCTGGCGCTGACCAGCTCGCGCGACATCCTCGTCGCCATGGGCAGCCATAGCGGCCCGGCCGAATTCGTCGTCACCCTCGGCTATGCCGGCTGGTCGGCCGGGCAAATCGAATGGGAACTGTCGCAGAACGCCTGGCTGACGGTGCCGGCCCAACCCGCGGTGATCTTCGATCTGCCGCCCGAGGAACGCCTGCCTGCGGCGATGCAACTGCTCGGCGTGAATTTCGCCTCCCTCTCCGAAGTCGCCGGGCATGCCTGATGGCGGCACCGTACTGGCCTTCGATTTCGGCACACGGCGCATCGGCGTCGCGGTGGGCGAACTGATGCTTGGCCATGCCCGTCCGCTGTCCACTCTCGCTGCCGAGGCTAACGAAACGCGCTTTGCCGCCATCGGCAAGCTGATCGCCGAATGGCAGCCGACGCAGTTGGTGGTCGGTTTGCCGCTCTCCGCTGCCGGCGAACGCCACGCAATGAGCGAACGTTGCGAACGCTTCGCGCGCCAGCTCGAAGGTCGTTTCGGCCTGCCGGTAGTGCGGGTGGACGAGCGCTACTCGTCAGTCGAGGCCGAATCGCGGCTCGCCGCGCGCGGCCAGGACTGGAGCACGCGCAAGGACACGCTGGATGCGGAAGCCGCCGCCACCATCCTGCAAAGCTATTTCGACGAACGCCCCACGCCACGATGAACCATACCAATCCCCAACTCAACAAGCACGGCGAGCTGCAACACCTGATCACCATCGAGGGGTTGCCGCGCGACGTGATCGTGCGCATCCTCGACACCGCGGCGCCGTTTACCGCCCTCGCCCACGAGGAAGAAAAGAAGCTGCCGCTGCTGCGCGGCAAGAGCGTGTTCAACCTGTTCTTCGAGAACTCGACGCGCACCCGCACCACCTTCGAGATCGCCGCCAAGCGCCTCTCCGCAGACGTTATCAATCTCAATATCAACACCTCCAGCACCGCCAAGGGCGAAACCCTGCTCGACACGGTGGACAACCTCGCCGCGATGCAGGCCGACATGTTCGTCGTGCGCCACGCCGCCAGCGGCGCACCGTACCTGATGGCGCAGCATCTGGCGGCGACCGGGCGCAACCACATCAGCGTGGTGAACGCGGGCGATGGCCGCCATGCCCACCCGACGCAGGGGCTGCTGGACATGTACACCATCCGCCACTACAAGAAGGACTTTTCCAACCTCACCGTAGCCATCGTCGGCGACATCCTGCATTCCCGCGTCGCACGTTCGCAGATCCATGCCCTGACCACCCTCGGCGTGCCGGAGATCCGCGTCATCGCGCCGAAGACCCTGCTGCCTACTGGCGTCGAGCGCATGGGCGTACGCGTCTGCAACGACATGCGCGAAGGATTGAAGGGCGTCGATGTGGTGATGGCCCTGCGCCTGCAAAGCGAACGCATGCTCGGCGCACTGTTGCCGAGCCCGCAGGAGTTCTTCAAGAGCTACGGCCTCACCGCGGAAAAGCTGGCGCTGGCCAAACCCGACGCCATCGTCATGCACCCGGGGCCGATGAACCGCGGCGTCGAAATCGATTCGGCGGTCGCCGACGGCGGGCAGGCGGTGATCTTGCCGCAGGTGACCTTCGGCATCGCCGTGCGCATGGCGGTGATGAGCATGCTGGCGGGGAATTGAAAACATGAAACTGCAAATCATGAACGGCCGCCTCGTCGACCCGGCCAACAAGATCGACCGCCAGAGCGACCTGTTCATCGCCGATGGCCGCATCGTTGCGGTGGGCGCAGCACCGGCCGGCTTCGACGACAACGCCACGGTGGGCACCATCGATGCGACGGACTGCGTGGTCTGCCCTGGTCTGGTCGACCTTTCGGCGCGACTGCGCGAACCGGGCTACGAATACAAGGCGACGCTGGAATCGGAAATGGCCGCCGCCGCCGCCGGCGGCGTCACCAGCCTGGCCTGTCCGCCGGACACCGACCCGCCGCTGGACGAACCCGGACTGGTGGAAATGCTCAAGCACCGGGCGCGACTGCCCGAGTTCGCCAAGGTCTATCCGGTCGGTGCGCTGACCGCCAAGCTTGAAGGCACGCACATCACCGAGATGGCCGAACTGGCGGAGGCCGGCTGCGTCGCCTTCGGCCAGGCCCACGCGGCGGTCGTGGACACACAGGTACTGTTGCGCGCCATGCAGTATGCGGCGACTTTCGATTTCCCCGTCTGGCTCTCGCCGCAAGACCCCTTCCTGGCGCGCAACGGTGTCGCCCACGACGGCGAAGTGGCGGCCCGGCTCGGTCTGGTCGGCATTCCGGTTGCGGCGGAAACCACCGCCCTCGGCACCTTGATCCTGCTGGCGCAGGAAACCGGCGTCCGCCTACATATCACGCGCATCTCCTCGGCGGCCGGTCTGGACATGGTGCGCATTGCCCGCGAACAAGGCATCGCGGTCAGTTGCGATGTGGCCGTGCATCAGCTGCACCTGACCGACAACGACATCGGCTACTTCAATCCCCACGCCCGCCTGATCCCCCCGCTGCGCAGCCAACGCGACCGCGACGCGCTGCGCGCGGGCCTCGCCGCCGGCATCATCAATGCGGTCTGTTCCGACCACACACCGGTCGACGACGACGGCAAGCAAGTACCCTTCGGCGAAGCCGAACCGGGCGCCACCGGGCTGGAGCTGCTGCTGCCGCTGACCCTGAAATGGGGCGCGGAAATGAAGCTTCCGCTCGCCGACACGCTGTCCCGCATCACCGCCGACCCGGCACGGCTGCTGGGCATCGACGGCGGCCAGCTCGGCGTCGGCGCGCCGGCCGACGTCTGCATTTTCGACCCGCGCGCCGACTTCCGCGTCAGCCGCGAGAACCTGAAGAGCCAGGGCAAGAACACGCCCTTCCTCGGCCACCACCTCTCCGGCCAGGTGCGCTATACCCTCATCGACGGATTTCTCGCCTACGACGGCAGCTGGAATTAGGCCCCCGGCCCTTTTTGCTCACTATCGACTACAGCCGGCAGAAGCAGGCATTCCGGCAGGTTGCGCCGGGTGACCTTTCGGCTTGCGGTCGTTGGTGCGCTGTACGCAGTCAGGCTGCCATGAGTTGCTGAACGAGACATCCGCCAATCAGCTTCCTTAACCATCCTATCGGAGGGTAAACTCGCGCACGCCCTCCGAGTAGAGCCGCGCGCCGGCATTCACTCAAGCCATACCTTCATAGCGGCCGGCGCCTTTCTGCCCTTGACCATGCTTCCGTTCTTCTACATGGGAGTATTCGCCTGGAGCGGAACGTTCTGCTACCGGGTAAGTTTGGGCACCTGGTTCGCCTGGGTGATGCTGCTGATCTATTACGTCGTCAAAGCCATTGATCGGGTTGAGCAGGAAGAAACCGCCAGCGCACAAGGGCAAAGGTACGCATTGACGTCCTGCGCAGGCTTATTGCGCAATCTCGCGCACGCATTTGGTTGGGAGAATGAATTGAAAGAAAAAAACGTAGATCCACTGTTCAGAAAGTCCATGGTCTTCTGTGCGTGGTCCGGATTGATCGCCATTGTCCTGTTCATCATCGGTGGCGTCATTCTGGGAGAGATGCTGCCACCCTTGCTGCGTGCCAACGACCCGCCTGAGGAGTTCGTCAGGAAAGTAAACGAGCATCTGCTCTCGATCCGGATCGGGTCCGTGTTCCTGATGCTGTCCTTTGCACTCTTTGGGCCTTTTGGCGCCGGGATCGCAGCGCTGACGCGGCGTGCGGAGAAGAGCCCGGTTTTTTCCTACGTTCAGCTGGTGTTTACGTCATGCGGCACCTTGGTGGCCGTACTGGTCGCCTTCACCTGGGCGCTGATGGCTTTCCGGCCGGATGTCTATCACCCAACGACGGTACAGATGTTTGCCGACTTCGCCTACTTCCTCGCCGTATTTTCCGTGCCGGTGTTTGGTGGCTGGTGCGTTGTCATTGCGCTGCCCATTCTTCTGGCAGAAGAAGGGCAGGAGTGTTTCCCACGATGGGTTGGCTACGTCAATCTCTGGGCGGTTCTTCTGTTTGCGCCGGGCCAACTCGTTCTCTTTTTCAAGGAAGGCCCCTTTTCCTGGCACGGCATCGTCGCGCTGTGGATTCCGTTTGTTGCCTTCTTCTTGTGGATATTGATCATGTGCCTGTCAATGCTCAAGGCGGTAAAGGCGGACGATCAAGTCACCGGACCTTAAGCGGTGCCGTTGCTTGCTTTGTCTGGGGAGCCGAGACGGTGAGTGGGCGTCCGGCTGAGCTCTCCGACGCTGCAAGCAGTTCGAGCACGATGGAGGCCCCTGCCACAAACAACCAGATACCGGGTGAGCTCGGTATCTGGTTGTTTGTCGCCGGCGACCTGATCGTCTTTTCGGTCTTTTTCATCCTTATTGCGCTGGGACAAAAAGAGAACGCCGATATCTTCGTTCAGTCGCGAGGGAAGCTCGACCTCTGGGTAGGCGTTTTGAACACCCTGTTGCTACTGACTGCATCGTGGTTTGTAGCCATTGCCGTCGAGCGCTGCCGGACGGGCTTGGGCGCGACAGCCAGCCGCTATTTTTCCCTGGGAATTCTTTGCGGCGTGGGCTTTGTTGCCAACAAGAGTCTGGAGTGGGGCTCGAAGATTACGCAGGGGATTAACCCGGCGACGAACGAATTCTTCATGTATTTTTTCGTTTTTACGGGCATTCATCTGCTGCATGTCCTCGTCGGCATTGGCGTGCTTTGCCTTCTTCGAAGCGTGAGCCGGAGTCCCGGGTTAAACGAAAGAAGGATTCGTACGCTCGAGAGCGGGGCAACCTTCTGGCACCTCGTGGATCTCCTCTGGGTCGTGCTTTTCGCACTTCTTTATCTGCTTTGACGGCGCCCATGTCGAACGAGAAACAGTCCATTGCCGCAATCGCCCCCTTGACCTTGGCCTGGGGCATTCTTGTCGCGGCGACAGGCATTGGCTGGTGGTTTGGCCACACTGCGCAAATCGCGCAAGACGGAGCACGCCTGTCCATCGCAGGCGTGATCGTGACGGCCTTTTTCAAAGTCTGGCTGATTGGTTTCCAGTTCATGGAATTGAAGCGTGCCCCTCGGTGGCTGCGACACGGCTATGACGCATGGGTCATTGTCGTCTGTGTCACGCTCGTGTGCATTTGCTTGCGCTGAACGCCAACCGGGTCGCATACACAGGGTCAAAGGAAGCAGGATCGAGATGGCCGTAGACAAGAACAACCCCTCGCCGGAATGGATTGAAAGTCTGCGCAAGCGCTTTCATTGCGAGGCGGAAATGGACCGCGTGTCACGCGCAAATTGCAGCACCGCAGCGGCCCGAGCTATTCGCCGATCAGCCTGGAAATCATGTGCGCCAACCTGAAGTCGCTGCTGCTCACCGAACTCAGCGTCCCCCTCGAGATCCGCGACGCACGCTGACTCTCCGTCGCCGCCTCGAAGACCGAACTCGACCGCGAACGTGCGCTGGTGGTGGAGATGGGCTTCGAGACCGACCCCGCGAACATGCCGGTGCCCATCGAGAAGCAGTTGCCGCCGGTCAACGGCTGACGCCGTCAGGAACCCCCCTTGTCTGCGGGGTTGGGTTCTCGCCCCGCAGGTCTTTTTTCTGGCTCAACGATAAGGCAGCGACAGTCCGACGCCAAATACGCTGTGGCGCTGGCTGTAATCGATCAGGCTTTCGCCGTAGCCGGTGAAATACTGCAAATGCAGTTGCAGCGACTTTTCCTCGCGGTCGAAGGGAATCGACAGGTCGACTTGCAGCGAACGGCGGCGCCCGAGTAGTGAAAGCAGGCGGCCGTTCTTCCAGTAGAGCAACTCGATATCGCCATGGCCCAGATAGTGGCCGATATCCGGATTGTCGTCGTTACCCGTCCGATCCCCCAAGCGCACCCACGGCCTGACCAGAATGGCCACGCTGCTGCCCTCGGACAAATTGCGTTCCATCCCGAGTTGCGCATAGGCACGGTTCCAACTGCGCGATCGCGGCAACGACTGGCCATTGGATTGGTGCACCAGGCCGAAATTCAAAAAGCGCGGCGCAAAGCCGAACACCTCTGCCGGGAGATCGCCGAAGCGTTTACCCGGTTCGATGCGGTGCGAGAAGATCACTTCCGGCTCGTAGTTGCTTTCGCGGAAGGGACGCGAACGATCCGCGTCGCCGATCTGCCAGACAGACTGCTGGGTGTAGGCGAACCAGAGGCTGTTGCCGCCGCCGAGGAATTCGAGCGCCGTCGCATCCAGCCCCAGCGCCTTGACGCTCAACTGGAACTTGGCTTCGTTCTGCCGCAGATCGAAGGTGTGCGGCACGTTGTTCGTCGGATTGCCGCTACGCGGCGCATTGTTCGGACTGCCAGTGTGAGTCATCATCAGGTAGTTCTGACGATACGGCTGCAGGCTGCGCGGCTTGTCGGTACGCCACAGGGCGTCAAGCCGGGAAGGTGCGTTCGCGGCGGCGGTCTGAACCGGTGCGTCGGCGATCTGATCCGCAACGCCAGTCTCGGCCGACGCGATCGGCGGCAGCGCTTCGGCGGCGTCGTAGCAGCGATAGCGCAGCCGCTTCTGCGCTTCGTCAGCGCCGGGAAATTTTTGCGCGCACGACGCCACCGTGTCTGCGCGAGCAGCCAGCGCGCAGTACATCACAAGCAAGGCGGCGCAAGCCAGCCGGGCGCGCGAAAGCATACGGCGGAATTTCATCGGGTATCAGACCACGTGCGGTGCGGACGCATGAATTTCAGCGCCGGCGGATCTGACTCACGTCGCGCACCGCACCCTTGTCGGCGCTGGTCGTCATCGCCGCATAGGCTTGCAACGCCGGGCTGACGACGCGTTCGCGGTGCAGCGGGTGCCAGGCGTCGGCGCCGCGGGCATCCATCGCGGCACGCCGTCGCGCAAGTTCCTCGTCCGTGATGGCAAGGCGGATGCTGCGCTGGGGAATGTCGATCTCGATGGTGTCGCCTTCCTCCACCAGGCCGATGGCGCCACCTTCGGCGGCTTCCGGTGAGGCGTGGCCGATGGAGAGGCCCGAGGTGCCGCCGGAGAAACGGCCGTCGGTGAGCAGGGCGCAAACCTTGCCGAGGTCTTTCGACTTGAGATAACTCGTCGGGTAGAGCATCTCCTGCATGCCGGGCCCCCCCTTGGGACCTTCGTAGCGGATCACCACCACGTCGCCAGGGACGATCTGGTCGGCGAGGATTTTTTCCACTGCCTCGTCCTGGCTCTCGCACACCCGCGCCCGGCCGGTGAACTTGAGGATGCTGTCGTCGACGCCCGCCGTCTTGACGATGCAGCCGCGCTCGGCGATGTTGCCATAGAGCACGGCGAGCCCACCGTCCTGCGAGTAGGCGTTGGCCTTGTCGCGGATGCAGCCGGCGGTGCGGTCGAGATCGAGTTCGGGAAAGCGACGCTCCTGCGAAAAGGCGGTCTGCGTCGGCACGCCGCCGGGTGCGGCGCGGTAGAAATCGAACACGCTGTTGTCGTGGGCCTGCATCACGTCCCAGCGTTGCAGCGCGGCGCCGAGGGTCTTTTCATGTACGGTGGGCGTGTCGCGGTGGATCAGACCGGCACGGTCGAGTTCGCCGAGCAGGCCCATGATGCCGCCGGCACGGTGCACGTCTTCCATGTGGTATTTCTGCGTCGCCGGCGCCACCTTGGCGAGGCAGGGCACACGGCGCGAGAGGCGGTCGATGTCCTTCATGGTGAAGTCGACGCCGGCTTCCTGGGCCGCGGCAAGCAAATGCAGCACGGTGTTGGTCGAGCCGCCCATGGCGATGTCGAGCGTGATTGCATTCTCGAAAGCCTTGAGGTTGGCGATGGAACGCGGCAGCACGCTGGCATCGTCCTGCGCGTACCAGCGCCGGCAAAGCTCGACGGCGACGCGGCCGGCGCGCAGAAAGAGCTGCTTGCGGTCGGCGTGGGTCGCCAGCAGCGAGCCGTTGCCCGGCAGCGAGAGGCCCAGCGCCTCGGTCAGGCAGTTCATCGAGTTGGCGGTAAACATCCCGGAACAGGAACCGCAGGTGGGACAGGCGGAACGCTCCATATCATTCACTTCCGCATCGGTGTTGCGGCTGTCGCCGGCCTCGATCATCGCGTCGATCAGGTCGACCTTGCGGAACTGGCCGTGCCATTGCACCTTGCCGGCCTCCATCGGCCCACCGGAAACGAACACCGCGGGGATGTTGAGGCGCAGCGCGGCGAGCAGCATGCCCGGCGTGATCTTGTCGCAATTCGAGATGCACACCATAGCATCGGCGCAATGGCCGTTCACCATGTATTCGACGCTGTCGGCGATCAGGTCGCGACTGGGCAGCGAATAGAGCATGCCGCCGTGGCCCATGGCGATGCCGTCGTCGATGGCAATGGTGTTGAATTCCTTGGCAACGCCGCCGGCCGCCTCGATCTCGCGCGCGACGAGCTGGCCGAGGTCCTTCAGATGCACATGGCCGGGGACGAACTGGGTGAAGGAGTTCACCACCGCGATGATGGGCTTGCCGAAATCGCCGTCCTTCATGCCGGTGGCGCGCCACAGGGCACGGGCGCCGGCCATGTTGCGGCCGTGGGTGGAGGTCTTGGAACGATAGTCGGGCATGGCGGAACTCCTGCGAGGGCGCTGTATTGCGGGTGAATTGTGGATTTTAGCCCAAGCCGCCGCTACAGACGACGCCGCCGAAGCCCGATGCCCTCTCCGGCACCATGGGGAACGGCCTGTTTTACAGATTGAAGTTTCTACTTTCAATCTGTAAGATCGCGCCATGGTTCCTCGTACTGCCCTTGCCACCCTCCTGCGCCTGGCGCGCGGCTTTCCCATTGTCGCCCTGACCGGGCCGCGCCAATCGGGAAAGACCACGCTGGCGCGCGTCGCCTTTCCCGGCAAGCCCTACGTCACCCTGGGAAATGCCGACATGCTGGCTTACGCAGAAAGCGACACGCGCCGCTTTCTCGCCAACTATCCGGGCGGCGCAATCATCGACGAGGCGCAACGCTGCCCGGTGCTGTTTTCCTATCTGCAAGGCTGGGTAGACGACCGCCAGCGCATGGGCGATTTCATCCTCACCGGGCCGCAGCAGTTCGGCATGCTATCGAAAATCACCCAGTCCCTCGCTGGCCGGGTCGGGCTGGTGCAACTGCTGCCGCTATCCCTGTCTGAACTTGCCGATTCCGGCATGGCCCCGGCGAGCATCGATAGCGCGCTCTGGCAGGGCGCCTACCCGGCCCTCTACGATCGTGCCCTGGCGCCGGGCGACTGGATTCCCAACTACCTTGCCACCTATGTCGAGCGCGACGTCCGCCAGTTGCTCGCGGTGCGGGAGCTTTCCCTGTTCCAGCGCTTCCTCAAGATGTGCGCGGCGCGCACCGGCCAGCTGCTCAACCTTTCGTCCCTGGCGGCAGACTGCGGCATCACCCATGTCACCGCGCGGCAGTGGCTGACGGTGCTGGAAGCCAGCTACATCGTGCACCTGCTGCCGCCTTACTACCGCAACTTCGGCAAACGGCTGGTCAAGACGCCCAAGCTGTACTTCATCGACACCGGGCTGGCCGCTTGGCTGCTCGGCATCCGGGAGGGCGCCGCCATCTCCAGCCACGCCATGCGCGGCGCGCTGTTCGAAGCGCTGGTGGTCGGCGAATTTGTCAAGCAGCGGCTCAATGCGGGACAGCCCGCCCAGCTCTACTTCTGGCGCGATAACGTTGGTCACGAGGTGGATCTGCTGTTCGAGTCGGGCGGCAAGCTCCAGGCCGTCGAAATCAAATCCGGCATGACCTTCGCCAGCGACTGGCTCGACGCCACCCGGCGCTGGCAGGGCTATGCCGGCGACGAGGCGCTGGCACCGTGGATCGTCTATGGCGGCGACCGCTCCTTCGAAACCGGCGATTGCCGGGTCTTCTCCTGGCGTGCATTGATGGAATCGCCCGCCCCGTAATACCGCACGACACCCCATGGTCGTGAGCGATGCCGGACCCAACCGAAATTCCAGGGTACCGATGCGGAAGATGACGGGGGCGATACGCGCCGTGGATCAGGGAACGTCCGGGGTTCCCCGCCACATCGCCGTTTACGCCATTTTTACGCCCGATGCGCAAAACTCTACGCCGTCCCTGCCCGGCCCGACCTAAGCTGGGGCTGTATCCACCAGGAACTGCCATGATCGCTTCCGCCCGCTATTCGCTGACCCTGCTCGTTTGCGCCGCCACCGCGGCGCTGCTGCTGCCGCTGCGCGACACCTTCGACCTGGCCAACATCGTGATGGTCTTCCTGCTCGTGGTATTTCTCATCGCAGTGCGCTTCGGCCGCGGGCCCGCGGTGCTGGCCTCCTTTGTTGAGGTCGGACTGTTCGATTTCTTTTTCGTTCCACCGCATCTCACCTTCGCCGTCGCCGATGCCCAATATCTGGTCACCTTTGCGGTGATGCTGGCGGTGGGCCTGGTCAGCGCCCACCTGGTGGCCGGCATCCGCGAGCAGGCGGAACGGGCGACCCGCGGCGAAGCCGAAACCCATGCGCTCTATGACATGGCGCGCCAGCTCACCGGCGCGCTGACCATAGAGCAGGTGGCGGAAATCACCCAGCGCTTCATGGCCGACAAGTACCGCCTCGACTCGGCACTGTTCTTCGCCGACGGGGAAAGCGGATTGCAGGATGGGCCGGTGATCGGCCACACCCCGGGCGCCATCGAGACCGGCTTCGCCCGCACCGCCTTCGAGCGCGGCGAAGTGCTGGAGATCGACGCGCTGGCCGGCAGCGGCATCGCCGCCGCCTATCTTCCCCTGCACACCTCGCTGCGCGTCTGCGGCGTGCTCGCGGTGTCGCCGCTCGACCCCGACGAGGATGCGCTGCGCGCGGCGCGGCCGCTGCTCACCGCCATGACCTCGCTGATCGCCATCGCTGTCGAGCGCCTGCATTACGCCACGGTGGCGCAGGAGGCCGAAGTACAGATGGCCTCTGAGAGGCTGCGCAACTCGATCCTCTCCGCACTCTCCCACGACCTGCGCACGCCGCTGACCTCGCTGGTCGGGCTCGCCGACAGCCTCACCCTGACGCAACCGCCATTACCCGAAGCAGCGCGCGAAACCGCCGCCGCCCTGCGCGACCAGGCACGGGCCATGAGCCGCCTGCTCGGCAATCTGCTCGACATGGCACGCCTGCAGGCAGGCCGCGTGCACTTGCGCCGCGAGTGGCAGCCCATCGAGGAAGTCGTCGGTGCGGCGGTGCGCCTGCTCGAACCGGCGCTGGCACATCATCGCCTGCATATTTCGCTGCCCGCCGATCTGCCGCTGGTGAACATCGACGCGGTGCTGATGGAACGCGTGCTCGGCAACCTGCTGGAGAACGCGGCGAAGTACGCGCCGGCGGGCAGTGCGATCGCTCTTGCTGCACGCGTCGACGGCAATGCCCTTGAAATCTCCGTGCGCGACGAGGGGCCGGGGTTCCCCGGCGACAAACTGGATACGGCGTTCGAGCGCTTCAGTCGCGGCACGACCGAGTCGAATACGCCCGGCGTCGGCCTCGGGCTCGCCATCTGCAAGGCGATTGTCGACGCGCACGGCGGCCGCATCGCGGCAGCCAACGAAGCGCACGGCGGCGCCTGCGTCACCGTGCGCCTGCCGCTCGGCACGCCGCCGAACATCGAGGAAGAAACGTCGTGAGCGCGCCGCAGATTCTGATCGTCGAGGACGAGCCGCAGATCCGTCGCTTCGTCCGCCAGGCGCTCGAAGGCGAAGGCTGCGCGGTCCGCGAGGCGGAGACGGCGGGTGCCGGCTTGACCGAAGCCGGCACCCGCCAGCCCGAACTGGTGATCCTCGACCTCGGTCTGCCCGATCGTGACGGCACGGACTTCATCGCCGACCTGCGCACGTGGTCGGCGGTGCCGATACTGATTCTCTCCGCCCGCGACGGCGAGGACGACAAGATCCGCGCCCTCGACGCCGGTGCCGATGATTACTTGATCAAGCCCTTCGGCATCGGTGAGTTGCTGGCCCGCGTGCGTGCGCTGCTGCGACGGCGCAGCCCGGCAGCGGAAGGCACGGCACAACTGGCGTTCGGCGATGTGGAGGTGGATTTCTCGCGCCGCCTGGTGCACCGCGCGGGTGCCGAAGTGCATCTGACGCCGATCGAATACCGCCTGCTCTCGGTACTCGCCGCCAATGTCGGCAAGGTCATGACCCATCGCCAGCTGCTGCGCGAAATCTGGGGGCCCGGCTACGCAGAGAACAGCCACTACCTGCGCGTCTATGTCGGTCACCTGCGGCAAAAGCTGGAACACGATCCGGCCCGGCCGCGCCACATCCTCACCGAAATCGGGATCGGTTATCGATTCCAGACACACCCCACCTAAAAGCCGAATCAGGAATCTCCATGTCCACATCGCACGCCCGCACCGGCCCTCTCGCCCTCGCCGCCCTCGGCGTCGTCTATGGCGATATCGGCACCAGCCCGCTGTACACCATGAAGGAGGTCTTTGCCGGGGCGCATCATCCGGTGCCGATCACCCCGGATAACGTGCTCGGCATCCTTTCGCTGATCTTCTGGTCGCTGATGATCGTGGTCACCGTGAAGTACGTGGCCTTTATCCTCAAGGCCGACAACAAGGGTGAGGGCGGCATCATGGCCTTGATGGCGCTGGCGCTGCGCCCCGTCGCCGACGGTAGCCGGCGGCAGGCCACGATCCTCGTGCTTGGCCTGTTCGGTGCCGCGCTGTTCTACGGCGACGGCGTCATCACTCCGGCGATCTCGGTACTCTCGGCCGTCGAAGGCTTGGAAATCGCGACGCCGGAACTGAAGCCCTACGTCATTCCGATCACCCTCGGCGTACTGATCGGCCTGTTCCTCATCCAGCGCCGCGGCACCGGCAGCGTCGGCACCTTGTTCGGGCCGATCTGCGCAGTGTGGTTCCTCGCCCTTGCCGTCCTCGGCATCGCCAGCATCGTCGATCATCCGCAGGTGTTGCTCGCCCTCGACCCACGCCAGGGGCTGGCGTTCTTCGCCGCCCAGCCGCTGCTCGCCTTTTTTTCCCTCGGCGCCGTGGTGCTGGCCGTGACCGGAACCGAAGCGCTGTATGCCGACATGGGCCATTTCGGCCGCAAGCCGATCCAGCTCGCCTGGCTGGGCATGGTGCTGCCGGCGCTGGTGCTCAATTACTTCGGCCAGGGCGCACTGCTGCTCGACGATGCCACGGCCATCGAGAACCCGTTCTACCGCCTCGCCCCTGACTGGGCGCTGTATCCCCTGGTCGGGCTGGCCACCGCGGCGACGGTAATCGCCTCGCAGGCGGTGATCTCCGGCGCCTTCTCGATTACCCAGCAGGCGATGCAACTGGGCTACTCGCCGCGACTGGCGGTGCAACACACCTCGGACCGGCAGATCGGCCAGATCTATCTGCCGGCGGTCAACTGGACCTTGCTGATTTTGGTCATCGCGCTGGTGCTCGGCTTCGGTTCGTCCACCAAACTCGCCGCCGCCTACGGCATCGCCGTCACCGGCACCATGGCCATTACCAGCGTGCTCGCCTTCTGCGTCGCCTACTGGCTGTGGGGCTGGCCGCTGTGGCGCGCCATGCTCGGCGCCACGCCCTTCCTCGCCATCGACCTGGCGTTCTTTTTCGCCAATGCGGCAAAGATCGCCGATGGCGGCTGGTTCCCGCTGGCTTTCGGCCTGCTCGTCTTTGTCCTGCTTACCACCTGGAAACAGGGTCGTCACCTGCTCGCCCGGCGCCTGGAAGCCGAGTCGATTCCGCTCGACGCCTTCATTGGCGGCTGCGGCGCCGATCGCGTACCGCGCGTGCCCGGCACAGCGGTATTCCTCACCACCAATCCCGACGGCGTACCGCATGCGCTGCTGCACAGCCTCAAACATTACCAGACGCTGCACCAGCGCATGGTGCTGGCCACCGTGAGCGTGCTCGACGTGCCGCGGGTTGCCGACGCACAGCGCGTCAGCGCAGAAAAATTACCCAACGATTTCTGGCGCGTGAAAGTGTTCTACGGTTTCATGGACGAACCCGACCTGCCCGCCGCGCTGGAGTGGTGCGCCGAACAAGGCCTGCATCTGGACGCCATGGACACCACCTTCTTCCTCGGCCGCGAAACGCTGATTCCAAAACTCGGCTCGGAGATGGCCTACTGGCGCGAGAAGCTGTTCGTCGCCCTGTTCCGCAACGCGGGCAGCGCCGCCACCTATTTCCGCCTGCCGCCCAACCGGGTGGTGGAGTTGGGCACCCAGGTGGTGCTGTGATCGCAGCACAGACAACGCGTCGTTTCTTGACAGCACCTCAGGGAACTTGCTTGAGGGCGCGGGCTTCCCCCCTTCGTTCGCCCCGAGCCCCCTTCTTCCGTTCACCCCGAGCCCCCTACTTCCATTCGCCCTGAGCCTCCTTCTTCCGTTCGCCCTGAGCGTGTCGAAGGGCAACGGCTGACTTTTCTTTCTACCCGCCCCGTATCGCGAAGGTCGCCGGGTCCCGC